>Ga0307508_10000249_pt1 | contig 65482 bp, 61 predicted proteins | sample 9_EM_MG_FD_203089 | JGI IMG/M metagenome (GOLD analysis project Ga0307508, IMG submission 203089) | Populus trichocarpa ectomycorrhiza microbial communities from riparian zone in the Pacific Northwest, United States - 9_EM | ecosystem: Host-associated > Plants > Roots > Unclassified | place... | reverse complement strand
CCCGCGACGTCAACCTGGCGGAAGCCGCGATGCTCGCCGGCCTGTTCAAGGCGCCGACCAAATACGCCCCCCACATCAACCTGCCGGCGGCGCGCGCCCGCGCCAACGTCGTGCTCGACAATCTGGTCGATGCCGGCTTCATGACCGAGGGTCAGGTGTTCGGCGCCAGGCGTAATCCGGCCTTCGCGGTCGACCGGCGCGACGAGAATTCGCCGAACTACTATCTCGACTGGGCGTTCGACGAAATGCGCAAGCTCGTCGACACCTTCCCCAGATCCTACAGCGAGCGGGTCTTCGTGGTGCGCACCGCGATCGACATGAACGTGCAGCGCGGCGCGGAAGAGGCCATCGAAAACCAGTTGCGGCAGTTCGGGCGCGACTATCACGCAACCCAGGCCGCGACCGTGGTCGCCGATCTCGACGGCGGCGTGCGCGCAATGGTCGGCGGCCGCGACTATGGCGCCAGCCAGTTCAACCGCGCCACCGACGCCTACCGCCAGCCCGGTTCCTCGTTCAAGCCTTATGTCTACACCACGGCGCTGCTCAACGGCTTCACGCCGAAATCGATCGTGGTCGACGGCCCGGTCTGCATCGGCAACTGGTGTCCGCAGAATTACGGCCATTCCTATTCCGGCGCGGTGACGCTGACCCAGGCGATCACGCGCTCGATCAACGTCGTTCCTGTGAAGCTGTCGATCGCCATCGGCAAGGGCAACCCCAAGGCGGGCCGTGCCAAGATCGTGGAGGTCGCGCGCCGCTTCGGCATCAAGGCGCCGCTGCCGGATACGCCGTCGCTGCCGATCGGCGCCGACGAAGTCACGGTGCTCGAGCACGCGGTCGCCTATGCGACCTTCCCGAACAAGGGCAAGTCGGTGACGCCGCACGCGGTGCTGGAAGTGCGCACCGGCGCCGGAGACCTGGTGTGGCGCTGGGATCGCGACGGTCCGAAGCCGCGGCAAGCGATCCCCGCTTCGGTCGCCTCCGACATGGCCGAGATGATGAGCCACGTGGTCAGCGAAGGCACCGCACGTCGGGCCGCGCTCGACGGCATTCCGACCGCCGGCAAGACCGGCACCACCAACGCCTATCGGGATGCCTGGTTCGTCGGCTACACCGGCAACTTCACCTGCGCGGTGTGGTACGGCAACGACGACTACTCGCCGACCAACCGCATGACCGGCGGCTCGCTGCCGGCGCAAACCTGGCACGACATCATGACGGCGGCGCATCAGGGCGTGGAGATCAGGGAAATCGCCGGCATCGGCATGGGTCAGAAGCTGCCGCAGCCGGCAACGCCAGCCACGATGGCTGCGGCTGGCGCATCCAACCCGCCGGAGATCAAGCCGGGACCGCCGCCGGTGCTGACGCGGCGTGGCGCCGACGTTCTGGTGCACGTGGAGAAGCTGCTTGACGACGCGGCCAAGACCGCGGTCAAGACCTCGGCGGAAGAGCCGCCGAAGCCGACCAGGCCGATGTCGTCGAGCGCGCTTCCCTTCCCCGACAGCTTTGCGGCGGTGACGCCCGACAGCGCCGTGGCACCCGGGCCGCGCAAGAATTGAGCTGATGCTGGTTGGGCTTGCTAAGCGGAGCTTTCGCCTGTGCGGCTGATATCGATCACCTTGTTGGCGCTGTGCCTGGCCGCGATCGTCGGCGTCGGCATCACATGGATGACGGCGACCAAGGGCACCGATCTCGGCACGCTGACGATCGGCGCCTGGACCGCCCGGCCCAAGACCGGAACCTCCGATATCGATCCCTATTCGCGCGCCACCATCGTGCGCAACGGCGAACTGCCGATCGGGACCGGCGACGGCGTCGCCTTCACCGCGACCTCCGATGACGGCAAGAAGCCGCTCGACGGCCGTTGCGACGTCGTCGTCAGCGGCGTCACGCCCGCGGCGCGGTTCTGGACGCTGACGCTCTATGACAACAAGGGGCACCTCGTCGCCAACTCGCTGCAGCGCTATGGCTTCACCAGTCAGGAAATCGTTCGCGGCGCCGACGGGGCCTTCGAGATTCGCGTGGCCTCGCGATCGCGCGCCGGCAACTGGCTTCCCACCGGCGGCATCGAGCGCTATGCGCTGATGCTGCGGCTCTACGATACGCCGGTCGGCGTCGCAACGCGAACGCAGCGCGATGCACCGATGCCAGCCATTGCCACCGTGGGGTGCCCGTGATCCGGTTGGTCTACACCATCGTCGCGGGCGTGCTGCTCGGTCTCGTGGTACACCTTGTCAGCGTGCTGGCGCTGCCTCGCATCGCGACCCAGGATGCCTATTCGCGCCTGACGCCGCTGACCCAGCTCAACGCCGTCACCCCGCTGCCGCCGGCGGATCCCGGCAACGCGCTGATGCCGTACCTCGACCCGGCCTTCGCGATGGCGATTTGCCGCTACGACCTCAAGGACGGCCCGATCAAGCTCGCCGTTCCCGTCAGCCAGGCCTACACCTCGGTGTCGTTCTATACCCGCAACGAGATCGCCTATTACGCGATCAACGACCGTTCGGCCGGGCGCAAGGTGATCGAACTCGACCTCATGACCGAGGCGCAGCACAACGATCTGCCCGAAGATGAGGACGTCACCGCCGCCGACCGCCTCATCATCGATTCTCCGACCGCGACCGGCCTGATCGTGCTGAAGGCCTTGGCGCCGGAGCCCGGCCTGATGCCGCAGGCGCAGGCCACCCTCGCCGCGTCGAGCTGCAAGGTGCAGACCGAACAGCCGGCCAAGCAGGCCAAGCGCTGATCCTGCTCACCTCTCCCCGCTTGCGGGGAGAGGTCGAAATTCGCATAGCGAATTTCGGGTGAGGGGGACTCTCCACGAGCTGAGCGCGCTGACAGAGCCCCTCACCCCAACCCTCTCCCCGTAAGAACGGGGCGAGGGAGTGCACTTGCGATGCCACTCCAGTTCATCGTCTCATCATACTCTCATCCGCCGGAAGCTCGGCAGCACCCAACAAGGCGTCGCGCGCAAGCTGCCAGCTCTCCCGGTCCGGCGTGCAGATCAGGCCGCCGGTCAGATGCGTCGGCCTGTATTCGCTGCCGTCGAAATGCGCGCTGTAGCCGCCGGCTTCGCGGTGCAGGAGCCAGCCCGCCGCGTGGTCCCAGGGCATCAGCTTGTTGTAGAACAACAGATGGCAATGCCCCGCCGCGACCAGGCGATATTCGTGGGCCGCGCACCGCAGCGATGCGCTCATCCCGACATGGGAGAGATTGGTATTGACCGTCGTGCGCAGCGGCTCGGGCAGGAAGCCGGTCGATATCATTGCATCCATTTTGGCGACAGCAACGGGATCGGCGACCCGCAAATCGATCGACTGGCGATTTTTCCCTTCGATCCAGGCGCCCTCGCCTCGAAGCGCAAACGCCGTATCCGCGCAGACGGGATCGTGGATGGCGCCGAACACCACCTCACCCCGAACGGTTGCGGCAATCATCACCCCGAACAGCGGCAGGCCGGCGACAAAGTTTCGGGTGCCATCGATCGGATCGACGATGAAGGCGAGGTCGGCGTCGGCAATCTGTCCGACAATGGCCTCGTCTTTTGCCGCAGCCTCCTCGCCGATGATGCAGCAGCCCGGAAACGCGGCGCGAAGTTGGTTCGAGATGGCCAGCTCGGCGGCTTCGTCCGCCTCGGTCACCAGGTCGAAACTGGACGATTTCTGCTTCACCTGATGCGCCGCCAGGGTCTGAAACCGCGGCATGATCTCCGTTGCGGCCACCTGCACGAGAATCGCGTCGATCCGCAGGGCATCGTTTTTCGAGAATTGCATGTGCGCCGTCATCCATGTCAGTCGTTGCAACGCCTCTTATACATGGTCCAGGCGATGGCACGAGCGGTGAGAGGCGGATGACGGAAAACCGTCGCGACGCAACCGCGTTCATCCGGGCGCATGAGATCGGCCACAGCGGCAATTCTCGTAGTCGACCGGGTCGTGGCTGTTGAAGATCGTTATCTCATCACCGTGAGTTGCCTTGAGCGCGCGCAACCGCTCCTGGTTGGCCTGGCGGGTGGCGCGATCCATGTCGGCGCGACGCTGGAACAGGCCGAGCACCAGTGGCATCCGCGGCCTGGCCTCGATCTGCCCGTGGAAGAAATAGGCGTCGCCGGCGTGCAGCAGCCATTTCCCATTATCGCGCACGGCGATGCCGCAATGACCCAACGTATGGCCGGGTAGCGGAATCATCAGGATGTCCGGTTCGCGATCGCCCAGCGCGCGCACGCCCTTGAAGCCGAACCAGTCTTCGCCGCCCTCGCCGTAGAAGGCCCAGTCGGGAGCGTGGCTCCATTGCGCCGTGATGTAACGGCCCGCCGGCGCCGGAATGTGCGCCGAGACCGCCATGTCGTACTCCCTGCGGTGGACATGGATTTTTGCCTTGGCGAAGTCGCCAATGCCGCCGGCGTGATCGCGATCGAGATGGGTCAGGAGAATGTGCCGGACATCATCGGCTGCATAGCCGAGCGCCGTGACCTGCCGCAACGCCGTTTCGGCCGGATCGAGGCGCGGCGTGCACTGCCGCAGCCAGCGTCGGCCGAGTCGCGGCGGATCGGTGATGTCGCCAAGCCCAATGCCGGTATCGACCAGCGCCAGCCCGTCATTGGTCTCCACCAGCAGACAGTGGCAGACCATCCGCGCGCGCTGAAAGATGCTGCCGGTGCCGTTCACCAGACGCTTGCCGATCGGACACATGGTGCCGGTGTTGAGGTGGTGGATGTGCATGAGGAACCCCTTCTTGAAACCGGGTCCTGCTTGCCATCGCGCTTGCCATAGGTAAAATATCAAAAATTGATACTTTCGATAGGACGAACCTATGGATATCCGCGAGCTGCGCTACTTCGCGGCGGTGTTCACCGAACGCAATCTCACCGCGGCCGCGCAGCGCTGCTTCATCTCGCAGCCCTCGGTCTCCGCGGCGATCGCCAACCTCGAGGCCGAACTGGGGACAACCCTGTTCATCCGCCACAAGAAGGGAGTCGCGCCGACCGCGGCGGCCGAGCAGCTCCATTTGGTCGCCCGCCGCGTCATCGACGAGGTCGACGCCGCGCGCAATCTGTTCAGGACGTCGATCGCGCGCCCGACACTCACGCTCGGACTCATGCGCACGCTCGACCTGTCCAGAACCATCGCCCTGTTGAAGCCGTTGACCGGCCAGGCCGACGTCGCGCTGCGCCTGGTCGGCGTCAATGATGTCGCGGATGCGCGGATCATTTCCAGGAGCCAGCTCGGCGCAGACGAACAATTCGTTCCGCTCTGGGTCGAGCGCTATGTCGCAGCACTGCCGCCATCGCATCCTCTCACCTTGAAAGACCGGTTGCGAACCTCGGACTTCGCCGGCGTCGCGATGATCGATCGCTGCCACTGCGAACAGAGCGCGTTCTTCAAGGGCGCGGCGCAACCGCGCCAGACCGTGGCGATCGCCGAATCAGAGGATTGGGCGATGGCGCTGGTGGCCGCGGGCGTCGGCGTTGCGATCGTCCCCGAGGGCGTGGCGCGGGCTCATGCCGACGTGGCGGTGCGCGAGATCGATGTCGATGTGAAGCGCCAGGTCGGGCTCGCCTACAGCGCGGCACGGCCTCCCTCCGACGCGCTGCAAAAACTCATTGCCAGCATTCGCGAGCAACGGCCGGTCTCAGGCCGGGCCAGCCGCGAAGCTGCGAGCGCGCGACGGAGGAAGCAGCGAGCCTAGCCGGTCGCTTCTGCCAAATTGAATGGGAGGCGGCTTGCTCGATGTCAGCAATGCTCCGATTACGACTGGGTCTTTGCCTTGCAGCAATATTTCGCGATGTGCCACCATCGGACATCCCCGAGCGGCATGGCGCGGACGTCCCCGATAGTCGACCGAATTTCTATTCCCCGGACTACAGCTCAGACCGAGGGCGCTTTCAGGCTAACCCTCATGGCCCAAACCAAACTATCGTGCAATGATGGGAATTGCGTTCAACACCGGTGCGAAACAACGAGGGCTGGACCATGACAGAGGTGCTCCTCGCTGCACGGCTTAGGCGCACGGCGCTGATTATCACCTTATCCGTTCTGCTCGCATCTCCGGCATGGCGCGACGCGATAGCGGAAGAGTACCCTTCGCGGATCGTCTCGTTGGTGGTCGCGTTTCCCGCCGGGGGTGGCGTTGACACCGTTGGTCGGGTCATCGCGCAGAAACTCACCGACGCGCTTGGTCAGCAGGTGATCGTCGTGAATCGTCCGGGCGCCGGCTCGGTGATCGGCACGCGCGACGTCGCCAGGGCGCAGCCGGATGGCTACACGCTGCTTCTCCTGGTCACTGGGGCCGCCCTTCCGGCCAATCCGGGCTACGACTTGGAAAAGGACTTCGCGGCGATTGGTTTGATCGCTTCGGTTCCGATCGTAATCATGTCCAATCCGTCGGTCCCGGCAAAGTCGTTGGCCGAAGTCGTCGCACTTGCGAAGACAGAAGGTGCGAAGCTGACGGTCGGCACGCCGCCGCCACCGACCTTGAATTATTTCGGCGCCGAGCAATTCAAGGCAATGACCGGCACCAACATGACGATCGTCACCTACAAGGGGACCGGACCGCTAACCAATGATCTCGTGGGCGGCCATGTGATGCTCGCCTTCAACACGCTGCCGCCGGCGATCGGCAATATCCAGTCCGGCGCGCTGCGCGCAATTGCCGTTGGGTCGCCCTCGCGCATGGCCGCGATCCCCGATGTTCCGACCATTGCCGAGTCCGGGCTGCCGGGCCTCGAGATCGTCCAGTACTATGGATTGGTCGCGCCGGCCGCCACGCCGCAGCCGATCATCGAGCGGCTGAACAAGGAACTGCGCAAGATCGTGACTTCAGAAGACGTGAAGAAACACCTGATTGATGTCGGCGGCGATCCGATCGCCAGCACGCCGGCGGAATACGCGCGAAATATCCAGCGCGAAGAAGGCAAATGGCAGGCGGTGATCAAGAAGCTCGGGCTCGTGGTCAACTGAAGGTCCCTTTCGGCACCGACCGCTTTGGGTCAAGGCACAAAGTCGCTGCGCTCCAGCCCGCCGCGCGGGGGGCAAGAATCGAGAGGCCGGTAGCCGCTGAGAGGACAGCGATAGCGGGGTTGCAACGATTAACTCGCGTATTGTCGGCGTGCAACGCCTGATCAAGAACAGCAGCATCATCTGCGACCAGCTCCCTCTCACACGGCGAACCACATCGATCCGGCCTATAACGCAGCGACAAAATTGGCTTGACGAAAGCGCAAACCACTTTGCTTGAATGTGCCGTGGGTATTTCTGCTCGCAAGAAATTGAACCACACTCAAGAAATTGAACCACACTATTCCACTGAATGCGGATCGACCGATTAATCGCGCAACAGTTGTCGGATGCGCTATTTCTGCCACGCGCAACTATTTGAAATTACACGGGCCAAAAAGATTAAATCCCCTATTGAGCAACAATCGTGTCAAAAACGCTTAAGTTGTGCATTCATTCGAGGCCGCCGCCCTTCGAACTTCCTAGGTCGAGCACGTCCTACAAATCCCCATAGCACTCGCTCTCCGCCGGTGCGCTACCTCCCGCGACGTCGTGCCTTGGCGCTTTTTGGACGCCGGTCAGTTGAGCGTGCGCAGCCTCTTTCTTCCCGGCGTCCAAAAACCTGCACAACAAGAGACATCCAGGCTGCGGTGGCGCCGATCGCGAGAAAGGCGGCAGCAACGCTGCACCCTGTCGAAGACCGTGAACTCCCGTTCGCTGGCGATCGCCCGGCAAATCCAATCCGCGATGCATGAATGCATGACCTATTCCATGCTGGGGTGCCGAGAGAGACTGTGTCCTGACTGCAACGCGGTCCGTTTTTGATGGTCGCTCCACTTCCCCCGAGGCTGCGAGCATTGCTCGTCAGGTCGGCCCCTGATACCGCTATTCAGGGGTAAATTGACTAATATGTCGGGGGGCAAAAATGTACATCTTACGCCGGCTCGTCGCCGGGCTGGCCATTCTTGGAGGGTGTTGCCTCGGCGGGTGCGCTGCGCCGCTTGCGGTTGGCAATGTTACCGACATCAGGTCGAGCACGGGCAGTCGAGGGATCGATGTGTACGAGCCGAAGCGCCGAGCGGATGCCAGTGTGCCCGAGTTTGCAGGTGACCAGCTTGTGGAAGTGCGCACTTATCAAAATTCCGGCCAAGGTGAGGCCGAGATGGCCGGGGCTGCGTGCTCGCTGGCGGCGAGCGGCTTCTCCGCAACCATGACGAGCCCTGCGAAGGTGCGTGTGCCGCTTTATCGCGGTCAGTCGAGCACGCTTGCAGTGACCTGCCAGAAGCCTGGCTTCCAAAAGGGCATGGTAACGGTGGCGCCTTTTGACGCTACGCGCTCGTCCCGGCTTGCCAGCGGTGCCAACGGCGGGCTCCTTGGCGCGGTTATAGTGGCAGGCATCGATGCCGCCGCCGACAACTCGAAAAACGACTGGCGTTATCCCGTTGCACGCGTTGTGATGGAAGTCGATCCCTTGACTAGGTGATGGACGGTAGCTGCGTGATCGGCCGGTCCTCGGTACAGGGTCCCGCGTGACGTTTCCAGATCATCTCGACGGCATCTGAATCCGACCTCGTGATCTGGAAACCACCCCTCGTGATTTGTGCGATCGCATACTTCGCGTCAGAGCCGATTGGGAAAGTCCTGACAACGAAATCGGAGAACGAATGCCGGGCTTCCTCACACGAACGAGGCCCCGCGTGCTGATAATCGGTCATGAAAGTCGGATAGGAGTCGGCGCTTATTGATCGTCTCTCGCGTTCATTCGCAAACAAGGCGTTTCGGCTATCGTATCACGTTCCGTGCGGCCGTGAGTTCGCGTTGGAGCGGGCATCATTAACCAGCCGAAGAAACATAGGGTCGGTTTTCGGCTATGGGTCATGCGCGACGGGGCGAGCCGACCGCAGATCTGGCCACGTGCGCTGTGCCCCGAAAGCGGAAGGTTCCAGTGCACTCGCGGCTCCCCGAGGCCGGGGCGCACAGCAGGATTTCGAACCCGTCAGATGAGCTGACCCGTGCGATTAGGTTCAGCGATCAATCTCGCGGCCGATCCCACGGCGGCACCGGGGCAAACTGCTCGATCACGAAATCGATGAACGCGCGCACCTTGGCCGCGGGATTGCGTTCGGGAAGGTAGACGGCATAGACGCCGCCGATTTCCACGGTCGGCAGGTCCAGCACGATCGGCACCAGCGTGCCGTGGTGCAGATCATCGGCGACGATGAAGGCCGGCTGATAAATGATCCCCTGCCCGGCCACTGCGGCGGCCAACAATGCGTCGCCATTGTTGGCGCGCAGCGTACCTGACACGTCGACCTCGATCTCGGCCGAGGCGCCGAAGCTCCAGCGATCGGCGCCCGTTGTCCGCGACAGCGTATAGCCGAGACAATTGTGCTCCGCCAATTCGCTCACCTTTCGCGGCGTGCCGTGCGCCTTCAGATAGCTGGGCGACGCGGCGACGACGGTGCGGCAGGGGGCGACGCGGCGGGCAATCAGGCTTGAATCGGCGAGATCGCCGATCCGGATGGCGAGATCCCAGCCCTCCTCCGCGAGGTCGACGTAACGATCGTTGAGGCCGAGTTCGACCTGCAGCTTCGGATGACGGTGCGAAAACGCCGCCAGCCGCGGTGCGATATGCCGGGTACCGAACGAGACCGGCACGTTGAGCCGCAACACGCCGCGCGGCTCGAAGCGATCGGCGGCGACGCTGCTCTCGGCGGCATCAAGCTCGGCGAGAATGCGCTCGGTCGACTCCAGGTAGTTGCGTCCTGCGGCGGTGATCGACAACCGCCGCGTCGTGCGGTGGAAAAGACGCACCCCGAGCCGCGTCTCCAGGGCCGCGAGATGCTTGGTCACCATCGACTGCGACAGATCCATGGCACGCGCCGCCGCAGACAGGCTGCCGCTGGCCGCGACCTTCACAAAGACTTCCAGGCTGGTGAGCCGATCAAGCACGCGCTATTCATTCCCAAGGGTATGAGATCATATTCAAAATACCACAATTATCTTTACTGTAAGAATAATTCATAGGTGAGCCATCCACCCCTGGAGATGGCCATGATCGATACCCGCACTGCCCCCTATGCCGCCCTGCTGCTCCGCGTCACGCTCGGCGGTCTTTTCCTTGCCCACGCTGCGCTGAAATTCTTCGTGTTCACACCCGCCGGGACCGCCAAATTCTTCGCAAGCCTCGGTCTTCCCTACGAACTCGCCTACATCACGATGGCCGCGGAGATCATTGGCGGTCTGGCCTTGATCGCCGGATTCCGGACCCGAATTGTCGCCCTTGCGCTGACACCCATCCTGCTCGGCGCCATCGTCATGGTGCACGGCTCGGCCGGCTTCTTCTTCAACGACCCCAATGGCGGCTGGGAGTATCCGGCATTCTGGATCGTCGCTCTGCTCACCCAAGCGTTGCTCGGCGACGGCGCCTACGCGCTCTCGTCGTCGCGTAGCTCCAACGTGCATCTCAATCTTGCGGGCGCCTCGTCGCGCTGAGCGAAACCTCGAGGCCGCGAAGCGCGCGGCCTCCCTCCCGGAGCACGGCAGATGATCTTACCGAGCCTCTTTCTGTCCCATGGCGCGCCGACATTGCCGTTGACCGACACGCCGGCGCGGGACTTCCTGACTCGGCTCGGTGCTCTGCTGCCGCGGCCGAAGGCCATTCTTGTGGTCTCGGCCCATTGGGAAACCGTGCGCCCGGCGGTCAATGCGGTCGAGCGGAACGACACCATCCATGACTTCCACGGCTTCCCGCGCCCGCTTTATGAGCTGCGCTACCCGGCACCGGGCTCCCCGGACCTGGCGCACGCCATCGATGAACGGTTGCGCCAGTCCGGGTTCGGTTGCGACGTCGACCGCAGGCGCGGCCTCGACCACGGCGCGTGGGTGCCGCTGCTCTTGATGTACCCGCAAGCCGACATTCCGGTTCTGCAGCTGTCGGTGCAGCCGCATCTCGGCCCCGACCATCACCTTCGTCTCGGCGCTGCGCTCGCCCCACTGCGCAACGACGGCGTCCTGATCGTCGCGAGCGGCAGCATGACCCACAACCTCTCGGAGTTTCGCGGGGCCGGTGCCAACGATCCCGCGCCCGACTGGGTTAACGGTTTCGCCGACTGGTTCGACGCGGCGCTGCAGGCCCATCGCATCGATGATCTGGTCGATTACAGGGCGAAGGCGCCGTTCGCGCGCAGGAACCATCCGACTGAAGAACACCTGATGCCGCTCTATGTCGCGATCGGTGCCGCCGGCCCAGAGCCGCGGACCGAGCGGCTGCATGCCAGTTCGACCTATGGCGTGCTGCGCATGGATGTCTATGCGTTCGGCGCGGCCGAGGCGCTTGCGCGAGCGGAAACGCGCGCGACGAGCATCGCGCCCGTTGCCTGACGCCGCATCGTGCCGATGCAGGGAACTGCGAAGACGATCTAGTCGATCGATTTCATGAAACCAATCTTTTCCAGCCACGGGGCGTTGGCCTTTCGCCCCCTCTCCCGCTTGCGGGGGAGGGCTGGGGTGGGGGCGCCACTCTGGGGACTGCTGACTTACCGCCTCATCCGCAGGCTTCAGCGAAGGCGGAAGCCTCTCGCGTCGGCGTATGCGGCTTTCCCCCAACCCGACCCTCCCCGCAAGAGCGGGAGAGGGAGCGCAGCAGCGCAAGCGTCGATATGATTCGAACCAAGGAAACACAACACTAGTCGGCAGCTTCAGTTAATCTGAAGGGTTCGAAATCATGTTGGGCTTCTAGGGTCTCGCGGAGCCGCTAGCGCTCTGGAAACTTCCGCTTTCGGGGCACAGCGCATATGGCTTGACCTGCTGTCGGCTCGACCCGGTCGTGAATGATCCACAACCGACTTCGCCAATGGACAGGCATCCGGCAGAGGTTTTGGATTGACACTTCGCCGGGGTTTGCGCCAAAATTGCTACAGGTCGATACACCCGCCGCCTGCGCCCTTCGGGGATGGTGAACGTATCAATTCGATCCGCCCCTCGCCATTGGCGAACGGGTCGGCAAGGCAGGCCCCGATCTTTTCCGTTCGCCGATGAAGAGGTGTTCTCATGCGCGATTTTCGCGACGCGAAGGCCATGGCGCATTCCCTGCGCAATGCACTGAAGGCTAATGCCGTCCAGACGACCCACAGCGAATCGCTCGAGCTGATCGCGAAAGCGTTCGGCTACGACAATTGGAATATCTTATCGGCCAAGATCGACGCTGCCCAATTAATTTCCAGGGCGGCTACCAGCCTGCAAGATAGAACACCGCACAAAGACATCCTCTGTTGCTCATTCTGCGGCAAGAACCAGCATGAAGTGCAAAAGCTGATAGCTGGACCGACCGTATTTATTTGCGACGAGTGTGTCGACTTGTGCATCGACATCGTTGACGAGAACTTACTTCGACTCGTTGAAGGCGATGAAAGCAGCGCCCGCGCGATGTCTACTGAAAGGCTGCAGCACTACGTGGAGCACGCTACCAAAGGGGTGCAGCGCAATCGTCTCGCGCTGCAGCGTATCGAGATTGTGCTTGCACATAAAGAGAACGCATCAACGATCGATGACGGCACATTGCTGCCGACCGGCTTCGCTCAATTGAAGAACAAGACATCCGACGAACTGCGTTTGATGCAGAAACATTCGCAGGATCAACTGAAGCGCTATGAGCAGGCAGTGCGAACGGCGACGCCCATAATTGGTGAACGTGCCCAGTAGCGCCTTGGTGAAGGACGGCAAATCGATGCCCATTCCAAAGTTGTGGCCACCGGAGCCCATCGGAGTCCACGCACCAGATGTCGAGCCGCCTTCCCCAGTTTAATCGGAACAGGCCACCTCAGTTGGCGCCTTCCTTCGCGGCATGCCAAGCCTGCGATGTCGCACACTGGCACTTCGCGTCACTATGCTGCGATGCAAAACTCGATCGCTATCGGGGCATGGCGGACATCGATCAAGCCCTCACCCCGTTCAATTTGGCTGAAGCTACCGACTAGCCGCGCGTCGACAGCGGCCGCTCGATGATGGGCCGCGCCGCGACCGGCGGATTGGCGGTCTGCGCGGCCAGTTCCCCGATCAGGCGATCGGCGTCGGCAGCGATATTGTCCGGGGCCTGCAGCACCAGCCGTTCCAGGGCCCAGCGATAGGACGACACCCGCCGCTCCAGGCATTGCTGCACCCACTGCACGATCAGCGAATTCTCCTGCATGCGGGCGACCGCGTCGGCGCGCTCGCGCGGCGACAGCTCCGAGATGTGGGCCAGCGCCGCATTGCGCTTGCGGTCGAGATCGATCACGCGGATCGCGCTCGCAAAGAATGGCTCGAAGCGCGCGATATCGTCGCGCACGTCGTCGATCAGCTGCGAATAGCGCGACGCATGCGCGCGGTGCGGCTCGTCGATCAGCGCCTGTCCGTAGGCGGTGCGGTCGAAGGCCGGCGACTGCCGCCACGGCGAGGCCATCGGCGCGTAGTCGCCGAACACGCTCCTCCAGGCCGGGCGCGAATGCGGCGGTTCGATCAGCGGATAAGCGAGGTCGCGAAGCTGTCGTTCATTGTCGGTGAGCTGGAATTGCGACGGCTGCAGGCCGACGCTTCCCGTCGCTTCCGCTCCGATCCAGCGGTGCATGTCGTCGTTGCGGAAATCCTCGCGGGTGCGGCCGAAATCACCGCCGCTGCAGGCGCCAAGCAGAACGCCGCTCAACAGCAGCGCCAGGGCCGATGATGAACACCGGATCGGATGATGCGTCAGCGGCATGACAAGGTGCCGAAGGCGTCAGCGCCGACGTCCACGACGACCGGGCGTCTTGCCCTCTGCCGGTCCGCGGTCGCCGCTGGTTCCGTCGCTCTCGCGCTCGATGCGAATGACGGGAAGGATCAGAACGATTCCCATGCGTTCGTGAGGAGCGCCGGCCACGCCCAGGCGCCGTGACGCCGCCTCAGCCGGGAATTCAATAATCGTCCCCATCTCAATTCCTACCGTTCAAATAATCTGGTCTGCGCATGTAGCGATTAAGATCAGGACATGGTTAACGGCATCTTAAGCCTCGCGCGATGCTCGGAGCGCGGGTTTGCAATTCGCCCCGCCGTTGCCGCATGGCATCGCTGTCAATAGGTCGGCGTCTTCAGAATTTGTTTTCCTTAACGCGCTGTTAAAACAAGCCCGTGTAGGTTCGCAGCCGAATTGGTGAAGTTGCGTAACATGAGCACATCTCCGCTTTTCCCCGGCTTTGACGGGCTGATGACACTGTCCCGTCGCGAGGGCGTCGATATCAGGCCCACTTTGCTGCGGGTGCTGACTGATCTCTATGTTCAGGCCGGCGCCCATTCGAGCGACGAGGAACGGCAGTTTGTCGAGCTCGCCACCCGCCTGATCGATCAGGTCGACGATGCGACGCGCGCCGCCGTGCGCGGGCGGCTCGCGATCTATCCCGGCACCCCGGTGGAGATCCTGAGCAAGCTCGGGCTCAAATCCGGCACGACCGATCGTCCGGTCCCGGTCGCCGGCGAGATCGCTTCTCCGACCGCGCCGCCCTTGCCCGAAAAGCCGCCGCTGGACGCGCCGCCGCGGATCACATCAAGCCTGTCGATGCAGCCGAAGGACGCCGCCGAAATCCATGAACTTTTTTTCCGCGCCAGCGCCAGCGAACGGGCGGCGATCCTGCACTCCCTCGCCGACACGCCACTCAAGGCCTCGCCGCGCATTCCTGCGGCGCGCGCGGCGCGGGCGATCGAGATCCTGGAGATGGCCGCTTTCGCCACCGACGTGGAGAGCTTCACCATCGAACTCGGCGAAAGCCTGATCCTGCCGGCGCGGGTCGCTGCACAGGTGGTCAACGATCCCGGCGGCGAGCCGCTGGCGTGCGCGGCACGAGCACTCGACATGCCGAGCCCCGTGTTTCAGCGCGTGCTGCTGTTCCTGAAGCCCGAGATCGGCACCTCCGTTCACACCGTGTTCCGGCTGTCGCGGCTCTACGACAGCCTCAGCGAGCGATCGGCGCTGGTCATGCTCGCGGCCTGGCGCGGCTCGATCATGGCCGTGATCCGCGCCAAATATCGTCCGGCGCTCTACGATGACGAGCGTCAGCGCGCGCGACCAGCGGCGTCTCATGCGGGTCCGGCGCTCCAGCCCGGCGCCGACACGGTCACGCGGACCGGAACGGATCGCTCGCGGCGCCCTTGATCCGATTGGTCTATCGCACGAGATCGAGGAAGTGCCGTCCTCCCTTGTCTTCGCTCTCGATGATCCAGGCATCGGGATCGAAGCGGATTTCCTTGTTGAGCCGCTCTTCCACCGATGATTCCGGAACCGGATGCGGTGATGTCGGTGTAAAAAAGCGCTCGATCGGCCGGCTGTCGTCATAGACGGCCTGCGGCGCCGGCACATAGAGCATCGCGTTGCCGTCCATCAGCGCGACCTTGACGAAGACGGCACCCGCCTCCTCGGCCCCTCGCCGGCGCACCGCACCGAAAACGCCTGCGCTCTGACAGCGGCGCAAATAGGCTGCCACCCAGATGCTTGTCTTCAATCGCATGGCGGCGACACTAGGCCAGCGCGGAATTCGAAGCTAGAGCCTCCGTTCCGATTGAATCGGAACGGAGGCTCTAGCCTTTTGTTTTTGACGCGTTTTCTTCACGCGAACCGGTACCCACTTCGCTGGAAAACGCTCTGGTACCCGCTTTTCCCAAGTGCGTCGCACGGGCCGCAACCTCGCCGGGCATGAATCAATCGATCGGATGACCGATCATGGCCGAGAGTTCGCGCACCAGCCGATCCGATATCTGTCCGGTGACCGGCATCCTGCGCTCCCGTTCGAATTTCTGGATCGCGGCCTGGGTGTCCGCGCCGATCGTACCGCTCGGCTTCAACTGGCCGTAACCATACTCGGTCAGCGCGCGCTGCACCGCCGCCACCCGATGGGAACCGGTGGACTGCGTTGTCTCGCCGCGCGATGGCGGCGGGATCGGTGCCGGAGGCCGCAGCACGCTCGGCGACGAAGCTTGCCCGGCGCCTGCCGCCTTGACCAGATTGGCCAGCGGATCGGAGGTCTTGGGTTCGACGGATTTGGACTCTGCCAGTCTGGGTTCGGACGGGGTCAGATCGGCCTCAGCCGGACGCGGGCGTGGCAGCGGGTTCACCACCGCCGGAGCGCCGGCTGGCGCAACCGATCCAAACATCGGCGCCGGATGGGGCCCGGCCTGGAGAAACAGCGCATTGGCGATGATGGCGCTCGCGGCCGCGAAAGCCAGCAGGCCTGCGACGGCATCCTTCGGGCTGCGAAGCAGGAGGCGCACCAGAAGGCCGCGCGCGGCATCCGCGTCGAGCGCAGCCGCGGCTGCGCCACGCCGGCGGCGCGGCATCCCCTCGTCATCTGGTTTTCGTCTAGGCACTTTTCTTCACCTGCATGGCGTGGTCCTGCTTGCCCGATCGCAAGGATGGCGTCAGCGTTGCGATGTTGCTCGGCTGTTCCTGATCCGCCGGCGTCGAGAAAGCAAGCGGCAAGGCGACGGTCACGGTGGTTCCCTCATCGATCTTGCTTTGCACGGTCAGTTCGCCGCCGTGCAGGGCGACCAGGCTCTTCACGATCGATAGTCCAAGGCCGGTGCCTTCGTGACGGCGCTGATAGGTCTTTCCGGCCTGGAAGAAGGGATCGCCGATCCGTTTGAGATCATCGGCGGCGATCCCGACGCCGGTATCCGTGACGCGCAGGACGAGATGCGATCCGTCGACGCCGGAAGAGACCGTCACCCCTCCACCGCGTTCCGTGAACTTGATGGCGTTGGAGACGAGATTGAGCACGATCTGCTTGAAGGCACGCGGGTCGCCGGTGATTTGAGGCAGATCCTGGGGTGCGCTGACCACGAGATCGATGCCGTTTTCTCTCGCCTTCAGGGCCAACAGGTTGCAGCAATTCACCAGCGCGGCGCGCGGGGCGAACGGCTCCGGCGCGATCTCGAAATTGCCCGCCTCCATCTTCGACATGTCCAGGATGCCGTTGACCACCGACAACAGATGCTGGCCGGAATCGTTGATCAGCTGCGCGTACTCCCTGCGGCGCGCCGCATCGAGCATCAGCGCCTGCTCCTGAACGATCATTTCGGAGAAGCCGATGATGGCATTCAGCGGGGTGCGCAATTCGTGGCTCATGGTGGCAAGGAAACGGGTCTTGGCGGCGTCGGCCTGCTCGGCGGCGCTGCGCGCCAGGTCGAGCGCCTGCTCCTGGATCTTGCGGTCGGTCACGTCGCGCATGACGGCGACGACCTCGGCAGCCGAGGCCGTCGCGTGCGGCGCAGCCTGTTCCAGCGGCCGGCAGCGCATTTCGACCCAGATGAAATCGACCTGGCTGTTCTGACCACGTTGATCGAGGTGTGATAAATCCTTGCGCAGGCGAAATTCCACGCTGCGCGCCTCGCCGCCGCGGGCCGCGTCCGACAGCGCCGTGAGATAGGCCGGGCGATCAGCGACGTGGACGCGATCGAACAGCCCGTGCCCGAGCAGCCGCGCGACGGGTATGCCGAGCAATGATTCCGCGGCCGGCGAAATGAACTGCACCGCACCGTTGCGGCTGTGGCGCGAAATCACGTCGCTCATGTTGCGGGCGAGCAGACGATAACGCTCTTCTTCCTTGGACAGCAGCGAAACGCTGGTGCGCGCCAGAGCTTCGGCGGCAAAAGCGAGGCCCGCGGAATAGAGTGTCGCCGATGCCACGGCGAATGCCATCAGGGTGACTCGCAGCGCGGAGCTGACGTCCGCCGCCGGCAAAATCGCGAAATGTCCTGATAGAATCAGCGCCGCAGCGCAGGACAAAGCCAGCGCGGACGCAAACGCCACCACACGGCGCGAGGCCGACAGCGCAGCCTCGAGCGGGACGATCACCAGCCAGATCGATGCGAAGGATTCGATGCCGCCGGTGTTGGCGGACAGCGCCGTGACCAGGCCGGCCAGCGCCAACGACGACAGCATGTAGGCGCCTTCATAGCGACCGGTGCGCGACAGGAACCAGGACAGCAGGATGGGTGCGATCAACCACGCGAACGCCGCCACCTCGAGCGCGCTGGGCGCACCGCGCATGGCAAGATAGACCGGGAACGCCGCGAAGGCGGCGAGGCTGCCGAGCAGTCGTGGCGCCATGAACGCGCGATGCCGCGCTCCTGTCAGCGCGTCGTAACGCGCCGAAGGATGGAGCAGGGTATCGAGACAATCGCGGATGATATTCAACACTGTCACGGCTCTCGCGCCCTCGGCTTGATTGTCGATCAGACGCGCCGAAAGCTCCCCTGTCGTTTGGTCACCGTGTCAGAGTGAAATTAAATGAACGCTAAGGCGCGCGCAGGCGCGGCAAAACGGCCCGGATTTGCCCGGCTTTGGCGCGCCTCACACGCTTCATTCGGCGCGGATGGTGAATGGCGAGTTTCCAGAGCCCGCCCCCCATGGTTTCGAAATGGTGCATTTCGCGTGATCGGGCTCACGGCCTCAACCGAAAATTTACGGATTGATCGATCCGGCCAGTTTTTTCGCAAACCTTCGGCAAATTAAACCCAATGCAATCACTTGCGATTTATCCAAGAGCGTTAGTCAGCCTCCGGACTACGAGACAACCGCAACGTGATCGATTGAGACGACCGAGGCCACGAGATGTTTTTTCTGCTGCGTATGGCATTCTGGCTCGGGCTGGTGCTCGTGCTGCTGCCCCGGGACAAGCCGCCCGAATCGCAAAAGGCGCCGCAGATCGGCGCGACGGAAGCCGTTCAGGCTGCAACCGCCGCGGTGTCCGACATGACCCAGTTCTGCAAGCGCCAGCCGGCGGCCTGCGAAGTCGGCGGTCAGGCCGCGACCGTCATCGGCCAGCGCGCCCAGGACGGCGCGCGTAAGCTCTACCAGATCATTACCGACAAGCGCGCGCCCGACCACACCAGCTCAATTGGCGATCCGCTGCCCGCGGACGTCGCAGCGCGTGACACGCTGAAGCCCGACGACCTTCTGGAGGAGTGGCACGGCGTGCCCTGACCAGACAAGTGCCTAGCGGAACTTGTCAGGTCTGATATCGCTTCCAGCCGCCTCCAATCCCATATAAGGGATCAGGATGGAAGTTGGGCTATCATGACCATCGACGAGATCAGGGACAATTTCGCGCTGCTCGACGACTGGGACGACCGCTACCGGTACGTCATCGAGCTCGGCCGCACGCTGACCCCGATGCCCGAGGACGAGCATTCGGCTGCGAACAAGGTGCAGGGCTGCGCCAGCCAGGTCTGGCTGTCGCGACAGATCGATCGCAGCGGCGGCACGGAACCGGTGCTGACCTATCGCGGCGACAGCGACGCGCACATCGTGCGCGGGCTGATCGCCATCCTGCTCACGCTCTATTCCGGCCGAACGCCGCAACAGATTCTCGCGGCCGACGCCGCCGCCGTATTCGACGAATTCGGGTTCCGCGAGCATTTGACACCGCAGCGCTCCAACGGCCTGCGTTCGATGATCGAGCGTATTCGGGCTGACGCGCGGGAGGCGCTGGCAGCCGCCTCCTGATCCAGGCAATGCCTTCGCGGGCCTTACTTCTTTCGGCCTTGCCGTTGCTGGCCGAGCCCCATCTTCTTGGCGAGCTGGGAACGCGCCACCGCATAGTTCGGTGCAACCATCGGATAGTCGGGCGGAAGCCCCCATTTCTCGCGGTATTGCTCCGGCGTCATGTTGTATTGGGTGCGCAGATGGCGCTTCAAGGATTTGAAGCGCTTGCCGTCCTCCAGACACACCAGATAGTCCGGGGCGATCGACTTCTTGACGGAGACTGCGGGCTTGGTCGGTTCGAGCGGCGCTTCGGTACGGCCGCTGGACACCCGCAGCAGCGCGGAATGCACCTGGCTGATCAGGTTCGGGATCTCGGATGCCGGCGTCGGATTGTTGCTGAGATAGGCCGACACGATATTCGCGGTGAGGTCGATGAAACTCTTTCCGGCGGCATCCGTCATGAAGGGGACCTCATCGCATACGGGCTAGCAGGGGCGCCCGCAAAGTATCCGAAGGCACGAATGCCTCGCGGCACCCACAACTGTTCAATCAACCATGAACCGATTACTGTCGTTGAAACAAGGACGAGAATCTTTGATGTTTATCTTTGGTCGAGATGCGCCCGCAGTTCATCGATCGACCCAAACCGCATCATGCCCTCCGGCATTTGCGCCTCAATCGAGCCATCGGAAAAAAGCGAATACGCCATTCCGTCGACGACGCCGGACTTGATGATATTCACGGCAGCGTTGTCTTCGCTGTCCAGGTCTTTGAAAGTCGAGGGCGCTCGGGCGCTTCGGCGCTGCAGCCCATTCTCGCTGGCTTTCGCGCGCTCCGGTCGTGGCCAGGCATCGTCGAAACGGACCGACCCGGGCTCGGTCGCCTCCGCGCCACGAAGGTCCGAAACCAGGGGGTCGGACGGGCGCGGCGTGCGATCGCGTTCCTTGCGCGAACTCTGGAACAGGCGATCCCGCGACGGCTTTGGCAGCGGCGGTGCCTCAATGGGAGGTTCGGCGATCGGCCCCATGGCCGGACGCACGCGTTCGCGCGATCCCCCCTCGTCTTGCCAGGGATGGGGTGACATTGGCGGTGCCGCCGTTTCGATGCCGCCCGCATCCTGGATCGCCGGATCGTCCCGGCTGAACAGAAAACCGCCTTCCGCCGGCGCCGGACGCGGCGGCGGAGCGGAGCTGGGAGGCGACAGGGCCGGCCTGCCACGCGCCTCGGCGGATGTCCGGGGGACCGGTACCAATCGTCTCGCAATGTTCCTCAACTCGCCGACGACAATCCAGAGGCCGAGCAGCAGCATGCCGGTGCAGATTGCCGCCGCGCCGACCAGTATCATCGTATTGCCAAAACTGAATTCCTTGACAGGAATCCCGTAGACGATCGCCAGCAGACCCGCCAAAACGGAGAGAATCCCGGCGATCAGCAAGGCGCTCATCATGAAACCCACCCTCTGAGGCGACAAGCCGTCCGCGCCAGCCACCTGTTGCCACGATACCGTCATAGTTGACGCCTCGCCAACCGGCAATTGCGGTCGACGTTCCCGACGTCGGTTCCAGCCGGCCCGTCATATTCAGCAAGCATTCAGCAACCTCTATTTAGGGTCCAAGTAAAGTATACCGTTGTTCAGGCCAACTCGAGTATTGCATTGCAAAAATTGAATTGCACGAATTCCCAATTACTTGGAAGACGATCTGCGTTATATGGAGCCTGGGGAAGAGGCTCCGGAGCGGCAGCTAAGCCGACAGGGACACCGGGTCACCAATAGCCATGTCATCCATTACAACTTCGGTCATCGACACGCCAACACGGCGCGCGATGGAGCGGACATGCGACGATCTTGCCCTTTTTGTGTTGGCGGTGGTGGGATTGATCGCCGCCCTCACCTTCCGCGACTATGGACTCGGCTGGGACGACTACACCCACGCTGAATATGCCGACCTGCTGCTGCGCATGTACGGATCGGGCTTCAGGGACACCGGGGCGCTGTCGTTCGCCAATCTTTACATGTACGGCGGCGGTTTCGACATGGCCGCAGCCCTGCTGCACAAGGTGCTTCCGCTTGAGCTTTTCGAGACGCGACGGCTGCTTGGCGCGGTGGTCGGGGTGATCGGCCTTGCCGTGACCTGGCGGCTTGGGCGTCGCGTCGGCGGGCCGGTCGCCGGACTTGCGGCGCTGTTGCTTCTGGCGCTCTGTCCCACCTTCTACGGGCATATGTTCATGAACCCGAAGGATGCACCCTTCGCGGTCGCGATGATCATCCTGATGATGGGGCTGGTACGCCTCGCCGAGGAATATCCCTCCCCCACGCCGCGGACCATTCTGATCATCGGCATCGGAGCCGGTCTTTCCATCGGCTCGCGCGTCCTCGGCGGGCTCGCGCTGATCTATGCGTTGCTTGGTTTCCTGCCGCTGTTCGTTGCGGAGGTCCACAGCCAGGGCACGCGCGACGCGCTCCGTCGACTGTTGCAGGTTTGTTATATGCTGCTGCCCGGACTGGTCCTGGGCTACCTGATCATGGGCCTGATCTGGCCCTGGTCGATCATCGAGCCCGGCAACCCCTTCCAGGCGGTCACCTATTTCTCGCATTTCTTCGAAAAGCCCTGGAAGGAAATGTTCGACGGCGCGCTTGTGTCCGTGCCGGACATGCCATGGTCCTATCTGCCGACCCTTTTTGCCCTGCAGCTTCCGGAAGTCTTGCTTGCACTCTTCATTGCAGGCGTCGCCGGAACGTTACTGGCGTTGCCGCGCCGTGACGTGGCGGCGCGCCGCAAGACCATATTCCTGATGCTGACGCTGGCATCGACGCTGCCGATCGCGATCGCGATGGTCAAACGCCCCGCCCTCTACAACGGCATCAGACATTTCATCTTCGTGATTCCGCCGATGGCCGTGCTGGCCGGTGTCACCTTCGCAAAAGCGATGAACAGGCTGAAGGACAATCGTGTCGGCTGGCAGCCTGTGGCGCTTGCCGCATTCCTGTTCGGGCTCACGCTGCCGCTTGCCGAAATGATCCGGCTGCATCCTTACCAATACACCCACTTCAACCACATTGCCGGGACGGTACGCGCCGCGGACGACCGCTTCATGCTGGATTACTGGGGGCTTGCCTTCAAACAGGCATCCGACAGCCTGCACGAGCAGCTCGCCGAGCGGCAGGAATCTCCGCCGCACGGGCGAAAATGGAAGGTCGCGGTCTGCGGCCCGCAACGCCCGGCACAGGTGGCGCTCGGTCCCGATTTCACCATCGGCTGGGACAGCCATGCCGCCGATTTCGCCATGACGCTCGGCGAGTTCTATTGCAAGGGCTTGAGCGCACCTCTCATGCTCGAGATCAAGCGCGACGATGTGGTGTTTGCGCGCGTCTATGATATCCGCGGCCGCAGCATTTCCAGCCTGCTGTCGATTCCCGCGCCCTAAGGCTGCGGCCACAAAGGCATGACAGCCATGGCGGCGCGCCTTGTTGCTTACGAGCCCGTCGCTGGATTAGCGTGGAACCCGAAAAATTCAACCGGAGGAGCAGGCCATGTCGCCAGCGGAAGCGCGCCTGAAGGAAATGCGGTCGGGGATGACCGAGGCGGAATGGAGCCAGCGCGTCAATCTCGCCGCCTGCTATCGCCTCGTGGCGCTGTACGGCTGGGACGATCTGGTCGACACCCACATCTCCGCGCGTGTGCCCGGTCCCGACCATCACTTCCTGATCAACCCGTACGGCCTGATGTTCGACGAGATCACCGCGTCGAGCCTCGTCAAGGTCGATCTTGACGGCAATCAACTCTCCAACAGCGACTACAGCGTCAATCCGGCTGGCTTCACCATCCACTCCGCGATCCATGAGGTCCGCGAAGACGCCGGCTGCGTACTTCACCTGCATACGGTCGACGGCACGGCCGTCTCGAGCTGTGTCGAAGGCCTGCTGCCGCTGAACCAGACCGCCCAGTTCGTGACCCACGACCTCGCCTATCACGACTATGAAGGCGTGGCGCTTGATCATGACGAACGGCCGCGCCTGCAACGCGATCTCGGCAACAAGAACCACATGATCCTGCGCAACCACGGCACGCTCACGGTCGGCCGTTCGGTCGCCTCCGCCTTCGAACGCATGTACCACCTGGAGCGCGCCTGCGCGATGCAGGTGCGCACCCGCATGCTGGGCCCGACCGCCTATCCGGTCGAGCACGCGGTGATCGAGAAGAACGAGAAATTGTTCGCCAACGCGGATCGCGCGGAACTGCGTTCGACGCAGCTGGTCTGGCCGCCTTTGTTGCGCAAGCTCGACCGCATCGATCCCAGCTACAGGAATTGAAATCCCCGGCATTCCGGTGTAATGTTGCTCTCGAAGTCCTCTGCACCTCGAATCAAGCGCCGTCCAATTCCGGACGGCGTTTTTGCTTTTTGCCCTAGGGCACACCAAGCCGCAGCATCACCTGTGCGTCCGACCAGCTGAACTTAAGCGCGCACGAGTGGTCGGAATCAGACCGCCCGGCTACCGCGGCAATTCCGCGAGCGCCGCGAGAATGCGCGCCCAGGAGCGAATGCCCTTCTGGAAACTCCTGAGGTCGTATTTCTCGTTCGGCGAATGAATGTTGTCATCGTCGAGGCCGAACCCGACCAGGAGCGAGTCAAGTCCAAGCGTGTTCTTGAAATCGGCGACAATCGGGATCGAGGCCCCCGAGCCGATCAGCAGCGCCTGGTTGCCCCACTCCTCGGTCAGCGCCTGTTTGGCGGCGGCAAGCGGCTTCATGGTCCAGTCGAGCGCGATCGCGGGCGCGTTGGAGTGATCTGTGAACTCGGCCGTGCAATCTCCCGGCAGGCGCGCCCTGACATAGTCGCGGAACGCTTCGCGGATCCTGTCGGGCTGCTGTCCCTCGACCAGGCGGAACGAGATCTTCGCCGAGGCTTCCGCCGGGATCACCGTCTTCGAGCCCTCCCCGGTGTAACCGCCGATGATGCCGTTGACGTCACAGGTCGGCCGCGACGACACCTGCTCGATCAGGAGACGATCCTTTTCACCGGCGGGAATCGAGAGCCCGATCGGCTTGAGGAAGGTTTCCGGCGTGAGATTGAGCTTCTTCCACTGGGCGAGAATATCCGGCGGCAGGTCCTTCACGCCATCGTAGAATCCGGGAATGGTGATGTGGCCGTTGTCGTCGAAAAGGCTGCCGAGAATGCGGGTCAAAACCCTGATCGGGTTTTGCGCGCCGCCGCCGAAAATGCCGGAATGCAGGTCGCGACTGGCGGCCTTGACCTTGACCTCGTCATAGACCAGGCCGCGCAGCGATGTCGTGATCGCCGGCGTGTCGCGGTCCCACATGCTGGTATCGCAGACCAGCGCGTAGTCGGCCTTCAGCTCCTGCTTGTTGGCTTCAAGAAACGGAACGAAGTTCTTGGAGCCGATCTCTTCCTCGCCCTCGATCACGATGGTGACGTCGAGCGGCAACGAACCCGTGACGGTCTTCCAGGCCCGGCAGGCCTCGACGAAGGTCATTAACTGGCCCTTGTCGTCCTCGGCGCCGCGCGCAACGATGATCTTGCGCCCGTCGGCATGCTCGGTCACCACCGGCTCGAACGGCGGACGATGCCAGAGATTGAGTGGATCGACCGGCTGAACATCGTAGTGCCCGTAGAACAGGACGTGCGGTCGTCCGTTGTCATCGTCCTTGCCAATATTCTTGCCAATAGTCTTGGCGACGATCGCCGGATGCCCGGCGGTGGGACGGACCTCGGCGGCAAAGCCGAGCGTCGCGATGTCCTTGGCGAGGTGATCGGCCGCCGCCTTGCAATCTCCGGCAAAGGCCGGATCGCCCGAAATCGATTTGATCCGCAGCAGCGCAAACAGCCGCGCCAGACTGTTGTCGAAATCCGCATCGATGCGGTCGAGGACCGGCTGAAGCTGGGCATTGGGCATCGTTTGATCTCTCGCTCGCTTGGGATGCTATTTGGGTAGTTGTAGCTCGGTCACAGCCGCCGGGCCAGCCGGCTCTGGCAGCGGCGGCTGCAGGATGTGCCAGACCAGGGCGGCCGCCATGATCGCGGTCGCCGCAAGATTGTTGCCATAGGCCTGCAGATCATTGGGAAAAACCGGAAGCGACAGCAGCATCAGGAGACCGGCGGCTGCGAGGCTAGCCCATGTCCCGGCCCGAACCACGGGGCGCGGATCATAGGCCGCGCGGTGGATCAGGACCGTCATGGGAAAGAACAGCCACATGAAATAATACTGCCGGGCGAGCGGAGATGCGACGGTCATCAGACAGAACAGGATGCCCAGTTCCTCGGCGTCCGAGCGCGGCGTTCGACGCATCCGACGCGGCATGACCGCAAGAAAACCCAAACCGATCGCAAGCGAAACGACCAGCACTGCCCAGTTCGCAGTCTTGAAGGAAACATCGACCAGATTCATGGTGCGCGGCGGCTTGGTGGGGTCGTCCTGATTGTAGTTGATGGGGCGCGTCAGCCGGTGGGTGACTGCGATGATCGATTGATTGACCCAGGACCAGTTCTGTTCGTCGCGCTGCCCGAAGCCCTTCTCCGAACTCGAACCGACCATGCCCTGATACCAGGTCTTCAGCTCGGCGATGTTGTGCTGGAAGCCGCGGACCGGTGCGGGAACGACGAACAGGAACAGCCCGAGAAAGACCAGCAGGCTGGCGACCGCTGTCCACCGCCTCCGCCACAGCAGATAGGGCAACACGGCGACCGGAAAAACCTTGATCGCGGTGGCGAGTGCGAACATGCTTCCCGCCATCCACGGCCGCTTGTGTTGCATCAGCCAGAAGCCGTAAAGCATCATGGCGAGCAGAACGAGATTGGGCTGACCGAGATCGAACATGTCGAAGACGAAGGTCACGGTCGCAAAGCCCGGCAGCGCAAACAGCCAGGGGCCGGGACGCCGGCCCGATCCGGTCATCGCATGCGAGAGCTGGGCCGTCATCCACCACGCGACGGCGTTGAGGAGCGACAGGCAGAGATAAAGCGGGATTTTTCCGAACCAGCTCGGGATCGCGAGCAGCACCGCCGGCAGCGGCGGGTAGATGAAATCGAAATAGGCGCCTGGATCGCTTGGATAGAGATCGCCGCCCTGCAACACTTGGTGCCCGGCCCAGAACCAAAGCGGATAGTCCTTGGTTTTTCCGCTGCCCCAGAGCTCGGGGACCAGAACGTCGGCGGTCAGGACAACACAGCAGAGCAGAAACAGCACATCGAGCGGCGCGCGCAACGACGGATATTTCTGCAATCTCGCCTTGTCTTCGGAACTAGCTGAGGGCACGCGTCACGATCTCATCGTCGCAGCAGTCCGCCCAGCGCGCCGCGGACCAGCGCGCGCCCGACCGAGCCTCCGAGCGAACCGCCGACGGACTTGCCGAGATCCGCGACCACGCCGCCCACGACCTTGTCGGTGACCGAGCGCGTGACATTGCGCGCGATGAGTTGACCGGTGGATAGCCTGCCGCGCTTCACGTTGGTGCCGAACACCGTCGCTGCGATCTTGCCGATCTCGCCGAGAATGCCTCCACCGCCGGTCGATCCGTCCGAAGCCGCGGCCGTTCCCGACAGGCGTTTCTGCAATATCTCGTAGGCGGATTCGGAGTCGATTGCGGTGTCGTATTTGCCCTTCACGGGACTTCCGTCGATGATGGCCTTGCGCTCCTCCGGCGTGATAGGCCCGATCCGCGCCGAGGGCGGCCGGATCATCACGCGTTCGACCATCGCTGGTGTGCCGTTACCCTCCAGGAACGAAACCAGCGCCTCGCCCTTGCCGAGTTCCATGATGACCTTTGCGGTATCGAGCTTCGGATTGGGCCTGAACGTTTGCGCCGCGGCCGCGACCGCCTTCTGGTCGCGCGGCGTGAAGGCGCGCAGCGCGTGCTGCACGCGGTTGCCAAGCTGTCCGAGCACCCGGTCTGGCACGTCAACCGGATTCTGCGTCACGAAATAGACGCCAATCCCCTTGGAACGGATCAGCCTGACCACCTGCTCGATCTTGTCCATCAGCGCCTTCGGCGCGTCGGTGAACAGAAGATGCGCCTCGTCGAAGAAGAACACGAGCTTGGGCTTCGGCAAATCGCCGACCTCGGGCATCTCTTCGAACAGTTCCGACAGCATCCAAAGCAGAAAGGTCGCGTACAGCCTCGGGCTCTGCATCAGCCGGTCGGCGACGAGAATATTGACCAGGCCGCGGCCGTCACGATCCGTGCGCATGAAGTCCTGCAGCGACAACGCCGGTTCGCCGAAGAATTTGGCCCCGCCCTGATTCTCCAGCACCAGCAGTTGACGCTGAATGGTTCCGACAGTTGCCCTGGTCACGTTGCCGAACGCCTGCGCCGCTTTCCGGATCGGCGCCAGCAGATCGTCACTGCCATCGGACGCCGTCTTGCCCGCATCGGGGATGATGGCGTCAAGCAGCGCACGAAGATCCTTCATGTCGATCAGGGCAAGACGGTTGTCGTCGGCAACGCGGAACGCGACGTTCAGCACGCCCTCCTGCACATCGTTCAGATCCAGCATCCGCGACAGCAACAAGGGGCCCATCTCGGTGACGGTGGCGCGCACCGGATGCCCCTGTTCGCCAAACACGTCCCAAAAAATCGTTGAAAACTGATCCGGCTGAAAGGTCAACCCCATGTCGGCGGCCCGCTTGACGATGACGTCCTTGGCTTCGCCGACCTGCGAAATTCCCGAGAGGTCGCCCTTGATGTCGGCGGCGAATACCGGAACCCCGGCGCGCGCAAATCCCTCGGCCATGACCTGCAGCGAGACGGTCTTGCCGGTTCCGGTCGCGCCGGTGACGAGGCCATGCCGATTTCCGAACGCAAGCGTCAGCCAGGCCGGCTGCTCGCCCTTGCCAACGAAAATCTCCTCGCCGGTATCGCCCACGATCTTGTCCGATGTCGCCATCGCCGTCCGTTCCGTTGCGCTCCGCTTGCGGTTTCCACCACGATCATACCGCATGTTGCAAGACGATTGATACCGGTCAGAGCCTGCGCTGGAAACCCGTTCAATGCGGCAAGATCAACCGGATTTGCGATTTTCGGAGGCGCGCCGTCGCCGGGCACCGGCACGACGAGATCAATCTGGCAGGAATCGAGTGTTCCCGCCCTTGCATCGCTGCAACACCTGTCGCGCGATCGGCTGCGAATCCGGCTTCCATCGCTTGTATTTCGTTTTCCGAAAGCTCAAGATAAATCGATGTGGGACGACCCGGTAATTAACCAACCGGTTGAGCGGGGCAGTATGGACGAATTGATTGGCAAGCTGGCATCAGATGTCGGCATCGACGATGTTGCAGCCGAGAAAACCATCGGCATCATGCTGGATTTCCTCCGCAGCGAGGGCCCTGCCGACAAAGTTCAGGCGCTGATCGAGAGAATTCCGGGAGCGGAAGCTGCGATTGCGGCCGCAAGCAACGGCGGCGGCCTCGGCAAGTTGATGGGCGGCGGCCTGATGGCGGTTGGCACGAGGTTGATGGCCCTTGGCCTCGGCGAGATTCAGAGCATTGCCCGTGAACTTTTCAAGTTCTGCCGAGACATAATCGGAGCGGATCAAATGGGCGAGATCATTGCGGGGACACCGGGGCTCAGCCAATTCGCATAAAACTCATATTATGTCGCCTGAAGCACCTTTCCGATATCGAGTATCATGACATATCCCATCTCCGAGATTGAGGGCATGACCGCCTTCTCCGCTTCAAAGCTGAAATCGCAGGGCATACGCACCACAGCTGCGCTGCTCGAGGCCGCCGGCACGGTGAAAGGACGCAAGGCGCTGGCGGCCAAGACCGGCATCAGCGAGCAGCAATTGCTGGAGTGGGCGAACGTCTCCGACTACATGCGCATTCCCGGCATGGGCAAGGCCAAGGTCGGATTGGTGCGCGCGGCGGGCGTTGCAACGATACGCGAGCTGGCACTTCGCAATCCGGCGCGACTGGCGCAGAACATGAAAGAAGTGAACACCAGGCGCAAGCTCGTGCGCGTCCTGCCGTCCGAGAAGTCCGTCGAGCAATTGATCGCGCAGGCGCGAAAGCTTCAGCCCAAGATCTCCTATTGAATTCTCGTATTGCAATTTGGTGTTAAGGCCTCATGTGAAGGTCATGCCTTAAGTCTTCCTGGCCGGATCATCCAGACCGGCGGGCCAACCCGGGCGTTCGCCCGACCTTCCCCTGCCGCGAGCTTGACAGCGGGGCGGGGACCGCGCAAAGCCAACCCGCATGATCGCACCTCCGTCAACAGCCGCCGCGACGGCGACAGTGGCCGCTCATCCGGTTCTGCAAGAACTGCTCTCCCGGTCGTGTCCGGCCGTGATGGGCGTGCTGAACGTTACGCCGGACTCCTTCTCGGATGGCGGCCAGTTTCTCGCGCCGGATCGTGCGCTGGCCCAGGTGCGGCGGATGATCGACGAGGGTGCCGATATCATCGACATTGGCGCCGAATCCACCCGCCCCTATGGCGGCAGGCAGGCCGTTCCCGCTGAGCAGGAAATGGAGCGGCTGCGACCGGTGCTGGCCGAGATCGTGGCATTTGGCGTTCCTGTCTCGATCGACAGCATGAAATCGACGATCGTGGCGTTCGCACTGGACAACGGCGCTCTCATTGCCAACGACGTCTGGGGTCTGCAGCGCGACGCGGGCATGGCCGAAGTTGTGGCAGCACGCAATTGTCCTGTGATCGTCATGCATAATCGCGACTACGTCGATCCCGGTCTCGATATCATGAAAGACATTTCAGCCTTCTTCGCCCGCTCGCTTGACATCGCCGCCAAGGCGGGCGTTGCCACGGGCAATGTCGTGCTCGATCCCGGCATCGGCTTCGGCAAGACGCCGGAACAGAGCATGACGGCACTGGCACGGCTCGACGAATTCCGCAGCTTCGGGCTGCCGCTTCTGGTCGGCGCCTCGCGCAAGCGCTTCATCAGTTCGGTCGAGCCGTCGGAGCCGCACCAGCGGCTCGGCGGCTCGATCGCGGCGCATGTGATCGCCGCCCAGCGCGGCGCGCGGATCATCCGGACCCATGACGTGGCGGAGACGGTCCAGGCCTTGCGGGTGGCGGCGGCGATCGAGGAGAAGCGATGACGGACACGATTTTCATCACCGGGGTCGTGATCCATGCCCGCCATGGCGTGATGGAACACGAAACCGAAGTCGGCCAGCGTTTCGTGATCGATCTCGAGCTGTTCGCCGACCTGTCGGAATCCTCGCGGACCGATCGGCTCGCCGATACCGTCTCCTATTCCAACGTGGTCGCCACCGCCACCGCGGCCTTCAAGAATGCCAATTACAAGCTCCTGGAGCGCGCGGCCGGCGCCGTTGCCGACGCCGTCCTCAGCGCGTTTCCGCGCATCCGGGGCGTCAAGGTCACCGTGCACAAGCCGCACGCGCCGATCGCCGCGATTTTTGATGATGTCGGTGTCGTGCTGACGCGGATCCGACAGCCATCCCATGGCTAGCGCCTTGATCGCGCTGGGCGGCAATGTCGGCGACGTCCGCGCGACATTCCCAAAGGCAATCGCCAATATCTGCGGCATGACGCAAGCAGCACTGCTGGCGCGGTCGTCGGATTACGCGACGCCGCCGTGGGGCGACGAACAGCAGGCGGATTTCATCAATGCCTGCATCGAAATCGAGACCGGGCTCGATCCCCATGCGCTGCTGTTTACGCTGCACAAGATCGAGAAAAAATTCGGCCGGGACCGCGCGCATGAAAGGCGCTGGGGCCCGCGCAGCCTCGACCTCGATCTCATCGCCTATGACGATGTCAGGATCGACAGACCGGAGCTGACGCTGCCGCATCCGCGGCTGTTCGAGCGCGCCTTCGTCCTGGTTCCGCTGGCGGAAATCGCGCCGCATCGGATGATCGCCGGGCGCAGCGTTCGGGACGCGCTGGCCGAACTGTCGACCGCGGGGATCGAGCGGCTGCCGGATCTCGGCTGACCGGCAGCAAACCCCAAACAAGCGTTTGGCTTGGCAGCCCTGCCGTGGCAATTTGCGGCGCAAATTGCCAGGAAGACGCGCCGGGAGACCCCTGCCGAATGACATCCGCAACCGATGACCTGCCGCTGGCCGCCGATTTCGCGCCCGCCACGTCCGACGACTGGCGCAAGCTGGTCGATGGCGTGTTGAAGGGGGCGCCGTTCGAGAGGCTCGTGAGCAGGACCTATGACGGGCTGAAGATCGAACCGATCTACCCCCGCGCGAAAGGCGCGACCGGGATCGCGGGGCGGCCTGCGGCCATGCCGTGGCAGATCATGCAGCGGATCGACCATCCGGATGCCGCGGAGGCCAACGCGCAGGCGCTGCACGATCTCGAAAACGGCGCGACGGGATTGTCGCTGGTCTTTGCCGGAGCTAACAGCGCCCACGGCTTTGGACTCGCTGCAAGCGCAGAGGAAATCGAAAAGACGCTGATCGGAATCCTGCTCGATGCGGGAATCGGCATTGAGCTTCAGCTCGGCTCACAGTCGCGCATGGCTGCCATCCACGTCGCTGAATATGTCAGGCGCAGCGGGCTTGATCCCGCCGCCTGCGCTATCCGTTTCGGTCTCGATCCGATCGGCGGATGCGCGGCCAGGGGAACGAGCGCCCTCACCTTCGCCGAGATCGCGTCGGGCGTCGCCAGCGCCATCAGGGGTCTGTCCGCCATGGGATTCAAGGGCCCGTTCGCAGCCGCCGATGGGCGGGTGATCCATGATGCCGGCGGATCGGAAGCGCAGGAGCTGGCGTTCGTGCTGGCCACCGGCGTCGCCTATCTGCGCGCGATCGAAGGCGCCGGTATTGCGCTGGAGCATGCGCGAGACATGATCTACGCGCGGCTCAGCACTGATGCCGATCAATTCCTGACCATGGCGAAATTCCGTGCGCTGCGTTTGCTGTGGGCGCGCGTTGAGGAGGCCTGCGGGCTTGCGCCAAAACCGTTGTTTGTGGCCGCGGAGACCGCCTGGCGCATGCTGACCCAGCGCGACGCCTACGTGAACATGCTGCGTTCCACCATCGCGGTCTTTTCCGCGGGCCTCGCAGGCGCCAACGCCATCACCGTGCTGCCGCATACGTTAGCCCTGGGATTGCCCGATGCCTTCGCGCGGCGTGTCGCGCGCAACACGCAACTGGTCCTCTTGGAAGAATCCAACCTCGCCAAGGTGTCCGATCCGGCCGCCGGCTCGGGCGGGATCGAGACCCTGACGGCGCAGCTTTGCGAGGCCGCGTGGGGGTTGTTTCAGGAGATCGAAAGCGGCGGCGGCGTATTCGCAGCACTTCAGCAGGGCCTGATCCAGAGCAAGGTCGCGACGACGCGCCGGGCGCGCGAGGCCAACATCGCGAGGCGCAAGGAGGTGCTCACCGGTGCCACCGAGTTCCCCAATCTGCAGGAGGCAGAGGTCGCGGTGATCGACGCGAAACCGATTGAGCTCGCGGACGATGGCGAGGCCAAATTCACCTTCGAAGCGCTCGGACCGATGCGGCTTTCGATGCCTTTCGAAGCCTTGCGCGACCGCTCGGATCAGATCTTGAAAGAAAAGGGAGCGCGACCCCGGGTCTTCCTCGCCAACCTCGGCACGCCAGCCGACTTCACCGCGCGCGCCACTTTTGCGAAGAGCTTTTTCGAGACCGGCGGCATCGAGGCGATCGACAGCGCCGGATCGTCCGATCCGTCTGCCCTCGTCTCCGCCTTCAAGGCCTCCGGCGCCGATCTCGCCTGTGTCTGCTCGTCCGACAAGGTCTACGCACAGGCCGCGGCGGCAGCCGCCAAGGCGCTGCGGGCGGCCGGTGCGATGCATATCTATCTGGCAGGTCGGCCCGGCGAGCTGGAAGCCTCGCTGACGACCGCAGGCGTCGGCGGCTTCGTTTTCGCCGGCGGCGATGCACTGAGCGTCCTGCAGGACGCGTACTGGCATATGGAGTGAGCATGACCGCTGAGGCCAAACCCGTTCTGACCGGCGGCTGCCAATGCGGCGCCGTTCGCTTTGCCCTGTCGGCCGCTCCGGCGAAAATCAGCATCTGTCATTGCCGGATGTGCCAGAAGGCCTCCGGCGCGCCGTTCGCCTCCTTTGCCGATATTGAAAAGACCGATTTCGCCTGGACCCGCGGCAAGCCGGCGGCGTTCCGCTCCTCCTCGATCGCCGAGCGCGACTTCTGCGCCGCCTGCGGTACGCCCTTGAGTTTCCGCCGCATCGACGGCCCCAGGATCGAAATCATGACCGGCACCTTCGACCGGCCGGACCGGGTGGTGCCAATCCGTCAATACGGCACGGAATCCCGGCTCGGCTGGGTGGTTGGGATCGCCAACCTGCCAAGCCAGACCACGCAGCAGAATTACGGGCCGGTGAAGATGGCGACGATCGTCAGCCACCAGCACCCGGATCATGATTAACGGGGTTCCGGAGGCTTAATCATCGCGTCCAAGCGTGCTAGAATCGTATGATGGTTTGGACCGTTCTTGGCGCCGTAGCTCTCGTCGCGGCTTCCGTTGCATGGTTGATCGTGCTGGATATCATGCTGGGTGCGATTGGCCTATCGACCGGACCCTTCGCATGGCTGTTTGCACGCGGGATCTGGCAGTTTGCCGGGTCTATGGAAAGCAAGGGTTTCGACGATCCCGTCTATGATTGAACGAAATCGCCAATTTGAGGAAGCAAGGAACAAGGAATGAGCCGCATTCCTGATTTTGCCGATGTCGCCTTCAGGCCGGCCGCTGCTGCAGTGCCGACCGGCAACGCAGAGCCCTGGCTCACGCCGGAGGGCATCCCGGTCAAGTCCGCCTACAGCGAAGCCGATCTTGCCGGCATCGATTTCCTCGAGACCTGGCCCGGCATCGCGCCCTATCTGCGCGGCCCCTACCCGACCATGTATGTCAACCAGCCCTGGACCATCAGGCAATATGCCGGCTTCTCCACGGCTGAAGACTCCAACGCATTCTATCGTCGCAACCTCGCCGCGGGCCAAAAGGGCCTCTCGGTCGCCTTCGATCTCGCCACCCATCGCGGCTACGATTCCGATCATCCTCGCGTCTCCGGCGACGTCGGCATGGCCGGCGTTGCGATCGACTCCATCTATGACATGCGCACGCTGTTCGCAGGCATTCCGCTCGACCGGATGAGCGTGTCGATGACCATGAACGGCGCGGTGCTGCCGATCCTCGCGCTGTTCGTCGCGGCCGCAGGCGAACAGGGCGTGCCGCCGGAAAAACTCTCAGGCACCATTCAGAACGACATCCTGAAAGAGTTCATGGTGCGCAACACCTACATCTATCCGCCCGCGTCCTCGATGCGGATCATCTCCGACATTTTTGCGTACACCTCGCAAAAGATGCCGAAGTACAATTCGATATCGATCTCCGGCTATCACATGCAGGAAGCCGGCGCGACCCAGGATCTCGAACTCGCCTATACGCTCGCCGATGGCGTCGAATATCTGCGCGCTGGCCTCGCCGCCGGCCTCGACGTCGACCGCTTTGCACCAAGGCTGTCGTTCTTCTGGGCCGTCGGCATGAACTTCTTCATGGAAGTCGCCAAGATGCGCGCGGCGCGGCTGCTCTGGGCCAAGCTGCTCAAGCCCTACAATCCGAAGGACCCGCGCTCGCTGTCGCTGCGCACGCACTGCCAGACTTCGGGCTGGTCGCTCACGGCGCAGGACGTCTACAATAACGTGATGCGCACCACGATCGAGGCGATGGCGGCGACCCAAGGCCATACCCAGTCGCTGCACACCAATGCGCTCGACGAGGCCTTGGCGCTGCCGACCGATTTCTCGGCGCGCATCGCGCGCAACACCCAGCTGTTCCTGCAGCAGGAGAGCGGCACCGTCAGGATCATCGATCCCTGGGGCGGTTCGTTCTATGTCGAGCGCCTGACCCGCGATCTCGCCGCCAAGGCCTGGGGCCATATCCAGGAGGTCGAAGAGCTTGGCGGCATGGCCAAGGCGATCGAGGCCGGCGTGCCCAAGCTGCGCATCGAGGAAGCCTCCGCCAAGACCCAGGCCCGCATCGACGCCGGCCGTCAGGCGGTGATCGGCGTCAACAAATACAAGCCGGTCGACGAGGCGCCGATCGACGTGCTGAAAGTGGAAAATTCCACGGTGCGCCGATTGCAGATCGACAAGCTCAAGCGGCTGCGATCCGAGCGCAACCAGAAGGATGTCGACGATGCGCTGGCCGCGCTGACCCGCAGCGCGGGTGACGGCAACGGCAATCTGCTGGCGTTGGCGATCGAGGCTGCCCGCGCCAAGGCCACCGTCGGCGAAATTTCCGACGCGCTGGAAAAGGTGTACGGGCGGCATCGCGCCGAGATCAAGTCCATCACCGGCGTCTACAAGCGGGAAGCATCAGTCATGTCCGACCGGGTCGAGAAGCTGCAGGCGCTGATCGATGCCTTCGAGGAGGCCGAAGGGCGCAGGCCGCGCATTCTCGTCGCCAAGATCGGACAGGACGGTCATGACCGCGGCCAGAAGGTGATTGCATCCGCCTTCGCCGATGTCGGCTTCGATGTCGATATCGGGCCGCTGTTTGCCACCGCCGAGGAAGCCGCGCGCCAGGCGGTCGAGAACGACGTGCATATTCTTGGGCTGTCGTCGCTGGCAGCCGCCCATCTCACGGCGGTGCCGGAACTGAAGGCCGCTCTCAAGAAACAGGGCCGCGACGACATCATGATCATCATCGGCGGCGTCGTCCCGCCGCAGGATTACGAGGCGCTGTACAAGGCTGGCGCGGAGGCGATCTTCCCGCCGGGGACCGTGATTGCCGATGCGGCCGAAGAACTGATCCACAAGCTCAACGCGCGGCTCGGGCATAGCGAGGCGGCGGAATAGCGCCGCATACGTCGTTTCATTGGAAGGATTTTTCCCGTGGACTTGGCCGCAAACCCCCTCGCCCGCGGGCTTGTCCTGTTCGCTGCCGCCGTGTGGCTCGCCTCACCTGCGCTCGCGGCAGACCCAAAGCCCGACGCTGTGCTCAAGACCAAGGCGTTCGAAGGAACCGTCATTCTCGACGCCAGGATCAAGGCCGATCCCGCGCTTGCCGCTGACAGCCGTGACGAGGGCAGCAAATGGCTCGACAAGAGCGCCGCCGAGGCCACGGCCGAGCGGAAGCAGGACCCGCAACTTTTCAAGGACGGCGGCTGGACGTATGAGCGCAAATACAGCGTCCGCTCTATCGTCGCCGATCGCTATGTCAGCGTCATCAGGGACGACTACATGGACACCCATGGCGCGCACCCCAACGGCGACGTCAACACCATTCTTTGGGACAAGACTGCGCAGAAGCGCATCAGCATCCGCCCCTTCTTCAACGAGACGGCCGACAACGGTCCGACCATGAACGCGATGCTGAAGGCTGTCATCGCGGCGTTGAAGTCCGAGAAGAAGAAGAGGGATGCGACCGACACCTCGACGGCGGAATGGTTCAAAGGGCTGGAGCCGAAACTGCTCAAGATCGGTGCCGTCGCGCTGGCGCCCTCGACCGAGGCTGGCAAGGGTTCAGGATTGTTGTTTTACTTTGCACCCTATGCGGTTGGCCCCTATGCCGAAGGCCAGTACGCCGCGTTTGTGCCGTGGGAGGTTCTGAAGCCCTATCTGTCGCCGGAAGGCGCGGGAGTCTTCGGCGGCGCGCGGCCCAAGGGCGACGATGACGAGCTGAAATGACTGACCAAGATTCGCCTTTCGGCTCGGAGCCCCACGCCAGGCGTCTCGAATTGTGCAGGACCTGCCGCGAGCCATGAGGTGTACAAACATGGTGCAGCCAACCCGTCGCGATGAGGCGGGCGGCCCGCGGGCTATTTGAGTTGGGTGTTTGCGATCGGCAGGATCGAAGCGACATGCCAGCCATTTGCATCGCGCACGAACGTTTGGCTGATTAGAAACGTGTTGTCCTGGGGTGGCTTGCCTGGAAGACCGCGGGTGAAAACGATAGGGACAAGAATCTGCATCACGTCGTCCGTGATCACGGATGCATGAAATTGCGACATGTCGGGTTCGAGATGCCAGGTACCTTCGTAATATTCCCTGAAACGATCGGCGACCGCGTCGCGTCCTCTGGTTTCGACGCCTCGCGAAAACCAAAGCATGCCGGGTGAATTCCAGAGCATGGCTTTCACATCGTCCGCGTTATGAGCATTCTGCGCAGCCACGAATTTTGTAAAGAAAGCCCGCGCCTCGGCTTCGTTCGCGGCAGCCGATGCAGGCCCACCCGATGCGACCGTCACGATGACAAGGAGAAGTACGGCGCGGACCGGATAGCGCATCGAGCGCGCAAGCTGTCGCAGCAGCGCAGCGATGGCCGAATGGACGTAATTGATCATGTTAACCTCGCTTTGTTTCAGTGCCGGCTTCGGCCGGCGCGCGTTCGAGCATCTCGGGTTGATTGAGGCAGCCGCCACCGCGCGGCCGGAATCTGCGGCATTCGCTGAAACGTCCCCGCCGGGAGAGGCTCCGGCGGGGTTCGCCTTTCGGTCAGGCGGCATATCGCGCAGCCAGCACGCCATTCATGAGGCCCCCGACGAGCGCCTGGCGCGTCTTCTCATGGTCATTCCAGACGGACTGTTCGGGCAACGAGGGGAACACCCAGGTCTCGCCGCGATCGAGGCCCTGCAGCGCCGCATCAACCAGCTGTTGCGGCTTCATCACCGCGCCGGCCGGAAGATTGCTGACAGGCAGTCCGGCCTTGTTCCAGAAATCGGTGTCGACCGCCGGCGGGACAACCACCTGAACAACGACGCCTGTGCCAGCAACCTCGCCTTGCAAGGCCTGCGAAAAGCTCACGACGTAGGCTTTGGAAGCATTATAGACGCCGAACTCCGGCCACGGATGGAAGGCCAGCACGGATGCCACATTGACAATGGCACCGCCGCCTCGCGCCAGCAAGCCGGGGAGCACTGCGCGGGTCAGACGCGTTAGCGCGAAAATATTGACCGCGATCGTCTCATCCAACGCCTCGGAGCTCAGCTTGGCGAACGGACCGAAGCTTGCAGCGCCAGCGTTGTTGACAAGGACGGTGATCGCCGGATCGTTCGAGATCCGCGCCTCGACGCGCGCCAGATCCTCCTTTTCGGCGAGGTTGGCGACGAGAGTGTCCACTTTGACATCTGCTCTCTGCTTGACCGCCTTGGCGACCGCGTCGAGCGCCTTCTGTTGACGGCCACTGAGGAGAAGATCGTATCCCCGTTCGGCCAAGCCGGCGGCGTAAAGCGCGCCGAGGTCGCTCGTAGCGCCCGTCACCACCGCGGTTCCTTTTCGATCAGACACTTGCACTCTCCTGTTGCCGTTGAAAATAGTAGCATATGCCACCTATTATTAATGGCATATGCCACTTATGCAAGCCGGCTTTCGGAACATCAGGGAAAAGTGAGAAGGCGTGATCGCGCCACCGGCATTGCTGGCGGTGCTGGCATATGCCACCACTTCCACGCCGTTCGCGGAGCGCTATACCGCAACGACGGAGATCGACCGTGAAAAACGACGTCAAGCCCGGCGCGTCCAAGCCCACTGCGGGAGTGGAAATGCTGGGCTACTGCAACAACGCTTCGCTTCGCAAGGCCGCCCGTCGCCTGGGGAAGCTCTATGACGCCGTGCTGGAGCCAAGCGGTCTGAAGGCAACCCAGTTCAGCCTGCTCACGCAAACTTATGATCTCGGTCATCCGACCATGGCGGAACTCGCCAAGAGTATGGTGATGGATCTGTCGGCCATGCGCCATTCCCTGGGTCCGCTGATGCGCGATGGCTTGGTGAAGCTTCGGGTCGAGCAACGAGATCGCCGGGTCAAGCGGGTCGTTCTTACGCCCGCCGGGGTGGCGAAATTCGAGGAAGCGATGCAGCTCTGGCAAAAGGCGCAAGGCCGCTTTGAAAAGGCGTTCGGCTCCGCGCGCGCGGCGCGACTCCGCACTGAGTTGAAGCTTCTGACCTCCGACGAGTTCGAGGACGTCTTCTAAGCGGCGACCGGCGGAACCGAACTTCGACGCATCGGGTACCGCCCTCGGCAAAGGGAATTTTACAAATGCTGCCGGCGTGAGATAATCAAACCAAGATCAATAGTTCGGGTCGGGGTTGGGGGCCTCGAGGACCTGTGTATGAGTCAAGTCGAACCGATCCCGGATTCCGTGCCGCCTGAAACCAGTCCGGCCCGACCGGAACCGGCCAGCGATACGTTCTGTGCCCATCTCGCCGGACAATTCATCGCCAAAAAGGGCTTCGAGGTTGCCCGTGTTCCCGAAGTGGCGCGGCTTTACGACCTTTGTGAGATCGTTCTCACCCACTCCGACGGGTATGCGTTCGACATTCTCTGCATGGTCGATCGCGAGGCCCGCCCCGACGCGACCTTTCCGATCAGCGTCGAAGAGCTCAAGACGATCGGCGAGACCTGCCTGAAATATGCCGGCAAGGTCGATGGCAGAACGATGCCGGTCTCGATCGGTGTCGTCGAGGTTGGCCCTGGCTCTCCCGACCAGCTACCTCGGCTCCAGGCGATCAAACGGTCGTCGTTTTCCGCACAAGTATTGCCGTCGGCCATGATCGTTGATACCACCACCGGCAAGGTCTGGAGCAATGGCGGCATTGGATTTTTCAAGAGCTCCACTCAGCGCTTTGTCGAGAAGATCCTCGTAGCACCGCGTGAGGCCGATGCGGATCTGACGCCGCCGGCCGTCATAACGGCGCCCCCCGCTTTCCCATTCCTGACCGTCGCGATCCTTGCCGTGCTGTTCGCGGTGTTCGCGGCCGAGATCGTCTTTGGAATTGGTCCGTCGACGCGAGTGCCAACCATGGCCACGCTGGTGGCATTTGGCGGGTTGGCGCGGAATCTCGTTCTGCAATCCGGAGAATGGTATCGGCTCTTGTCCGCGCCCTTCGTGCATGCCGACGCCGTCCATCTGGTCCTGAACGCGGTCAGCTTGTTCCTTGCCGGCCGAGCCCTGGAAGGGTTGATCGGACGCGCGTGGTTCGGTGTCGTCTACGTCGTCGGCGCGCTCGCCGGCTCGCTGCTGTCCCTTGCGCTCAGTCCCGCCGCCGCCGTCTCGGTCGGAGCCTCCGGCGCGATCATGGGCCTGTTTGCCGCGATGCTCGTCATCAGCATGCATTTCCCATCCGGAGCCGTCCGCACCGACCTGCAATTCAACGCACTCTATGTCCTCGTTCTGTCGCTGCTGCCGCTCGCGAGCGTCCTGGAGGGCGAGCCGATCGACTATGCCGCGCATCTTGGCGGCGCGATCGGCGGCACCATCGTTGGACTCGTCCTGCTCAGGATCTGGTCGAACAACGACGCATGGCCGCGATTACAGCGCGTCGCCGCCGCGATTGCAATTGCTGGTCTCGCGATCCTGACCTATCCGGTTCTGTCCGTGTTGCGGGGCTATCAAGCCATGGCTTTTACGACTCACATCATTCCGCCGGAAAAATTGCCCAAGTCGGGCGCCGAAATGAAGGGCCAGATCGTCGAACTGATTGCGCAATACCCGCGCGATCCCCGGCCGCGCTTCTTGAGGGCCGTCGATCTATTGGATGCGGGAGACTTGGCCGGCGTCGAACGCGAGGCGCGTGCGGGGCTTGCGGAGGAGAATCTCTGGCGCGCGATACTGCCACCGCAGCTCGGCAACGGCCTGCGCATCATGCTGGCGATCGCTCTCAACACCGACCGTCGGAACGAGGCGCTGGCGACCGCCCGCCCGGTCTGCGCGACGGTCACGGAAGGGCCGATGCGAAAGATGCTGGACGACCGGAATTTATGTGGAACGTGAGCGGTGCACGTCGCGGCCCTCCCCCTCGCCCGATCCGCGCCGACGTTGTAAACCGTGGCATGATCCGGCCCAAGACCGTCCCTGTCGACATCGAGACCCTGTCCAAAAGCCTCCGCGCCGGCCACCGCGCGGCGCTGGCGCGCGCGATCACGCTGATCGAGAGCCGGCGGGCGGACCATCAGGCCGCAGCGCGCGCACTGGTCCAGGCGCTGTTGCCCGCGACCGGCAACGCCATCCGCGTCGGCATCACCGGCTCCCCCGGGGTCGGCAAATCCACCACCATCGACGCGCTCGGCATGTTCCTGATCGCGCATGGCCACAAGGTCGCGGTACTCGCGGTGGACCCGTCCTCGGCTCGATCAGGCGGCTCGATCCTCGGCGACAAGACGCGGATGGCGCATCTCGCGGCGTCCGATCAGGCCTTCATTCGCCCCTCCCCCGCCTCCGGCACGCTCGGCGGCGTCGCGGCGAAGACCCGCGAGGCGATGCTGCTCTGCGAGGCCGCGAGCTTCGACGTCGTCCTGGTGGAGACCGTCGGCATCGGGCAATCCGAGACCGCGGTCTGCGACATGACGGATTTTTTCCTGGCGCTGATGCTGCCGGGCGCCGGCGACGAATTGCAAGGCATCAAGAAGGGGCTTGTCGAACTCGCCGACATGATCGCGATCAACAAGGCCGACGGCGACAACATCAAACGCGCCAACATCGCCGCCGCCGATTATCGCGGCGCGCTGCATATCCTCTCGCCCCGCTCGGAGCACTGGCATCCGCCGGTCGTAACCTATTCAGCGCTGACCGGCGCGGGCGTTCCGGAGCTTTGGCAGAAGATCCTCGATCATCGCACCGCGATGCAGGCCTCGGGCGATTTCTCCGCGCGACGGCGCCAGCAGCAGGTGAAATGGATGTGGTCGATGCTGGAGAGCCGGATGATGGAGCGCCTGCGGGCGGATGCCGCCGTTCGCACCAAGGTGAAGAAGATCGAGGCCGAGGTCGCCGACGGCCGCATGGCGCCGGCGCTCGCCGCCGACAGGATCGCGGAGATGCTGACATGAGCGACAGACTGCGCATTCTCATCACCGGCTTCGGCCCATTTCCGGGCGCGCCGTACAATCCCACCATGTCCCTGGTGAAACGCCTGACCGAGCTGCGTCGACCGGCGTTCGCCGATGTCACACTGACCGGCCACATCTTCCACGTCACCTATCGCACGGTCGATCGCGAGCTGCCCGACCTGGTCGCCCGGCTTCGGCCCGACGCGCTTTTGATGTTCGGGCTGGCCGGCCGCTCCGACCACGTCCGGATCGAGACCCGCGCCCGTAATGCGGTCACCACGACCTTCCCCGACGCCGACCGCAAGGTCGCGCGCAACGGCTCGATCGTCGACGGCGCCGACGCCGCGACGTTCGGCCCGCATACCGCAAAACTGCTGCGCGCGGCGCTCGGCACCGGCATCGACGCGAGGTCCTCGCGCGACGCCGGCAGCTATCTCTGCAACTACCTGAGCTGGCGCGCGATCGAGGCGACGCGCGCGGCGAACGGTCCTGCGCTGGCGGCCTTTGTTCATGTGCCGCTGCTCGCACGCGACGGCTCATCGCAACGCAAGAGAGCAGCGCAGCGCATCACGCTGGAGGAGCTTGTTGACGCCGGCGAGGCCATGCTGCTGGAGCTGGTCAAGCTGGCGCGAGCAGCGTCGCGCAGGGAAAGAGCGTAAAGATTTAACCCTACCCGCGACAATCGCAGGCCTGCGACGTCGCGCCGGCGACGCCGTGCGGCGTCCACGCGTAAACTCGGCATTCATCGCCAGACCTGACAATGTCGTCCGCAGGAACGCACGGTCATGGATCTCAATCGCCGCCATCTCCTAGGCGTAACCGCCGCCGGCGCGGCGGGCGCGCTTGCGACGTCGAATGCCGCGCATGCCGCACAGCTCACCTCCGCGCTCGGTCGCGACGCGACGCAGTATGGCGTCCGGCCCGGCAGTCCCGACGATCAAACCAAAGCCTTGCAGCGCGCGATCGACGAGGCCGCGCGGGCGCAAGTCCCGCTCGTGCTGCCGCCGGGGGCCTATCGCACATCGATGCTGCGGCTCTCGAACGGCACGCAGATCGTCGGCGTACGCGGCGCGACCAGGCTTGTGTTCGCTGGCGGCGCCTCGATGTTTCTGGGCGAAGGTGCCAATAGCGTCGGTCTGACCAACATCACCATCGACGGCGGCGGAATACCCCTGCCGGCGCGGCGCGGTCTCGTGCATTGCCTCGAAGGCCGCGACATTCGGATCGTCGATTGCGAGATCACGAACAGCGGCGGCTGCGGCATCTGGTTCGAGCGGGTCTCGGGCGACGTGAGCGGCAACATCATCACCGATATCGCCGCCACCGCGGTCGTCTCGTTCGATGCGGCGGGCCTGATCGTAACGCGCAACACCATCGTCGGCACCGACGACAACGGCATCGAGATCCTGCGCACCGCGATCGGCGATGACGGCACGCTGGTCGCAGACAATCGGATCGAGAACATCAAGGCGGGCCCCGGCGGCTCGGGACAATATGGCAACGCCATCAACGCGTTTCGCGCCGGCAACGTGATCGTGCGGGGCAACCGGATCCGCAACTGCGACTATTCCGCGGTGCGCGGCAATTCGGCGTCGAACATCCAGATCTCCGGCAACAGTGTCAGCGATGTCCGCGAAGTCGCGCTCTATTCGGAATTCTCGTTCGAAGGCGCGGTGATCGCGAACAACACGGTGGACGGCGCGGCGTTCGGCGTCTCCGTCTGCAACTTCAACGAGGGCGGGCGGATCGCGGTCGTGCAGGGCAACGTCATCCGCAATCTGTTACCGAAGCGGCCGATCGGCACCGCGCCGGACGATGACGCCGGCATCGGCATCTATGTTGAGGCCGATGCGTCCGTGACCGGCAATGTCATCGAGAACGCGCCGTCGTTCGGCATCATCGCGGGCTGGGGCAAGTATCTGCGCGACGTGGCGATCACGGGCAACGTGATCCGTCGGGCAGTCGCGGGCGTCGGTGTCTCAGTCGTAGCGGGTGCGGGCACCGTGCTCGTCAGCAACAACATGATTTCGGACGCGCCACGCGGCGCCGTGGTCGGGCTCGACCATGCCCGTGTGATCACAACGGATTTATCGGCCGAGGGAGCGCAGCGCTATGCGCAGGTGGTGGTCGGCGGCAACGCGGTGCGACGCTAGTGCGAGATGACTTTTCTTCGAATCGTCATCTCGCTCTATCTTCTTGTTTGAGCATGATCTTTTCGGAAAACCGCAACACACTTTTCCGGATCATGCTCTAGAACTACAGAACCAGATTGCGCAGCAGCGAATAGCGATCCTGCACCAGTTCAACCCCTGCGGGCAGGTTTTCGAGCGGCTCCGGGACCGCTGCGGAAGGCGCTTCGCTCGGCCGAGCGAGTTCGGCCAAGGTGGCGGCCACGCGCATTTCACGCGCTGGCGCGACCACAATCGGCGCCGCCCCGGGCGTCACCTCAAGGACTGCAAGGCCAGTGCTTTCCCCGAGGGCCTGGTGCCTCGACAGATCGCGCCAGTGCGCGACCATCGCCTTGGCTTCCTGAATGTTCTCGAGGAATGCGACGTCGCTGTAATAGCGACGCCAGCGGCCGGTCTTGAACAGTTCGGTGAGATATTCCAGCCGTTGTTCGGCAAGCGCGCACCAGCGTGCCACAAGTTCCGGTCGGTGCGCCATGTCGAAGCGATGTGTCATGAGCAGGCCCGCAAAACCAGCAACGGAAGCAGTCGCAACAAAATCGAATCGATGTAACAGCATTAGTTTGTGGAGAACTTTTGACTTGTCTAGCGCGCGTCCGGATCAACCGGAGACAAACGACACTCGGTCTACGTGCATCCGCTAGGCAATGTGGAAACATTGCGGTTTCGCGCAGGTCATGGGTCTTGGGAAATGAGGCGCAAAAAAGAAAAACCCGTCCGGGGGGACAACCGGACGGGTCAAGCCATATGGGCGCTTGGGGTGGATGGGCGCTCGCGCCGAATACAGCTGATGGGGAGGGATTTCCGCTCCCACATTAATATGTCGCAACCGGGGCGCTGCTCGTTCAACGCGAGTGGCGATTTTTTTGGGTGGCTCGTGTGGGCGGAAGCCGCGTACCGCCGATTTGAAGTCCGTGCGAAGCGGACGCCGCAGCGATCGCGAACTTCGGCCGGCTCTAACGCGCGGAGGGGCGAATCGTCTCGTCGGTCACGGATTTGTCGGACACGATTGCCCGAACGACCGGCATGTCCTTCCGTTCCAGAGGCGTTTCTGCCTGGGATGGCTCCGGTGCCGCCGCCGTCGGGACCGACGGCGCAGCGCCCACGGCCTCGACGGCCGCAAACGCATCGGCTTCGCCTGCGCCGAACTGATCATCACGACCTGGTGAACCGAGGTCCCGCGCGGTCTTCATCAAGATTGCGCGCAGCTCGCGCGGCTTCAACGCAGGATTGCGCTCGAGCATCAGGGCGGCCAGGCCGCTGACATAGGCCGCGGAAAACGAGGTGCCCGACGTCATCTGGTATTTGCCGTCCGGTGCCGGCAGGAAGATATCGACGCCCGGCGCCGCAACGCTGACGTAGCTGCCGCGGTTCGATGCCGAAAAAAGCCGGTCCTGGGCATCGGTGGCGCTGACCGCGATCACGTCCGCATTGGCGGCAGGATAGAGCGGTGGCGATTTCGCGCCGGCATTCCCTGCAGCCGCGACCATGACGATGTTCCTTGCGGCCATCGCGGCGATTCCGCGCTCGATCAACGGATCTTTCGGGCCCGCGAAACTCATGTTGACGACCCTCGCCTCATGGGCCGCGGCGTAGTCCAACCCCTTCAGCACCACGTAGGAGTTGCTTTCCGCGGTGCCTGACGCGACGCCAAAGGCGCGGATCGCCAAAATCCGCGCCGCGGGGGCGCTGCCTATCAGGCGGGCGTGGGACGCAATCGCGCCGGCGATACCGGTCCCGTGAACATGCGGGCCACCGGCGCCGCCCAGCACGTCGACAGTGTCGACAATCGAGCCGGCCAACTCCGGATGGCTGACATCGATGCCGGAGTCGATCACGGCGATCTTGACGTTGGCTCCGCGGGCCAACGCATGCGCCTGGGGTAAGCGGAGCTTGGCAAGCGCGTATTGCGCCGGATCGCCCTCGCTCGATGCCGCCTTCTGCTCCTGCAGCAGATAGCGGAAATTCAGCTGCACCGAACGGACACTGGCGTCAGTGGCGAATTCACGGTTGACCGTTTGAAGCGGACGGCGATCGGTGACGCGGAAGCGGCCAATGGTCGCACCCAGGAGCGGGAAATTCTGGGATTCGACGCGCACCAGCCCGTGACGTCGCGCCAATTCGTCGGCCTGCGCATCGGACAGCGCGCCGTCGATCTCGGCCACGAGCTCGTTGGCGATCGTGCGCAGGCTGGTTGTGGCCGCCGGGTTTGTATTGCGGCGCACGCCTGCGTTCTTCTTCCTGTCCACAGCACCGCCCCCGGCAGCACCATCGGCGGTCAGGACCTGATCGTTGAGGCATTCGCCGTCAGCGCCCCGCTCCGCGGCGCCGCAGGCCGGATAGAGATTGGGCGAGTAGTGCGAATAGGGAAGCACCGGCCTTACCGCCGTGCGCGCCGACAATGTCGACGTCCTGGCTGCAATGCTCGGATTGATATGCGGCGTCACCGTCGGATTGATACGCGGAGCCACGGTTGGATTGATGCTGGGAATGCGTCCCTCGAGGTTGAGGCTCGGAGTACGCATAAAGCCCTGCGCCGAGGCTGTCGTGACCGCGCCATAGGCCAAAGCCAATGCAAGCAGGGTCAGCGCTGGCACCGCGCGCAACGCGCTCCTCCGCCGGCTCGGATCGTTCTGCACCATCGGACCTCTGAGGGCGACGCGGGCCGCCGATTTGGACTAGGGCGTCGCGACCGCGAGATTGACGATTTTCTCGCCCTGCAGCCGGCGGATCAGCGTGGCAACCTCATCCTTCGTCATTGCGTTGCTGCCAAATTGCAGCCGCAACATGCCGCCCTTGGCGCCGTCGATGATCGAGGCCTGATAGCTGTCCAACAGCGCCGTGATGTCGGCCATGCGGGCGTCCGGCGCGAAGCGCACCAGCGCGCGCGGCGGGCTCTCCTGCCCCAGCGCGCGCGTCGTCGACTCGTTCGTGCTCAACGATGCCGTCTCGTAGGTAGCCGGTTGGGCCTTCATCAGGACCGCCCCGATCACGCCCGCCTGCAGCAGCAGCGCCAGCGCGCCGAGGCCCGTCGACCAAGCCAGCGTGCGCGGCGAAAGCCGCGCGAAAAAACCTGATATCCGCGACGAAAGGCCAAGCCCTGCCTTCGGCTTCTGCGCCGGATCGGCGTCGATCGCCGCGAACAGCTTCTGCATCGCCCGTGCCGACGGCGCCCCGAGGCTCTCATTGAGATCAATGGTCTCGGCGTATTCCTCGCGTATCACCGCGTATTGCCTGGCAAGTTCCGGATCGCTGGCGAGCGCGTCCTCGACTCGGCGCGCATCGCGCGCACTGAGCGTCCCGGCCGCATGCCATGGCAACAGCATCTCGATTTCGCCGGGCTCTTGCTCCGGCATTTTCTTGCTTGATGCCATCATGGCCAGCCTCGCTCCACGCCGGCTGCCTTCAGCAGCTCGGCCAATTTTTTGCGCGCATAGAACAGGCGCGTCTTGACGGTGTTTTCCGGTATCCCGACGATCTCGGCCACCTCTTCCACCGACTTCTCGTGGTAGTAGACAAGATCGACAATCTCCCGGTGGTCCTGCGAAAGCCCGCTCAGACATTTCCGCAACGCGTCACTGGTATCCTTTTTCTGCGTCGCCACTTCCGGATCGTCGGAGGTATCCTCGATCGCGTTCGCAGCCTCGTCGTCCAGCCCAACGTCCTTCCTGCGCCGAAGCGCAGACAGGGCCTTGAACCGTGTGATGGCCAGCAGCCAGGTGGAGACGGCAGATCGGCCTTCAAACTTGCCGGCCTGACGCCAGACGTCGAGAAAGACCTCGCTGATGAGGTCTTCCGCAGTCTGTTCGTCGCGGACGAGCCTAAGCCCGAAGCGAAACACCCTGACATGGTGCCGTCCGTACAGCACCTGCATGGCGAGCCGGTCGCCTTGAGCGATCCTGGCGATCAGGACATCGTCCGAAGCCGCCTGTGTCGCACTCAATGGCCGTCTCGCAAGGTTGGTCGGGGCGGGTTGGCGGAGGGTTCGATGGGAGGGGCAAGAATCTGCAATATAAAATAGCTTGGCAGGTATGACTGTGATCCAGCGCACAAAAGCGGATTTTTGCGCCGGTGTCGACCACGCAAACAGCAAACGATGACCTGGTATCATAATACAGCTAACCTGCGCAGCCTCGTCGGATCTCCGGCGCAACTCCAGTTCCCAGGTCCGATCCGCAGCGCCGCCTTCCGATGGCTGCGGGATTTCCGAAACCGGAAAAACCAAACGCCAGGCCCGAATTTCCCTCATCAAACAACGCCGCCGGCGAGCGGGATCTGGCTCCAAAAGATACCAAACCTAAAGGCTTTGCCACTTAGATTTTCGCCGCTGAGTCCATCATTGGCGAAACGATGAGCACCGCTGCATCGCCTTTTCTCAACCCGGTCGCGGCTGAACTGAGAGACGTCGGCAACAGGCCGAGCGCCGCGGTGTTCGCACGCCGGGCGAAGCATCGCCGTCAGTTCCTGGCGATGATCTCGACATCCTATCTTCTGGATATCTGCGTCCTGCTCATCTATGCGCAGGCCGGGACCATCCCGGCGACGATCGTTCCCTATTACTTCGCGGCCGGGCTCGCCTATGTTGGCCTCTTTGCGCTGCTCTCCGAGTCGGGATTCAACGACCGCTTCAGGGATCACTATCTGGTCTTGCCCCAGTCGGTCGCGGGCATACTGATCGCGGTCACGTTCACCTACGTCGTTCCGGAAGCCAGCATCATCTTTCTCTGCACGCTGTTCACAGTGTTCAGCTTCGGCTCGCTCCGCGCGACACCGCGGCAAACAGCGCTGACCTGGACCATCGCACTCCTGGCGCTTGCAGTGCTGTTCCTGCAGACCGACAAGCCGTTCGCAATGCCGGACGGCAGTCTTCTGGAGCGTTTCGGCACCATGCTGGTGTTCATCCTCGGCTTCGGACGCTGCATATTCATCGGGATATTCTCCAATTCGATGCGCGATTCGCTCTACCAGAGCGGACTCAAACTGAAGGAGGCCTATCGGCGCATCGAGGAGCTCGCCGAGCTCGATGAACTGACCGGCTCGTTCAACCGTCGTTGCATCATGCGGGTGCTGGACGAACAGATCGCTCACGCAGGGCGAACCAACGCGCCCTGTTCGATCGCGCTGATCGATCTCGACTGGTTCAAGCGCATCAACGACGCCTACGGCCATCCGACCGGAGACGAAGTGCTCCGAACATTTGCGATCACGGTGTTTGCGAATATCCGGCCGGTTGACTGGTTCGGCCGCTATGGCGGCGAAGAATTCCTGCTGGTCCTTCCCGAGACCGACGGCCGGAGCACCGGCCGCATGCTCGAGCGGCTGCGCGCGATTATCGCCGAACTCGACTGGAGCGCGTTCTCGCCGTCCATGCGGGTCACGATGTCGGCGGGCGTCGCAACCTTACGCGCGGACGAAAGTTCGGATTCCCTCCTCGCGCGCGCCGACAGCGCGCTCTATGACGCCAAAGCACGAGGACGCAACCGCATTATTACCGCCTGAACCGGACTTCTTGATTTGCCGCGGCGAAGGAAGGATCGCTCGCGTTTATGGATCCAGGATAGAGACATATGATTGCAAAATCCGATTCCTCTGCCGAAAACCTGCTCGACGAGCTGCAGGCGACGCTCTCGCACGGAACCGTCGCCCGTCGCGTCGAAACGCTGCGCCGCGTCACGGATCTGTTTCTGAGCGGCGCGATTGACTATTGCGACGAACAGGTCGCGCTGTTCGACGATGTCTTCAAATGCCTGATCGACCACATCGAGGTGTCCGCCAGGGCGCTGCTGGCCAATCGAATCGCACCGCTCGACAACGCGCCGCGCGAAACGATCCGCACGCTGGCATTCGACGACGTCATCGAAGTCGCGGGGCCGGTGCTGTCCAAATCCGAACGGCTCGACGACGAGGCGTTGATCGAGGCCGCGCGCAGCAAGAGCCAGGCCCATCTTCTGGCGATCTCGATCCGCAAGGTCCTCAGCCATGCGGTAACCGACGTGCTGGTGCTGCGCGGCAATGACGAGGTGCTGCAGAGCACCGTGAACAATCCCGGCGCGGAATTTTCCGAGCGTGGTTTTAACCGGCTGGTCAATCGCGCCGAGGGCGACGACGATCTGGCGACCTGCGTTGCCCTGCGCCCGACGCTTCCGCGCCATCTCTACCTGAAGCTGCTCGCCAAGGCTTCCGCTACGGTACGGCAACGACTGGAGGCCGCACATCCGCGGTACGCCAGCGATGTCCCCTCCGCGGTGCGCGAGGCGACGCGGCGGGTACGTTACGCGCCGCAGGCGGTGACCAAGCAGACCGAGATCTCCCACGCGCTGATCAAGTCGCTCTACGAAGACGGTCGGCTCAACGAACATCTGGTGACGCAGTTCGCCGAACAGGGCAAGTTCGACGAGACCAATGCCTCGATCGCGGCGCTTGCCAACGTCCCGGTCACGACCGCCGAGAACATGATGATGGAAAGTCGCGCCGAGGGCGTGATGATTCTGGCGAAGGTCGCCGGCCTGTCGTGGTCGACGGTGAGGGCGATCATCAACATGCGCGACGATTGCCTGGACGGGGAGCCGACCGATCTCATGGCGTGCAAGAGCACCTATGAACGGCTGCGGTCGTCGACCGCCCAGCAGGTGATGCGCTTTCACCGGATGCAGCAGGCCGCAACCTCCGCGCCGGCGGCGTAGGCTCCGATGTCGTCGCAGTCAAAGCGGGACTAAAACCTCAGCATCTTCCCGCCTGCCAGCGCCCCGATTGCGGTAACAAGCGCAGTCGCGAGCGTGTACCAGGTCGCCACGAACAGCGGCGAATCGTCGGTGCAATGTGCGGCGTAGAGCGTCGCCGCCAATCCGGAGGACAGCAATCCGGCAATGGCGCCGGCGACGGCCGGCCGCGCCGGCGCACCGTGACGCAGGCCGATCAGCGCCGCGACCAGAAGCGGCAGCGAGATCAGCGGGATCGAGCTCAGGCAGATCTTCGCATTGCTCCCGATCAGGCGCGTCATCATCGGCAGTCTTTGCGTCAGCATCATCTCGCTGCCGATTCCGGCGACAAGAATCCCGACCGGAATCAACAGCAGCCACGACCAGCCCCGCAGCGAAGCCTCCGGCCGCGACAGGTGCAGGCTGAGCGCGATTGCCGAGATCGCCAGTGCCAAAGTGACGACGAACTTCAGGTCGAAGAACGGGTTGCGCATCGCGGTCATGACATCGGGCCTGACACCCAGCACGGCGAAGAACAAGGCGACGGATACCGGCGCGGCTGCGAGCAGCGCCAGCGCCAGCACGACGCCAACCGGGCGGGGATGCTGTGCGTTGTCGGCGGCAAGGGTGCGAATGAGCTGATCGGTATCCATTCTCATTGTTCCCTCAGTCTGGCGGTGAGAGCGGCCAGCCCGCGATGCAGCGCCACCCGCACTGCACCCTCGCTCATCGAGAATTTCGCCGCCGTATCCTTGATCGACGAGCTGTCGACCGCGATCGCCTGCAGCACCTCGCGCTGGCGCGCCGGCAGCGATTGCAACTGGGCCGTGACCTCAGTCGGCGACGCCGTCTCGGCAGCCGGCTGGTCTGCGAGTGTCTCGGCAAAATCGTCGACATTGACAAAGATCCGCCGACCACGGCGGCGCAGCGCGTCGATCAGCTTGTTGCGTGCGATCGCAAACAGCCAAGGCGCGAACGGCGCATCGACGTTCCACGTATGCCGTTTCAGATGCACCGCCAACAAGATATCCTGCACGATATCCTCTGATTGATCGATCGGTTGTCCGGCGCGCGCCAAACCGCGGCGCGCCGCAGCCCTCAAGACCGGTGTGACCGTCTTGAGGAGGCGATGATAGGCCGCACCGTCCCCGGCAAGCGCCTGGCGCATCAAACCGGTCCACTCGTCGTCACGATCGCGCACGCGCGCTCCCAGATTGCATTTCGCTCTATCTTTCAATTTGTTACGCGCGAGATCGCCAATCACGAAAACGTGATTCGGATAATTCGCCGCGGTGCCCTCGGACCGCCGTCCGAGCCAGCCGCGTGGGCTTCCTTCGGCCTCATAGCATCGATCGGCGGGGCCGACACCGGGCGCGTTTCATCCGGATTCCTCCCTTGAGCTAACCGCCCCCCGCAAATGTGCACCGGCTCCTGGCCTCTGCCCCGCTTTCGCCAGCGCGTGCCCGAAGATTCCCTTTTTCCGCCCCGCTGCCGACACGCCATCGGGTCTCCTTTCTGTTCTGCGATTCGCAAATTCGGGAGATTGCGACATGGCCACCAAGCGCGGACTCCTTTCATTGATAGCCATCGCAGGTGTTGCGATATGCCTTGCGGAGTCCCCCAGCGCGCTTGGGTTGGGCGAAGCGAACGCGCAGGCCATCATTACACGCGCCAGCGCCGAAAATCAGATGGTCGCCCCGAACCAGCTCAATGCGGCCGATCGCGCTCTGAGCAACGATGCGTTTCGCACGCGTACCGCGGCCGCCGACGTTCCGATCCGCCGCATTGCCCCGATTATCGTCGCCGCCAGCGACAGTTCTGTCTGGGACGAGACTTCGTACGTTGGCAAGGTCTTTGTGGTCCTCGGGGCGTTGCTGACGGTCGCCTCGGCCGCGCGGATGTTCATAGCCTGAACCGCAGCACGGCTAGTGCCCACGTCCCGAAGTTCGTGGGAAGCGAACTTGCCGCTTGCAGGTCGCACAACCTTCAAATCGGCGGCCGCACCGATCGCCAAGCCCACTTGAAGCCCACCCCGTCAGCGGGCAAATTGCCCGCCAAATTGATAGAGGGGTCGGGTCATGAGCACGTTCGAGCACATCATCGTCGAAAGCACCGGCGCGGTCGGCATCATCAAGCTCAACCGCCCGAAAATGCTCAATGCGTTGTCCTTCGGCGTGTTTCGCGAAATCGCGGCAGCGGTCGATGATCTCGAGGCCGATGAGAAGATCGGCTGCATTCTGGTCACCGGCAGCGAAAAGGCCTTCGCGGCAGGCGCCGACATCAAGGAAATGCAGCCGAAGGCCTTCATCGACATGTTTTCCAGCGATTTCAGCACGAACGGCGGCGACAGGGTCGCCCGCTGTCGCAAGCCGACCATCGCGGCCGTCGCAGGTTATGCGCTCGGCGGCGGCTGCGAACTCGCCATGATGTGCGACATCATCATCGCCGCCGACAACGCGAAATTCGGGCAGCCCGAGATCACGCTCGGCACCATTCCGGGCATTGGCGGCACTCAGCGCCTGACCCGCGCAGTCGGAAAGTCCAAGGCGATGGATTTGTGCCTCACCGGGCGAATGATGGATGCCGCGGAAGCCGAGCGGTCGGGTCTCGTCAGCCGCGTGGTGCCGGCGGACAAGTTGATGGAAGAGGCGTTGGCGGCGGCGCAAAAGATCGCCGCAATGTCGCAGCCCGCGGCCGCGATGGCAAAGGAGGCGGTCAACCGCGCCTTCGAAACCACGCTGTCCGACGGATTGAACGTCGAGCGCAACCTGTTTCACGCCACCTTTGCGTTGGAAGATCGCTCCGAGGGCATGGCGGCATTCATCGAGAAGCGCAAGCCGGCGAACCGGAACCGGTAGTAGCCGTCAACCTGCGCGGCTTCTCGCCAGCGCCGCGCTGACCAGCGCCCGATAGACGCGCTCGGTCAGATCGGTCGGACGGTCGAGGCCAAGCCGGGCCAGGCATTCCCGCTCGGCGCCATCAGCCGTTCGGGTCAAGCCCCGCCACATCAAGCCAGGCAGCCGAAGCGGGGTCCGCTGCGCATCCTGCAGGATTTGCAGCGCCGGGATCAGCCGCTGCTCGACATCGGTAAAGTCGCTACCGAACGGGAACGTGGGCAAGTATCCCGCCTCGCGCGCGGGCTTGACAGCGCTTGCGATCCGCTCCGGAAAATTCTCGCGTGCGGCAGCGGGAATTTCAAAATTCCTCGGCAGTTTTCCGGCGTCCTTGGCCCGCCGTGTCAACTCGTCCTGAAAGCGGGAATCGGCGATCTGCAGCATCGCCGCGATCACCTCGGCATCGGATTTTCCCCTGACGTCGGCAACGCCATATTCAGTGACGAAAACGTCGCGCAGATGTCGAGGTATCGTTTCAAGGCCGTAGCTCCAGCGGATGTTCGATTGCACCTTCCGGGCTCCCTGTCGCGTTGCCTCCACGGTGATGATGGAGCGCGCGCCCGGAAGCGCAAAGGCCTGGGCGACAAAATTATACTGGCCACCGACGCCGCTCACGACCTGGCCGTTGTCCAGGCCGTCGGAAACAGCGGCCCCCAGCATTGTCGCCATCATCGCATTGTTGATGAAGCGGGCGTCGACGCGCGCGGCGCGCTTGATATTCTCGTCGCCATAAAGCTCGTTGGTGAAGGAGACCGGCATCATCCGGATTCGCGCGATCTGCACAGCTGTCATCTCGCGCAGCGCCCGGTAGAATGATTTGGGTCCGAGAAAAAAAGCCCCGTGCAGGATAACGCCGTCGACGTCCCGCTTGAGGATGCCGGCCTCAAGCAGTCCGATAAAGGCCTCCGTCAGCATTTCACTGACGCCGTAGAGGCCCTCTGCAAAACCTCCGGTCTGAAGGGAAGCCTGCTCCGTTCCGGGCGCAAGCCGCTTCATGATGGCGCGGAACTGCGGGGGATCGCGATGGCGAACGATCAGCCCTTGCGCCAGCGCGTCGCCGACCTGCCCGATCCCGATCTGCAGCGTACCGCCGTCGCGCACCAGGCTCGCGGCATGAAGACCGATCGCGTATTTGGTATCGGTGATCGGCTCCGACGGCGGCGCAAACAAGGGAAAGTCGGTCGCGGGCGCGTCGAGCACCGCGCTGAATTGATCGGCCGGCAGATCGCCGGGACCGGGCATGAACGGCAGTTCCGAATTGACCTGCCCAACCAGTTTGAACGTGGCCGTGCCTTGCGAACGAGCGGGCAAAATATCCAGCGTGAGGTCGGTGTTGCAGCTCAGGCTGTAGCGCGTCTCGCCGTCGACGACGCGTTTTGCGAGCAGCTGCGCGACGACGTTGAGGCCGGCGGCGAGCAAGTAGGAGGCCGCGTGGGTGTAGTTCGCGGAAATATAGCGTTGTTGCGCCGACGCTACGCGCAGCCATCGTCCGGCCAGGAAGAAGAATTCAATCACGCGAATGTTCGGCGGCAGGCTGCCGGCCCGCTGCGCCTCGGCATAGGCGAGATCCGGATAGCCGCCGAACAGCCGCTCGATCACGGGTTCGATGAAGCGGGCCTCGAGTAGATTTGTCGGCCTCGGCTTCTCCAGCGTCAGCGCGGTGAACAGGGTCAGGCTGATGCTGCGATCGGCGGCGGCTCGCGCATAGAGCGCGTTGGCAATGTGATTGGCCTTGCCGAGTCCGAGCGGCAGGCCGACCACGAGCTTGGGACCGACGTCGCGGATGATGTCCTCCGCAATCTTATCGGGATCGGAGAAGATTTTCGGCATCGCGGGAGTGGCCCGGCGAGAGTGAGGAAGCAGCGCCCGTAATCGAGCACCGCAAGCTATCCTATTTGCATCCGATAATCGTCTGTGACGAAGACGCAACAGCGACGCATGAGTTTGCGGCGCGCGCTGTTTAGCTGTGGCGGGACCGTACGTGAGTTGGCTAAAGAGATCAGGCGCATCGGCGGGGGCTGGGGGCTGGGAGCCGAGGGCCGGGGCTGGGTGAGATGATTGAGTGTGCTGCTGATCGGGCAAACCGATGAAAAGCCGCCGCATTCATGTCACAGGCGCCTCAGGTTCAGGCGTCACCAGTCTCGGCCGCGTCCTGGCGGAAGCGCTCGCGCTGCCGCACCACGACACCGACGATTATTTCTGGCTGCCGACCGCGCCACCCTATCGCGAGCAGCGCAAAGTCTCCGAGCGGTTGCGCCTGATGCGCGAGATGTTTCTCCCGCGCGCCGACTGGGTGCTCAGTGGTGGGGTGGACGGCTGGGGTGACGAGATCATCCCTCACTTCGATCAGGTTGTCTTTCTCACGACGCCGCACGAACTGCGCATGCAGCGCCTGCGCGCCCGTGAGGCCGCCCATTTCGGACCCGAGGCCGTCGCGCCCGGCGGCTGCCGCCACGAGGAGACCGAAGCCTTCATCGAATGGGCGTCGCACTATGAGGATGGAACCCGCGAGGGCCGCAATCTTGCGAGGCACCAGACCTGGCTCGCGAAGCTCCCCTGCCCGGTGCTAAGCCTCGATGGATCGCGGCCGCTCTCCGAGCTGGTTGCCGAAGTGCTGCACGCGACCGATGGCTGAGCCGCGACAAATCCGGCTTGCATGGCGGCGTGGAAACGTTCACGCTTTTCGTCATCAAGAGGCGCGAAAAAGCGCCGCATCCATTTCGGGACGAAACGCGGCCGCCGGGTCTGCAACCAGCGAGGGAACAACGCATGCTGACGCGACGCAGTGTCCTGCTTGCCTCTATCGCGGCCGGAGTGTCCATGCAAAGCCCGGACGCATTCGCCAAGGCCTCCCAGCCCGCGACGCCGGTGAATTTCGACGTTCCTGCCGGCGCCTGCGACTGCCACACCCATATTCACGGCGATCCCGAGAAATTCCCGTTCTTCGCAGGCCGCGTCTATACGCCGGAGCCGGCCTCGCCCGAAGAGATGAGCGCCCTGCACAGGGCGTTGCATATCGAGCGCGTGGTGATCGTGACGCCGAGCGTCTATGGCACGGACAATTCGGCAACCCTGTTCGGCATGACGGCGCGCGGGGTGGCCGCCCGCGGCGTCGCCGTGATCGACGACAAGACGGCGGAGAGCGAGCTCGACACGATGCACAAAGCGGGCTTCCGCGGCATCAGGCTCAATCTTGCCACCGGCGGCATCAACGACCCCAATGTCGGACGGTCGCGCTTTGCGGCCGCGGTCGAGCGGATGAAGACGCGCGGCTGGCATGTCCAGCTCTTCACCAACCTTGCCATGATCAGCGCGATCAAGGATCTCGTCGCCGCATCGCCGGTGCCTGCCGTGTTCGATCATTTCGGCGGCGCGCAGGCCGATCTCGGCGTGGGGCAGCCGGGCTTTTCCGACCTCATCGAGTTGGTAAAAACCGGCAAGGCCTATGTGAAGATATCGGGCGCCTATCGCGCCTCGAAGCTTGCGCCCGATTTTCCCGACGCGGCCCCGCTGGCGCAGGCGCTGATCGCCGCCAATCCCGAGCGCATCATCTGGGGCACCGACTGGCCGCATCCGGATTCGGTGACGCCGCCCGGGCACAAGATCACCGACGTGACGCCGCTGTACCAGATCGACGACGGCCGATTGTTCAACCAGCTTCCGGTCTGGGCGCCGGATGCGGCGATCCGAAGCAAGATCCTGGTCGACAATCCAACACGGCTTTACGGATTCTAAGACAGGGCTCTTAACGACGCCTCCGGATGTTGCCGTTGCGATTCCTCGATCGCGCTCCGCAGCCAGAGGCCCGACTTGCGCAAGCCGCCGAACGGAAACAGGTGAAATCCGGCAATGGCCGCCGTGGCCTCGCGCGGCGCCGATTGCAGACCGCGCACGACGTCGTCCGGGCCGGTGTCGGTGAGAAGCCTGCCGAAGCGGCCGATCTGGGCGCGCAGCGCGCGGATCGAATTGCCGATCCCGCAGCGGAGCGCAAACTTGCTGAGCGTGGCGGGGCTCGCCGGTCCCGCGAGGCCTATGATGACAGGCAGCGTGATGCCACGCGCATCGAGTTCACCGAGCAGGCCGAGAATCGGCGCACTTTCGAAACAGAACTGGGTGAGGATGCTGACATCAATACCGGTCATGCGTCCCCAATCGCGCCACGCCTCGAACTGCGAGAAACTATGCGCACGCTTGAGAAAGGGATGGCCTTCGGGATGACCGGCAATGCTGACCGCCGTGATGCCGTGGGCTTCGAGCAATCCGCTCGCACCGATCTCGCGGCTCGACCTGAACGGCCCCCTGGCGACGGCGACATCGCCCGCGATCAGGAGCACGCGCCTGACATCGGCCTCGCCGCGGGCGCGGGAGAGAAAATCGTCAAGCGCCTCCCGCGTCGGCATTTCGCGGGCGGCGATATGGGGGACCGGATTGAAGCCGGCACGCCGCAACGCCGTGGCGGTCTCGACGGTGTGGCGATAATTGTCGCCGGGCAGAAACGTGATCGTGACATCCGTGCCGGTGGCGAAATTGTCCTTGAGGTCCTGCAGGTGATGTCCGCGCGAGGAGACCTCGACGGAGGCGGACGACAACAGCGTTACGAGATCGCGCGCTGAGCCAGGGTCGGCTGGAGTCATCGCCCTCCTCCCCGACATCACGCCGGCGCCCGGCGGCGCGAGATCACGTAGGTCTCGTCGTTGAACCAGAGACCGCCATGCTGCTTCAGCACCCGGTCGGTGGCTTCGAGATAGCGCCCGTCGCGGACCACCTCCGACAACCTGTTATCCTCGATCTGCGCCACATAGATCGCGGCATTCCACGCCGCGAACAGCGTCGAGGTCCCGATCGGGCCGGAGACCTCGTCGGGCAGCGTATGCATGTTGTAGCGGAAGATCGCGCGGGCATCGGACGAGGCATTGAAGTTGAAGTGGCGCGCGGCGGCGCCGAGTTCATGCTTGACCTGACGCAGGATCGCGTAGCGATCGGTCTTGAAGGGATCCTCGCCGGGCCAGACCTGATCGATGATCTCGATGCCGGGATCCTGGCCGTGGGAATGGATGCCGATCAGCCGCCCGCCGGGCCGCAGCGCGCGCACCAGCGGGGTTATCACTTTCGAGGCCTTGAACTCGACGCTGGCCCGCGCCCGATAGGGTTGCGAGGCAATCACCATATCGTAGTCGGCCGTCACCCGCCCCGGCCGCGGCGTGATCGGATCGAGCAGGAACGAATGATCCTCGCGCCGCAAGGTCAGCACGATCGGCCTTGTATAGACCGGGTTGCCGGTGATCGGGCTAATGCCGGCGCGCCAGTTTTCGGCCAGAAATCCTTCGAGCTCCCGGATCTGTTCGGCAAAGCCGTGCGCGGTATTGCCCGCCAGCGCCACGTCCTTCCAGATCAGCCCCTGCGCCGACGTCACCGAGCGCGGCGTCAGCCACGGCGCCTCGGCATAATAGAGGTTGGTGACCACGAGCACCGTGGCCGGATGTTCGAACAGGCGATCCGCCATCTTTTCGAGCATCATGCGGACGTCTTCGTAGGAGATTTCCTTGGCGACGACATAGAGCGGCATGGTCGGAAAGCGCGCATGCAGCGCCCGCATCACCCGCGACAGCACCGTGCCGTCGCCGACACCGGCATCGAACAGCCGCAGCGCCGGAGGCGATGGCTGCAGATTGCCGAGCTCGAGCGAAATCCGGTTGGCGATCTCGGTCTTTTCGCTGCAGGTCGAGACGAACAGCAGATATTTCTGCCGGTTGTCGAAGAACCTGAACCCCGGCGGCGCGACGTCGATCGCTGCGCGCTTGGCCGGCTTTGCGAGCGCGGGCGGCTGGGCCCGCGCATCCGGCTGCGCGACCCGATGCTCGGCGAGATAGGCGCGGACCTTGTCAAGCGTGCCGGTGGTGATCCTGGCGCCGTCGCGCAAGCGCGACACCAGCTTGCCGTCATTGACGGCGAGCCGGCCGAAGGTGGATTCGGCCGTCATCGTCGCGCGGCAATAATCCCGGATCTCGCCGAGAATCTGATCGGAGGTGGCCGGGCCGGCCTCGGGTCGGCGGCTCTCATGTCTGCGGCCTTCTGGTCTCGGCCCCTCTTGTTTCGGGCCTTCCTGGCCGTCGTGCCGGCGTTCCTCGGTCCGCATGGCTATCCACTCCCCGCGGCTTTTCGTCCCTCGCCGTTCATCAGGGGACAGCCTGGGGGGTGCGTCAACCACAAACCGAGTGGGCAATGGTAATGGGCATGTGCCCACAGCTCGGTTTGCGACGTAGAGCCCCGTCAACGCGGTGGCCATTGCGGCGGGTGGCTGCCGAGCGGCATCGCCGGCCGCGTCCAGAACGCCGGCGTTTTCGACAACAGCGCCGCATGGCTGACGGCGCGCAGCGGGCCGAAGCCGGACGACGACTCCTCGAGCAACGGGCGGACTATCTCGGCCGTCAAATCGTCGGTTTTCAGCCCGTCCGCGATGCGGCCGAGGTTCCACAGCCAGCGCCCGGTCTGCGCCAACGAGACCCGCACATGCCAGCTGCCGCCTTCGCGCGACTGCCGCGCGCGTGCCATCATGGCGCCGAACGCCATCAGATAGCCGGTGGCGTGATCGAGCATCTGCGCCGGCAATTCCTTCGGCCCATCGAGCCCGGCGGCCTGCCCCTCCGCGTGATTGAACCCGGTCGCGGTCTGCACCAGCGAGTCGAAGCCGCGGCGCCCGGCCCACGACCCGGTGTGGCCGTACGCCGAGAGCGAGACATACACGATGCCGGGACTGATCCGTGCGACCTGCTCCGGCGAGAAACCGAGCGAGCCGAGCGCGCGCGGGCGATAGCCCTGCGAGAAAATATCGGCCTCCCTCAAGAGATCGCGCAGGCCTGCCCGCCCCGCTTCGCCCTTCAGGTCAAGAGCGCAAGAAAACTTGCCGCGCCCGGTATCGATGACGAGCCAGGGAATCGCCGGCAGGTCGGGACCGGACACCAGCATCACGTCGGCGCCGTGCGCGGCGAGCGCGCGCCCCGCCACGGGGCCCGCGATCACCCGCGACAGATCGAGCACGCGAATGCCTGCCAGCGGCTGGTTTCCCGCGGGCCATGGTTTTGGCGCAGCCGCCCCGATCTTCTCGATCACGATCGGCGGCAACTCGGCCAACGCTTTGGCTTGCGGCAGATCCGACCATTCGTCGAACGAGCGCATCAGCGCGACCACACCAGCGGCGGCATAGGCCGCGGTCTCGAAGGCCTCGCCCTCCCATTGCATCAGCCTGGCCTGAACCTCTGCACGTTCCGGCTTGCAGTCGAGCACCTTACAGACGGCAGCACGATGATGCGGGAAATTGGTATGCAGCCGAACGAAGCGCTGGTCGCCGGTCTTGTAGACTCCGGCAATGGCATCCCAGGTCGGCGGCGGCGATTGGCCGTCGACGCGCAAATAACGCTCGGAGCGGCATTCGACGGCGGCGTGCCGCATGTCGACGCTGACGCTCTGCGACTGGGCGCTGCGCAGCTTCCAGATTTCCGCCGCGACGAGAGCGCTGGCGGCGATGCTGACTTGCGCCGCGGCCGCGACCCGAAACGATGACGGCAGTTGCGGCTCCTCGCCGGTCAAGGTCACGGCATCGAGCGCGGAGGGATCACCGCCGGTTGAGGTCCAGAGATCGGCAAGAATGTCGCGCGGCGTTTGCATGGGAGTTCCTTATCCCTCCCCCCGCGAGCGAAGCGAGTGGTGGGGTCGAGACGAGCGAGGCTCGCTCTTGGGGTGGCCGGCCGAAGGCCGGTCGGGTGGGGGTGTCTCAGCGCGTTCAGAATACTTTCCATCACGCCCTCAAGATTGGCATCGATATCCGAATTCCAGAATCGTAGAACCCTGAAGCCTTGCGATCCCAGAAATTCATCGTGAGCCTTGTCGGATCGGGCGCCCTCGACCATCCCATGCTGGCCGCCATCCGCTTCGACGATTACGTGTAAGCCGAACGAAACGAAATCGACGATGTAGCGCCCGATAGGCGCTTGCTGCCGGAAGTGAAAGCCGAGCGCCTTCATTTCACGCAGCTTCACCCACAGTTTGACCTCCTGCGGGGTCAGACGCTTGCGAAGTGCGCGGGCATTTTCGTTTGCCAAGACAGCCCCCACCCGACCGGCCTTCGTCCGGCCACCCTCCCCACGCTTCGCTGACGCTCGCGGGGGAGGGATTAAGGATAGACCGCGCCGAGTATCGACGCTTCCAGTTTCCGATTCAATTACCAAAGAAACGAAACATACATCCGCATTCTCGCGGCACACTGTGCCCGAGCTGTGCTTTAATTTCTCGCCCCTTGAAAGTAGCCACGTTCGTGACGATCGCGATACGCTCCTCATCGATGAGGCGAGAGGAAACCACATATTTCTGAAAAACAGAAGCGAAATATTTTTTAGCTGTGAGGGGCAAAGTGTCTGCAGCGCAGTGCTTTCTTATCGATTCCCCAAGCGCAGCGTAGCTGCGGATTGGAGGCAAAGCCCCGCAATCCGTTGCGTATGGCAAGATGGCGGGTGACGGCGGCGCCGCGATTTTGGCTTTCTCCGGAGCGATCTGAGCCGCTACACTGCGGCACGGCCAACAGAGGAAATACACATGGACTTGGGTCTGCAGGGACGGAACGCCGTGGTGCTCGGGGGCACGCGCGGCATTGGACGGGCGATTGCGCTCACGCTCGCCGGCGAAGGCGCCAGTGTGGCGGTCTGCGCGCGCAACGCGGATCAGATCAAGAGCACCGTTGCCGAGATAAGAGCCCTGAGCGTGCCGGCGACCGGCGCGTCCGTCGACATCACCGACGCTGCCGGGCTGAAATCATGGATCGGGAGCGCCGCCGAGGAACTTGGCGGCATCGACATGCTGTTTTCCAACGCCGGCGCGATGGCGCAAGGCGCCGATCCCGCCTCCTGGCAACAGAACTTCCAGCTCGATGTGCTGGGCGCCGTCCACGCATTCGAGGCGGCGCGCCCATTCCTCGAGACGAGCGGCGAGAAGAACGGCGACGCGGCCTTTGTCATCATTTCCTCGGTTTCGGCGGCGCAGGCCGACAGCGCCAGTTCATACGGGCCGATCAAGGCGGCGCTGATCCACATGGCGAAGGGACTGGCGCGGCAATATGCGGGCAAGAAGATCCGCGTCAACGTGGTGTCGCCCGGCACCGTCTATTTCAAGGACGGCGTCTGGAACATGGTCGAAAAGAACATGCCGAAGCGCTACCAGGATGCGCTGGCGCGCAATCCGACCGGGCGCATGGCCACGCCGCAGGAGATCGCCAACGCCGCCGTGTTCCTGGCGAGCCCCGCGTCCTCGTTCACCACCGGCTCGAACCTGATCGTCGACGGCGGCATCTCGAATCGCGTGAATTTTTGAGGGTTGATGCGAAGGAGCCGGTGACGATCGCCACTGGTCCAAGTGGCGATCATGCCGGCCCACGACGCAAAATTGCTTCCGCTTTCAGAACCGGTCGAGAATGCGCCACTTCGGAAGTCTTGGTGATATTCATGTTACCTCCTGTCGAAATATCCAGAGGATGTTGCTTCGTTCGGTCAACGCCTCAGACGCGCGGTGCTTCATCCAACCACGTTCCAACCACGGTTATGGCTGAGTCGGCATGCGGGACGCCCGCCGATCGCGCCCATTCTGGTGCAGGACCACCGCGACGACCTTATCATCCGTGTCGCGCGCGAAATCGAGCTGCGCGTCGACCACCCTGTAGAAGAACTTGTCCTTGGCGCTCGCAAAGATCGGGAAGGCAGGCTGCGCGGTCAGTTGGGCTTCGAGATGATCGCCCTTGAGCGCGACATCGAACTCGGCGCCGAAATCGAACTTGTAGTGCCCGACATAGTCGGCGAGCGTGGCGGGATTGATCTCGATTGCGACGGCTTCGGCCGGAAGTTCTGAGTCGCGCAGTTTCGGGGCCGCATGATCGCCGTTCTGGTGCAGCACCAGTCCGTTGACCATGCCATTGGGATCGCGCGTGAAGCTGCCGCTGATTCCCGGAATCCTCGCGAAAAACTCGTTTGGTGCGGACGCGAAAATGGGGATCTGGCCCTGCCCGGTTGCCTGGGCGAACAGGGCGTCGCCCTTGCGGGACACCTTCAGCAGAATTTTGTCTGAGACCTTGTAGGTTCCGACATAGTCGTCGAGCGATGCACTGGGCAGGACGATTGCCTGATAGGTGGGCGCCAGCGGCGCGTCCGCATTGAGCGTGGCGAAGCCGAGATCGTCGACGTCGACCGCCGTGTTGGTGAGGATGACCACGCCCCGCCGCCCGTCGGCGGTGAACCCGAGAAAGCTTCTGTAGCCGCCGGTCCCGCCATTGTGCCAGACAATTTCCTTGGGCGTCGTCATCCAGGCGAGACCAATGCGACTGGTCTTGGGCATGTCGCTGCGCGGCTGCTGCGCGAGCTTCATTGCGGCGGCCAATGGCGACGGATCGATGCCCATGTTGGCCCTCAGGTAGCGCAGCATGTCATTGGAGGTGGAACGGATGGCGCCGGCGCCCGCCAGCGCGTCGATGTCCCAGTTCTTGGCCGCCTGGCCCGTGGCGTCGTGGCCGGGGGCGAGATGGGCGCGCATGACGTCGGTGAACACCGTTCCGCTCACCGTCATGCCGAGCGGCTTGAGAATCCCGTCGTCCGCCAAGGCGTCATAGGTTGTGTGCTCCGACTGCGCCAGCGCGTAGCCGAGGAGTCCGAAACCCAGATTGGAGTATTCGTAAGTTGCACCGGGATCGCGCGGCAGCTCGTATCCCGCGAGAAAGGCCTTCAGCTTCGCGGCATCGTAGTCGGCGTAGGGATTGGCCGGGTCCTTCGGCAGCATGTTGGACGGCAGCCGCGGCAAACCGGAGTGCTGGGTGCCGAGTTCCTCAAGTGTGATCTCCTTGCCATTGCGCGATGGGATCTTGAAGTCTGGCAGGAGTTGCGCCACCGGCTCATCAAGCGTCACCCGTCCTGCGAGCACGGCCTGCGCCAGAAGCGTCGCCGTGAAGGTCTTGGTGATCGACCCGATCTCATAGACGGTGTCGCCATCGGGCGCTTTGCCGTCATCGAGCTTGCCGAAGGCCACGACCTCGCTCTTGTCACCGTCCACCACGCCGAACACCAGCGTCGGGTATGTCCCGGCCGCGATGCGTTCTTGTGCGGCCTTTTCGACGCGCTCTGGCAACGGTCCTGCGTGCACCGGCGTGATCGTTATGATGACTACGCCGAGGAACCACGCTGCAATGCGGTGATTGGGCAGTGAGACCACGACTGTCTCCCACTTGTTTCGGGTGCATCCAACTCATCGCGCTTCCCGACGCGTGCAAGACTGGCAGACCCAACGTCAACATGTCCAGCAGGTGACTCAGGGCAGCGAACTCGGGTTAACGGCGGTTTCGGACTTGCGGAAAGTCTGATTCCGTTGGGCGGTCCTGATTCGGAGCCGCCATCATGAGCCTCGCTGTTCTCGCATCCGCCGATAAGCCGCGCCTT
>Ga0307508_10000248_pt1 | contig 65511 bp, 54 predicted proteins | sample 9_EM_MG_FD_203089 | JGI IMG/M metagenome (GOLD analysis project Ga0307508, IMG submission 203089) | Populus trichocarpa ectomycorrhiza microbial communities from riparian zone in the Pacific Northwest, United States - 9_EM | ecosystem: Host-associated > Plants > Roots > Unclassified | place... | reverse complement strand
GTCCGCAGGAACGCACAGCCCCTCAAACAGTGCGCCCGTGTGCCCATTCGGCCCCGCTTCGCTCGTGATGCTGGTCATGCCAAAGGACACGCAGCATTCGTGCCGGTAAATGTTCACAGACTCTGAGTATTCCGCAGCTCGGGCCGATTGCGCCGCGAGCTGCTTTCGAGGTTGACTTCGTCTGCCAGCCGGGCACACTCGCCGCAGAAAGCCCGGCCGTGACCTCGTAGACTGCATGGCTGCAGGTCACGCCGTGAATACGTGACAGCGCAGGGCGAGCGATTGGCCTCAGGCCAGCCGCTCCGGGTTTGCATCGCACACGAGCCACCATGACAAGAACCACCCAAGACTGGCAAGCCGCCGACGCGGCACACTACCTCCACCCCTTCACCGATTTCAAGTCGCTCGCCAACAAGGGCTCCCGTGTCATCACACGGGCCGACAACATCTACCTGTGGGACAGCGACGGCCACAAGATCCTCGATGCGATGTCGGGTCTGTGGTGTGTCAACGTCGGCTACGGCCGGCAAGAACTCATCGATGCGGCCACGCAGCAGCTGAAGACACTTCCGTTCTACAACTCTTTCTTTCAGACTGCCACGCCGCCAGCCATCGAGCTCGCCGAGTTGCTGGCTCAGGTGACACCGCCGCAGTTCAAACACGTGTTCTTTGCCGGCTCGGGCTCCGAGGCCAACGACACCAACGTGCGCATGGTGCGCCGCTACTGGGACCTGAAAGGCCAGCCGCAGCGCAGCGTGATCATCAGCCGCCACAACGCGTACCACGGCTCCACCATGGCCGGCGCGTCGCTCGGCGGCATGAGCGGCATGCACGAGCAAGGCGGGCTGCCGATCCCCGGCATCGTGCACATCGAACAGCCGTTCTGGTTCGAGAGCGATAGGCATCTGAGCCGTGACGACTTCGGCCTCAAGGCCGCGCGCGCACTCGAGACCAAGATCCTGGAGATCGGCGCCGACAAGGCGGCCGCTTTCATCGGCGAACCTGTGCAAGGTGCCGGCGGTGTCATCGTGCCGCCTGCGACCTACTGGCCCGAGATCCAGCGCATTTGCGACAAGTACGACATCCTGCTGATTGCCGACGAGGTCATCACCGGCTTCGGCCGCACCGGCCAGTGGTTCGGCTGCGAAACGCTCGGTTTCAAACCCGACCTGATGACATTTGCCAAGGGCGTGACCTCGGGCTACATCCCGCTCGGCGGCGTGATGGTGGGCGAGCGCGTGGCGCGTGTACTCATCGACCAGGGTGGTGAGTTCAACCACGGCTACACCTACTCGGGCCACCCAGTGGCCTGCGCCGTGGCGCTGGCCAACATCCGGCTCATCCAGCGCGAAGGCCTGGTCGATCGCGTGCGCGAAGACCTGGGGCCGCATCTCGCGATGCACTTCGAGGCGCTGGCCGATCACCCGCTGATTGGCGAAGCACAGACCTGCGGCCTGATGGGCGCTCTGCAGATCGTCAAGGACAAGGGCACTGGCGAAGTCTTCGACAGCTCGCTCGAGGTGGGCATGCTGTGCCGCGCCCACTGCTTCGGCAATGGACTGATCATGCGGGCCGTCGGCGACCGCATGATCATTGCGCCGCCGCTGGTGATGACGCTCGCGCAGATCGACGAGATGGTCGCGCTGATCCGACAGTGTCTCGATCTGACGCATGCAGAGCTGAAGCAACGCGGCTGGCTGTAACCGCGTGGCACTTTGGCACGGGGTTTGCGAGTAAAGCCATCCAATGGCGCGCTGCCTAGACTGATACCCCTCAACACGAAGGAGAAGGCGATGAAGCAGATGTTCGGTGCTCTGGGTTTGCTTGTGTCCACATCGGCGCTCTTGTTTGCAGCCGTTCCGGCCGCAGCGCAAGAAGAAGAGAAGGTACTGAACATCTACAACTGGTCGGACTACATCGCCGACGACACGCTGAAGAACTTCGAGAAAGAGACCGGCATCAAGGTGCGCTACGACACCTTCGACAACAACGAGATCGTCCACGCCAAGCTGGTGGCCGGCAAGACCGGCTACGACATCGTCGTGCCGTCCAGCCACTGGGCCAAGCTGCAGGCTGACGGCGGCCTGCTGCGCAAGCTCGACAAGGCGCAGTTGCCCAATCTGAAGAACCTCGACCCGGCGCTGCAAACCGCGCTGGCGCGGCTCGATCCGGGCAACCAGTACATGGTCAACTGGCTGTGGGGCTACACCACAGTCGGCATCAACGTCGACAAGGTCAAGGCCGCACTGGGCAGCACGCCGATGCCCGACAACATCTGGGACCTGGTGTTCAAGCCCGAGTACATCTCGAAGATGAAGTCGTGCGGCGTGTCCTTCCTCGACTCGCCGACCGAGGTGGTTCCGGCGGCGCTGTGGTACCTCGGCAAGCCGGCCTACAGCAAGAACCCGGGCGACTATGCCGCTGCCGCGTCGCTGCTGAAAGCCGTGCGCCCCTCCGTCACGCTGTTCAGCGCCTCGGGCTACATCAACGACATGGCGAGCGGGTCGATCTGCCTTGCGCTGGGCTGGTCGGGCGACATCAACATCGCCAAGCAGCGTGCCATTGACGGCAAGACGGGGCAGAACATCCAGGCCTTCGTTCCCAAGACCGGTGGCCTGCTGTTCTTCGACGTGATGGTGATCCCGGCCGATGCCGCCCACCCCGGCAACGCGCACAAGTTCATCGACTACATCATGCGACCGGAGGTGGACGCGGCGCTCACCAACAAGGTGTTCTACGCCAACCCCAACAAGGAATCGCGCAAGTTCATCAAGCCCGAGATCGCCAACAACCCAACGGTATTCCCGACCGACGCCGAGATGGCCAAGATGTCGGCGCCAGATGCGATCTCCAACGACATGCGGCGGCTGATGACGCGCACCTACACCTCGTTCAAGACAGGCCTGTAATCGAATCGACCTCCCCTCATGGGCGCATCTTCATTCCTGCAAATACAAAACGTCGTCAAAGACTTTGACGGCTACAAAGCCGTCAACAACGTCAGCATCGACATCGAGAAGGGCGAGATCTTCGCCTTGCTCGGGCCCTCGGGCTGTGGCAAGTCAACGTTGCTGCGCATGCTGGGTGGGTTCGAAACCGTCACGTCGGGGCGCATTCTGCTGAACGGCAAGGACCTGGCGGACCTGCCGCCCTACGACTGCCCGATCAACATGATGTTCCAGAGCTACGCGCTCTTTCCGCACCTCACGGTGTGGGACAACATCGCCTTCGGCCTGCGGCGCGAAAAGATGCCCAAGGACAAGATCGCCGAGCAGGTCGAGGCCATGCTCAAGCTGACGCAACTGGGCAAGTTCGCCAAGCGCAAGCCGCACCAGCTCTCGGGCGGCCAGCAGCAGCGCGTGGCACTGGCGCGCAGCCTGGCCAAGAAGCCTCAGCTGCTGCTGCTCGACGAGCCGCTGGGCGCGCTGGACAAGAAGCTACGTGAAGAGACGCAGATCGAGCTGGTCAACATCATCGAGAACGTGGGCGTGACCTGCGTGATGGTGACGCACGACCAGGAAGAAGCGATGACGATGTCGACCCGCATCGGCGTGATGAGCGCGGGCCAGATCCTGCAGATCGGCACGCCAAGCGAGATGTACGAAACGCCGGCCAACCGCTTCGTGGCAGGCTTCGTCGGCAACGTCAACCTGATGGAAGGCGTGCTGTCGCACGACGCGCCCGATCACGTGATCATCGATTGCGCCGATTGCAAGCACTACGTGGGCCACGGCATCACCGGCACCGAAGGCATGGACGTCACCGTGGCGTTGCGGCCCGAGAAAATCCGCATCAGTGCCACCAAGCCCGAAGGCGAGCACAACATGGCCTCGGGCAAGGTCAAGGAAAAGGCCTATTTCGGCGCGTGGACGGTCTACCGCATCGAACTGCCCAGCGGAATGATCCTGAAGGTCAACGAAAGCAACACCGAGCGGCATGCCGAAGACGCGCTCACCTGGGGTGATACCGCATGGGCGAGCTGGTCGCCGTCGGCGCAAGTGGTCCTCACCGCATGAGCAGAGGAAAGTCATCCCGCACAGGCCGCTTCGCCGTCATCGGCGTGCCCTACCTGTGGCTGATCGTCTTCTTCCTGCTGCCCTTCCTGGTCATCCTGAAGATCAGCCTGTCCGAGATGGAGGGCGTGGCCTTCGGCAACCTGCTGACCTGGAAAGAAGGGGTGATGCAGCTGACGCTGAAGTTCAGCAACTACCTCTTCATCGTTCAGGACGAGCTCTACTTCAAGACCTATCTTTCCAGCGTGCGCTACGCCGCAGTCACCACGGTGATCTGCCTCGCCATCGGTTACCCCTTCGCCTACTTCATGGCGCGCGCCGAAAAGCGTTTCCAGCCGGTGCTGTTGATGCTCGTGATGCTGCCGTTCTGGACGTCCTTCCTGCTGCGCGTCTACGCCTGGAAGGGCCTGCTGTCCGAACATGGCTGGGTCTACAACATCATCGTCTTCCTGGGCCTCGACCACGTGCTCGCCGTCGCCGGGTTGATCTCGGCGCCCGGGCAGCTGATGAACACCTCGTTCTCGCTCTCGGTCGGCATGGTCTACACCTACCTGCCGTTCATGATCCTGCCGCTGTACGCCAATCTCTCGAAGATGGACCTGCGCCTGCTCGAAGCAGCCGCCGACCTCGGCGCCAACCCATGGGTGGCGTTCTGGACGGTGACCGTGCCGCTGTCCAAGGCCGGCATCATCGCCGGCTCGATGCTGGTGTTCATTCCCTGCATCGGCGAATACGTCATCCCCGAGCTGCTGGGCGGCCCCGAGACGCTGATGATCGGCCGCGTGATGTGGGACGAGTTCTTCAGCAACAACGACTGGCCGATCGCGTCGACCGTAGCCGTGGTGATGGTGCTGCTGATCATCGTGCCGCTGGCAATCTTCAACAAATACGAAGCCGAAGCGCAGGAGGGTTCGCGATGACCCGCCTGTTCGGTCGCGGCTGGCTCACCGCTGGTTTCATCTTCCTGTACCTGCCGATCGTCGCACTGGTGCTGTATTCGTTCAACAGCTCGCCCATTCCCAACGTGTGGCGCGGCTTCACCTTCGACTGGTACGTGCGCCTCGCGTCCGACGACGCCCTGCTGAGTGCGCTGCGCCTGTCGCTGAAGATCGCGTTCTTCAGCGCCACGGCCGCGGTGGTACTGGGCACCATGGCCGCGTTCACGCTGGTCAAGTACAAGCGCTTCTTCGGCCGCACCATGTTCTCGGGCATGGTCAACGCACCGTTGGTGATGCCGGACGTGATCGTGGGCATCTCGTTGCTGCTGATGCTGGTGGCGGTGGAGCGTGCGCTGGGTTTCCCTGATCGTGGCGCGTTCACGATCTGGCTCGCCCATGTGCTGACCGGAATGGCCTACGCCACCGTGGTGATCCAATCGCGGCTGCGCGACCTGAACCCGCAGCTCGAAGAGGCGGCCATGGACCTGGGCGCGCGCCCGTGGGAGGTGTTCTACCTGGTCACGCTGCCGATGATTTCGCAATCGTTGCTGTCGGCCTGGCTCCTCACCTTCACGATCTCGCTCGACGACGTGGTGTTGTCGTCGTTCCTCAATGCCCCCGGCTCCACCACGATGCCAGTGGTGATCTTCTCGCGCGCCCGGTTGGGGCTGAACCCCAGCGTCAACGCTGTGGCCACCATCATCGTGCTGGTGGTTTCCATCGGCGTGATCCTGGCCAGCCTGATGATCGTGCGCAACGAACGCAAGCGCGCCCGCGACATGGCCGAGGCCGCGCGCAATTGAACCTTCCACCCAGACAACCAACCGCAGCCAAGAGGAGAAAACCATGACGAAGTTCTGGCAACCCACCATCCTGAGCCTGGCCTTGCTGGCCGCCTTCCCGTTGGCCGCGGGCGCGCAGTCGCTCGACGAACTGCGCAAGGAACAGAAAGCCCTGAAGGACAAGGTCGATGCGCTCGAGAAGAAGCTCAAGGACGCCCAGAGCAAGCCCGCCGAAAGCGGCATGACGCCGCAACAGCAGCAAGACCTCAACCGCATCGTCGTCAAGACCGAAGCGCTCGAAGACAACCAGGAATCCATGGGTTTCCGTGGCTTGAAGATCAGCGGCCAGATGGACCCCTCGTTCATCTACAACAAGGCGCAGAACCGGGCGGGGTTCCAGTTCCTGAACCGTGTGGACGACGATAGCTACAACTACGACAACTCCTACTTCGGCATGGCGATGATCGACTTCCAGAAGGAGATGGAAGGCGGCACCAAGTGGCGTTTCACGCTGGCACCCAATCGCGGCGTTGGCGCGGTTTTCGATGGCAGCTCGATCGTGCACGAAGCCAGCGTGTCCATTCCGCTGGGTGACCTGCAGACACGCCTCATTGCTGGGCAGATTCCCGACTGGTCCGGCTACGAATACCTGCAGCCCACGCTCAACAAGCTGATCACCCACAACCTGCTGTTCGACTTCACGCTGCCCACCGCCTACACCGGTGCCGGCATGGAGCTGACGCGTGGCAAGTGGATCGTCAAAGGCGTGCTGGCGAACATGAATGCTTCAAAGCGTTCTGCTGGCGAGAAAGCGCCGGTAGTGGCCTACCGTGTCGACTACTCCAGAGGTGAATACCAAGGCTTCGGCTTTGCAGGTGTGCACGGGAAAGCGGCAAACCTTCGAGCGGATGAAGTCAATGTCAATGCTGACGGTGCGCCATTGGCGCTGGCAGACGGAACCCCTGACTACAAATTCCCGTTCGATCAAGGTAAAGACACCCGTGTTGATCTCTTCGAGGTCGATGGTTACTTCATTCGCGGGGACTGGACCATTCAAGGCCAATTGAGCTACGGGCAGCAGAAGAAGGCTGCCGTCACCCCCGACCCGGACCCCAATTCCGGCGAACTGCGCAAGGCTCGCTGGTACGGCCTGTCGACCCTGGCAGCCTACAAGTTCACCCCACGTTTCGAAGGCATCGCCCGCTTCGACTTCATCAACAACAAGAAAAACGGTGGCGGACTGCTGGGTTACGGCTCCGATGACCGCAATGGCATCGGCCCGGACCCAGCCGGCGATCCCGAGGTCGGCGCGAACCGCTACGCTCTGGCGCTCGGCATGGACTATCTTTTCAACCTGAACACCACCTTCAAGTTCGAGTACCGCCTCGACCATGCCAGCCAGGCCGTGTTCAAGTACGTGAAAGACGACAGCTACAAGAAGACGAACCATTTGCTGGGTGCGGCCATGGTGGTCAGCTTCTGACCGAAGCGCATTCACTGGAGACGTCATGAACACACCCGCCCCCGACTGGCGCGCCCGCGTCGCAGACTTGCGGTTCGACGGCCGTGCCGTGATCGGCGGCAAGCGTGTGGCGGCCGCGAGTGGCGAAACCTTCGCCTGCATCTCACCCATCGACGGCCGCACGATTGCCCAGGTGGCGCGAGGCCAGCTGGCCGACATCAACGCCGCCGTCGCCTCATCTCGCCAAGCCTTCGACGACGGCCGCTGGGCTCGCCAGGCACCCGCCGCGCGCAAGAAGACCTTGCTGCGGTTCGCAGACAAGATCCTCGCTGCGAGAGACGAGCTGGCCTTGCTCGAAACGCTCGACATGGGCAAGCCCATCAAGTACAGCCGGTCGGTCGACGTGCCTGCGGCCGCGCGCTGCATCGCCTGGTATGCCGAGGCCGTCGACAAGATCTACGACGAGATCGCCCCCACGCCGCCCACGGCGCTGGCCTTGATCACGCGCGAGCCCATGGGCGTGATCGGCGCGGTGGTGCCCTGGAACTACCCGATGATCATGGCCGCCTGGAAGCTCGGGCCTGCGCTGGCGGCCGGCAACTCGGTGGTGCTCAAGCCCAGCGAGAAATCGCCGCTCACCGCGCTGCGCCTGGCCGAGCTGGCACTGGAAGCCGGCCTGCCCGAAGGCGTGTTCAACGTCGTTCCGGGCTACGGCCACGAAGCCGGCGAGGCGCTGGCCTTGCACATGGACGTCGACGCGATCGGCTTCACCGGCTCCACCCGCGTGGGCCGCAAGATGCTGGAGTACGCGGGCCGCAGCAACCTGAAGCGCGTGTACAACGAGCTGGGCGGCAAGTCGGCATTCATCGTCTTCCCCGATTTCGACGACATGCCTCGCGCCGCCAAGACCGTGGCCGGTAGCATGTTCTTCAACCAGGGCGAATCGTGCAACGCGCCGTCGCGCGTGTTCGTGCACGAGAGCATCGCCGAAGAGTTCGTGAAGATCGTGGCTGCCGAGGCGCCGGGCTACCAGCCGGGCGACCCGCTGGATGCCGACACCGAGATGGGCGCGCTGGTCGACGACACGCAGCTCAAGACCGTGCTCGGCTACATCGATGCCGGCCGCAACGAAGGCGCGCGCGTCGCAGCCGGCGGCAAGCAAGTGCGTGCGGAAACCGGCGGCTATTTCGTCGAGCCCACGGTGTTCGATGGGGTCGACAACGGCATGAAGATTGCCCGCGAAGAGATCTTCGGCCCGGTGATGTCGGTGATCCGCTTCAAGACCGAAGAAGAAGCCATCGCGCTGGCCAACGACTCGAGCTACGGCCTGCAGGCCAGCGTGTGGAGCAGCAACATCAACCGCGCCCACCGCGTGGCCCGAGCGTTGCGGGCCGGCACCGTGCACGTCAATCAATACGATGAGGACGACATCACCGTGCCCTTCGGCGGCTTCAAGCAGAGCGGCAATGGGCGCGACAAATCCCTGCACGCGTTCGACAAATACACCGAGCTGAAAACCACCTGGATAAGGATTGACGGCTGATGCCCCAATTCCGTTCGCCCTGAGCCTGTCGAAGGGCCTGCGCGTGTGGGAGTAGGCTTCGACAAGCTCAGCCCGAACGGCTTTCCAGGAGATCACCATGAACCATTCCCTCAACGAACAGCTGATGGCCCGCAAGGCCGCAGCCACACCGCGCGGTGTGGGCGTGATGGGCACCTTCTTCGCCGACCGTGCCGAGAACGGCGAGCTGTGGGATGTGGAAGGCAACCGCTACCTCGATTTCGCCGGTGGCATCGCGGTGTTGAACACCGGCCACCGCCACCCCAAGGTCGTGGCAGCGCTCGAGGCGCAGCTCAAGCGCTTCACCCACACCTGCTACCAGGTCGTGCCTTACGAGAGCTACATCGCGCTGGCCGAGAAGCTCAACACGCTGACCCCCGGCAACCACGCCAAGAAGACTGCGCTCTTCAGCACCGGCGCCGAGGCCGTCGAGAACTCCATCAAGATTGCCCGCGCGTACACCAAGCGCTCGGGTGTCATCGCCTTCGGCGGTGCGTTCCACGGCCGCAGCATGTTCGCCGTGGCGTTGACCGGCAAAGTGCAGCCCTACAAGGCCGGCTTCGGCCCCTTTCCGCCCGAGATCTACCACGCGCCCTTCCCTTGCGAGCGCACCTCGCTCGAAGAGGTAAAGAAGGCCGTGTACCACCTGTTCAAGGCCGACATCGAACCCAGCCGCGTCGCGGCCATCGTGTTCGAGCCGGTGCAGGGCGAAGGCGGCTTCAACGTCATCCGCGCAGAGGCGGTGAACTGGCTGCGCGAGCTGTGCGACGAGCACGGCATCGTGATGATTGCCGACGAGGTGCAGACCGGTTTCGGCCGCACCGGCAAGCTGTTTGCGATGGAGCACTACGGCGTGCTGCCCGACATCCTGATCAGCGCCAAGTCGCTTGCCGCCGGCCTGCCGCTCTCGGCCGTCACCGGCCGTGCCGAGATCATGGACGCCCCCGCGCCGGGTGGGCTGGGCGGCACCTATGCCGGCAACCCGCTCGCCATCGCCGCGGCGCACGCGGTGATCGACGTGATGAACAGCGAAGGCCTGCCCGAGCGCGGCCAGCAGCTCGGTGACACGCTCAAGGTGGCGCTGAACGGCATGTGCGCCGAGGTGCCGCAGATCAGCGACATCCGCGGCCTGGGCGCCATGGTCGCCGTGGAATTCAGCCAGCGCGAAAGCGGCGCGCCGGATGCCGACTTCGCCAAGCGCGTGCAGGCCGAGGCCCTGAAGCGCCGCCTGATCCTGCTGACCTGCGGTGTCGACGGCAACGTGATCCGCTTCCTGTTCCCGCTCACCGTTGCGCCTGCACATTTCGACGAAGCGGTCGAGATTCTCAAGAGTTCATTGCGCAGCGCCGTGTCCGCATGAAGGAGCTGCGCGACACACTGTCTTCGCATGGCGTTCACACGCTGATCGCACAGTTCACCGACGTGCATGGCGTGGCCAAGGGCAAGTTCGTGCCGCTGGCCCACCTCGACGGTTTGCTGCAAGAGGGTGTGGGTTTTGCCGGCCCGTCGATCTGGGGCACCGGCCTGCCGCGCACCGGGCCGCGTTCGGAGTACTACGGCAGAGGCATCGCCGACACGGCCCGCGCCTTGCCCTGGATGCCGGGCTACGCACGCATCGTCTGCGACGGCTTCGTGGCCGGCGAGCCCTTCGACGCCTGCCCGCGCCAGGTGCTGCGCCGCCAGGTAGCGCGTCTCGCCGAGCTGGGCTGGACGATGCGCACCGGCATCGAACCGGAATTTTTCCTACTGCGCCGCACGGCGAACGGCATCGCCGCGGCCGACGCCGACGACGCGCTCGACAAACCCTCCTACGACCTCAAGACGCTGCCGCGCCAGCGCGACTTTCTCAAGCAACTGAGCGACGGCCTCACCGCCTGCGGGCTCGACGTCTTCCAGATCGACCACGAAGACGCGCACGGCCAGTACGAACTCAACTTCCATCACGCCGATGCATTGACCAGCGCCGACCACCTGATGCTGTTCAAGATGGCAGCGCAAGCGCTGGCCGAGCAGCACGGCAGCGTGTTCTCGATGATGCCCAAGCCCTTCGCCAACCAGCCCGGCAGCGGCATGCACTTTCATGTGTCTTTGTGGAAGGGCCAGGGTGACAACGCCACCTGCGTGTTCGACGACCACGGCCGAGACCTGTCGACGACCGCCCTGCACTTCATCGCCGGCGTGCTGCATCACTCTGCTGCTTTGTGTGCGCTGGCCGCGCCCACCGTCAACAGCTACAAGCGCCTGGTCGTGGGCGAATCGCTCTCGGGCACGACCTGGGCGCCCGCCTATGTGGCGCACGGGCCGAACAACCGCACGGCGCTCGTTCGCACGCTCGGCGGCCGCTTCGAGTGGCGCTTGCCCGATGCATCCGCGAACCCCTATCTCGCGACGGCGGGCCTCATTGCCGCCGGTCTCGACGGCATCAACCGCCAGCTGGAACCCGGCCCTGCGTGCACCGACGATCTCTTCAAGTTGTCGCTGGCCGAGATTCGCGCCCGCGGCATCGCGGTGCTGCCGCAAAGCCTGGGCGAGGCCGTCGACGCGCTCGCTGCCGACGAGGTGGTCTGCAACGCGCTGGGCGACACACTGTCCGGCGAGTTCATTCGCCTCAAGCGCGACGAGTGGACCGAATACGCGCGGCATGTGAGCGGCTGGGAGATGGCGCGCTACGCGACGGCGTTCTGATGACAGCGCCACCCGTCGCCCGTCACCCCGGCTTTCGCCGGGATGACCCACTGAACTGATGCCCTCCCGCTCCCCTTGGGTCTCGTACCTCTGCCTGGCCAGCGCCATGGCCCTGGTCGGCAGCTATGTCGGCCTGTCGAAGGTGCTGGTGCTGGTGTTTCCGATCTTCTTGCTGGCCTGGCTGCGCTTCGGCATCGCCGCGGTGGCCATGGCGTCGTGGGTGAAGCGCGCGCCCGGCGAAGCAGCACTGAGCCCGCACGACCGCAAGCTGCTGTTCTTCGAGTCGTTCTTCGGCAACTTCCTGTTCTCGATCTGCATGCTGTTCGGTGTGTCGATGACTTCGGCATTGGCCGCCGGCGTGATCATGGCGGCCATCCCTGCGGTGGTGGCACTCATGTCCTGGAGCTTGCTGCACGAGCGCATCACACGGCGGGTGGTGGCGGGCATCGCATGCGCCGTGGCCGGCATCGCGCTGGTGTCGTTCACCAAGCATGCCGACGGTGCCGCCCCCACCTCGCTGCTGGGCAACCTGCTGCTGTTTTGCGCTGTGGTGTGCGAGGCGAGCTACGTGGTCATCGGCAAGAAGCTCACCGGCCAGGTGTCGGCCAAGCGCATCAGCGCGCTGGTCAACCTGTGGGGCCTGCTGCTGGTCACGCCCTTCGGCCTGTGGCAGGCGTTGCGCTTCGACTTTGCGGCCGTTCCCCTGCCTTCGTGGTGGCTGCTGCTGTTCTATTCGCTGGCCGCGAGCATGGTGACGGTGTGGCTGTGGATGACCGGCCTCAAGCACGTGCCGGCCTCATCGGCCGGCGTGTTCACCGTGCTGCTGCCGGTGAGTGCGGCGTTGGTCGGCGTGCTCTTCCTCGGCGAAGCCTTCAGCGCAGCGCAGGCCGTGGCGTTCGCACTCGCCTTGGCCGGCGTGGTGCTGGCAACCTGGCCTTCGCGTGGGCAGGCGGTCTCGGGCGGCTGAGGCTGGCTTGATTTCAGCCGCCGCGTGGGCGGCGAAAGTCCAGCTCCCGCAGCAACTGCGCCGCCTCGCGCGTCAGCCGCGTGGCCGGCCGCGCCAGCGGAATGGCCAGCACCAGCGCGTTCCAGATGACCGGCGGGCCGATCGGCGCCCAAGGCAGCGTTGCCGCGTGCGGTGACGCTGCCAGCGCGCTCTCGGGCAGGATGGTGCAGCCGGCGCCCTGTGCCACCAGCTCCAGCACCGTCTGCACGGCGCCCACCTCGGCCACCACCTGCAGCTCGATGCGCCGCGGCTTCAACACACTGTCGACCAGGCTGCGGATGGCATTCGGCGCGCTGGGCAGCAGCATCGGGTAGGCCGCGAGGCTGGGCAGGCTCACGCGCTCGGGCAGCTTCGAAGCCGCGGGCGCCACCAGGCACAGGCGCTCTCGCATCAGCGGCTGGTACTTGAGCTGCGGCGAAGCAGGCGGGTCGAAGAGCAGCGCCAGATCGAGCCGCCCGGCGATCAGCGATTCGCGCAGCGAGAGGCTCAGGCCTTCGAGCACCGTGATCACGGCATGCGGAAAGCGTTCGCGAAAGCGCTGCACCAGCGGCGCGCTCAAGCCCAGTGCCACGCGCGGTGGGAGGCCGATCACCACGCGGCCGCCCGGGTTGGTGTGCAGGTCGCGCAACTCGCCGCGTGCGCGCTGCGCCGTGGCCAGCATCTCGCGCGCATGCACGAGCAAGGCATGGCCGGCTTCGGTGACCGTGGCGCCGCGGCCGGTGCGCTCCAGCAGGTGGTGGCCCAGCTCGGCCTCCAGCACTGCGATCTGCCGGCTCAAGCTGGGCTGGGCGAGGTTCAACGCGACCGCGGCGCGGCTGAAGCTGCCTGCGTCGACCACGGCGGTGAAGTATTCGAGCTGGCGCAGGTCCATAGCGAGAAAGCATATCTGGTATAGCCACAAGGTGATTCACCACAAGCTCGGCACCGGCGAGACTTCGTTGCATGAGCCTCGCGCTTCCCCCCGGTTCCTGCAACGCGCACTGCCACGTTTTCGGTCCGCGCGAGCGCTTTCCGTACGCCCGAGATGCGGCCTTCGTGCCGCAGGAGGACGCCCCCAAGGAAGCACTGCAAGCGCTGAACGACCGGTTGGGGCTGACGCGTTGCGTGGTGGTGCAATCGAGCTGCCATGGCTTCGACAACCGTGCGAGCGAAGACGCCGTGGCGGCGCGGCCGCAGGCCTACCGCGGCATTGCGCTGCTCCCCACCGACGTGCCCGATGCCGAGCTGCTGCGGCTGGACGGCGCAGGCTTTCGCGGCGTGCGTTTCAACTACATGGGCCACCTCGGCCATGCTGTGCCAGTCGACGAGGTGCTGGCGCTGGCCGCCCGGCTGCAGCCGCTGGGCTGGCACCTGCAGATCCACGGCGACCCCACTCTGCTGATCGACCTGGCACCGGCGCTGCGCCGCTCGCCGGTGCCTGTGGTCATCGACCACATCGGCCGTGTCGATGCCGGGCTCGGCCTGCAGCAGCCGCACTTCGTGGCCTTGATGTCCTTGATGCGCGACGAGCGCTTCTGGGTCAAGCTGAGCGGCATCGACCGCATCACGCGCCAGGGCCCTCCGTATGCCGTTGCCCTGCCCTTTGTGCGCGCGCTGATCAGCGAGTTCGGCCACCGCGTGGTCTGGGGCAACGACTGGCCGCACCCCAACCATGCCGGGCCGGTGCCCGACGAACAGCAACTGGTCGACTTGCTGGCCGACATCGCCCCCGGCGAAACCCAGCGCCGGCGCTTGCTGGTCGACAACCCGCATCGCCTCTACCGATTCGGAGACACCGCGTGACGCCGCGGTTCCGGAACAAGGTGGCCATCGTGACCGGTGCTGGCTGCGTCGGGCCGGGCTGGGGCAACGGGCGCGCGGTCGCCGTGCGCCTGGCCGAAGAAGGCGCATACGTGCTGGCCGTGGACCGTGACCCCGAGCGGCTGGCCGAAACGCTGGAGCGTGCCGGCCCCGCGCGAGCGAGCATCAAGACCTGGACCGCCGACGTGACGCGCAGCGACAGCGTCGCCGCGATGGCGGCGGCCTGCATCGAGGCCTTCGGCACCATCGACGTGCTGGTCAACAACGTCGGCGGCTCGGCGCCCGGCGGGCCGGTGGAAATGACCGAGGACGTGTGGGCCACGCAGGTCGACCTCAACCTCAAGAGCGTGTTCCTCGCCTGCAAGCATGTGCTGCCCACGATGCTGGCTCGGCGCAGCGGGGCGATCGTCAACCTCGCATCCACTTCGGGCCTGCGCTGGACGGGCAGCGCGCAGGTGGCCTACGCCGCCACCAAGGCCGGCGTGATCCAGCTCTCGCGTGTGGTGGCGGTGCAGCATGCGGCGCAAGGTGTGCGCGTGAACACCGTTGTGCCGGGCCAGTTGCACACGCCGATGGTCGAGACGCGGCTGGCCGGCCAGCGCGCAGGCGGCGATGTCGACGCACTGCTGGCGCAGCGGCAAAAGCGCATTCCGCTCGGCTTCATGGGCGATGGGCGCGACACTGCGGCGGCGGTTCTCTTTCTGGCGAGCGACGAGGCCCGCTTCATCACCGGCACCGAGATCGTCGTCGATGGCGGCATGACCGCACGCTGCGACTGAATTCACTACACACGACATGGGAGACAAGCGAATGATCAGACGAACCGCCGCATTCGCAGCACTGTGCACGGCACTGGGGGCGCTGCCCTGGAGCCCCCTCGCGCTCGCCCAGCCCAAGACGACGCGCATCGTGGTCTCGTTCACGCCCGGCGGCCCGGTGGACGCCGTGGCGCGCACGATCGCCGAGCAGCTCGGCAAGGAGCTGGGGCGCACCGTCGTCATCGACAACCGGCCCGGCGCCAACGGTGCGCTCGGCGCGGTGGAAGCCGCCCGCGCCGAGCCCGACGGCAGCACGCTCTGGATCACGAGCGTGGGCGCTGCAGCCATCAACCCTTCGCTCTACGAGAAGCTGCCCTACGACATGCGGCGAGATTTCGCGCCGGTGTCGCTCGTGGTCAACAACGTCGAGCTGCTGGTGGTCAACCCGGCCGATCCGGCCCGCGACGCAGCCGACTTCGTGGCCCTCGGCAAGAAGCGCGATGCGCCGGTGTTCATGGCGTCCTCCGGCATCGGCAGCATCCCGCACCTGGCGATCGAGCAGCTCACCGACTCGACCGGAATGAAGCTGGTCCACGTTCCGTACAAAGGCGCGGCACCGGCGATCACCGATTTGATGGGCAACCAGGTCGGCGGCTTCTTCGGCGACGTGCCGGGGCTGATCGGCCACGTGAAGAGCGGCAAGCTGAAAGCGCTGGGCATTGCATCACCCAGCCGCCACCCGGCACTGCCCGAGGTGAAGACGCTGGAAGAACAAGGCATCAAAGGCGTGGACACGGTGAACTGGTACGCGCTGTTCGTCTCGTCCAAGACGCCGCCGGCCATCATCGATGCGCTGAACAAGGCGGTGCGCAACACCCTCAACACGCCGTCCGTGCGAGAGCGGCTGCTGCAATCGGGTGCCGAACCGGCGCCCTCGTCGCCACAAGAACTGGCCTCGCTGCTGAAGCTCGACACCGACAAGTGGGCGAAGCTGATCAAGGCCAAGAACATCAAGGCCGAATGACAACCATGGAGAGTCACATGAGCCACGGGCACGTGCGCGTTCCGCTGGTGCAGCCCGGCACCCGGCCCGAATTGGCCGAAGTCGAGCAGCGCATCCTGGCCGAGCGCGGGCGCGTGTCGCTGCTCTACCAGGTGCTGCTGAACAGCGAACCGATCGCGTCCGGCTGGGAACACCTGCTCACCGCGGTGCGCAAGCAGACCAGCGTTCCGGCCGACCTGCGCGAGCTGACGATCCTGCGCGTGGCGGTGCTCAACCGCGCGGCCTTCGAATTCGACGCGCACGTGCCGCATGCCGAACGGGCCGGCGTGGCGGCCGAGAAGATCGCCGCAGTGCGTGAGCCCGGCATCGCAGCGCTGTTCTCGCCCACCGAGCAACTGGTGCTGGAACTCACCGATGCCATGACGCGCGACATCGAGGTGCCCGAGGCCCTGGTCGAGCGACTGCGCGCCCGGTTCGATGCACGCGGCCTCGTGGAAGTGGTGGCCACGGTCGCCGCCTACAACATGGTCTCGCGCGTGCTGGTGGCGCTGAACATCGGGCACTGAGCGCGATGAGCATGCAAGACATCTGGGTGCAGCGATTCCCATGGCCTGGCGAAGCCGGGTATCTGACATCGCTGCCCGCCGGCGCTCAGGTGTGGCGCTCCGTCGAGGGCGATTGGGGCTGCAGCTACCTCGCCGACACCCCGCCGGCCGAAGACGCCGGCTGGACGCCGCTGATCTGCCACCTGGTGCTGCAAGGCGCCGCAGCAGGCTCGCCCGTGGGCTGCCACTACGTCGTCGAGACGGACGTGCTGCCCGAGCACGAGACGGAGTTCAACGCCTGGTACGACCAGGAGCACCTGCCCGGCCTGGCAGGCGTGCCGGGCACGGTGCGGGCCGCACGCTACGTGCGGCATGCCGGCTCGCCGCGCTACTACGCCTGCTACGACCTGGAGTCTCCCGGCGTGTTGGGCTGCGATGCCTGGCTCGCAGTGCGTGCAACGGCGTGGAGCTCACGCGTGCGGCCGCTGTTTCGCAACACGCGCCGCACGATGTACCGGCGCGTGAACCCCGTGGAGTGAAGGAGCGCGCTGATCGAACCCGTCCTGCTGCGTCAGCAACCCCCGGGGATGCTGGCAACCTGGGTGAACGAGGAGCGCTCGCCGAACTGATCGGTGTAGCTGAAGTGCGAATTGCTGGTGAACACGATCTTGCTGGTGTCGATGCCTGCCGTGACACCGCTCGCCGAGAACTGGGCCGATACGGCGCAGGTGCTGCCGCCCACCGGCACTTCGTACTCGGTGAAGGTTTGCTTGTTGGCGCTCAAGCGGTAGTAGTAATTGAAGCCGCCGTCGGGTGTGTCGTACTTCCAGGTGCGCGTTCCGATCATGTCGAGCGCCTGGTCGATGGTCAGCGACTTGCGGCTGATGTTCCACGTGTTCACGCCCACGGCGCCCTGGTCGTCGGTCACGGTGAGGGTGAAGGTCACGTCTTCGCCCGGCGCCACCGTTTCGGTGAACAGCGGCCCGCTCGCCGACTTGTTCTTGCTGCTCTTCCACTGGATCGAGGCGATCTTGCCGTCGTAGTCCTTCGCACCGACGAAGATGCCGATGGGGCCGCTGTCGTCGCTATGGAAGGTATAGGTGTCCGACGCAGTGGGCGTCAGGCCGATGGCGAGTTCGGTCATGGAGACGCTTGCGATCGGCGGCAGGTTGGCCTGGCTCGGGTCGCGCATGGCAATCTCTGAAATGCATCGGCTATCGAGCGGCGTGGGCAGCAGGCGAAGTTTCAGTGCCCGCGTGCCGGAGTTCTGCAAACGTTCCAGCGTGTAGTTGAAAGTGCCGCCCGGCGTGGCCAGCACGCCCGTGTCTTGCGTCAGGGCCACGACCTGCGTCGTTGCATCGGACAAGGTCACGACCATCGTTCCAGCCAGCACCTTGGTCGTCCAGTTGGGTTGCGCGCTGAACTGCAAGCTGGCATTGGTTGCATAGGGATACGGGCATGTCGTCAGGCCCTTGCGAAAGAAGCCCTGGTAGTTGACGCCGAAGCTGCCGGCGTTGGCCGCCGAGGTCGTCTTGGCCGAACTCAGCGCAGCGGTGACTTGTGTGTCAGCGGCGGCGAGCGTGACGCCCGGCTTCACCTGCGCGGCCAGCGTTGCCACGGCGGTGGCGTTGCCCAAGTCGACCGAGCTCATGTTGGTGGACGGCACGGGCGTGATCTGCGCGCCGTTGGCAAGGTTGGCATCGGTGTCCAGGGTGCGCAGCAGGCGCAGGCTCAAGGTGGCGGCTGCATCGTCGTCGAGATCGAGCGCCGACATCTTGCTCGCACCCGGAGCCGTGATCAGATCCACCCCGGCGAGGCTCAGGGTGACCAGTTCGCCGGCCTTGTACGAGAAGCTGCCGTCGCTCGCAACCACGCCCTTTTGCGACTCGGTGCGGTAAGACAGGCCGGCCACCACCGGGTACACCTGCCCGGTGAGCACAGGGCTCGCATCACCGCTTGTCGAGCCACCACCACTCCCGCCGCAGGCGCCCAGCAGCAAGCCGCTGGCCAGGGCGACGGTACTCAGGGCACGGGGGGCAAAACTGGAAACGGTGTTCGATGGCATGCGCATTTCTCCTGCAGCGTTGAAAGTGCCGCGATTGTCGAAATGCGCCTTGGGCGCCGGTATCAGCCAAACGGCCGAGACGAAGGCCGGGGTGCGCGAGGCTGTGGCTTTGTGCTCAGTTCACGGGCTCGTGCAGCGTGGCCTGGCGGCTCACCTCGGCAGGCGTGGACTCTTTCATGCGGTGATCGGACCACACCTGGCGCCATCGGCGTGCGCCCGGAATGCCGTTCCACAGGCCCAACATGTGGCGCGACACATGCGACCACGGTTCACCGTTGGCCACCACGCGCGCCATGTACTCCACCATGCGGGCCTCGATGCCTGCGCGTTCCGCGGCCGAGGGCTCGGCGCCGAAGAAGCGCTCGTCCCAATCGGCCATCACCCATGGGTTGTGGTACGCCTCGCGGCCGAGCATCACTCCGTCGACATGGGCCAAGTGCTCGGCGACCTGGTCGTTCGTTGTCACGCCACCGTTCAGCACGATCGTGAGCTTGGGGAAGTCGCGCTTGAGTTGATACACCGTCTCGTAGCGCAATGGCGGCACTTCGCGGTTCTCTTTCGGGCTCAAGCCTTTGAGCCACGCATTGCGCGCATGCACGATGAAAACTTCGCAGCCGGCAGCGGCCACGGTGCCGACGAAGTCGCGCACGAACGCATAGCTCTCGGCGTGGTCGATGCCGATGCGGTGCTTCACCGTCACCGGGATGTTCACCGCATCGCGCATCGCCTTCACCCCATCGGCCACCAGCTGCGGCTCGGCCATCAGGCAGGCGCCGAAGGCACCCCGCTGCACGCGCTCGCTCGGGCAACCGCAATTCAGGTTGATCTCGTCGTAGCCCCATTTTTCGCCGAGTTTGGCGCAGGCCGCCAGATCGTCAGGCTCGCTGCCGCCGAGCTGCAGCGCCACCGGGTGCTCGGCTTCGTTGAAGTCGAGGTGGCGAGGCACATTGCCATGCAGTAGCGCACCTGTTGTCACCATCTCCGTGTAGAGGCGCGTACGTTGCGTCAGCAGCCGATGGAAGTAGCGGCAGTGCCGATCGGTCCAGTCCATCATCGGGGCCACCGACAATTTCCACGGCGAACTGCCGTGATTCACATTGATTTGCACGTCGTCAATCAGTAATTTGCGTGCGGAGGCGCACGTTCTGCACAGGGAAGACTGTCCGTAGTCTTTAGGCCACTGGCGCGCGCAGTATGCCGCAGCAGGCCGTCGCCGCAGGCTCATCGTGCCGACGATGCGGTCACAGCAGAAGTAGATGCACGCGAAGCTACATCTCGCGGGGCCTCATGCCAGTAGCGAACAGAAGCATCGGCAGGAGCGCTTCAACCCTCGTCTTCAGAGCCCGCAGCATCGTCATCGGGCTCCTCTGCCTCCAAATCCTCGACCCGCCGCCTGACGCCCTCCGCCGGAACGTCGTTCTCGTCTGCGCCCACATCGGACCCGATCGCCTCGACGTAATCCGGCGAAATATCCGAACCTTCTTCGACGAACTCATCCGGCAAGGCCGAGCCGCGCTCGCCGGTGCCTGCGCCGTCGCTGTCGCTCCCCCGATCGGTGTGCCCTGCGCCCAGCCGCTCTTCGCGGTCGCTGTGGCCTTCGAGGTTTGGTTCGCCTTGGATGTCGCTGCCGCTGTCCGAACTGTCGCTCGGCCCCAAGGCGTCGGTGTCCGTGCCGGTCACGTGTTTGGGAGCGCGGTCGCCTCCGAGAATGCTGCTGCGGGCCATGTCGTCACTCCTTCAAAAAAATGTTCGATCAATCGACTGCCGCCGAAGATGCGGCGTCGCGGCGGCTCAAGTTGGTCAACACGCGGTCGACCTCTTCGGAACTCCTGGCCGGCCCGTCTTCGTCCGACGCCTTGGGGTCGACCTCCAGCCGCGCGACGGAAGCACCCATGTTGCGGTCGACGGGCTCCGGCGACCAGCTTGCCATCACCTGGGCCGGCTGCCTGGCCGCGGCGAAGCGTGCCTTCGGGTCGATGAGCCCGCTCTTGAGCGAATCACGAAAGAAATCGCCGACCAGCAGGATCGCGTTGTGCCCGCCCTGCCCCCAGTAGTTGCTGCGCATCGTGACGCGTGAATCGTTGAAGCCGACCCAGGCACCGGCCACGAGCTGCGGGTGCATCAGGATGAACCAGCCGTCGGTGTTGTTCTGCGTGGTGCCGGTCTTGCCTGCGATGTCGGCCACGATGCCGAAGCGTGTCTTGACCATAGTGCCCGTGCCTTGCGACACCACACCACGCATCATGTCGATCAACTCCACCGCCGAGTCGGCCGACATCGCGCGGCGTGCCGGCGAGCCGAACTCGGCGATCACCTTGCCATGCCGGTCGCGGATGCGCTTCACGAACACCGGCTGGTGGTGCTGCCCTTCCTGCGCGATCGTCGCGTAGCCATTGACCATCTCCAGCAAGGTGACCGGGCTCGTGCCCAGCGCAAGCGAAGGCACCGGGTCGAGCCGGCTCTGGTCGACGCCGGCCGCCTTGGCGAGCGAGACCACGCGCGAGACACCCACGTCCTGCATCACCTGCGCAGTGATGCTGTTCTTCGAATACACCAGGCCTTCACGCAGGCTCAGCATGGCGCCGCTTGCGCCAGCCATGTCGGTGGGTCGCCAGACGCTGCCGTCGGCGCTGCGGATCTCCACCGCTTCGTCGACGTAGCCGTGATCGGGGCGCAAACCGCTCTCGAGCGCAGCACCATAGACGAAGGGCTTGAAGGTGGAGCCGGGCTGGCGTGCGGCTTGTGCCACGTGGTCGTACTGGTCGACGTTGAAGTCGCGGCTGCCGACCCAGGCCTTCACTTCGCCGGTCGCCGGGTCCATGGCCACGAAGCCGGCTTCGAGCCGCGTCTTCTGCGCCTTGAGCCGCTTCATCCAGGCCGCGTCGGCGCTCAGACGCTCGAAGGCCTGGGCTTCGCCGGCACCACCCTCCACCGCAGCACGAAACTCCGGCGTGTCGCGCACGGCAGCAGTCAACAGGTCGGCGCGCTGCTTCCAGAAATGGGCGAAGGGCTCGACCTTGCCGCCCCGCTGCGCGTAGCTCTCCAACCCGCCCGAGGTGGCCGCCAGGCCGGGCTGGCTCCATTCCATGTTCGCCACTTGCTGCAGCGATTCGGCCTGCTTCTGCACCGCCTCTTCGGCAGCCTTCTGCAGGCGCGTGTCGAGCGTGGTCTCGATCACCAGGCCGTCGGCATAGAGATCCCGGTCATGCGCCTCGGCCCAGTCGACCAGCCACTTGCGGGCATGCGCGGCGAAATGCGGTGCGCTGCCCAGGTTCTCGGTCTGGCGCGTGAGCGTCACGCGCATCGGTTGCGCACTCAACGTGCGGTATTCCGCTTCAGGCAAACCCGTCTTCACCATTTGCGCCAGCACCACGTTGCGGCGCCGCAGCGCGCGTTCGGGGTGGAGCACCGGGTTGTAGTAGCGCGGGCCCTTGAGCATGCCGACCAGCGTGGCGCTTTCCAGCGCCGTCAGCTCGGCGGCCGGCTTGTCCCAGTAGGTGCGTGCCGCCATCTCGATGCCGACCGCGTTGTAGAGGAACGGTGCCGTGTTGAGGTAGGCCTCGATGATCTGGTCCTTGGTGTAGAGCTGCTCGATGCGCAACGCCGTCACCAGCTCCTTGGCCTTGCGGTGCAGCGAACGCTCGCGGCCGATCTCGTCGGGGAAGAAGTTGCGCGCGAGCTGCTGCGTGAGCGTGGAGCCGCCTTGCGTGCTGCCCGTCGCGGTGTGGAACATCGCGCTCAGCGTGCGCTTGAAGTCGATGCCGTGGTGCTCGTAGAAGCGCCGGTCTTCGGTCGCGATCAAGGCCTTGACGACATGCGGCGAGATTTCGGCCAGCTTGACGTGCTGCTGCTGTGTGCGGCCGAAGGCAGTGAGCAGTTCGCCGTCGGCAGACAGCAGGACTGAGGGGCGCGCGGCTTCGGCTTCTCTCAAGTCGTCTGCGGTGGGGGACATGCGCAGCAGGGCGATCACGTAGCCTGTGGCCAGCATGAGCATCAGGGCAGCTCCTATCCAGGAGAAGCGCAGTGCCAGGCGGAGACGGTCTGAGTGGTGGTGGTCTTCTTCGGAGCTGGGAGGCTGCGTGTTCGTCATCGCGCCATGGTGCGCAGGCAGGCGCAAGCAGGCTGTAGGACGGCAAGCCTATCGGTGGTCGGTTGGAGGCGCTTGTTAGCGCCCGTGCCTGTTGTGCGAGCTTGCGTCGGGATGTCGGCTCGCCCGCCGGACAACACGCATTACCTCTGTGTCGGCCCGGAAACACGGTTGAAACATCGTCGACACTCGGGCGCGAAAGAATTCCTCACCCATAGCCCACAGACCGCCAACCACCATGCCAACAGACAAAACCGCTTCGACCCAAGACCGACTCGTGGCGCACCGCCGCCAAGCACTGGGTGCCTTCGGCGCGCTGGGAGCCCTGGCCATTGCAGCCTGCGGCGGCGGCGGCTCCAGCAGCGGCACGGCGATCGGCGCATCGTCGGTCGCCACGCTGTCGGGCCTGAGCGTGTCGTCGGGCAGCATTTCGCCGAGCTTTGCCGCCAGCACAACGAGCTACACGCTGTCGGTGCTCAACACGGTGAGCAGCCTCACGCTGACACCCACCGCCACCGACAGCGGCGCAACCATCAAAGTGGCCGGCAGCACCGTCTCGAGCGGCAGCACATCGGCAAGCCTGTCGCTGAGCGTCGGCAGCAACACGGTCTCCATCGTCGTCACCGCGGCAGACGGCACGACCACCGCCACCTACACGGTGATCGTCACGCGGGCGACATCGTCCACCTCGGCCGATGCCACGCTCTCCAGCCTGGCCTTGTCGGCCGGCACACTGTCGCCCAGCTTCGCCAGTGGCACCACCGAGTACACGGTGAGCGAGCTCAACACCGTCACCAGCGTCACGGTCACGGCCAGCACCACGGTCAGCGGAGCGACGATCACAGTCAACGGCACCAGCGCGACCAGCGGCAGCGCGTCCGGCGCCGTGGCGCTGGCGGTGGGCAGCAACACGCTGTCGATCGTGGTCACTGCCAGCGACGGCAGCACCACCGCCACCTACACCGTGACCGCCACGCGCGCCACCGCAGCCGCGGGCACCTGCACGCTCACGGCCACCGAGACCGATGGGCCCTACCCGCTCTACGCGATCCTGACCAATTCCATCCTCACCCGCAAGGACATCACCGAAGGCAAGACCGGCGTACCGCTCACGCTGACATTCACCCTGCAAGACCTGAGCAACGGCTGCACGCCGATCAGCGGTGCCGGCATCTACATCTGGCATTGCGACAAAGACGGCATCTATTCGGGTTACGCCACCAACACCAATGCGGGCAGCACCAGCACCACGTTCCTGCGCGGGGTCCAGGTGACCGACAGCAACGGCCAGGTGACCTTCACCACCATCTATCCGGGCTGGTATGCCGGACGCATCACGCACATCCATGCCCAGGTCTATCTGAACGACAACCTGGTGTCGGGCTCAGCCGTCGCCACCACGCAGTTGGCCTTCCCCGTGGCCACCACGGCCACCGTCTACGCGAGTTCGCTCTACACCAAGGGGCAGAACACCTCGGTCACCAGCTTCTCGGCGGACAACGTGTTCAGCGACGGCACCAGCACCGAGCTCGTCGCGGTCAGCGGTGACACCACCAATGGTTACGCGGCGACGATGACGATCGTGATCGCCTGAGGCCACGCCCATGGAGAAGCCGGAAGAGAGTTGCATGTCTGGAGCGGCCCTTCGTTTCCCCGTGAGTCGACGAGCCGCGCTCGGCGGCCTCGCCGGCCTGGGAGCCATGACGCTGTTCGGGTGTGGCGGCGGTGGCTCGTCTGATGAGGCATCGAGCAGCAGCTCGTCGGGCTCTTCCTCGTCGTCGAGTTCGAGCAGCAGTCCTTGGGTATGGGCCAGTGCCGGCACGAGCACCACAGCCACCGTGCCGACCCTTGCTGACTTCGTCGAAGTGATCGGCTCGGGAACCGTCGCGTACGCCTTTCACGCCAGCGCCACCAGTTCGACCACCGACCCGCTCACCGGGGTGACGAGCGACACCTCCAGCAGTGCGACGCTGGTGTCTTACTTCATGGGCAAATACCTGGTGACCAATGCGAACTGGATGGCGTTTTGCAACGCGATGGGCAGCAGCTACTACCCCAGCACTTCAAGGACTGCAGGTCAGTATTGGTATGGCGGCACCTACCCCTCCGGCAAGGAGACTCACCCGGTCTTCTTCGTTTCCTACACGGCCGCGCAGGCCTACTGCGCTTGGCTGTCGACACAGATCAGCGGCCACGACTTCTACGTGCCCACCGAAGGCGAGTGGGAGTACGCGGCGCTCGGCAGCAACACCGGCTACAGCTTCCCCTGGGGCGCCGCAGCAGGCATCAGCTACAGCAGCACGACCGGCTCGCTCAGCACCGTGTTCAACAGCAATGCGGTGTGCGCACAGTACGTGCTGAACAGCTCGGGCCTGAGCACGCTGACTTACGACGACGACTCGGTCGTCACGACGCTGAGCGACGGCACCACCGCGCTGACCAAAGACACCGCGCCGCTGACCAGCGTGCTGAGCATGAACAGCAGCGGTGGCGTCACCGGCTGGCAATACGACAGCGACACCAACAAGACTTGGGCTGATTTTGCGAACTCCGACCAGTTCCACGACCTGGTCTATCTCTACGGCGGCTACACGACCGGGGTGGGAACCTACGAATCCGGCAAAAGCTGGTGCGGCTGCTACGACATGGCCGGCAACGCCTTCGAATGGACGTCAACCTTGAACACCGCCACCAACGGCCTCGAAGCCGGCAGCCAGGTCAATTGCGTGAAAGGCGGCTCCTGGTACGCCACCAGCGCCAGCGGCAAATCAAGCGGCCGCGGCGAGGGCCGCTCGGCGAGCGGCGCCTATCACTCGGTGGGCTTTCGGGTCGCAGCACGGGCCAAATGATGGCCCTGCGCCGTGCTTTCAGAAGCAGACGGGCCGGCAACAACGCCGGCCAGACCTCTTTACGTCAACCCCTCATCAAGTCACCCGGGCAATATCCCTCAGCCTCTTGATCTGATCGTGGTTCGCCTGCACCCCCATCTGCTGCCGCGCCACCAGCGCCCGCACAGCCTCCGGCAAGGTGTCGTTCTTCAGCGCAGCCCGATAGCGCGCCAGCGCAGCATCTTCCCCGCGCTCGCACTCTTCCAGCATGGCCTGGTCGCTGTACCCCGCCAGCGAACCGCGCACCGCCACCCAGCCTCGATGCAACGCACCCGAGGCCGAACCGCCGGTGTCGGGTTTGCCGCCGTACTCGAGCACGAGCGTCTGCAGTTCGTCGGCTGCGATGCGGCACTCGGTGGCGCGGCGGGCGAAGAGTTCTTGCAGGTTGGCCGATGAAACGTGCTTGGCGCTTGCGGTGAAGCCCAGTTCGCCGTCATTGGCGGTCTCGATCAAGTCGTTCAGGGTGTCGACGATGTCATCCTTGCTCATGGAGATTCCTTTCGTGGTCGGCGCCGCGAAGCGCCGGGTGGTTGGTCATCGCCTTCCGAGCCCCGTGACGGAAACCCGGTCAGCGCCCTTCCTCCAATGCAGCCGGCTGTGTCACCGGTTCAGCGTCCAGCGCCGCGTATTCCTTCAGACGGTTGTAGAGCGTCTTCAGGCTGATGCCCAGCGTTGCCGCGGTCTTCTCTTTGTGGCGACCCAGATGCTCCAGCGTCGCGAGCGTGACCCGACGCTCGATCTCGGCAAGCGCCGTTCCAACCTCGATGACGATGGCCGGCACGTTGTTCGACGAGGTGGTCGTCATGCTGACGACACCGCCCCCTTCGGCAGCGGGCTCGACGGGCACGCACGCATCGTGGATCAGCGTGTCGCCGGCCATCACATAGGCGCGGTACACCACGTTGCGCAGTTCGCGCACGTTGCCTTGCCAGCGGTACGCCGCCAGGCGCTGCAGCGCAACGGGCGCGAAGTGTTTCTTCTGGCCTTCGCGCTGCGAGATCTGGTCGAGGAAGTGCTGGGCCAGCAGCGGAATGTCTTCCGCGCGCTCGCGCAGCGGCGACAGGCAGATCGGGAACACGTTGAGCCGGTAGAACAAGTCTTCGCGCAGGCGGCCGGCCTTCACCGCGCCGAGCGGGTCGCGGTTGGTGGCGGCCACGAGGCGCACGTCGGTCTGCTGCACGGTGGTCGAGCCCACGCGCATGAAGGTGCCGGTCTCCAGCACACGCAGCAGCTTGACCTGCAGGTCGAGCGGCATCTCGGTGATTTCGTCCAGGAACAAGGTACCGCCGCTGGCGCGTTCGAAGAAGCCCTGGTGCTGGCGATCGGCGCCGGTGAAGCTGCCCTTCTCGTGGCCGAAGATTTCGCTCTCCATCAGGTGCGGCGAAATGGCGCCGCAGTTGACGGCCAGGAACGGCCGCGAACGGCGGCGGCTCAGGTCGTGCACGGTGCGGGCCACGATCTCCTTGCCGGTGCCGCTCTCGCCGGTGACGAACACCGTGACGTTGGTGCAGGCCACCCGCATGATCTGCTCGTACACGTGGCGCATGGCCGGTGCGCGGCCCCACAGAGATCCGAAGTGGCCTTCGGTTTCGAGCTTGGCTTCGAGCTCTTGAATCTCGTCGGGCAAGGGGCACGGCAGGCTCATGCGGGTCAGCAGAACCTGCAGCTGTTTCATGCTGACCGGCTTGACGAGATAGTCGGCCGCCCCTCGTCGCAAGGCCTGGATCGACGTGTCCAGGCTGGCGTGCCCGGTGATCAGCACCACCTCGGTATGCGGCATGGAGCGTGTGTCCTCCAGCAGCTCAAGACCGTTTCCGTCGGGCAGCATCAAGTCGAGCAGCACCAGATCGGGCGCCTGCAGCGCCATCTGCTTTCGGGCGTCGCGCAACGACCCTGCGGTCGCCACCGTGAAGCCTTCGGTTGAAATCAGCATCGCCATGCTTTCGGCTGAGTCGCTGTCGTCGTCAATTACCAGGACGTGTGGCATTCCGTTTGCTCCAGTCATCTGCATGAGTAGAAAGTGGCAAGCGGGTGGCGCCTGCCTCTGCGGTCTCCTTTTCCCGCGTGCTTCGCCTGGTGGGGCAGTGGCCGCGGATATGTTTTTTCTTTCTTGCCGAACCGTTGAACCAATGCCTGCATCTTGCCCGCTGCCGGCAAAAACCAGCGTCAGGACCGGCCGATTTGCATGTGGGAATCGTCTGACACGAAGTTGCCGGCCCGCAGGCAAATTCAGCAGGTAAACCGGGTAAGTTTTTCCACTTCAGGCGGAGATACCGAATGACACATTCGCAAGGTATTGGCACCGATCAAGCGGAAGACCGTGTCGACCAAAACCGCAATGGCGTGCCCGACAAATCGGAGCGCGAGTTCGCCGAGGCCGGGCAGACCCAGCCCCAGCCTGCCGACGCGCAGCCACGCAAACCCCAACCAGCGGCCGAGCCGGAAACGCCCCGGCGCAAGGCCTGATGCTCGGAGGTGACCCGAATGAGCGACCGCACCCCGCCCAACCCCGAAAAAGACCGCGCAAGCGCCCGCTCGGCGACCGACGCCACCGGCGACAAGCAGCGCCGGATCCAGCGCGAGCAAGACGCCCGCGACGGGGCCAAGCCATCGAACGAAGCCGTCAGCGCGCCCTCGCCGAAGAAGCCCGTGCAGGCCGGCGCCCGCCCGCAGCCGGGCGACCTGCCCGCACAACACATCGAGAAGCCCGGGCTCGAGTCCGAACTCCAGCTGAAGCCGCGGTTCCTGGCGCCTGACTACGAAGGCAGCCGCAAGCTGCAAGGCATGGTGGCGCTGATCACCGGCGGCGACTCCGGCATCGGCCGCGCGGTGGCGGTTCTCTTTGCACGCGAGGGTGCCGACATCGGCATCGTCTATCTGAACGAAGACAGCGATGCCGAAGAAACGCTGCGCCACGTGGAGGCCGAAGGCCGCAGCTGCGTGCTGATCCAGGGCGATGTGAAGGACGCTGCGTTCTGCAAAGAGGCCGTCGAGAAAACTGTGCAGGTGTTCGGCAAGCTCGACGTCCTGGTGAACAACGCCGCCTTCCAGGAGCATGCCGATTCGCTGAGCGACATCACCGACGAGCGCTTCGACGAAACGCTGCGCACCAACGTCTACGGCTACTTTCACATGGCGCGGGCCGCGCTGCCTCACCTGGTCAGGGGCTCGTCGATCATCAACACCGGCTCGGTGACGGGGCTCGAAGGCAGCGCGAAGCTGCTCGACTACTCCACCACCAAGGGCGCGATCCATGCCTTCACCAAGGCGCTCGCCAGCAACCTCATCGACAAGGGCATCCGCGTCAATGCCGTGGCCCCCGGGCCGGTGTGGACGCCGCTGAACCCGGCCGACTCGCCCGCCGACAAGGTGGCGCAGTTCGGCAAGCAGACCGACATGAAGCGCGCAGCACAGCCCGAAGAGCTGTCGCCGGCGTATGTGTTCCTCGCGTCGCCGGTGTGCTCGGGCTACATCAGCGGCATCGTGCTGCCGGTGACGGGGAGCATCGGCGCCGAATGATCGCGATTGCGATCACGCGCCGGCCCCGGCTGCAAGCTGCGCCTCGCTTGCGGTAAAAGCTGCACGCCATCGGCAAAGCTGTCTGGCAAGTACATGCGGATACGCGTATGGCGCACACCGCCTCTGCCGCGCACAGCCAGCAAACATGCGGCCTCGCGGCCGATGCGCCCTCGCCTGCTGCCCGGTCGGCATGGCCGTTGCATTGAACCCTCCGATTTCGAGCTTCTCAACGGACCGGTTCAATGACATCGCTGCACTTGCACACCGAGCAACGCCAACAGCAGGGGCTGTCGCCGCGCTTGCAGCAAGCCGTGCGTCTGCTCCAGTTGTCTTCTCTCGAGTTTGCGCAGGAAGTGCAGGCGGTGATGGACAACAACCCCTTCCTCGACACCACCGACGAAGACACGCTCGACGAGCCCGCCGAGGCCGTCGCCTCCGGCGAGGCGCCGCTGGCCGCCGCCGATGCCGACCCCGAGCCCGCGCTGGATGGCGAGATGCTCAACGCCGTGCCGCTCACCGAAGCGGCCTACGACAACGAGCACGACAACTGGCAGACCGCCGGCCCCTCCGACGGCCCGCGCAGCGAAGACCCCGACACCTCGCCGATGAACCGCGTGGCCGCCGAGACATCGCTCAGCGAGCACCTGTTCGGCCAGCTCCACGTGATGCCGCTCTCGCCGCGCGACATGCTGCTCGCCGAGGCCGTGGTCGAGTCGCTCGACGATGACGGCTACCTGCGGCTCGACGATCTCGAAGAACTCATCGCCGTGATCGACGTGCAGCCGCCCGCCACGCAAGAAGAGCTGCAGATCGCACTCAAGCGCGTGCAGTCGCTGGAGCCCGCCGGCGTGGGCGCGCGCAGCGTCGTCGAGTGCCTGCTGCTGCAGCTCGACAGCATCGATTCGCCCGACGAGCGCGAGCTGGCGCGGCTGCTGATCTCCGAGCGGCTGGAGAGCATCGCCAACAAAGACGTTCAAACGCTCGCTCGCCTGGTGCGCCGCCCGGTGGATGCGGTGGCCGCCGCCTGCGCGCGCATCCGCCGCTTCGACCCGCGGCCGGGCTGGCGCTTCGGTGCGGCCGACATCCGCTACATCACGCCCGACGTGATGGTGAAGAAGGTGCGCAACACCTGGGCCGTGTCGCTCAACCCTGCCATCGTGCCCAAGGTGCGCCTGCACAAGGTGTATGCCGAGATGTTCCAGCGCCACCAGCAGGCCGCGCACCCCGAACTGGCCACGCAGTTGCGCGAGGCCCGCTGGACGCTGCGCAACGTGGAGCAGCGCTTCGCCACCATCCTCGGCGTGGCGCAGGCCATCGTGAAGCGCCAGCACCAGTTCTTCGACTACGGGCCGCTGGCCATGAAGCCGATGGGCCTGCGCGAGATCGCCAACGAGATCGGCGTGCACGAGTCCACCGTCTCGCGCGTCACCAACAACAAGTTCATGGCCACGCCGCTCGGCGTGTTCGAGCTGAAATACTTCTTCTCGCGCGCGATGACGGCCACCAGCGGCAGCGCCTTCTCGGGCACCGCCATCCGCGGGCTCATCAAGGACATGCTCGACAACGAGCGCACCGGCGCCCCCTTGTCCGACGCCGAGATCACCCGCCAATTGGCCCAGCAGGGCTTCGTGGTCGCGCGCCGCACGGTCACCAAGTACCGCCACCTTCTGCGCGTGGAATCGGTGGAAAGGCGGCGTGCCGCGGCCTCGTCGTGACCTGACGTGACGACGAACACGCCCCACGAACCCAGGGTTCAGGCTGACAGGCGCATCGCCGACCGGCGCCGCGTCGATGGCGTGGCTGCGCCCCCGCGGGCGGCCATGGGGCTCGCAGCGGCCACCAGCGCCATCGTGCTCGAGCGCAAGCAGGCCGAAGAGGCCCTGCGGCTGAGCGAGCGCCGCAAGGACGAGTTCCTGGCCACCCTTGCCCACGAGCTGCGCAACCCCTTGGCGCCGCTGCGCAACGGGCTCGAGATCATCCGCCTGGCCAAGAGCAAGCCGGAGCTGGTGAACCCGGCCTGCAACCTGATGGAGCGGCAACTGACCCACATGGTGAGGCTGGTCGACGACCTGATGGACGCGAGCCGCCTGAGCCGCGGCAAGGTCGAGCTGCGGCTCGAACGCGTCGACCTCGCGCAGACGATGCAGCTCGCAGTGGAGACCGTGCGGCCGCTGGCGGCCCAGGCTTCGCACCAACTCGACGTCGACCTCCCCGCCGAACGCATCGTCGTCAACGGCGACCCGACGCGCCTGGCGCAGGTGTTCTCCAACCTGCTCAACAACGCGGTGAAGTTCACCCCGGCCCACGGGGCGATTCGCCTCAGCGCCGAGGTCGAAGGCGACCACGCCACGGTGCGTGTGGCGGACAACGGCGTCGGCATCGCGCCCGAAGCCCAGTCCACCGTGTTCGACATGTTCACGCACGCTGCCAACACGGGGCGGCGCGCCGCCGGCGGGCTGGGCGTCGGCCTCTCGCTGGCGAAAGGGCTGGTCGAGCTGCACCAGGGCGAAGTCACGCTGCGCAGCGACGGCCCCGGCCTGGGCAGCGAGTTCAGCGTGCGCCTGCCGCTGGCCGAACCTGCCGCCTCGCCCCAGCAAACCGGCATGGCCGCCAGCCACGACGCGCGTACCGCCCGCAGCAAGGTGATGGTGGTCGACGACAACGAAGACGCCGCCAGCAGCATGGCCGAGCTGCTGGAGCTGATGGGCCACGAGGTGCAGGTCGCGAACGACGGTGTCGATGCGCTGGCCGTGGCGCCCGCCTTCGAGCCCGACGTGATCTTTCTCGACATCGGCATGCCGCGCATGAACGGCCACGAGACGGCACGCCGCATTCGCCAGGCGCCCTGGGGCCGCGGCATCTCGCTCGTGGCGCTGACCGGCTGGGGCAACGCGCGCGACCGCGACGAATCGCGCGCCGCCGGCTTCGACCACCACCTCGTCAAGCCCGGCAGCTTCGAAGAGATCGAAAGAATCATCGCGCTGGCGGTGGAGACCGCGCGGACGCGATGAGCGTCCACCCCATGTCGTTGCCATTGCAGCCGGCCGCCGCCAGCCGCGGCGCACGCTTCGCACCGCCCCTGCCCGCGTCGATGATGGCGAGCTTCGTGGTGGCCGTGCTGGCCGTCGTGCTGATCGCGTTCTTCTCCTATGGCTCGCTGCAGTCGAGGGCGCAGGCCGCGGCGCTGGTCAGCCACACCTTCGAGCTGGTCGAGCAGCTGCAAGGCCTGCTCTCCAGCGTGAAAGACGCCGAGACCGGCCAGCGCGGCTACCTGCTGACCGGCAACGAGCAGTACCTGGAGCCCTACAACACCGCGAAGTCATCGCTGCCGGGCAAGTTGAAAAGCGTGCGCGAGTTGACATCGGGCAACCCTTCGCAGCAGCAGCGGCTCGATTCCGTCGAGCGCCTGGTCGCGGACCTGATCGCCGAGCTGGGCCAGACCATCGAGACCCGCCGCGCCGGCAACCCCGAGGCCGCACGCGCCGTCGTGCGCACCGACCGCGGCAAGGCGGCGATGGACAGCATCCGCGCGCTGCTGGCCGACATCGAGCGTGAAGAACGCGCCACGCTCAACGCACGCCAGACCGAATGGCAGCAGTCGGTCGATTTCTCGTACCGCGTCACCTGGATCGGGTCGGCGCTGCTGCTCTTCCTGATCGCAACGGCCGCCCTGCTCGCCGTGCGCGACCACAGGCAGCGCGAGCAGCAGATCTGGCTGCGCGCCGGCCACGCCGGTCTCACCGCGCGCATCCAGGGCGAGCAGCGGCTCGACGTGCTCGGCGACAACGTGCTGGCCTTCCTGGCCGACTACCTCGACGCGCAGGTCGGTGCGGTTTACATGGTCGACGAAGAGGGCAACTTCAGCCGCTTCGCCGGCTATGCGGTGCAAGACAGTGTGATCCAGCCCGGCCACGGCCTGCTCGGCCAGGTGGCCAAGCAGAACAAGCCGCTGCATGTGCGCGACGTGCCCGAGGGCTACCTGCCCATCAACTCCGGCCTGGGCCGCGGCAAGCCCAAGGAGCTGCTGCTCGCGCCCGCCACGGCCGAAGGCGTGGTGCACGCCGTGATCGAGCTTGGCTTCTTGCGCAAGGTGAGCGCCGCCGACCAGGAGCTGCTGGCGCGTGCGTCCGAAGCGCTGGGCATTGCGGTGCTCGCCTCGAAAGACCGCACGCGGCTCGAAGGCCTGCTCGAAGAAACCCAGCGCCAGGCCGAAGAGCTGCAGACGCAACAGGAAGAGCTGCGCGTCAGCAATGAAGAACTCGAAGAGCAGGAACGCGCGTTGAAGGAATCGCAGGCGCAGATGGAAGCGCAGCAGGCCGAACTCGAGCAGACCAACTCGCACCTCGAAGAGCAGACCCACCTGCTCGAAAGCCAGAAGGACGCGCTGGCCCAGGCCCAGACGGTGCTCACCGAGCGCGCCGAGGAGCTGGAACGCGCCAACCGCTACAAGACCGAGTTCCTCGCCAACATGAGCCACGAGCTGCGCACGCCGCTCAACTCCACGCTCATCCTCGCCAAGCTGCTGGCCGACAACCCGACCGGCAATCTCACCGAAGAGCAGGTGCGCTTCGCGCAGACCATCTCGGGTGCCGGCAACGACCTGCTGGTGCTGATCAACGACATCCTCGATCTGTCGAAGATCGAGGCCGGCAAGGTCGAGGTCAACGCTGAAGCGATTGCCATCGCGCCGACGGTGCAGATGCTGGTAGAGACCATGACGCCGCTCGCGCAGCAGAGGGGCCTGGCCCTGAACGCCAGCGTGGAAGCCGGCACGCCCGAGCGCATCGAGACCGACGGCCAGCGGCTCGGCCAGATATTGAAGAACCTGTTGTCGAACGCGCTCAAATTCACCACCCGGGGCGAGGTGTCGCTGAAGGTGTTCCAGCCCGAACCGGGAGTCGTCTCGTTCGCGGTGCGCGACACCGGCATCGGCATCGCCGAGCACCAGCAGGAGCTGATCTTCGAGGCCTTTCGCCAAGCCGACGGCAGCACGCACCGCAAGTACGGCGGCACCGGGCTCGGCCTGTCGATCTCGCGCGACCTGGCGCACCTGCTCGGTGGCGACCTCACGGTGCAGAGCGCGCCGGGCACAGGCAGCGTGTTCACGCTGACCCTGCCCTTGTCGTACAGCCACCGCCCGCAAGATGTGCTGCCGCGGCCGGTGCCGCATCGAAGCAATGAAGCCGCCGCACCGCCGCACCGCGAAGAGCAGGTCTTCAAGTCGAACAACAGCCCGGCCGCGCCGCCCGTGCGCCCCATCGAGATGGAAGACGACCGCGAGCGCGTGACGCCGAATTCGCGGCTGGTGCTGGTGATCGAAGACGACCCGCGCTTCGCCGCGATCCTGCGCGACCTGGCGCGCGAGATGAACTTCCTCTGCGTCGTCACGCACACCGCCAACGACGGCCTGGCCGCCGCCGCGCTCTACCACCCGCGCGCGATCCTGCTCGACGTGAACCTGCCCGACCACTCGGGCCTGGGCGTGCTCGACCAGCTCAAGCACAACACCCACACGCGGCACATTCCGGTTCACATCCTGTCGGTGGCCGACCATGCCCAGGAAGCGCTCGAACGCGGCGCGCTGGGCTACGACCTGAAGCCGGTGAAGCGCACGCAGGTGGTCGAGGCGCTGCAGCGCCTGGAAGCCAAGTTCTCGCAGAGCATGCGGCACGTGCTGGTGGTCGAAGACGATGCGCGCCAGCGTGAAAGCATTCGCCAGCTGCTGCACAGCGAGAGCGTGCTGATCACCGCAGTCGAGACCGGCGCCGAGGCGCTGGCCGAGCTGAAGGACACCACCTTCGACTGCATGATCATGGACCTGAGCCTGCCCGATCTCACCGGCTACGAGCTGCTCAAGCGCATGTCGGAGCAAGACGAGGTCTCCTTCCCGCCGGTGATCGTCTACACCGGCCGCTCGCTCACGCCGGCCGAAGAGCAGCAACTCAGGCGCTTCTCCAAGTCCATCATCATCAAAGACGCGCGCTCGCCCGAGCGCCTGCTCGACGAGGTGACGCTCTTCCTGCACCAAGTGGAATCGGCGCTGCCGGCGCAGATGCAACAGATGCTGAAGATGGCGCGCGACCGCGACAGCACGCTCGAAGGCCGGCGCATCCTGGTGGTCGAAGACGACGTGCGCAATGTCTTCGCGCTCACCAGCGTGCTCGAACCCAAGGGCGCGAAAGTGGTTCTCGCACGCAACGGCCGCGAAGCGCTCGACGCGCTGGACCGAAGCCGCACCGAATCGGACACCGCGATCGACCTCGTGCTGATGGACATGATGATGCCGGAGATGGACGGGCTCACCGCGATGCGCGAGATCCGCAAACAGCCGGTGTGGAAGAAGCTGCCCATCATTGCGCTGACCGCCAAGGCGATGCGCGACGACCAGGAGAGGTGCCTCGCCGCTGGCGCCAACGACTACATCCCCAAGCCGCTCGACGTGGAGAAGCTCCTCTCGCTGGTGCGGGTGTGGATGCCCAAGTAGGCCGGCATGCCGATGGTTGCCATCACCCCCCGGAGCACCGACATCGCAGACATCGAGCTGCGGCTGCTGGTCGAGGCCATCTACCTGAAGTTCCACTACGACTTCCGCGGCTACGCGGCGGCATCGCTCAAGCGGCGCATGGGCACCGCGATGATCCGCTTCGGCTGCGAGACACTCTCGCAGCTGCAGCACAAGCTGCTGCACGAGACGGCCATCTTCCCAGCCCTGCTCGATTACCTCACGGTGCAGGTGAGCGAGATGTTTCGCGACCCGAGCTACTACCAGGCCTTGCGCGACGAGGTGGTGCCGCTGCTGCGCACCTACCCGTCGCTCAAGGTGTGGGTGGCCGGCTGCAGCGCCGGCGAAGAGGTGTATTCGCTGGCCATTTTGCTGCGCGAAGAAGGCCTGCTCGACCGCACGCTGATCTACGCCACCGACATCAACATCGACGCACTCAAGCGCGCCGAGAACGGCGTCTATGCGCTGGACGACATGGCCAACTTCACCCGCAACCACCAGCGCTCGGGCGCGCGCAGCTCACTGTCGGAGCACTACACCGCGGCCTACGGGCGGGCGGTGTTCGACAAGTCGCTGAAGAAGCACATCGTGTTCTCCGACCACAGCCTGGCCACCGACAGCGTGTTCGCCGAGGTGCACCTGGTGTCGTGCCGCAACGTGCTGATCTACTTCGACCGCGCGCTGCAAGACCGCGCGCTCGGCCTCTTCAGCGGCGCGCTGTGCCGCAAGGGTTTTCTCGGGCTGGGGGCCAAGGAATCGATGCGGTTCTCGAAGCACCGCGACGACTTCGTCGACTTCATTCCGCAAGACAAGATCTTTCAGCGCAAGGGGGACGCATGAGCAGCTTCCACACCCTTCAAGGCCGCGTCAGCGCCATCGTGATCGGCGCCTCGGCGGGCGGCATTGAAGCGCTGACCGTGCTGCTGCCTGCGCTGCCCAAGGAGCTGCCCGCCGCAGTGCTGGTGGTGCTGCACCTGCCGCGCGACCGGCCCAGCCTGCTGGTCGAGATCTTTGCGCCCAAGTGCGCCTTGCCCGTGCAGGAGGCGCAGGACAAGGAGCACATCCAACCCGGCCACGTCTACTTCGCCCCGGCCGACTACCACCTGCTGGTCGACACCGGGGCGAGCCTCGCGCTGTCGGTCGACGAGCCGGTGAACTTCTCGCGGCCGTCGATCGACGTGCTGTTCGAAACCGCTGCCGACGTCTACCGCGAACGGCTGCTGGGCATCGTGCTCACCGGCGCGAGCGCAGACGGCGCGGCCGGCCTGGCTGCCGTTCACCGCCGAGGCGGCCGCACCGTGGTGCAAGACCCCAAGACCGCCGTCGTTCCCTTGATGCCGGAGGCCGCGCGCAGGCGCAGCCCCGTCGATTTCGTCTTGCCTCTCGAACAGATCGCCGATCTGTTGCAAGCCTTGAAACATGGAGTTGCCTCATGAGCATCGACAACCGCACCACCAGCCAGCCGCCGCCGTCGAAGGTGAAGTGCCTGATCGTCGACGACCTGCCCGAGAACCTGCGCGCACTCGAAGCGCTGCTGCGCCACCCCGATGTCGAGGTGCTGCAGGCGCGCTCCGGGCCCGAAGCGCTCGAAGCCCTGCTGGTGCACGACGTGGCGCTCGCGCTCATCGACGTGCAGATGCCCGAGATGGACGGCTTCCAGCTCGCCGAGACCATGCGCGGCGTGGCCCGCACGCGCGACGTGCCCATCATCTTCGTGACGGCCGGCAGCAGCGACTGGCAGCGCCAGTTCAAGGGCTACGAAACCGGCGCGGTTGACTTTCTCTTCAAGCCCATCGAGCCGCATGTGCTCCGAAGCAAGGCGTCGGTGTTCTTCCAGCTCTACCGGCAGAAGCAGCAGCTCGCCCACGAGCTGGAAGAGCGCGCCGAGGCCCTGCGCGTGAGCGAGATGTTCACCGGCGTGCTGGGCCACGACCTGCGCAGCCCGCTGAGCGCGATCGTGATGTGCGCCAAGCTGCTGGAACACCACGCCGACGAACCGATGCAGAAGATCGGCGCCCGCCTCACCCGCAGCGCCACCTGGATGAGCCGCATGATCGAAGACGTGCTCGACCTCACGCGTTCACGCCTGGGCGAAGGCATTCCCATCCATTGCCAGAAGGTCGACCTGGCCGCGCTGCTGCAGGCGGTGATCCAGGAGCAGCAGGCCATCCACCCAGAAGGCCACATCGAACTCATTCGCTCAGGCACGCTCACCGGCGTGTGGGACGAAGACCGCCTGGTGCAGGTGGCGTCGAACCTGATCGGCAACGCGCTGCACCACGGCGTGCCCAAGGCGACGGTCGAAGTGCGGCTCGACGGCACAGAAGCCCGGACCGTGCGGCTCTCGGTGGCAAACGAGGGCCACATCGCCGAAGAACTGCTGCCGCACATCTTCGACCCGTTCCGCAGCGGCGGCCGCAAATCCAGCCGCACCCAGGGCCTGGGGCTCGGCCTCTTCATCGTGCAGCAGATCGTGCATTCGCACGGCGGGCACATCGAGGTCACGTCGCCGGCTGGGCAGAAAACCTGTTTCACCGTGACGCTGCCGCGTGAGGCCCATGACAGTGAGGCGCCGCTGCCCGGTGTGAACTTTTAGAAAACTTCAGAGAACATCGAGAAGCGTCATCCCGGCGTTCGCCGGGATGACGGTACGGTGCACGCCTCACCAGACAAAAGTTCACACCACTCTGAGTGGAAACCGCCTTTCGACACACCGTGCCGGCAGACTCGCGGCCCCTCTGTAGGACCTCTCCGCGACTTCGCCCCGCCCCCTTGTTTCCGCGTTTCAGCTGAACAAGCTGGCCGCTCGTGCATGGGCCATGTCGACCCGCACTCAACTGGAGACCCACATGACGGCAACAACCAAACAGACTACCGGCAAGTCACCAGCCAAGCGCGGTGCTGCGCGCACACCCGACGCCATCAAGACGAAGCCGAAGTCGAGCACGCGAGCGCGAAGGACTTGATCGCGCAGATCCTCGGCAGCTCGCCATCCGACGACCTCTACGACGCCAAGGTCAAGGTGCTGGGCGAGTACATCGACCACCGCGTGAAAGAAGAAGAGACCGAGATGTTCCCCAAGGTGCGCAAGACCGAGCTCGACTTGAAGTCGCTCGGCGAATCACTGGCGCAGCGCACGGAAGAGTTGATGGGCGAAGCGCAGACCGCCCCTGCTCACTGAATCGAAAACAAGCCCGACAAGCCTCGTGACCTGACGACGAACCCGCGGGTTCAGGCCCGGCATCGCCATCAACGCGCCGCGCGCGGCGGCAGGCATGCCGAGTGCCGGATCCAGTCGGAGATGTCGTCCAGCGCAACGACGTCGTCGACGCCACCGAGCCGGATCGCCTCGGCCGGCATGCCGAAGACGACGCAGCTGGCTTCGTCCTGCGCCGCGGTGTAGGCACCGGCGTTGCGCATTTCGCGCAGGCCGCGCGCGCCATCGTCGCCCATCCCGGTCATCACGATGCCGATGGCATTGCCACCGGCACAGGCGGCGACCGAGCGCATCAGCACGTCGACCGAAGGCCGATGGTGGTTGATCAGCGGCCCGTCACGGACTTCGACGACGTATTGCGCGCCGCTGCGCTTGAGCTGCATGTGGCGGCCGCCGGGTGCGATCAGCACGCGCCCGGCGACCACGCGCTCGCCGTCGCGCGCCTCCAGCACCTCGACCGCGCACAGGGCGTTCAACCGCTCCGCCAGCGACGCGGTGAACCGCTCCGGCATGTGCTGCACCATGACGATGCCGGGCGCCGTGCGATCGAGCCCTCGCAGCACCCGCTCGATGGCCTGCACACCGCCGGTGGAGACGCCGATCGCCACCACCCGGTCGGTGGTCTCGGCCATCGCCGCCTGCGGCTCGGGTGGTTTGCGGCTGGAGGCAGCGGCCTGTACCGGGCCGGCCCGCACCCGTGTTTTTGCGGCCGCCCGCACGGCTTCGACGAGTGGATCCGAACGCTCGGCCAGATACTCCTTCAGCCCGAGCTTGGGCTTGGTCACGAAACCCACCGCACCCGCGGCCAGCGCGTCCAGCGTCGTCTGGCAGCCGCGCTCGGTGAGCGTGGAGCACATCACCACCGGCGTCGGCCGCTCGGCCATCAGCTTGCGCAGGAAGGTGATGCCGTCCATGCGCGGCATCTCGACATCGAGCACGATGACGTCGGGCCAGCCCGCCGCCAGTTTCGGCCAGGCGAAGAGCGGGTCCGATGCAGTGCCCAGAACCTCGATGCCACCGGCGGCCAGCGCATCGGCCAGGTGCTTGCGCACGAGCGCGGAATCGTCGATGACAAAGGCGGTGATGGCCATGATGCGTCTCCTCAGGCCGCCTGGCGGATCACGTCGCCACGGCGCATCTGCACCACGCCGGTGTCCAGCGTCAGGCGAACATGCCGCGGCACGTGGTCGCCGACGTCGACGGCATGCAGCTCGAAGCCGTGGCGTTCGATCAGCGACCAGCCCTGTTCGATGTTGCGTTCACCGACGTCGAACTTCACGCCGGCCCGCTCGGGCATGGTGTCGGCGCCGCCGTACAGGTGAGCCTGGTAGTCGCACGCCCGGGTGCCCAGGCGTTGCAGCGTTTGCACCATCAGCTCGATGGCTTCGTCGCCGAAGCGGGCGTCAAGCGGCTCTCCGGAGGGCCGCCGGCGATGCGGCAACAGGAAGTGGCACATGCCGCCGATGCGCTGGCCGGGATGCCACAGCGTCACGGCGACGCACGAACCCAGCAGCGTGCCGATGGTGGCGGCTTCTCCGCCGAAGTACAACTGGCCGGCCAGCAGGTTGACGGCCTGGCCGCGCCGCGCCCGCAAGACGCCGGCCGCGTTGCCGTCAAGCAGTGCCGAGTCGTTCATAGATCGCAGGCGATAACGCCTTGACCGGGACACCGAGGTTGGCAATCGATTCGGCATGTCCGGTGAAGAGCCGCCCGTCGGGCTTGAGCCGCGTCAGCACCCGCTGCACGATGTCGGCCTTGCCCGCCATGTCGAAGTAGATCAGCACATTGCGCAGGAAGATCACGTCGAACAACCCAAGGTCCGGCAATGGCTGCGTGAGGTTCACGCATTCGAAGTGCACTTGCCTGCGCAGCGCCGGCGCCACCAGCAGCTGCCCCGCGTGTTCGCCGTGGCCCTTCAGGCACCAACGCTTGAGCAGCGCCTCGGGCACGCCGCTGGCTCGCTCCATCGGATACAGCGCCTGCCGCGCCTGCTCGACGACGCTGGCCGACAGGTCCGTGCCCACCACTTCCCAGCCGTCGAGCCCCAGCTTTTCGGCGAGCAGCATCGCAATGCTGTAGGCCTCTTCTCCCGACGAACTGGCCGCGCTCCAGATGCGCCAACGCAGGCCCGGCCGGTGCCTGCGCTCGACCAGCTCCGCCAGCGCGTCGAAGTGTGCCGGCTCGCGAAAGAAATAGGTTTCATTGGTCGTCAGCTTGTCGATCACGAGCGCGATCTCTGCCGGGTCGGGGTCGGCCAGCAAACGCCTGACGTACTGCTCGGCGTCGGCAATGCCGTGGCGCATGGCCAGCTTGTGCAGCCTTCCTGCGACCAGCGACCGCTTGGCCTCGCCCAGGCGAATGCCCGAGACACTGTGGAACAGGTCGGTGACGGCAGCGAAGGATTCGTTGGACAGCATTGTTCACAGGCTCCCAGGTCTCATTGGCACATGTCGGCGCCGATCAGCTCGGCCAGCGTCTGCTGCCCAACCAGCTGGTCCAGCGCCAGTTCGACCGTGATTTGGCCGCGCACACGCACCATCGAACGGATGAAGCCGGGCGCAATGCTGGTGCCCAGCCGCGGCACCGGTTCGAGATCGTTTTCGGTGCTCTTGAAAACCTCTTGCACGGCGTCGACCAGCATGCCCAGCGTCTGCTGCCGGCCTTCGGCCCCGTGCATGTGCACGACAACCACGCAAGTGCGTTTGCCCACCTCGGTGGCAGCGAATCCGAGCCGCACGGCGAGATCGACCACCGGCACGACGACGCCGCGCAGATTCATCACCCCGCGCATGAAGCCGGGCATCAGCGGCACCGGCGTGATCTGCGTCACCTCGAGGATTTCGCGCACGCCTTCGATGCGCACGGCATAGGCTTCACTGCCCACGGAGAAGCGCAGGAACTGCATCGCCGGGTTCGCACCCGGGCCGCTGCTGCGCGGCGCCGGAAGACCCTGGGTATCGGGTTGCATGGTGGCGCTCCGGGTCAGAACTTCGAGAAGCTGGCTTCGTCGACCGTGCCGCTGCCGCTGCGGCTGCCGTTGGCACCGCGCGACCAGGTAGCCGTGCCATTCGCGCCCGCGGCGCGGGCCTTGGGCGGCGCCTCGCGCTCGGCTGTGGCCGGCGCCACGCGCTCGGCCGGCCGCGTGAACGACAGCGTGCGCGGGCGCTGCGGCGGGGCCGCAGCGGTGCTCGCCGTTGCACCGTGCGCGAGCTTGAAGAAGGCCATCATCTCCTGCAGCTGCGCCGCCTGGCCGGACAGCTCTTCGGCGGTGGCCGACAGCTCCTCCGAGGCCGACGCGTTCTGCTGCGTCGCGCTGTTCAGGTGGTTCATTGCCGTCGTGATCTGGTTCACGCCGCCGGCCTGCTCGCCCGACGCGGCCGAGATCTCCTGCACCAGCTCGCTGGTCTTGTTGATCGTCGGCACCATCTGCGTGAACACGCCGCCGGCGCGCTCGGCCAGCGTGACGCTGGAGCTGGCCAACTGGCCGATTTCCTGCGCCGCGACCTGGCTGCGCTCGGCCAGCTTGCGCACCTCGGCCGCGACGACGGCGAAACCGTTGCCCTGCTCGCCGGCGCGCGCGGCTTCGATGGCCGCGTTCAGCGCCAACAGGTTGGTCTGGTAGGCGATGTCGTCGATGATCGAGATCTTCGTCGCGATGGCCTTCATCGCGTCCACCGTCTTGCTGACCACTTCGCCGCCTTCGACGGCTTCCTTGACCGCCTTGGTCGCCATCCCGTCAGTCACGTTGGCGCTGTCGGAGTTCTGCTTCACCGAGGCTGCCATTTCCTGCAGTTGCGCGGTCGTCTCTTCGACGCTCGCCGCCTGCTCGGAAGCCGACTGCGACAGCGACTGCGCCGTGCTCGACACCTGGCCCGACGCCGCGGTCAACGCCTCGGCAGCCGAGATCACGTCGGCGATCGTGCGCACGAGCTGCTGCGTCATCTGGTTGGTGTCGCCCTGCAGCTTGGCGAAGATGCCGTCGTACTCGCCTTCCATCTGCTGCGACAGATCGCCTTGTGCGATGCGGTTCAGCGCGTCGCTGATCTGGCCCAGGTTCTTGTCGGTGGTGTCGACCAGGTTGTTCAGGTTCTCGCCGATGGTGCGGAAGAAACCCTCGCTGCCGCTGGTGTCCACGCGCTGCGAAAACTCGCCGCGCACGGCGCCCTGCACGATCGATGTGATCTGCTCTTCAGCGCGCACTTCGGCCGTGCGGTCCACCCACTCCAGCACGGCGCCGGCACGTTTGCCTTCGGCATCGGTGATCGGCGAAGCCACCAGGCGAACGCTGTGCGGGCCGAACTTGATCTGCACGCGGTGCGGCTGCTTGAGGTTCTCGACGATGCCGCGCTGATGCCCCGGGTTGCGGTGGAAGATATCGAAATTCGAACCCAGCACCTTGTTCGGGTCGAAATTCGGCACCGCCGCACGCAGGTCGATCTCGATGCGGCGCAGCAGGGCCGTCACGGCCTTGTTGGTGTAGCGGATCACGCCGTCGCGGTCGGCGATCATTACCGCGCTGGGCACGTCGTCGAGCGCCAGGCGGATGCGCTGGTTTTCGGCGGCCGCCTCGGTTGCCGCCAGTTCGGCCGTGCAATCGACCCACTCAAGCACACCGCCTGCGCGGTTGCCACTGGTGTCAATGATCGGCGTAGCCACCAGGCGAATGGATGTCTGGCCGAACTTGACCATGGCCCGATGCGGCTGCCGCAGGGTGCTCATGATGCCCCGCTGGTGAGCCGCGTTGCGATGGAAGCTGTCGAAGTTCGAGCCGACGATCTTCGCCAGCTCGAAGTGCGGCAAGACCGCCCGCACATCCGACTCGATCCCGCCGAGCAGGTTCAGCACCGCCTTGTTGGCAAAGCGGATGTTGCCGTCGAGGTCGGCGATCATCACCGCGCTCGGCACGTTCTCGAGCGCCAGGCGGATGCGCTGGTTCTCGGCCGCCGAGGCGGCGCCGGCGCGCAGGATCTCGCGCACCGATTCGATGGTCTCGTTGATGAAGGCCTTCTTGCCCGGCAGTTGCACCAGCGGCGCCTCGTAGTTGCCGCGGCCGAATTCGGCAACCACGCCCATCGCCAGCTTCTTGACCGTGATGTGGGCGCCGACCATGTCGTTCACGGCCTGGGCCATGGTCTTGAACTCGCCGTCGAAGCGTGCCGTGTCGACTATCACGTCGATGTCACCGCGCTCGTGTTCGGCCGCCATGTGGTTCATCTGGCGGATCAGCGTCGCCACCGTTTCGCGTACGCTCGCCACGGACGCCGAAAGGCTTGCGAACTCGTCGCGGCCCGTGGCAGCTTCAGCTTCGTCCAGGCGCCCGGCCGCCAGCGCATCGGCGGCGGACTGCACGGCAGCAGCGCTGCGGCGGATCGAGCCGATCACGCCAAGGAACAGGTACAGCGCGACCGCGACGCAGAGCGATGCCAAGCCGACCTGCAACGCGCGGCGGTATTCGGCACGAGCCAGGTCCTCCTCCAGCAACTGCGTCAGACGCTGTGAGCTGGCGCGCTCGAAGAGCACGAGCTTGTCGAGCACAGAAGTGCCGGTGCGGAACACTGCATCGGCGTCACCCTTGACCGGGCCGACCTTGGCCCAGCTTTCGACGTCGGCCATCATCGTGGAGGCGGCGGCGGCGGCCTCGGCCCATCCCGGCTGAGCCTTCTCGCCGGTGCGTTCGAGCGCGTCGATGCGCGACTGCAGCCCGTTCGTGCCCTGCTCGAACTCACCTTTGAGCCGCGCCAGGCGCAGTTTGTCGTCTTCGCTCCACTGGCCGCTGGCCAGCGCGCCGGTTGCCACGCCGCGCAACTGCGCCACCGGCTCGGTAAGCCGCGGCATGCGGTCCACCGTGATGTTCATGAGTATGAATGCGGCACCGTTGGCATCCATCAGGTGCGACTTCTCGGCCGTCAGCGACGCGAAGCTCATTAGCTTGCGTATCAGGTGGGTGTGCTGGGCGAAGGCCTCCGCAGCCACTTGCGGCCCGCTGCCGGTGACCAGCGTCTGTGCCTGGTCGCGTAGTTGCCTCCACTCGGCCGACAGGCCCCAGGCCACTGGCACCTTGGCCAGTTCAGCATCGAGTGCAGCCATGTCCGTGGCCGCAGCGCGGCGTGTCTCGTCGCGCGTCTGCACCGTGGCGGCGTGGCCACCGAGCACGCGCATCGTCTGCCCGCGGTGGCGCTGGATATCGCCGGCCAGGGCACGCAGCGGCGTCAGGATGGCCTGCCCCGTAACCTGGTCGCGCGCGACACCGGCGTCTTTGTTGCTGTCGGAAACGGCCATGCCGAGCAGGAACAGCATCGGCACGAACAGCACCACTGCGATGAGCGCGAACTTCGCCCCCAGCGAAAGCCGCCGCAACAGCGGCGCCATCGGCGCGAACACCCAACTCGGCGACGAGCCGCGGGCAGGTGGCGCCGCAGGGACGGCGCGGGAAGAAGTGAATTCGGTGCTCATGGCAGTCTCCGGGAGGTTTCGTGTGGTTGGCGCTACCGCGCTGGGATTGAGGTTCGGGGCCGGGTTCATCCGGGCGACTCGCGTGCACCAGGCTTCGGTGCGCTGTCATACGTGGCGTTGAGGCGGCCGCTGGCCAGTGCCAGCAGCGCCGGCACATCGAGGATCAGCGCCACCTCGCCGCTGCCCAGGATGGTCGAGCCGGCCAGGCCGCGCGCTTCCTGGAACACCTGGCCCAGCGGCTTGATCACGGTCTGGTGCTCGCCGAGCAGGCGGTCGACGACCAGGCCGATGCGCCGGCGCCCATCGCGCACCAGCACGACGCTGCGGCGGCCGTTGTCGGGCAGGCTGTGGCGATAGAAGCGGCCGATGTCCAGATACGGCAGCACCTCGCCGCGCAGGTCGAAGTGCCCGGCCACGCGGCCGATGCCGGATTCGCACTCGGGCGGTAGCGCCAGGCACTCGGCCACCAGGTCCAGCGGCAGCACGTAGCTGACGCCGCCCACGCTGGTGAGGAAGCCGTCGATGATGGCCAGCGTCAGCGGCAACCGAACCTGGATCGTCGTGCCCCGGCCGATCTGGCTGGCGATGCGGATCTGGCCGCGCAGCGCCTCGACGTTGCGCTTGACCACGTCCATGCCGACACCGCGGCCGGACAGGTTCGTCACCTGCTCGGCGGTCGAGAAGCCGGCGTGGAAGATCAGCGCATGCACGGCCTCGTCGGTGAGGTCTGCGTCGGCGGCCACCAGGCCGCGCTCCAGCGCCTTGGCCAGGATGCGGTCGCGGTCCAGCCCGCGGCCGTCGTCGCTGACTTCGATCACGACCGAACCCGACTCGTGATACGCATGCAGGCCCAGGCAGCCGCCGGGCGGCTTGCCGGCGGCGACGCGCTCGGCGGCGGTCTCGATGCCGTGGTCCAGGCTGTTGCGTACCAGGTGCATCAGCGGGTCGGCGATGGTCTCGACCATGGCCTTGTCGAGTTCGGTGTCGCCGCCGCTGATCTGCAGCTCGACCTCCTTGCCGAGCTGCTTGCAGACATCGCGCACGACGCGCTTGAAGCGCGAGAAGGTTTCGCCCACCGGCACCATGCGCAGGCCCAGCGCACCATCGCGCACGTCCTGCACCAGATCGTGGATGCGTTGCGCGGCTTCGGCGAAGCGCGGTGATTGCTCCTGCTGCGCCACCAGTTGCGCGCCGGAGCCGGCGATGACGAGTTCGCCGATCATGTCCACCAGCGCGTCGAGCTTGTCGGCGCGCACGCGGATGAAGCGCGTCTCTTCGCCGCTGCGCCGGTCGTCGTTGCCGGTGCGCCGCTCGGGTTCGTTCTGGCGGCGGTCGCCGGCGCCGGGCTGCGCCGGGTCGGCGCGGCGCGCCACGAGCGCCGGCAGTTCCGGCACATCGAGTTCGCGCCACAACGCCAGCAGCGTGGCCCGTTGGGCCTCGTCCGCAGCGCGCCGTTCCAGCAAAGCCCGGTAGTCCCCGGGCACGGCCTGCGGTGCCAGGATCGCCAGATCGCAGTCTTCGGCGAGAAACTCGAACACCGCTTCGATGGCCTCCCGCGGGCCGGCGCTTGCGAACCGGATCTCGAAGCCCACATGGCAGGACTCCGGGTCCAACGCCACCAGGTCGGGCACGCTGTCGTCCAGCGTGCGGATTGCGGACACTGTGCCGAGCGTGCCGAGGTAGCGGATGAACGACAGCGGATCGAGGCCGTTGCGCAGAGCATCGGGGCCCATGCGCAGCGAGATGTGCCAGACGCCATGCGCAGGGGTTTCGCCGGGGCCGGCAACTGGCGGCGCAGCGTTTGCCGCGCCGTCCCGCGGCGGGTTTTCGCCCTGCTGCGGCGTGCCGCTCAAGGCGCGCAACGCGGCGCCGAGCGCGCTGCTGCGTGCGGCCACGTCGGGCGCGACCTCGCGGCCGATGCTGTCCACCAGGTGCTCGATCTGATCGCGCCCCTGCAGCAGCAGCCCCATCGCGGCTTCGTCCAGCCGCAGGGTGCCGCTGCGCAAGTGATCGAGCAGGCTCTCGACTTCGTGCGTGAAAGCGACCACGGCATCGTGGCCGAACAGCCCCGCACCCCCCTTGATGGTGTGCGCGGCACGGAAGGCGGTGTTGGTCGCCTCCGCGTCGTCGGGGTCGGCCTCCATCGCCAGCAGGGCTTGTTCGAACTGGCGCAGCATCTCGCGCGCTTCGTCCAGAAAGCCCTCGCTGGCGAGCGCCAGGATGTCGTCGTCGCTGCTCATGGATGGTCCTTCGTCGTCGCGGGTCAGGCGCTGGTGGGCCGACGCAGCAGCGCTTCGAGTCCGAAGATCGCCAGCACTTCAATGACGACCCCGCTCGCAGTCGGCACCCCGAGGCGGCCCGCGCGCGCGGCCATCGTCTTGCGCGTGGCCAACAGCAATTGCACGCCGGCGGTGTCGAACGCGTCGACGCCGGACAGGTCGAGCAGCAGCTCGTCTTGCGCCCCGTGAGCGGCATCGAGCAGCCGTTGGCGATGCAGCTGGCTGGTGACGATCGTCAAGGCGCCGTCCAGGCGAAGCGTGGCGGAAGTGCTCATCGGTTGAGGCTCCATGGGTTGGGTCGGGCTCTGAGCGCGCCGATTCAGATGCACAGCCGGTTGACCGCATCGACCAGCTGCGATGGCTGGAACGGCTTTGTGATCCAGGCCCGCACGCCAGCGGCCTTGCCTTCGGCCTTCTTCGCGTCCTGCGACTCGGTGGTCAGCATGATCATTGGCGTGAATCTGTGCAGGGCGCTGGCCTTGACGTGGCGCGCGAAGGCCAGCCCGTCCATGCGCGGCATGTTCACGTCGCAGACGATGAGCTTCGGGTTCGCGTCAGCCAGCTTCTCTGCCGCGTCCTGCCCATCGACCGCCTCGACCACCACGTAGCCGGCCTTCACCAGCGCCAGTTTCACCACCGTGCGGAAGTTGCCCGAGTCGTCTACTACCAGAATCGTCTTGCTCATGATCTGTTCCTTGATTGCCTAGAAAAATTCGACGCCCGCAGCGCGGTCGATCTTCACCGTGTCGTGATGGCTGGAGCGCATGTCTTCCATCGTGTAGCTCGCCTCCAGACGCTCCAACCACAGTGCGGGCGCGGCCGCAGCCGGGTCGGTAGCGCCGTGCAGCCAGTTGCTGAAGCGGCCCATGTCGTCGGTGACCGAGCCCAGCATCTGGCTCTGGCGGTCCTGCGACTGCAGCCCCATGAAGATCTTTTCGAGGTCTGCCTGCACGCGCCGCCCCGCCTCGCGCAGCTGGCGCGAGGAACGGCCGGCATCGGCCAAACTGGACAGAAGCGCCGCGACCACCGCGCGCGCGTTCTCGTCCGCTTGGCGGACGATTTCGTCCTCGTCGGTATCGCTGCGGCGCGCGTTCACGCTCAGCGTGTCCAGGCGCTCTTTCAGTGCGGCGAGTTGCTTGCTGAGCCCGTTGCCCGCTTCACGGGACTCGCCGGCCAATTGCCGAACCTCCCGTGCCACCGCTGCAATGCCGCCGCCGGTGGTGCCGCTGCGCGTGGCTTCAACCGTGGCGTTCAGCGCCAGCAGATGGGTGGCGCGGCCGATGGCCTGCACCTCCTTGGTCAGCGTGGCCATGGCGCCGATCGCGTTGCGCACGCCGAGCAGCTGTTGGAGCATTTCGTCTTTCTGCCGCACCGCCTGGCGCGTGGTCGCGAGCAGCTTCTCGATCTGAGGCCGGTGCCGCTCCAGCAACTCGTCGGTACCGCCCAACTCGAGCTGCCGGGCGGAGGCTTCGGTACCCAGTGCCTGGTCGAGATGGCCGGAAACGCTGCCGAAGCTCTCAAGCAGTGATTCGAAGCTGCGCTCCGACTGGGTTCTGGCGGCCTCCACGTTGCGCTTCCAGACCGGCACGATCTGCATGGACAAGCGTGTGTCTGCGGGCTCGGGCTGACCCGAGGCGCTACACGCGGCCGCTGCGCTTCGGCGCCCCAGGTACCAGCCCGCCGCGCCCACCAGCGCGCCGACGGCGGCGACCCATGACCAGCCGCCGAACTGCTCCGCCCACGCGCCTGCGATCACCGCCAGCGTGCAAGCAAGCGCGCCACGCCAATCCGGCGCGGCACCGGCAGCGATGCCTGGCGCTTGCCGCGGCGTCGTGGTGCTGCTGAGTTGCAAGCCAGTGACGGCCATCTGTGATTCCTCGAATGTTCGTGCGTTCGGAGCCCGGTGTGGCGTTGCTGCCTGGGCGATATCGATCATTTATCGGTACCAGAAGAATCATATTGAGCAGTTTTCGCAAGACAACGTGCAAAAAGCTGGCGCTAGGCACCCACCTGAAACAGAGTGTTTCTTTGATATTTATCAGATGCGTGGCACATAAATGATAAATACAATAAATAAAAGCCACGTGCCGCCGAAAACAACCGCAGCAGCCTCGCCACCCGAGGCAATCCGCTTCACGGTGGTTCTGCGAGGCACGCCGTGCCCTTCGGCCGATTAGGAAAAGTTCATGTCAGAGACAGCTTTATCGATGGGTCGGAACCTGTTCGGCAGACTGCGGCACCGCTGGGCCGTGCGGTTCGAACGCGTGGCCGAACCGCTGCGCTACCACGGCATCTGGACCCCTGGAGTGCGCCTGATGCGCGACATGAGCCTGCGTGTCAAGGCGATGGTGGTCTGCGCGAGTCTGCTGCTGCTGATCCTGCCGCTCATGCATGACGTCGTGCGCATGCAATGGGCGAATGTGACGAGCGCGCGGCAGGCGGTCGATGGCGTGCATCACTACCGCACCATGGCGGCGCTGAACGCGGCAGTCCTGGAATTGAACCGGGCCGCGTTCCGCAAGGAGACCGGTGACGAGCCGGTGGACCTGGGGCGCGCGTTCGAGTCGGAGGATCAATGCTTCCGCACGCTGGAAAGCGCCTTGGACCCGCAACTCGCTGCACGCCCCGGCTTGCGGCGTGCGCTCGATGCGGTGCGCACGCGCCGCGAGGCGCTGCTGGCTGTGCGCAACAGCGATGTTCGCGGAGCCGCGCCCGGCCTCAATGGGCCTCGTCTTGTCGCGGCGCGTGCCTATGCCGACGCGATACCGCACTTGCGTGCCGAACTGCTCGCCACTTGGGCGCCGCTGGTCGACATGGATGGCGACGATCGCGCGCTGCGCGAAGGCCTCGTCGGGTTGGCCACTGACCTGACACCGCGCGTGTTCCGCCTCACCGGCAGCGGCCTTTTGGTCTACGACGGCCGCGCTCGTGCGTTGCGCGTGCGCGTGCTGGTCGAAAAGCTGGTCGAGACCAAGCTCGTGATGGACGAGGCGCGGCCGCAGTTCGACCGTGCGCGAGCGCTGATCGGGCTGAAAGGGGGGGCGGTCGACGACAAGATGCACGCGATTGAGCGGCTGATGGAGGCGTCGACCCGGCTCGCGCATGTCTTCGAAGCCATGCCTGAAGCCGACATCTCGACCGCGGATGTTGCCGCCGTGGCAGGCACCGATGGCGTGGGCTACCGCAAGCTGGGCATCGCGGCCGCCGATGCCGGCGCGGAGCTGCAGGCGATCGGCCTGGACATGCTGGCGCATCGCCTGGACGAGCGCGTGAAGCGCGTGGGTTCGCAACTGGCTGCCCACGCACTTGTGCTGGGCGGCAGCTTTCTGATCAGCTTGTACCTGCTGGTGTGCATGTTCAAGGTGATCGCAGGCGGCCTGCGCAACCTGTGCAGCAACGTCGACGAACTCGGCCGCGGCAACCTGTCGATTCGGCCATTGGGGCGGGGCAGCGACGAGATCGGCAAGGCCCTCACCTCGCTGAGCACTTCGGCCGCGCACATGTCGCGGCTGTTCGAGGCGGTCACGCACGGCGTGGCCGCGGTCTCGCATGCCTCGCGCGAGGTGGCGACGGGCAATGCGGGCCTGTCTGGCCGCACCGAAGAAATCCGCACTGCCATCGGCGGCGTGGCCAAGCGCGCGCAGGCCTCATCGGATGCGATGGACCATTGCGGCCAAGAGGTGGAGCGAGCTGCCGAGCACGTGCACGCGATGCGCAGCGAAGCCCAGCGCAGCCGCAAGGCCATGGGCAATCTGCACGGGCGCATGCGCGCCCTGCAGGGCAAGAGCCGCGAGATCGCGCAAGTGGTGGCCCTGGTCGAGACCGTGGCCTACCAGACCAAGCTGTTGTCGCTCAATGCATCGGTCGAGGCGGCTCGAGCGGGCAGTGCCGGCAAAGGATTTGCCGTGGTGGCGCAGGAGGTGCGCGCCTTGGCCGTGCGCAGCGAGAGCGCGGCCCGGCGCATCCACCTCATCATCGGATCGTCGATCGACGAGATCGAAGAGGGCAGCCTGTTGACCGAGCGCGTCAGCGAGGCGGTACGCCACACCGACGAAAAGATCGAGTCGGTCAACCTCATCATGGCCGACATCGTGCGCCTGACGCGCGAGGGTCTGGCGCAGTCTCAGGACGTGCTGGGCATCACGCGCGAGGTCGAGCAGGTCGCAGGCGACAACGCCCGGCTCGTGGAGCAGTTGTCCGATGCCTCGGCGGAGTTGCGCACCCAGGGCGACAGCCTGAAGCGCTCGGTCCAACACTTCGTTTTCGGCTAGTCGACCTGTGCCGACACGCCACCATTCAGGGAACCCCACATGAACTTCATCGCCTTCGCACTCAGGCCGGGTGTGCGCCTGATGGGCAAGACCCGCATGACCGTGAAGCTGAGCCTGTTCGGGCTGATGATGGCGTCGCTGCTCTTGCTGCTGCTCGCGTTCATCGTGCAAGACGCCCGCCGCGACATCGGCGCCGCGCGTTCCCAGCGGGCCGGCTTGCGGGTGGCGCTTGGCATTGCCGACGTGATCGCAGAGCTGCAGGTTCAGCGCGGCTTGACCCATCGGGCGCTGTCCGGCGATACCCAGGCGCAGTCCGAGATCGGTTCGGCGCTGACGCGGCTGCGCGAAGCCGTGACGTCGCTCGACGAGCGCGTGGCGAGCACCACCGAATTCGAGTTGAGCGACATATGGACCGCACAGCGCGCGCGCGTGTTGGCGCCTGTGAGCGCATCGGGCAATGGATCGGCAGCAGAGGCTTTTGCTGCGCACAGTGCGCGGATCGAAGGCCTGCGCCAATTGATGCTGTTGACCGCCGAGCGTGCGGGGCTGCTTGCCGTGCCGCAAGGCGCCAGCTTCTTTCTGACGGACCTGACGCTGCAACGCGTGCCGCCCTGGACCGAGGAGCTTGCCGCCGTGCGCGGCCTGAGCGCCGGTCTTTTGTCGCGGCGCGATGCGAGCACCACGGAGCGTGCCCATCTGATCTGGCGGGCCGAAGCGCTCCAGCGCCAGCTCGACGCGGTCAGGATCGGCCTCGACTCCGTAGTGCGGGCCGGCGAGCCCGTGCCGCCGACGTGGGAAAGCGCGCGAGCCGCCACCCAGCGCTTTGCGGCGACCGTGCGGCAGGCCATCGAGTCCGATCACACGTCAGAGCAGCCGCAGACCATTTTTGCAGCCGGCACCGAGGCGATCTCGGCGGCACGGAATTTCAACCGCGACGTGACGGCCTCGCTTGTCGAACTCATCGGCGAGCGCGAGGCCCACAAAACCCGCACGCTGGCCGCCCAGTTGATGGCTGCCGTTGCGGCACTGCTGGTGATGGCGTATTTGGCCCTTTCCTTCCGGTTCAGCATGTCCGAGTCACTGCAGGCGCTGAGCAATATCACAGCCGCCGTGGCCGCTGGCGACCTGTCGCAGCGAGCCCGGCTCGGGGGTGGAGACGAATTGGCGGTGATCGCCGGCCAGGTCGAAACCATGAGCGACCGGCTGTCGTCGATGGTGGCCGAGATCCGCAGCAGTGCGGTGCGCGTGGGCCAGGCCGGCCAGTCGATTGCCGACAGCGGACGCTCGCTGGCGTTTCGCACCGAAAGGCAGTCAGAGAGCCTGCAGCAGTCGGTGTCTACCGTGAAGCGTCTGAATGCTTCAGCAGCGAGCAATGCCAGCGCGGCGCTCTCGCTGGACCAGCTCACCGCCGGCCTGCGCGAACGCGCCGAGGCCGGCGGACTGGCGATGCGGGAGACAGTCGCGTCCATCGCTTCGCTCCAGAGCGGAACGCAGCGCGTGGCCGAAATCAACGGCGTGATCGACGACATCGCCTTCCAGACCAACCTGCTGGCACTGAACGCGGCGGTCGAGGCGGCCCGGGCCGGTGAAAGCGGCAAGGGCTTCGCGGTGGTGGCCGCCGAAGTCCGCGAACTGGCGCGGCGCTGTACCGAGGCCGCCGCCGAGGTTCGCAGCCTGATCGAGCAGACCACGGACCAGGTCGGCGTTTCCTCGGCGCGCATCGGCGAGGTTGACGTCGCCTTGGCTTCGGTGGTCTCGGGCGTCAGCGAGGTCTCCGACCGTCTGCGCTCCATCGCTGCCGCGAGCGCAGAGCAAAGCGATGGTCTCGGCGAGCTGACTCAAAGCGTCGACGGCCTGAATGAGATCACGCGCGAGAACGCCGTCGCGGTGCAGGCATCGGCTGCCGCCTCGCTCACGCTGGTCGAGCAAGCCCGCGCCTTGCGCGAGTCGGTGGCCTCGATGCAGCTGCGCCAAGGCAGCGCGGACGAGGCGCGGGGGCTCGTCGAAGCCGCCCAGAGGCACATTGCTCAAACGGGATGGGCGATCGCGGTCAAAGCCTTCAACGACCCGCACGGTGCGTTCGTCGATCGTGACATGTACCTCTTCGCCCTCGACCGCTCGGGCCGCTACCACGTCTACGGTGCCAGGCCCGAGTTCGTTGGCCGGGTGATCCACGAACTGCCCAACGTTTCCGCCAAGCAAGCCGACGACTTTCTGCGCGAGGCGTGGAGCGCCGCGGAGCAGGGCCAGGGTTGGATCGAGTACGACGGCTCAGACCTCGACAGCGGCGAGACGCGGAGCAAGACCGCCTTCATCTTGGCGGTTGACGATGACGTCTTCATCGGCTGCGGCATCTACCGCATGGATCGCGTGCCTGCAGCGCAGGGCGCGGACGACCGGCCCGGTGTTGCCCCCCAATCCCCGTCTTTCGGTACGCCGCTCGCGGCTTGACATCCGAATGGCCCAGCCTTTCACGCGTGATCGCGTGCAGTTTCGTGAGCCTCGAGGTGTCGGTGTCGACCGCCGCCACGGGGCTCTTTGGCGCTGCCGGGGCAACACACCCCGTCGGCATTTTCTTGACCATTGGAGTTCACATGACACGAAACCACGTTGACGCACAGCACCTGGAACAGGTGATCGCCGAGATCGAGGCGCTCGATCTCGATCCCATCAAGTTCAAGATCGGCAGCAAGGAAGACGGCTACGGCTGGACAAGCGAGCACACGGACCGAATCGAACTCGGCTATCGCCGCTTTCTGATACTGCAGGCCAAGTACCCGCAGTTGCAACTCGCTCCGACACGAGACATCGACGCCTTCTGGCACGCGCACATTCTCGACACGCGCAAATACGCCCAGGATTGCGAGCGGATCTTCGGTCAGTTCGTGCATCACTACCCCTACCTGGGCATGCGCGGGGATCAGGACAAGCTGCAGCAAGCGGCCAACTCCTTGTACGAGCTGTTTGTGCGCGAATTCGGCGAGGAAGTCCCAAGCAACGCTCGAGGTACCGCCGTGGATCGCGTCGCCGCGGCATGGTGCGGCGCGGAGGGCGCAACGGACAAGTCCGCCGCGTGGTGCGGCGCGGAGCGTGCGGTGGACAAGTCCGCAGCCTGGTGCGGGGCGGAGGGCGCGACTGACAAATCCGCTGCATGGTGCGGCGCAGAGCGCGCGGTGGACAAGTCCGCCGCGTGGTGCGGGGTTGATCCTGCAACGGGCGTGCATCGGGCACCCGAGTCTGCAACGCAACCCAGCACGGCAAGCAACTGAGCGAATCGCGCAGACATAGGCTGACTCGATCAGCGCAGGAGCCGCCGACCGGTGACGCGGTCGGCGTTTTGCCGAAAATGCCACATTGATCAGTATTTCACGGGTGGCCCGGGTGCTGATCCGAGGCCATGCCTTCGAGGCCACGGTCGACCATCGTGGCCTCGGGCGTTCGGATTGCCACTGGCGTGGTGCAAAGACACCGCCATCTCCATCATTTTTGTATGATTGATATTCGCCAGCAATCTCGACTGCGAAAATCCTGCAAAATCGTGAAAATGAACCCAACCGACTCCTCTCGAAGTCCCGACGACTTCACGACCATCGAAGTCGCACGTGCGTTGGGAATCTCGGTGCGATCGGTGCAACTGATGGTCGATCGTGGCGAACTCGAAGCCTGGAAAACTTCGGGGGGCCACCGTCGCATTGCGCGTGCCTCGGTCGACAACTGGCGCGACTCGCGCAGTCTCGGCAAATCGCCGGAAGTCAGCCGTGGGCCGGCTTCCGATGCGATCGCGGTGGAGCGCCGTGGTGGCCCGCCGGAACAACCCTGCGTACTGCTCATCGACGATTCGGTTCACTTCCAGAAGTTGATCTCGCTGTTGATCCGGCAGCGATTCCCGAGCGTCGACCTGCGCATCGCAGACGACGGTATCGCCGGTCTTGCGCTCTACGGCGAACTCAAGCCGCAGGTATTGATCGTGGACATCCTGCTGCCGGGCATCGACGGAGCAACATTGATCACCAGCTTGCGTTCCCATCCGCAATTCGCCAGCAGCCACCTCGTTGTGGTGACCTCGCTCGATGAAGTGCAGCGCGCACCGTATGCGTTCGCGCTCGAAGATGTCCCCGTCATTCACAAACCTCGGTTAGTGGCCGAACTTCCGGGCCTGCTGACGAAGTGGCTGCCTCTGCCCGCAAAGCGCAGGGCCGACGGTGCCATCGCCGGCACAAACTGAAAGGCGTTCGTGGCTACGCCGCCCGATGGGCCGTGCACTGAATCCGAACCTCGAGTTGCTGCGGCCATTGCCACGCGATTTGATGGCAATGCGACGCTGTATCGGGCGTTCGCTGCAACCTGCGCGCTGCAATTCGCACTCGATGCAGCAGCCGGCCAACTCGCTTGCGAGGCCGGTGACCTGACAGGGTTGCGAAAGCTGGCGCACAACCTCAAGTCGGCGTTGCACATGCTTGGCCATGACAGCATGAGCGATCTGGCTGCGCATGTGGAGGACCAAGCCGCGGCGGGCGACTTGTGCCCGGCCTGCAACTCGTGGTATCCACTCCAAACCGCGTTGTTGCGATTGAAGGCCCCATGACCGAACAAGCAAGTGCCCCAAGCGGCTTGAAGGTACTCTTCGTCGAGGACTATGCACCCAGTGCCGCGCTGTTACTCGAGACCTTCAAGTGGCACGCACCCGACATCCACCTGGACACCGTGTCGACGGCCGCGGGGGCCATCGAGCGACTGGATCGCTTTGAAAGAGAACTGGCCGTTGCGAGCCTCGACGGAGCGGCATGGGCTCCGCGCTACGACGTTGTGCTGACCGACCTGAATCTCCCCGACGGGTCGGGTCTCGCCATCCTGGCGCATGTGCACAGTCATCGTCTGATGCTGGCGGTCGTGATCCTGACTGCCGAGACCGGGAAAAGCACGGTAATCGACACGCTGGGCGCGGGCGCGCACGGCTACGTCACGAAGTGCGACGACTATCTCACCCGACTGCCAAGTGTTCTGCGGGCGGCGGCGAAACGTCTTCGCTCCGAAGCTGGCGGCGCCTCGGCCTTGTGACTATTCGCCAAATCGCTGTCAGTGCCGGAGAAACACCCCCTCAGCCACTGAGCCGCTTCGCCTCAGCCCCCGGCTGAGGCAGGCGCTGCAGGCACTGTGGCGGGCAGCGTGACGACGAACTGGCTCCCCCGCCCGATGCCGGCGCTCGTGGCGACCACGGTTCCGCCGTGCGCTTCGATGAGTTCGCGCACCACCGACAGCCCGATGCCCAGTCCCATGCCGTTGAAGCCGACGGCGTGCGACTCCTGCACGAAGGCGTCGAAGATGTGAGGCAAGGCGGCCGCGGTGATGCCGATGCCGTTGTCGGACACGGCCAGCACGAGCTGCCCACCCTCCACCACGAGCGACACGCCGATGTCGCCGCCGTTCGGCGTGTACTTCGAGGCGTTGTCCAGCAGGTTGTTGACGACCTGCGCCAGGCGCACCGCATCGCCATTCAGCTCGACCCGGCCCGGCGGCAGCGAAACCGCGAGCCGATGCTGGCGCACCTGGATGGCCGAGCGAAAACTACCGAGCGCCGCGTCGATGACGTCTGCCATGTCGATGACCCGGCACTCCAGCCTGAGCTTGCCTGTGGCGACGCGCGACATGTCGAGCAGGTCACTCACCAGCCGCGCCATGTGCGTCACCTGCCGCTTGATCATGGCCTGCATGCGGCCCAGCTCGTCCCCGCTGACACGGCCCAGCAGCTCGCTGGCAGCGCGAATGGTTGCCAGCGGGTTGCTCAGTTCATGCGCCAGCACCGCCAGGAACTCGGTCTGCTTGCGGTGGCCTTGCTGCGCGGCCACCTGCAGCTGCTGCGCGTCGATCGCCGCCTGCAGCAGCCGCTCGTTGGTTTCGCGCAGCTCGCCATGCCGGCGCCGGTGCTCGGCCAGCGCTGACGGGCTGGGCAAGGGCTGCACCGGGTTCGCGCGATCCACCAGCACGCCCTCGACAGGCAGCTGGCCGTGGAAGGCGTAACCCCCGCGGCCGTGGTTCTTGGTGCGGTACATCGCAGCGTCGGCACGCTGGATCAGCGTGTCGAGATCGTCCCCGTCGTCGGGAAAGATGCTGATGCCGATGCTCGCGGTGAGAAATATCTCGTGGCCGAACACGCGGATCGGCTGCGCCAGGGCGGTGGCCATGTGGGTGGCGATCTGCGCGGCGTCAGAGGCCTGCGGCACCTCGTTCAGCAGGACCAGGAACTCATCGCCCCCATGCCGGCTCACCGTGTCGCCTTCGCGCACGGAGGCGGTGAGGCGCTGCGCCGTCTTCTTCAGCACCTCGTCACCCAGCGCGTGGCCCAGCCCGTCGTTGACCTGCTTGAAGTTGTCGAGGTCCAGGAACAGCAGCGCCAGGCAGGTGCCCTGCCGCCGGGCATCGGCTGCAGCACGGCTGAAGCGGTCGAGCATCAGCCCGCGGTTGGGCAGCTCGGTCAAGGTGTCGAGCTCGGCGGAACGCGACACTTGCTTGAGCATGCGGGCAGTGCTTTCGGCATCGGCCTGCACCTGCAGCATGGCGAGCACCAGGTGTTCGTTGGCCTCCAGCAGCTGGGCCACATGGCTGCTGCCGAGCTGGCCTTGCGCGTCGCGCAGGTCTCGCTGCAGGCCGGCCAGCAGCTTGCGCGCGGCATCGACCTTGGCATACAGCAGCGTCAGCTCGTGGGAGGCACGCGTCGCCGCGAGCTTGTCGCCGTCGATCGCCCCGTTCACGGCAAGGGTTCACCGGTTTTGATGGTCCCCGAGCGACGCGCCCCCTCTCTCGCGAAAGCAATCGCCTCAAGGGGGTGAAGCAGGCGCACGGTGAGCCCCGGGCCTATCAGCGGAACCAGCAGCTCCCGCAGGGTCTGCAACAGGCTGCTGCTCCCAGCCTCGGTGCTCGACTGCAGCAGCTGGACGGCACGCACGTACAGCGCCGCCGCCCCGCGCTCCCCCACGAGGGGCGACAGCACGGCACCGATCTCCGGCCATGCCATGGCCAGGGCATCAGCCGGCGGGGTGGTGGCGTTCGCGGCTTGGCCAGGGCCGTGAACCAGCAGCGTTTCGTGCTCGGCAAGTTGCATGGACAGGCCCTCCGATCACCCAACTGATGTGACAGGATGAACGCAGGCCGGGTGGCCGTCCGTGCGTTGCCGAACATAAGCGCCCTTTTGGCAAAAAAGTCTCATCACGCTTGACGAGGCCGAAGGGCTCGGCCATCTGTACGCTATCGAACATACATGCGAGGCGGCGACTGCCATACTCGCCGCGCACTGCGTGCAACGCTGCCGTGGCCACCAGCGAACCGACGCCATCTGAAACACAACTCATGGCCCCGAACCCAGAACCCACGCTCAACCAACTGATTGCCGCGCTGCCGTCCGCCGAAAGGGAGCGGTGGCTGCCGCAGCTCGAATGGGTGCAGATGCCGCTCGGCGAGGTGCTATATGAATCAGGCAGCGTGCTGACGCACGTCTACTTTCCCACCACGTCCATCGTGTCGCTGCTGTACGTGATGGAAAACGGCGCATCGGCCGAGATCGCCGTCGTGGGCAATGAAGGCATCGTCGGCATCTCGCTCTTCATGGGCGGCGGCTCCACGCCCAGCCGGGCGGTGGTGCAAAGCGCCGGCCAGGGCTACCGCCTGGATGCGCAGGCCATGAAAGAGGAATTCGACCGCGCCGGACCGGTGCTGCACCTGCTGCTGCGCTACACCCAGGCGCTGATCACGCAGATGGCGCAGACGGCGGTGTGCAACCGCCATCACTCGCTCGACCAGCAGCTGTGCCGCTGGCTGCTGCTGAGCCTGGACCGCCTGCCCGGCAACCAGCTCGTGATGACGCAGGAGCTGATCGCCAACATGCTGGGCGTGCGCCGCGAGGGCGTGACCGAAGCGGCGCTCAAGCTGCAGAAGGCCGAGCTGATCCGCTATTCGCGCGGGCGCATCACCGTGCTCGACCGCGGCGGCCTGGAACGGCGCACCTGCGAGTGTTATGCGGTCGTGAAAAGGGAATACGACCGGCTGCTGCCTGCCGGGCCGGCAAGCTAGGCCACGCACGTTCCAGGGCTTATTTGCCGCAATGTGCGCTGGCAGACAGTGGCGCGGGTGGAAGCAGTCCAGAGTGGCGGGCCGGCGAATCGTTCTGCGCCGGCGCCACCCGGGAGCCCATTTGGCCGCCGCCGAGAACCGCCTCATCGAACTGCTCCCGCAGGTCGACCGCCACCGCTTGCTCGCCATTTGCAAGCCCGTCCAGCTGGTGCTGGCCGACGTGCTGGCCAGCCACGGCAAGCCCACCCGCCATCTCTACTTTCCGATCGACAGCTTCATCTCCATCGTGGCCTCGATCGCCGGCGAACCGGTGCTCGAGGTCGGCATGGTGGGCCGCGAAGGCATGCTCGGCACCGAGCTGGCGCTGGGCGTGGCCACTGCGCCGCTGCACGCGCTGGTGCAAGGCCCCGGCTCGGCCTGGCAGGTCGAAGCCAAGGCCTTCCGAACCCTGCTCGCGAAGAACCTGCCGCTGCAGCGGGGCCTGAGCCGCTACATCTACGTGCAGATGGCGCAGCTGGCCACCGCCTCGGCCTGCCTGCGCTTCCACCGGATCGAGCCGCGCCTCGCACGCTGGCTGCTGATGAGCCAGGACCGCGCACACGCCAACCGCTTTCTCGTGACGCACGAGTTCCTGGCCTACATGCTGGGCGTGCGGCGCGTGGGCATCACCGCCGCGGCCGGCGCGCTGCAGCGCCGGCACCTCATCGAATACCACCGCGGCGACCTGACCGTGCTCGACCGCCCCGGTCTGGAGGCAGCGGCGTGCAGCTGCTACGCCGCAGACCGGCAGGTCTACGAAAGCACCTTGGGCTGATCTCAATTCAAGCGGCGCCGACGGCAACGTCGGCCGACTCGCAACGCTGCTGTAGGACCTGTCCGCGACTTCGCTTCGCCCCCTTGTCTGCGTATTTCACCTGAATAAGCTGGCCGCTCGTGCACGGGCCATGTCGGCCCGCACCCATCTGGAGACCCACATGACGGCAACCAAACAAACCACGGGCAAGGCACCGGCCAAGCGCAGCGCCACGCACACACTCGACGCCATCAAGCTGCTGATGCAGGACCACAAGGACGTGAAGGCCTTGTTCAAGGAATACGACAAGCTGGTGAAGGCCAAAGCCGAGGCCGACCAGAAGCAGCCGCTCGCCGAGCAGATCTGCATGATGCTCACGGCGCACACCACGGTCGAGGAAGAACTCTTCTACCCCGCCGCCCGCGATGTGCTGGAAGAAACCGACCTGGTAGACGAAGCCGAAGTCGAGCATGCGAGCGCCAAGGACTTGATCGCGCAGATCCTCGGCAGCTCGCCATCCGACGATCTCTACGACGCCAAGGTCAAGGTACTGGGCGAGTACATCGACCACCACGTGAAGGAAGAAGAGACCGAGATGTTCCCCAAGGTGCGCAAGACCGAACTCGACTTGAAGTCGCTCGGCGAATCACTGGCGCAGCGCAAGGAAGAGCTGATGGGCGAGGCGCAGGCCGCGCCTGCTCACTGACCTCAGGCTTGGTTGCCGGCCCTGGTATACCGCTGCCACGCCCCTTCGGGCTGAGACAGGCACTCTGCGCTCGCTCAGCTCGTGGGGCAGGTTGTTCCGGGGCGGTTCTGTATCACCAGAATCAACGCTTCAGGAAAAGCGCGACGAAGCCTGAGACAACCATCGGCGAGAAATAAGGGATCGATGCCAGCAAGCCGATCCCGGTGTATCGGTCGGTACCGGCACTCGATCCTTTGACGTACAGCGCCAACATCACGAACGCAGCAATGGCGCCAACCACAACGACGAACCACCATGCACTTTCAGCGAATGGCGGAACCATCGCGCCAGCCGGACGCAACTTGAAGTAGATCAGGGCAAGGCAGCAGACCACACAGAGGATGTTCAGCGTGATCACGCCACCGGCGAAAGCCAATCCGAGAAGGTTCGAGTCGTCATTCATCGTCATGCAGTCTGCTCGATCGGGTCGGCAGATTTCATTCGGGCAATCGTCTGAGGGGAGTTTGCTGGAGCGGTGTGGGCGGCGAACTGGCTGGTTCTTCAGGGCTTCACCGACGGACACCATCAAAAACAAACAGACCGAGACCGACCGCAGCAAACAACATGATTGGCCAAGAATCGAACAACACTTGGTACACCAAAAAGAACAGATTTCGATCTACAACCAGGCCCATGACGGAACCAATCGCAAGAGCGCCAGCAAAGACGACCAAGACAATGCCGCATACGACGGAGACAGCGAGAATGGCCTGATCAGGTATCTCGACCAGCTTCAGCCGTTTTAGTAGCAACGACAGTACACACACTCCCACGAGACTCAGGAGTACGTAGCGGAACTTCGTTGCAACCTCTCCAAGCACAAACAAGACGGTGTCCACGGCTCTTTCCTAGGCAGGCAAGCCGTTAGCGGCAGCATCTTTTGTGTTTGTCTCTGCGATCATCGACGGAGCGTTAAGGGGCGGGCGCGGCGTGGCGCCTTCGCGATCACCCCACTCCAGGGGCATCGCAACCCAGAACCCCTTGATTCCCGAGGCAAGCTTGGAGAGCGCTTCACTGATCTTGTGCTTGCCATGTGAATCCATGTAGATCGGTTGAAGCGGCGGCGTGACAGTGAACGACTGCGTGTCATGAACTGTGCCGGTGCGGTCTCTGGTCTTATAGGTATAGCCAGCAACTCGTCCCTCCGTCAACGTACCGAAGCTGTCACGTGGCGTGTGAACAAACACCTCGTTGTACGTCTGCCTATTGTTTGTCGCAAGTTTCTGAATTCCACGGATCGTCGATTCCTCCAACGGTTTCTCTATGTCGATCCCATTTGAATTCCCTTGTTGTTGGACGCCAGTGGTTTTCTGGTCTACCAACATGCCAAGGTGCTTCTGCCACAGACGCTTTCGCAGATCGCGTGCGAACGTGCGGGTGATGCACTTAACTCCCGAGCCGACGTCAGTCATCACCGCCCCATCGGTATCGACAACCACTGCTGCGATCTCTGTGTCGCCATTGCCGTTCAAACTTCTGTCATTGATATTGGCACTTCCAATGATCGCTACGGCATCGTCAACGATGGTCAGCTTGCTATGCACGTAGATCATTTCGGTCACGACGTTGTGGCCGGTGCTGCCGTAGTTTCGGACGTTGAGCACAGTGAGGTATTTGCGCCATTCATCAAGCATGCCGTGGCTTGCCAACTGTAGCGAGACTTCGTTGTTGGAGGCAGCACGCGGGGAGACGCCCCATGACTTGGCGTTCTTGGCAAGCAGGGTCGCGTTGATCCGATGGATCAGGCTGTTGTTTGCACGTTTGATTCCTTGCAGTGCCCACCACGTCTGTGATTTTGTTCCGTCTACCTCGAGGTGTCCTTCAGGGTGCTCTGGCAATACCAAATAGATGTGAAACGGCCGGCTCGCGTAAATCGCTCGGCCGACAGCATTTGCCAGTTCCTTGACGATCTCATTGCCCGATGGGCATGCAGCGCCACGCTGATCTGCGCCGCAGTCGGACATGAAAAACTGGTTCTCGATGTAGATAAACGCCTGCGCCGCCCGAATGCAGTTGATCATGGCATCGCGAATGCTGGTTTGGTGATTGCCCTGCCAAGCTTCCCGTGCGGCTTGGACGACCTTTCTTCGCGCTGGATTGGGCGACTTCCAGTCGTCATTGATGTACTTGTATCTGTCTCCCCACAATCGAATTTCGTATTTGAGTTGAGCGGAAGAAGTGGACCGGCAAATCTGAACCTCGGTCGAGCCAGCACCGCGCTTGAGTGGATCAACCAAATAGTCCGAGCCTTTCGCCTTGTCGAACCAACCGGCGTCCATCTGCTCATCAAAGGTATTCGTTCCCGAACCTGCGAAGCTGTTCCAGCGCAGCACAAAGTTCCCGAATACGTCGAATGCCGCCGGGCCTTCTATCCGCAAAGCCACGTCTTGCCACGGTTGCCGTGGCTGCGTCTGCTCACCGAGGAGTCGACCATGATCGTTTCCGTTAGTCGTGTAGGCAGGAGCAAAACCTGGTCGTCCGCCAGCGTCTTTGGTTAGCCCCTTTTCCGCTTCGGTTGCCGGTCGATACGGATCGATTTGGCCGTTGTAAGCATCATTGATGACGTGCAAGCTTCGATCGATCATTACATCGCAGGCATCGGTGTCCCATCTGCCATACGCGAGGTCTATCCCACCGACGAAAGCGACCTTGCCATCCACAATCACGGATTTTTGATGATGAGAGAAGAAGAAGTTGGCATCCCTTTTGGAGGCAGCCGTTGCGCGTCCGGTATTGGGGTTCTGCAGCATCACCTGAATTGAGCCTTTGCCTGGTGGCAAATCATTGAGCTTCGGCTGGGTGTCATCGTCGTGTGTGTCCATGGCTGACGCGATCGAGTCATACAGCATGACCCTCACATGTACTCCTCGCTGCAGCGCATCAGCCAGCAGTTCCGACAGCCGGCCAGGGTGCTTCGGATCGCCGCGGTTGTCCAACTCCACGTCGTAGTCGAGTTGCCACCCTGTAATCATGATGAAGCTCTTGGCGCTGCGGATGCCGTCAGCCACAGCCTTCATGTAGTCGCGACCGTTGACGTAGGCCGTGCACTGGTTGCCATAGCGCGGAAAGGCGTACGGCTCGTTCAGGTCGAAATACTGGTTGCTGATCGTCGTCTTGGTGTTCGGAACGATCTGCGCGGTGTGTCCATCGATCGCGTCAGCCATTGTTGTTTCCCCTCAGTTCACTAGAGCTTGCCGTGACGATGTTCATACGTCAGTCTTCGGTTTGATGGCATTGAGACCGCGTGCATTGGCGTTAGCTTTCGCATGTTCGGCAAGCCAGTCTCGTTTGTCACGACCCAACCCTCTTCCATCTGGTGCGAAATTCAGTGCATCCAAGATTTTTTCCGGCACGACATCTTTTTCGCCTCCTGTCCAACGTGCTGAGTTCAGGGCCATCGCGGTGAGTCCGCTGACAAACCAGATATTGCTTGCTTGACCGCCCATGCGTTGATTGATCTCTCGTTGTTGTTCGTCAGTCAGCGCAATTTCCCCTCCGGCACCAACGGTCCCGCTGGCGAGTACTTCTCTCCATTGATCAGAGCTGAATATCTCCATCGGAACACCGCCGTCTGTCGACCGTACGTTCGCAAAAACGATGTGCCAAGGTTGGCCGGTGGGTGCGCTTCCGGAGGCACCGGGAATGTCTTGCATCGACAGACCGAACTTGATAGGAACCGGCTCCGAAGTAGGAAGTGTCGGCAACGCATAGTCTTGTCGCTCAGGTCCCACAAACCTCTTCTGCGCCGCATGCACCGTGGCCTTGCCCGGGCAGGAAGGAACGATCCCCTCGGCCGAGATCACCAGCTTGGCCCCACCCAGGGTCTGCAGCGTGATCTTGATGGCCGCTGCCCACTCCACCGCCCCCACCGCCGATTGGATGTTGACCAGCCCCTTGGCCGCCACCTGCGCCTGCCCAGCCTGGGCCTGCAGTTGCACCGGCCCCTGCCCCGCGATCATGCTCAGGCCCGTGCCCTTGGCCCCTGTGCCCGCTTGCACGGCCCCGGCCAGGATGCCGATGCTCTGCCCGGTGTTGACCCGCATCTGGTGGCCGCCGGCGATGTGCAAGTCCTGCC
>Ga0307508_10000246_pt1 | contig 65693 bp, 58 predicted proteins | sample 9_EM_MG_FD_203089 | JGI IMG/M metagenome (GOLD analysis project Ga0307508, IMG submission 203089) | Populus trichocarpa ectomycorrhiza microbial communities from riparian zone in the Pacific Northwest, United States - 9_EM | ecosystem: Host-associated > Plants > Roots > Unclassified | place... | reverse complement strand
CCCCAAACCCCTGCGCTCCTCGACGCCTCCCACGGGGCCCAAGAGCAATACGTCGTTCGGCTTCGCCGAACATTCCATCTACGCCTCGCTTCGCATCGGGCGCGAGCGAAGCGAGCATCATCTTGCCGATGCGAAGCGAGCTGAATCTGGTGTTCGTCTCCCCCTTCGGACGAGCTGAGCAGCGCAGGGCTTTGCGGCGCGCGCGCAAGCGCGCTTCGTGAACTGACTTCGCGCCGTTTGTCTGAACGCAGTGAGCGAAGCGAACGAAGTGAGTTTGGCGCGGCCGCAAAGACCGAGCAGCGCAAGGCAGCCCTCGCAACGCGAGGGCCGAGTCGGCAGGGGTCGCTTCTTTGCCTCCTTTCTTGTCGATACAAGAAAGGAGGTCGGCTGCCGGGACGAAAACCCGGCGCGGCCTCACGCAGTGAACAAGAGCCGCATGCGCATGCAGGCACAGGGCTTCGATCCGCCGCAGGCGGACCCTGCCCTGAGCCCCGTCGAAGGGTCAGCCCGAACGGCCGAGGGCGCGCGAGCCAGGCTTCGACAAGCTCAGCCCGAACGGGTGGTGGCGTGCGAAACGGGTGGAGGTGCGCGAACAAGGCTTCGACAGGCTCAGCCCGAACGGGCGGGGTGGCGGTACGCCAACCAGGCTTCGACAGGCTCAGCCCGAACGGACGAGGGTGCGAATGCACAAAGAACACCATCAATGCTCCGTCCCCAAATAAGCCGCCCTCACCGCAGGCGAAGCCTGCACCTCCTCCGGCGTCCCCTCGATCAACTTCGTCCCAAACTCCATCACCACAATCCGATCCGTGATCTCCATCACCAGATCCATGTCGTGCTCCACCAGCAAGATCGACAAGCCTTCATCCCGAAGCTGACGCAACACCGCAATCAACCCCTGCTTCTCCTGCAGCCGCAACCCCGCCGCCGGCTCATCGAGCAACAGCAGCGCCGGATCGGCACACAGCGCCCGCGCAATCTCCATCAAGCGCTGCGGCCCCAACGCCAGGTTCCCCGCCAGCTCATGCATGTGCTCCGCCATGCCGATGCGCTTCAACTGCCGCTCCGCCTCTCGCAAGAGACCACGCTCCTCGGCCCGATCGAGGCGCAGCATCGCGGCGGCCACACCGCGCCCGCCGCGCATGTGCGCGCCCAGCGCCACGTTCTCGAGCACCGTCATGCCAGGGATCATCTTCACGTGCTGGAAGGTGCGGCTGACCCCACGCTGCGCAATGCGCCGTGACGACAGGCCCTCGATGCGCTGGCCACGGAAGGTCACCGCTCCGCGCGTGGCCGGCAGCACGCCGGTGACCAGGTTGAAGGTGGTGGACTTGCCCGCACCGTTCGGCCCGATCAGGCCGACGACCTCGCCGGCCCGCACCTGGAAGCTCACGTCGTTCACCGCCACCAGGCCGCCGAACTCCTTGCGCACCGCATTCACGTCGAGCACCAGCTCGCCGTGGGCCGGGCGCGGACGCTCGGACAGCGCAGGAGCGTCGGCCCAGTCGACCTTGCGGCGGACCTTGGGCAGGCGCGCTTCGATGAAGGCCCACACGCCGTCGCGCGCGTACTGCAGCACGAGCACCAGCAAGATGCCGAACACGATCACTTCGTAGTTGCCGCCGCCGCCCAGCAACTTGGGCAGCCACACCTGCAGCTGGTCTTCGAGCACCTTCACCACGCCGGCACCGGCGAGGGCTCCCCACACGTGGCCGATGCCGCCGATCACGCCCATGAAGAGGTACTCGATGCCCATCTTCAAGCCGAAAGGCGACGGGTTCACGCTGCGCTGGAAGTGCGCGAACAGCCAGCCCGACACGCTGGCCAGCAGCGCGGCGAGCACGAAGGCGGTGACCTTCATGCGGTAGGTGTCGACACCCATCGCTTCAGGCATGGTGGCGCCGCTCTTGAGCGCACGCAGTGCGCGGCCGGTGCGTGAATCGAGCAGGTGGATCACCGCCACCGAGGCCAGCAGCACCAGCAGCCACAGCAGGTAGAAGAAGCTGCGCCCGGTGCTCAGGTCAACGCTGAAGAACTTGATCGCCGGGATGCCCAGCAAGCCGTCGTACTTGCCCAGCGCCTCGATGTTGCCGAGCAGGTAATACAGGCTCAGGCCCCACGCAATGGTGGCCAGCGGCAGGTAGTGGCCCGACATGCGCAGCGTGATCCAGCCCAGCACCAGCGCCACCACGGCCGTGAGTGCCAGGCCCACGAAGACGTTGAGCCAGGGCGACAGCCCGAAGTGCAGCGACAGGTAGGCAGTGGTGTACGCCCCCACGCCGACGAAGGCGGCCTGCCCGAACGACGTGAGCCCGGCCACGCCGGTGAGCAGCACCAGGCCGATGACGACGAGCGCATAGAGGCCGATGTAGTTGAGCTGGGTGATCCAGAACTCGGGCACCGGCAGCTGCGGCAACACGGCCAGCAGCACGGCGAAGATGATGAGGGCGTAGCGGCGCATGCTCATTCCTCGTCATTCGTACCGTGTTGAAAACTGCGCCAGAGCAGCACAGGCAGGATGACAGTGAACACAATCACTTCCTTGAACTCGCTGGCCCAGAACGAGCCGAAGGATTCGAGAATGCCGACGAAGATCGCGCCGAACGCCGCGGCCGGGTAACTCGCCAGGCCGCCGAAGATCGCGGCGACGAAGCCTTTGAGGCCGATCAGGAAACCGGAGTCGTAGAACATCGTCGTCGTCGGGCCGATCAGCAGGCCCGACAGAGCCCCGATGAAGGCCGCGAGTGCAAAGCTCAACTTGCCGGCACCGGTGGTCGAGATGCCCATCAGCCGCGCACCCAACCGGTTGACAGCTGTCGCGCGCAAGGCCTTGCCGCGCAGCGTGCGCTCGAACAGCAGCCACAGCGACGCGATCAGCACGATCGACACCATGAAGATGATCAACGTCTGCCCCGACAGCGTGAGCGGGCCGATGTTGAAGCGGTCGTCCCAGAAGCTCGGGTTGCGAAAGCCTTCAGCACCGAAGAACACCAGGCCCAGGCCGGTCATCGCGAAGTGCACGCCGACCGACACGATCAGCAGCACCAGCACCGTGGCATCGGCCAGCGGCTGGTAGGCCAGGCGGTACACCAGCGGCCCGAGCGGCGTGACGATGGCAAGCGTCAGCAGGCATTGCACCGCCATCGGCCACTGGCGCGGTGCGGCGATGGCCGACACCGCGCAAACCAGCAACGGCAGCCACAGCGTCTTGGCGGCACCCACCAGCACGCGAGACATCGGCTGGTCACGCCGGCGCAGGGCGGCCACGCCATCGAGCAGCGCGACCAGCAGCGCCAGCACCAGCAACAACCACACCGTGCCCGGCAGCTTGCCCAGCTGGAACATGGCCAGCGTCAGCGCGCCATAGGCCACGAACTCGCCCTGCGCAATGAAGATGGCCCGCGTGACGGCGAACACCAGCACCAGCGCGATGGCAAGCAAGGCGTAGATGGCACCGTTGGTGACGCCGTCGAGCGTCAGGATGCTCGCGATTGAGAAGTCCATGGGATGGCTCGACGGGTCGAGTCAGAGAAGAAGATCAGTGAACCCACTCCGCTCGCCCTGAGCCTGTCGAAGGGTTGGTGCACTGGCACCCGGCTTCGACAAGCTCAGCCCGAACGGAGGAGAGGTGGTGCGGTTGAGACTGGCTCTACTTCGCGACGACCTGCCAATCGCCGTTGACAATTTTCAGCAGCACACCGGTATCCGGCGTGAACCCGAAGTGGTCGGTGGCGGTGTAGTTCAGCACCCCTTGCGACACCGGAATGCGGCCACTGTTTTCCAGCGCGTCCTTCAGCGCCGCGCGGAACTCGGGCGTGCCGGGCTTGGCCTTCTTCAGCGCGATCGGGATGATCTTCTCCAGCACGATGGCCGCGTCGAACGCGTGCGCGCCGAACTGGTTGGCAGTGTTGGGGCCGAAGGCCTTCTCGTATTCCTTGATGTAGCGCGAGCCCAGCGCCTTGCTGGGGTTGCTGTCGGGCAGCTTGGGCGCAACGAGGGCGGGGCCGGACGAGACGTACGAACCTTCGACGTCTTTGCCGCCGACGCGGATCAGGTCCATCGTCGCCGCACCGTGCGTCTGGTAGATCTTGTCCTTCGCGAAGCCGCGTTCGACCAGGCCCTTGGCCGGCATGGCCGCGCCGCTGCCCGAGGCGCCGATCAAGATCACGTCGGGCTTGGCACTGACAAGCTTGAGAGCCTGGCCGGTGACGCTGGTGTCGGCGCGCGCGAAGCGCTCCACGGCCACGCTCTTGATGCCGGCGGCGGTGGCCTGGGCGGTGATGTCCCTCAACCAGGACTCGCCATACGCGTCAGAGAAACCGAGGTAGCCGAAGGTCTTCACGCCGGTCTTCTTCCAGTGCTCGATGATGGGGATGGCCATCACGGCGGTGGACTGCGGCAGGCGGAACGACCAGCCCCCCTTGCCTTCGGGCAGCACGATGGGCGACAGCGTGAGCTGCACCGTCTGCGCTTCGGCCGCCACGTCGGACATGGCGATCGCGATCGGCGTGGCCGCCGAGCCGACGATGAGGTCGACCTTGTCTTCGGTGACGAAGCGGCGCGCGTTCTTCACGCCGATGGTCGGGTCGGTGGCGTCGTCGAGGATGATGACGTTGAGCTTTTCGCCGCCGATCGACGTGGGCCACAGCGTGATGCCGTTCTTGCACGGGATGCCGAGCGCCGAGGTCGGGCCGGTCAGCGGCACGCTGACGCCGATGGTGATGTCGGCTTGCGCCGCAGAGGCGAAGGCCAGGGCTGCAATGGCCAGAGCAAGCGGTTTGAGAGCGTTCATGTTGCTTATGTCTCCTGCTGATAAAACGGATCGGTGAAACGCGATGTCAAGTGCACAGTGCCTTGATGTCGTCGGGCACGGGAATGGCGCGCAAGCGGTTGGGGTCGTCGGCGTCGCGCTTGACGAAGGCGCGCACCTCGCGGCCTTCGCACACCAGGTCGTCGCCACGCGTCACGCGGTGTATCTGGATGAAGGCCACGCGGCGCCACTCTTCGATGTGGGTGGTGATGGTGATGGTCTCGCCGTAGGTCACGGTCTTCAGGAACTTGGTGTTGATCTCGAGCAGCGGCGTGCCCATGATGCCGCGCTCGCGCTCCAGCTCGCGCCACGGCGGCACGCCGCATTGCGTGAAGAACATCAGCGAAGCAGCATCCATCCAGCGCGAGAAGTTCGGGAAGAACACGATGCCGCCCGGATCGCAGTCACCGAACTGCACGTTCACGGTGTGGAGGGTGGTGCGCGTCATGGCGACTCCGGGGTTCGGCGATTCAGCGCGCGGCCATGCGCAGGGCGCCGTCGAGGCGGATCACCTCGCCGTTCAGCGACAGGTTCTCGACGATGCTCGCCGCCAGGTGGCCGAACTCTTCGGGCTTGCCCAGCCGCTTGGGGAAGGGAATGCTCGCAGCCAGCGACTCCTGCACCGCCATCGGTAGCTCGGCCAGCAGCGGCGTGAGAAACAAACCCGGCGCGATGGTGACGGCGCGCACACCGAACTGCGCCAGGTCGCGCGCCAGCGGCAGCGTCATCGCTGCCAGGCCGCCCTTCGACGCGGCATACGCTTCCTGCCCCACCTGCCCGTCGAACGCCGCGGCCGATGCGGTGCAGACGAACACGCCGCGCTCGCCGTCTTCCAGCGGCTCGAGTTTCACGATGCGCGCCGCCGCGAGGCGGATCACGTTGTAGGTGCCGATCAGGTTGACGCGGATCACGCGTTCGAAATCTTCCAGCGGTGCGGGCGAACCGTCTTTCTGCACGATGCGCTTGGCGGTGCCGATGCCGGCGATGTTCATCACGATGCGCGTCGGGCCGTGGGCGCGTTCGGCGGCGTCGAGCGCGGCGGTGACGGATGCGGTGTCGGTGATGTCGCACTTGAGCGCGATGCCGCCGATCTCGCTGGCGACCTGCTGTGCCAGCTCGAGGTTCACGTCGAGCACGGCCACCTTGGCGCCGCGGCGCGCGAGTTCACGCGCGGTGGCGGCGCCGAGGCCGGAGGCTCCGCCGGTGACGATGGCTGCTTGGGTTTGGATTTTCATGTGGATGCATCTCCGTTCGCCCTGAGCCTGTCGAAGGGTGCGCGGTGCACTGCGCTGGCTTCGACAGGCTCAGCCCGAACGGGGTGTGATGGAGTCATGGGGAGTTGAACGTATCCGGCACTCATGCGCCGTCAGGGTTTTCAAGCAGCAGTGCGATTCCCTGCCCGCCGCCGATGCAGGCCGACGAGATGCCGTAGCGCAGGCCGCTCTCGCGCAGCTCGCGTGCCACGGTGATCGTCAAGCGCACACCGGTGGCGGCCAGCGGGTGGCCGAGCGCGATGGCGCCGCCATGCACATTGAGCTTGTCGCCGTCGAGGCCCAGCTCGCGCTGCACGGCGAGCGTCTGCGCGCCCTGCGCTTCGTTGATCTCGAAGCGGCCGATGTCCGACAGCTTCAGGCCGGTGCGCTCCAGCAGCAGGCGGATAGCCGGTGCCGGGCCGATGCCCATGATCTCGGGCGGCACGCCCACCGCGGCCGCAGCGAGCACGCGCGCCAACGGCTTCTTGCCGTTGGCCTTGGCGTATGAGCCACTCGCCACGACGGCGGCCGCACCCGCGTCAACCAACGCCGAGCTGTTGCCGCCGGTCTGCACGCCGCCGGCGTAGACCGGGCGCAGCTTGGCCAGCACCTCGACGGGCGACGGCCGCACGTGCGTGTCGCGCACCAGGCGCTCCACCTTGCGCGGCAGCTCCAGCGAGCGCGAGGCGTAGCCGTCGAGCTCGAAGGTCTCGGGCGTCACCGGCACGATCTCGCCGTCGAAGTAGCCCGAGGCCTGCGCCGCCACGGCGCGCTCGAACGAGCGCGATGCGAAGGCGTCGACCTCTTCACGGGTGATGCCGTACTTGCGCGCCAGATTCTCGGCGGTCTGGATCATCGTGATGTTCGGCGCCGGGTCGACCAGCGCTTCCCACATGTAGTCCTTGAACTCGACCGGCGCGCCGAGCTTGAAACCGGTGCGGTGGGTGAACGACGCGATCGGGTTGCGCGTCATCGACTCGGCGCCGACCACCAGCGCCGCGTCGCAGTAGCCGCGCTCGATCTGCTCGGCGGCCTGGCGGAAGAGCTCGAAGCCGGTGCCGCAGATGCGCTGCACCATGATCGCCGGCACCTCGGTGGGCACGCCGGCGTACAGGCCGATGAGGCGCGGGAACATGAACTGGTAGAAGTCAGACGGCGCCATGTTGCCGGCGACCACCGAGCCGATGTCGCTCGCCGGCACGCCGCTGCGCTTGAGCACCTCGCGTGCGACCTTGATGCCAAGGTCGGTGGCGCTGACGCCGCCGAGGTCAGAGCAGTAGTCGACCATCGGCGTGCGCACGCCGTCGACCATCCACACGTCGTCGAAACTGCCGAAGAAGCCTTTGTTTGCCATGTCAGAGTCCTTTATGAATCTCCGTTCGGGCTGAGCCTGTCGAAGCCGGCATCGCTGTGCAAGGCGCACCCTTCGACAAGCTCAGGGCGAACGGAACTGGGGTTGGTTTTTTCATCTTTGCGGAAGGATCAAGCCTTCCACGCTACCGTCATGCAACGCGTCCACCAGCGCCGCCCGGTGCGTGAGCACAGCCCGCTGGTTGATCGAGCCCTTGTCGGTGACCTCGCCCTTGTCGATGGACGGCGGCTCGCGCAGCAGGTGCAGCCGCGCGACGCGGTTGGCGCTGCCGGTGCCGTCTTGCCACAGCCGGTCGGCCAGAGCCTGGAAGAAGTCCACCACCTTGGGATCGCTCAGCACCTCGCGCACCGGAGCCGACTCGGCCAGGCCCGCGAGCCGGCGGCATTCTTCAACCCGCGGGAAGACCAGCGCACCCACTTCATCACGGTTGAGCCCGGTGATCACCACGTCTTGCACCAGCGGCGCACCGCCGGCCACGATGCGCGCCTTCAGCGGCCCCACGCTCACGAAGGTGGCGGTGGAGAGCTTGAAGTCTTCGGCGATGCGGCCGTCGAACATCAGGCCCTTGGAATGGTCTTGCGGGTCGACCCAGGTCACGGCGTCGCCGGTGCGGTAGTAGCCTTCTTCGTCGAAGGCCTGCGCGGTCTGCTCCGGGTCGCACCAGTAGCCGGGCATCACGTTGGGGCCGCGAAAACGCACCTCGGTCTTGTCGCCCAGCGGCACGAGTTTCACCTCGACGCCGGGGCACGGCAGGCCGATGTAGCCGGCGCGCGCATCGGTGCCGAGCACGAAGGTGCACGAGGGCGCGGTCTCGGTCATGCCCAGCCCGCCGATGATGCGGATGCGCTCGCCCACCGTGGCCTCTGCATGCTGGTCGATCAAATTCCACGAGGCCTGCGAGATGCCGGCACCGCCGCACATGAAGGCCCGCACGCGCTTGAACAGCGACTCGCGCAGCGCCTCGTCGCCGCTCATCGCCGTGGCGATCTCGTCGAAGCCCTTGGGCACGTTGAAGTAGACGGTGGGCTGGATCTCGCGCAGGTTGCGCAGCGTCTCGGCAATGCCCCTGGGCGTGGGCTTACCGTCGTCGATGTACAGCGTGCCGCCGTTGTAGAGAGCAATGCCGACGTTGTGGTTGCCGCCGAAGGTGTGGTTCCACGGCAGCCAGTCGACCAGCACCGGCGGCTCTTCGGCCAGGAAGGCCATGCTCTGGCGAATCATCTGCAGGTTGGCGCACCACATGCGTTGCGTGACGATCACGCCCTTGGGCTGCTTGGTCGAGCCCGAGGTGAACATGAATTTGGCGACGGTGTCGGCAGTGACGCGATCGTGTGCTGCGCTGCCGCTGGCCGCGAGCGGCGTGTCGAGCAAGGCATTGAAGCGCGTCGCCGTGCGCCCCGGCACGGCGCCTTCTGTCACCACCACCTCGACATCGCTGCCCACACAGGCGTTGATCGCGCGCGCATACGGCTCGCCGTGGCTCGCGAACACCAGGCCCGGCCTGAGCGTGTCGACGATGTGCTTGAGCTTGCCGTAGTCTTGCGCCACCACCGAGTAGGCCGACGACACCGTGGCATGCGGCACGCCGGCCCACAGCGCACCCATCGCCAGCGTGAGGTGCTCGATGTCGTTGTCGGACAGGATCACCAGCGGCCGCTCTGCCGACAGGCCGCGGTTCACCAGCGCCTGGCCCACGGCCTGGGCGCGGGCCAGCATGTCGGCGTAGGTGATGCGGCGCCAGTCGCCTGCGTTCAGCCGCTTGGCGACGAAGGTGCGTTCGGGCACTTGCCGGGCCCACTGCTCCAGGCGGTCGGTGATGCGCTCGGGGTAGGCCCCCAGCGGCTCGGTGGAGCGCAGCACCTTGATGCCATCGGCACGCAGCTCGAGCGCGGCATCGATCGCCCCGCCGACCTTGGCGCTGCGATAGACCGCCGTCACGACTTCACCACCTTCCCCGCGCGCTTCTCGAGGAACGCGCGCAAACGGTCTTTCGCGTCGGGCGTGCTCTCGGCGATGGCTGCCATCAACGATTCGGTGAACAGCCCGTCGGCCAGTGACTGGTCGGCAATGCGCGGCAGCGCATGCGTGACGGCGTAGTTCGACAGCGGCGCGTTCTGCGCAATGCGTTGCGCCAGTTCGAAGGCCTTGGCCAGGCCTTGCCCGTCGGCCACCACGTACTGCACCAGGCCCGCGGCCAGGCCTTCTTGTGCGTCGTACACGCGGCCGGTGAGCATCATGTCGGCCATGCGCGCCACGCCCATCAGGCGCGGAATGCGGGCCGAGCCGCCGCCGCCGACGAAGAGCCCGCGCTGGCCTTCGGGCAAGCCGAAGTAGGCCGAGTTCTCGGCCACGCGGATGTGCGCGGTCGATGCGAGTTCGAGCCCGCCGCCCACCACCGCACCGTGCAGCACCGCCACCACCGGCACCGGGCCGAACTGCATCGCATCGAACGCCGCATGCCACATGCGCGAGTGCAGCACGCCTTCGCCCACGTCGCGGTCGACCAGCTCCGACAGGTCGAGGCCTGCGCAGAAATGGTCGCCCTCGCCGCTGACGACGGCGGCCCGCGCATCGCTCGGCAGGTTCACGAAGGCGGTGTGCAGCTGCCGGATCAGCGTGTCGGAGATCGCATTGCGCTTGGCCGGACGCGACAGGCGCACATGCACCACGGCACCCGCCTGGGTGATCTGCAACAGATCGAGCGAAGCCAGCAGGCCAGAGACGGGTCGGAATTCAATGCTCATGGCGGCGCTTGCTTATTTAGTTAAGTTAAACAACTACTTTGTTGATGCCAATCATAGAAGCCCGCCCTGTGGTTCGCAAGTTATAGCCTGAAAGAACGCCTAAGTGTTTACCCCTGGGTGATCGCCAATTTAGTTCAATAACATAATTACTTAGCCCACTACGACACCGAGACTCCATGAGCAAATTGATAGACGCCAAGGCCGTGGCCGGCCTGATCCCCGACGGTTCGACGGTCTATCTCGGCGGGCTCGCGATGATGGGTTTCGCCGAAGAGATCGCAAAGGCCATCGAGGCTTCGTTCCTTGAAAGCGGCCGGCCGCGCAACCTGAGCTTCTATGCCTCGGGCGCGATCGGCAACGGCCGCGACGGCGGCATGGTCCACTTCGCCCACCCCGGGCTCATCAAGCGCGTGGTGGGCGGCCACTACGGGCAGGGCGGCGCAGCGCTGATGAAGATGATCATGAGCGGCGCGATCGAGGCCTACAACTTCCCGCAGGGCTCGCTCGCCAACCTGCCGAAGTACGTGGCCGCGCGCACACCGGGCCTGCTGACCAAGGTGGGCCTGGGCACCTACATCGACCCGCGCCTCGAAGGCGGCAAGATGAACGCCGCCACCACCGAAGACCTGGTGAAGGTGGTCGAGTTCGCCGGTGAAGAGTGGCTGTTCTACCCGTCGCCGAAGTTCGACGTGGCGCTGATCCGCGGCACGCTGGCCGACGAGAAGGGCAACCTCTCGCTCGACAAGGAAGGTGTGCTGCTCGAGACGCTCTCGATCGCGCAGGCCGTGAAGGCCTGTGGCGGCATCGTGATCGCGCAGGTCGAGCGCATCGTGAAGACCGGCTCGCTGCACCCCAAGGCGGTGAAGATTCCCGGCCTCGTGGTCGACCACCTGGTGATCGGCAAGCCCGAGAACCACATGCAGACCATCACCACGCAGTACAACCCGGCGCTGAACGGCGACATCCGCGTGCCGGTGAACGCCCTGCCGCCGATGCCGCTCGACGCGCGCAAGGTGATCGCACGCCGCGCGGCGGCCGAGCTGGCACGCGGCGCGGTGGTCAACCTCGGCATCGGCGTGCCGGCTGGCGTGTCGGCGGTGGCGAACGAAGAAGGCCTGAGCGACGCGTTCGAGCTCAGCGTCGAGAGCGGCGTGAACGGGGGCGTGCCGCAGATGGGCGGTGACTTCGGTCTCTCGCTCAACGCCGAATCGATCATCGAGCAGCCGCTGCAGTTCAACTTCTACGATGGCGGCGGCATCGACGTGAGCTGCCTCGGCCTCGCGCAGGCCGACCTGCACGGCAACGTGAACGTCAGCAAGTTCAGCGGCCGCCCGGTGGGCTGCGGCGGTTTCGTCAACATCACGCAGAGCGCGAAGAAGCTGGTGTTCTGCGGCACCTTCACGGCCGACGGGCTGGAGCTCGAGGTAGGCAACGGCACGCTCAAGATCGTCAAGGAAGGCGCGGTGAAGAAGTTCATTGCGCAGGTCGAGCAGATCACTTTCAACGGCCGCGAATCGGTGCGGCGCAAGCAGCAGGTGGTGTTCATCACCGAGCGCGCGGTGTTCACGCTCGGCGAGCAGGGCCTGGAGCTAACCGAGATCGCACCCGGCGTCGAGCTTGAACGCGACGTGCTCGCGCACATGGACTTCCAGCCCATCGTGAAGAACCTGAAGCCGATGGACCCGCGGCTGTTCGACACGCGCTGGGGCGGGCTGGCCGAGGCGATGGGCAAGACGCGCGCCTGAGATTCTCGATCGCTTCACTGCGCACCGAAGTGGGCACGGTGACAACCCGGGGGTGCGGCGTGCGCCGCGACTGGCAAACTGCCGTCCTGCACGCGTGCCGCATCGGCCGCCCTCGGAGCCCCCTCATGTCACTCAATCTCAAAGCCACGCTGGTCGCCGCTCTCTGCGTGGCCAGCCTCACCGCCCACGCCCAGCAGAAGCCGCCGCTCAAGGTCGGCTTCATGCTGCCCTACACCGGCACCTACGCGAGCTTGGGGCAGATGATCGAGAGCGGCTTCAAGCTCTACGTGCAGGAGCAAGGCGGCAAGCTCGGCGGGCGCGAGCTGCAGTACTTCAAGGTGGATGACGAGTCCGAGCCGTCCAAGGCCACCGACAACGTCAACAAGCTGATCAAGCGCGACCAGGTCGATGTGCTGGTGGGCACGGTGCACAGCGGCGTGGCCCTCGCAATGGCGCGCGCCGCGAAAGAGAACAACACCCTGCTGATCGTGCCCAACGCCGGCGCCGACGCCATCACCGGCCCGCTGTGCGCGCCGAACATCGTGCGCAGCTCGTTCAGCAACTGGCAGCCGGGCTATGCCGCCGGCGTGATCGCCGCGCAGAAGGGCCACAAGCGCGCGATGACCATCACCTGGAACTACGCCGCCGGCGCCGAGACGGTGAAGGGCTTCACCGAGGCCTTCGAGAAAGGCGGCGGCAAGGTGCTGAAGGATCTGACCGTGCCCTTCCCCAACGTGGAGTTCCAGGCGCTGCTGACCGAGATCGCCGCGCAGAAACCCGACGTGGTGTTCGCCTTCTTCGCAGGCGGCGGCGCGGTGAAGTTCGTCAAGGACTACGCGGCCGCCGGCCTCAACAAGACCGTGCCGCTGGTCGCCTCGGGCTTCCTGACCGACGGCACGCTCGAAGCGCAGGGCGACAGCGCGCAAGGCATCCTCACCGCGCTGCACTATGCCGACAACCTCGACACGCCGCGCAACAACGCCTTCCGCAAGAGCTTCGCGCTGACCTACAAGACCAACGCAGACGTGTACGCGGTGCAGGGCTACGACGCCGCACAGATCCTCGCCACCGGCCTCAACGCGGTGAAAGGCGACCTGGCACAGCGCGACGCACTCGCCACCGCCATGCGCAAGACCAGCGTCGACAGCCCGCGCGGCAAGTTCACCCTCTCAGCCGCCGGCAACCCGGTGCAAGACATCTACATGCGCGAGGCGAAAGGCAAATACAACGAGTCGCGCGGCGTGGCCGTCAAGGCGCTGGCCGACCCGGCGCGGGGCTGCAGGCTGTAGGCAGGCAGACGCTCAAGCGTTCACGACACAGGGCCTGGAGCGTACTTGTCGCCCACCCGCTCGCGCAGCGGGTGCGTGTCGTACACGATGTGCATGCTGTCGATGCGGTCGCTGCCCGGCCGGAAGCCGAACACGTCGACGCAGGTGAAGTCGACCAGCCTGCCGTCATTCAACGTCCAGTCGTAGCGGAAGTAGGCCGCCACGCGCATGGTGTCGTCCGCAGGCTGCGCGGACGCGAACAGATCGATCAGAGCGTGATCACGCTCTGGCTCGATGCCTGCGCCAGCTTGGGAAAGAAATCTCGCGCCTTCATGGTGCCGAGAAATGGGGAGTGCACCACGCCGTCGTCCTCGAAAGCGGAGATCAGCCCGGCGGTGTCGCTCGCGTGCAAGTGCCGCAAGTAGGTGCGCACCGCGTCCTGTTGAAGTTGGCTCATCCATGGGCTCCTTGTCAGTTCGCGGTTGAATCGTTGCAGACATCGTGCGTGCCGACAAGCCAAATTGGCCGCCAATCCATTAGCGCACGAGAACCCGGACCCGGTGTACGCAGGCCTGTTCGTATACCAAGCCGTCATCAATTCCGCGGATGCGGCTCCTCAGCCGCTCGTGTAGCTTCCTCCACTACACAGGAGGCACCGAAACCATGAGCATCAACTCGCTAGCCAATGCTGCAGCAGCCCGTCGTCCCGACACCGCTCCGCTAGGACGGACGCCTCAGACCCTGGACGAAATTGCCAAGGCGGCCAGCTCACCGCCCGCGACTTCAGAGCAGCCTCCTAAGGAACAGCAACCTCCAAACGGCAAGGGGAATATCGAGACCGCACTCAATATCCTCTTTGGGTACATCCCCACTGAGATCGTCACGCTGTATGTGGCTGTATTGGCAGCGATCGGCGTGGAAGGCAAAGTGACACCTACCGAATGGGCCTCGTTCGGGGTCTTCGTTGCAGGCACCCCAGTAGTGGTCTGGCTTGTCTACGGAGCGAAGCTCAAGAACTCAAACTTGCCATTGCCTCTCACCTACGCAACGTGGCCGGTTTGGGAAATGTTTGCAGCTACCGTGGCGTTTGTGGCCTGGGGATTTGCATTGCCGCAATCACCGTTTGCCGCGTTCACCTGGTATTCCTCGGCCCTCGCCGGCGTTGTCGTGTTGATCACCTCTGCCATCCTTGGCCTGCTTGCACCGTTCTTTCAGCGTCAGCTCGCAAAATGATAGCTAACCACTTACGTCGAACGTTAGACAAATCAACTCATCAAGGAGACACACCATCGCTTCATTCTCCGTTCAAGGCCCCTTCGTTGTCGGCACTACGAAGATGCCAGTCGGTCGACAAATCGGTAGTGCGAATGCCAAAGCATTCTGGGCAATCCACACTGGTGTTGCGAGCGAAGTCGGCTGTTACGTTTTCGCGTTCAAGGCGGCGAAAGGGTACAAACCGGTGTACGCCGGAAAAGCCACCAAGAGCTTCAAGCAGGAGGTCTTCACTCCGCACAAGCTGAACCACTTCAACACTGGCCTTGGTCACCAAAGGAAAGGCACGCCGGTGTTGTTCTTCGTCTGCCTGAACAAGACGGCTGGTGCGGTAAGCAAGTCCGCAATCAACGAGGCAGAGTCATACCTAATTCAGGCGGGGCTCGCGGCGAACAGTGCCCTCTTGAATGACAAGAAGACAAAAGTAGCTACATGGAGCATCAATGGCATTGTTCGCTCCAAGGCGGGTAAGCCATCAGCGGCGGCAAATGAGTTTCGCAAGTGCGTCAAGATATAGGGAGGTTTCTAACCCTTTGCAGGAATTTCCCCGCGACGCAAGCAATTTCTGTTTGCATGTGATTGACGCGTGACGCAATCGCGAAGCAAGTGCCGAGACAGAGAACAGACTGCCTCTCTACAGACGGGCTTGTTGCACCGCACGCCGGAGGCGTTGGCGGTGCGGACCCAGATGCGAACCGCTCAGCGGGGCTTCATTCCAATCACGTGGACCTTACCAATCGAAGGCCATGAATGGTTAGTCGAGCTTGCCCGCTGCCGGTCTGACCTGTTCAGCGCGTCTTCGTCTTCACATCGCGCATGGAAGCTTGGTGATACCAGCCATGGAGTACTGACGCGAAGTGAGGCCGATCTCGCACAACAAAAGTGAACTAGCAGAGAAGGTTTTTTCGCGTGTCGCCGCATCGACCCCGATGCAGAACGAGTTTGACAGCAAATTTCTCGGGCGCCTTGCCAGCAAGGTCAGCTAATCCTTTACAGGCGCATCCACCTACTGCCCAGTCTGTATTCACCACTCGCCGCGCAAACTCGAACGGCCTGTCGTGGCCGACCGCTGACGCGTGAAGTCCGCTTCTCAAACGCGCTCGACCGCCTTCACCGCCGCCCGCAGCCATTTCGGCGCGGCATCGGTAACCACCACGTCCACCTGATCCAGGCCGGCGACGACCTGCGGCTGCACCAGCTCGAACTTGCTCGCGTCGGCCAGCAGCACACGCTGCAGCGCACACTCCAGCATCGCGCGCTTCAAGAGCGCGTCGCCGGCCTGCGATGAGGTGAGCCCCAGGCGGGGGTGCACGGCGCAAGCGCCGACGAACGCCCAGTCTGCCCGGTGCGCGCGGACCGTGGCCTCGGCCTGCGGCCCGAAGAAGGCGCGCGTCTCGTGCGACCACTCGCCGCCGGCGAGCACGAGGGTGACTTTGGCGTCGCCGCAGAAGAGCAGCGCCACATCGAGCGCGGCGGTGACGATCGTCAGAGGCCGCGAAGCGTCGGCCGCAGCCAGCGCCTGCGCCAAGGCTAGTGCGGTGCTGCCGCTGTCGATGAAGAGCGTCTGGTGCGCTTGCACCCGCGCCGCCGCGGCACGGCCGATGCTGCGCTTGGTGGAAACCTTCACATCGCTGCGCTGCGCCATCGGCAGCGCGCCCACGTGCAGCGCAATCGCCCCGCCGTGCGTCTTCTGCACCAGGCCGCGCGATTCCAGCAAGCGCAGGTCGCGGCGGATGCTGTCTTCCGACACCTGGTACAGCGCGGCCAGCGCCGACACCTCGACCCGGCCCGACTCGCGCAGCGCTGCTGCGATTGCGCTCTGCCGCTCTTCGGCAAAGCGCGGGCGCGCTGCCTCCGGCTCGGCCGGCGGATCGATCACTCGTGCTGGGCGACGCGCTTTCATGGTCTTTCGCAAATGTGCATGAATCAGCACATTCTGGCACACTGACGCAATTGGTCGCAGTGCATCGGCGACACCGAAAACCCGGAACTTGCTCATGACTTCGACCCGCACTTCGGCACACCCCGTGCCGCATTCCCTCTCCGCCCTGAGCCGGGCGCGCTGGGCCACGCGGCTTCAGTTCATGGCGCTCGGCACGCTCGGCGGCACCTGGGGCGCGCACATCCCGTCACTGAAAGCCCGCTATGCGATCAACGAGGCCACGCTGTCGATGGTGTTGCTGTCTGCGGCGATCGGCGCCGTGCTGTCGCTCTTCGTCGCCGGCCGCGTCGTCGGGCGCCTCGGCGCGCGCAAATCTGCAGCGCTCGCGGCCGTGGTGATGAGCCTGATGCTCGGGCTCGTGCTCGAGTTCTCGAACGTGGTGGCGCTGCTGCCCGCCATGCTGTTGTTCGGCGCCTCGATGAGCTTGTTCGACGTGGCCATCAACACCGAAGGCTCGGAGCTCGAAAGCCTCAGCGGCCGCGCCATCATGAGCAACCTGCACGGCATGTTCAGCGTGGGCGGCATGACGGGCGCGGCACTCGCCTCCTACATGCTGGGCGCCGGCGTGGCGCCGCGGCTGCAGCTCTTCGGCGTGTGCGCCGGCATCGCGCTCGTCGCCTTCATCGCATCACGCGGCATGCTCGAGGCGCGCCCCACCAGCACCGAAGAAGAAGAGAAGTCGCACTTCGCCTGGCCCCGCGGCCTGCTGCTGATCATCGGCCTGCTGATCTTTGCCGGCATGACGGCCGAAGGCGTGATGTACGACTGGTGCGTGCTCTACCTGAAGCAAGACGTCGGCATGCCGCAGGCCCAGGCCGCGCTCGGCTACGCGGCCTTCTCCGCAGCGATGGCCTTGTCGCGCTTCGGCGGCGACTTCCTCCGCTCACGCTACTCCGAACAGGCGCTGCTGCGCTTCGGCGCCAGCTTGGCGGCCGTTGCGATGGCGGTGGTGCTGCTCTCGGCCAATGCGTGGGTGGCGTTGATCGGTTTCGCACTCGTCGGTGCGGGGCTGGCGCCGGTCGCACCCATCCTCTTCAATGCCGCAACACGTGTGCCGGGCGTGAGCCGGGCGGCGGCCATCGCGTCGGTCACGTCGATCGGCTACAGCGGCTTCATGATCGGCCCGCCGCTGATCGGCAGCATCGCCACCGCGGCCTCGCTGACCCTGGCCCTCGGCGCGGTGGTGCTGGCCTCGGCACTGCTGGCCTATGGCGCACGCTACGTGCCGCAGAAGGCGGGCTGAGCGCTCGAACCCCTTCAGCCTCGGCCGGGGATTCCATCAAAGAAGGTGCAGCCCGCCATCGCACTCGACGACAACCCCGGTGACGAAGCCGTTCTCCATCAAGAACTGCACCGCGTGGCCGACGTCTTCCACCTGCCCGACCCGGCCGGCCGGAAGGGTCCGCGCCTGCTCGTCGAACACCTCGGCGCGGGTTTCGACGGGCAGCTTGCTCCACCACGCGGTGTCGATCACACCGGGCGACACCGCGTTGACGCGGCTCGGTGCCAGCTCGCGTGCGAGTGTTCCGATCATGGCCTCGAGCGCCCCGTTGATGGCGCCCAGGCCCGCGGTGCCGGGCCGTGCAATGCGCGCCGACACTGCAGTGACGAAGGTGATGCTGCCGCCGGGCCGCAATGAGCCCAGGCTCGCCTGCGCTGCATGAAGCTGGGGCCAGAACTTCGCCTCGAAGCCGCGGCGCAGGGCATCCAGGTCGAGTGACTTGAACAAGCCCGCACCTTCACCGCCGCTGAGTGTGAGCACGAGGTGATCGATCGGGCCGATCTCTGAAAAGAAGGCGTCGAGTGCCGGCCGGTCGCCGGCATCGAGCGCGGTTCCGCTGACGGTGCCGCCCATCCCTGCAAGCGCGGCGTTCACCTTCTTGCCGTCGCGCGCGGCTGCGATCACGCGGGCGCCTGCGCCTGCGGCACGGCGAACAACTTCCAGCCCGACCCCGGACGAGCCGCCGATCACGACAACCGTCTGACGTTCCAGTTTCATCTTTCTGCTCCTTCGCTTGCGTCCGATGGCGCCGCACCACGCGCCGCCCGCCAAGTGAAAGTTACGCAGTAGAGTGGTATCACTCAAATCGTTTGGCTTGATGATGGACATCAACGAGCATGATTTCAGGCAGCTCGATCTGAACCTGCTGCTGGTCTTCAGCGCGCTGCTCAAGGAGCGAAGCGTCACCCGCGCGAGCGCTCGCCTGTTCGTCGGTCAGCCGGCGCTCAGCGCCGCACTGAAGCGCCTGCGGCTTGCGCTGGGTGACGAGCTGTTCGTGCGCACGTCGCACGGCATGGCGCCGACGCCCCGGGCACTGGAACTCGCCACCTCGATCGGCCCCTTGCTGGCTTCGCTGCAGCAGGCCTTGGCGACACGCCCTTCATTCGATGCCTCAAGTTCGGACCGCGTCTTTCGCCTGGGCTTGAGCGACTCGCTCGAAGTGGCGCTCATGCCCGAGCTGCTGCAACGCCTGGCGCACGAAGCCCCGGGCGTCCGCCTGATCTCGTGCACATCGAACAGCCAGCGCGCGGCCGCGCAGCTCGACGCGGGCGAGATCGAGCTGGCCATCGGCGTGCTTCAGGATGTGCCCGCGTGGCAGCGCCGGCAAGCGCTCTTCGAGTGGACCTTCGTCTGCCTCTTCGACCCACACCACGTGAAGGTGCGCGGCCGGCGCATCACGACGGCCGAGTACCTTCGATACCCGCACGTCATGACCTCGTTCAGCGCCGGCCTGAGCGGCTTCATGGACGAGCAACTCGGCCGGAAGGGGCTGGCACGGCGGGTCGTTTTCTCCAGCCCGCATTTCGCAACGAGCCCGCTCATCGCGAAGCAGATGCCGGTGATCACCACCGTGCCGACCTTCATCGCCGAGACCTGGCGCGACGCACTGGGCCTCACCGTCAGCCCGGTGCCGATCGACGTCCCCACCTACCGGGTAGAGACATCGTGGACGGCCGCCAACGACAACGATCCAGGCTTGCGCTGGCTGGTGCAAATGGTAGGAGCGACCTTTGCGGGCAAGGTCTGGGGGAAGGCCGCGGCCCGAAGATCATCCGCAGGCCGGCGAACGCACAGGTAGCCCGCTCGGCCTTGCTGCAACGTCAATCGCGCTGCCAGTGGCCTTCCACGTAGCGCCACGCCGGGCCGCTCGGAACCCAGTGCGCCGGCACCCAGTGTGCGTTCTGCCGCTCGGCTTCCCAGTGCCCGCCGACCCACACGTGGTCGCCGCGGTCCCAGCGCCAGTGGCCGGGAATCCAGAACTGCGCCGGCCCGGGCGGCGGCGGGATCTCTTCGCGGCGCGGCGGTGGAGGCGGGCGCGGCGCATCGATCACGACCACGTTGGGCGGCGGCGCTTCGCTGCGTTGCCAGTGGCCCGGCTGATAGACCCAGCCGCCATCGGCGGGCACCCAGCGCGCCTGCACGAACACCTCGTTGACACGCGGCTCGACCCAGTGGCCGCTTTCCCACACGTGGTGGTTGCCGTCCCAGCGCCAATGGCCGCCCACCCAGTACCAGTGCGACGCAGGCGGCGGCGGGATCACTTCGACACGCGGCGGCGGCGGTGCCGTGGCCACGCGCACGCTGATGCCCGGCACCGAGGCCACGACGGCCACATGGCGAGGCGGTGCCACCACGCAGGCGGACAAGACAGCCGGCAGCGCAAGCAGCAGCGCTCGGCGCGAGAACGAATCAAGGGAACGGGGCATGGTCTGCGGCCTTTCTGAGGCAGTGAACGAACGAATGGAAAGCTGGGCTCGATGCAGATCCGTCAGATCAGGCCGATGTCGTGCGGCGTGGCGCCGGGGAACACCTGCTCGAGCATCGCGGCCGAGAGATCGAACTGCCGCGCCAGCAGCCCGGCAATCAGCGAGCGGTATTCGTTGAGCACCGGCAGGTCGCGGTTCTGGAACAGCGTGCGTGCTTCGATGGCCTGCTGCAGGCCCGCCACCGGTGGCGCGGCGAGGCTGCCGCCGAGCACCCAGTAGACGCTGCCGTGGCCGTGGTCGGTGCCGCGGTTGCCGTTCTCGCGCATCGTGCGGCCGAACTCGCTGACGACGACGACCACGGTGTCGTGCCAGGCGGTCTCGCCGATCTCGTCGGCAAAGGCGGCGAGGCCGCGGCCGAGTTCGTCGAGGCGTGACGCCAGGTAGCCGGTGGCAGCGCCCTGGCCGACATGCGTGTCCCAGCCGCCCACGTCGACGAAGCCGAGCGCGTAGCGGTCGCGCATGAGCCGCGCGATGCGGCGCGCTTCGGCCTCGAAGCCCTTGGCATCGATGGCGTTGCGGTTGGCGGCCTGCATCTCGCCGGCCATCTCTTTCGTCGCCTCTTTCGTCATCTCGCGCGCCACCTCGTCGCGCACTTCGAAGGATTCGGCCACGCGCGATTCGAGCGGGTGCGCCTGGTACATCGAGGTCAGCGCCTGGCGCAGCTTGGCATCGGCCGGCTTGGGCACGCTCTTGAGCGACACGTTGGCCACGTTCACACTGCCGCGCAAGACCAGCGGCAGCTGGTCGGTGAAGGCGATCGCATCGCGGCCTTGCAGCGTGGCGGCCAGGCGGTTCATGAAGCCCGAGCCGAAGTCGCGCCGGCCGCTGTCGGCCTGGCCGAGTTCGATGGTGTCTTGCGTTTCGAAGTGGCTGCGCGAGGTGTCGTTGGTGCCGGCAAAGGGCACGAAGCAGGCCTGCTGCTTCTGCGCGAGCGGGTAGATCGAGCTTTCGAGCGCGGGGTGCAGGCCCCAGTCGGCGGTGAGCGGCAGCGCGCCGCGCACGCCGTCGGCCGCGCGCGGAATGGCGATGTTGGGCCGCACCTCGCGGTAGAACGAACTCGTCGTCGGCACCAGCAGGCTCGCTGCGTCGTAGCCGCCGCGCAAGAAGACGAGCAGCAGGCGCGAGCCGTTGGCGGGTGCGGCGAACAGGCGGCCCGTGGCCGTCAGCGCGGTGGCGCCGGCGAGGCCGGCTTGGAGAAGTGTGCGGCGTTGCATGGCGACGGCTCCTTCAGCAATACATGAACTCGGGCGAAGACAGGTACAGGCTGCTCCAGTCTTGCGGCGAGGCGGCGTTGTCGAGCGCATCGCGCGTGGACGCGGCGAGCTGCGGGCGGATCACCTCGTAGTAGATCGGCTTCGACAGCTGCGGGAACGCAGGTTGCTCGCGCGGCGCCATCGGGTCGTCGGTCTTGAACAGGCCGGCGCTGCCGCTGCCGAGCGAGCGGGCAATCTCGAAGCGCGTGGCCATCTGGCCCGAACTCGACCACGAGGCCAGGTTGCTCGGGTAGCCGTCGGGCGTCTGCCGGTTGTACAAGCCCTGGCCCATGCGGTTGAGCCAGTTCTGCATCGGCCCGGTGTTCAGCACCACGCGCTCGCCATAGCAGGCGCGCACGGAAGACACCACGAAGTGCATCGGATCCTTGAACTTGCCGGCGGGGCTGGAGCTGAACTCCGGCGAGCGCAGCAACACGCCGAGCACCGCGGCGATCTGCCCCTGGCTGCGACCCCAGGCGTCGGCCATCGCGTCGACCACACGCGCAGGCGGATCGTCGGCGAGCAGCTGCTGCGCGATCTTGCGCGAGACGAAACGCGCCGTCGACGGGTGTACCGCGAGCGCGTCCAGCACCTCGTCGAGTTCGGCGGCGCCGCGGCCGCTGATGCTGAGCGCCAGCAGGCTCTTGTTGCCGAAGTCGTGCCGGCCGGGGTGGAACTCATAGAGGCCGTTGCGCACGTACTGCGCCGTCTGTTCGGGCCGCAGCTTGGGCGTGTTGTCGGTGAGGTTCACGCCATGACCGCTCAGCACGCGCGCAAGCTCCTGCACGTCGCGCTGCGTGTAGCCGCCGTCCACACCCAGTGTGTGCAGCTCCAGCAGCTCGCGCGCGTAGTTCTCGTTCACGCGGCCGGCGGCGTTCTGCTCGTTGTCGAGGTAGCGCAGCATCGCCGGGTGGTGGGCTACCGCGCCGAGCAGGTCGCGAAAGCGGCCCAGCGCATGCGGGCGGATCGCGCGCTCTTCATAGTCGCCCAGCATCGCGCGAACGTTGCTCTTGTACTGGTGCACGTTGAAGTGGTTGAACCAGAACCAGGTCATCTGCTCCTGCAGCTGGTTGGGCGAATAGAGTGCGCGCAGCAGGTGGCGCGAGGCGGCTTCGCGGGCGAGCTTGTTGAGCTCTTGCTGGTAGGCCTGCTGCGCGGCCTTGCGGCCCTCTTCGGTGCCGACCGCATCGGCACTCTTGCGCGTGGCTTCCGTCTCCCACACCAGCGTCTGCAGCGAGGTGGTCTGGATGCGCAGCACATCGATCTGCGCTTGTGCCAGAGCGGGTAGTGTGTTGCCGGCCGCAGCGCGCAGCTGTTCGTCGATGTAGGCCGATGCGCCCATCTGCCGCACGCGTTGCAGCTCGGCATCGGTCGCGCCCCAGCTGATGCGGTTGGTGAGGCGGTAGGTGCTGGCCGGGTCGGACGGCATGAGCCCATTGCTGCCCGTCGTGGCGCAGGCCGCGAGCCACAGCGAAGGCGAGGCGGTCGCGAGGGTCATGCCGCGCACGAAAGCACGGCGTGAACGATCAGGCCGTGCGCTGCCCAATCCCTCGTGGGATGAAGGGTCTGCAGCGCGGTTCGGTGTCGTCATGGGTTTCACAACGCCACGCCATGAAGCCGGTTGACTTGTGCGCAACCATCCGCACGAGATTTACAGAAATGACAGCGACCGCCGTGGCGCCATTCACCTTCGGTTCAACTCGATCACGGCGTGCCGTTCTTCCCGTGCAGCAGAAATGACGAGCGCTGACTCAGCCGTTCGAACCATGCTGCCAACGCGGGCAATGTGGGCCGCTCCATCGGTGTCATGAACCATCGATTGGCAGACAGGCCGAGCACGATGTCCGCGAGCGTGAAGGCGTCGCCTACGGCGTAGGCATTTGTCTTGGCCAGTTGCGCGTCAAGCATCGCCATGTGCCGGTTCCATTCGGCAACGCTCGTCGAGAGCAACGTCGCATCCGCATGCGCTGGGTTCTTGCGCACCAGCGACATGAAGGCATAGCGCCACGCGTTGTTCAGCTCGGTGGCTTGCCAATCCATCCACTGCTCGACGCGCGCACGATCGGCCGGCATGGCCGGCAGCAGGTCGACGCGGCCTTCACGGCTTGCGAGGTAGCGGCAGATGGTGTTCGACTCCCACAGCACGAACGCGCCGTCCTGGATCACGGGCACCATGGCATTCGGGTTGAGCGCGAGGAACTCGGCGGTCTGCGTCGATCGGAAGCCCGTGCCCCATTCTTCGTGTTCGATGGCGAGCTGCATCTCGGCGCACAGCCACAGCACCTTGCGCACGTTGATGGAAGACGACTTGCCCAGCAGCTTCAGCATGAAGGATCACCTCTCGACGCAGGGTAACGCTGCGCATCGGTGCCGTCTCGCCACAGATCACTTCTGTTTGCGCAGCGATCTGTCATGGCCTGACGACGCCTGATCGTGATCCACTGTGTGGGCTGAACTCGAAAGAATCCACGATGAAGATGTCGAACATTCCCTTCTGCACCACCGACTGGTCGACGGTCGAGCGCACCGAGCACAAGGGTCAGACCGGCACCGCCTGGTGGCGAACGCAGCACTTCGGCGACATCCGCGTTCGCATGGTCGAGTACTCGGCGGGCTATCTCGCCGACCACTGGTGCGTGAAAGGCCATGTGCTCTTTTGCCTGGACGGTGAGCTGCACACGGCGCTCGCCGATGGCAGAACCTTCACCCTCACCCCCGGCATGAGCTACCAGGTGGCCGACAACGCGGAACCGCACCAGTCGTCCACCGCGCTCGGCGCGACGCTGTTCATCGTCGACTGAGTTCGCGCCTCAGCCGCCAGCTTCAGAGTTGCAGCGCGACGCCGATCGCGGCGCCGATGGCGATCAGCCACACCGGGTTCAGCTTGGTCATCATCATCACGCCGACGCTGGCCACGGTGAGCAGCACCTGGGTGTGCCCGGTGTCGGCCGTGCGGGCGAGCACCCAGCCGCCGCCGGCCAGCAGCCCGGTCGAGATGGGCGCGAGCCCGTTCTTCACGGCACGGCTCAGCCGGCCGGCGGGCCGCTGCGGCGTGAAGCGCACCAGCAGCAGCGTCAGGAAGAAGGTCGGCATCACCACGGCGATGGTCGCGCCGATCGCACCGGTGAGCCCTGCCACTTGCAGCCCCACCAGGGTGACGTAGAGCACGTTGGGCCCCGGTGCCGCCTGCGCGATGGCGAACGCGGCGACGAACTGGTCGGCCGTCAGCCAGTGCTGCGTGTCGACGGCGTAGCGGTGAATGTCCGGCGCGAGCATCAGCACGCCGCCGCCCACCGCCGTCAGCGAGATGAGGGCGAAGTACAGCAGCATCGGCACCAGCACGCTGCCTTCGGCGTCGGCGTTCATGGCTGCCCCGATGAAGGTGGCTCTGATTGGGTCCAGGCCAGTGCGATGGACAGTGGCGCGAGCACCGCAGCCACCTCGATCAACGGCCACCCCATGACGCCGACTCCAACGAAAGCCGCCACGCCGATCAAGGCCGTCGAGGCCATCTGCTTCCAGCGTGCGTCCGCTTGCGACAGCCCGAGCGCCATCTTCATCGCCGTCGCAATCACCAGCCCGGCGGCGATTGCGGACATGCCCACGAGCACATGCCGAACGACGGGCTGGGTGGCGAACCTGGCGTACGCGATGCCCAACGCAAGCACCAGCAGCATGGGGCCGAGCAGGATGCCGGCAAAGGCGGCAACGGCGCCTCGCAAGCGGGCGTAGCGCCAGCCGATCATCACGGCCATGTTGCAGATGGTCGGGCCAGGCAGCATCTGGCTGAAGGCCAGGTAGTGCGAGAACTCGCGCTCCGTCAGCCAGCGCCGTTTCACCACCAGCGCGTGGTAGGCGAAGGGCATCACCCCGCCGAAACCGGTCAGCGCCATCCGGCTGAACGCGACGAAGAGGGTGGGCCACCGAATGCTGATGGCGGGGCTGTCGGTCGAGATGTCGGGAGTCATGACGCAGGCGCTTGGGTGGATGAGAGTTGTTGCAAGGTCGCGCGCTGCCACGCGTGTTCAGGCTCGAAGGCCGACGGGTCGCTGACCGCATAGCCGCCATACGCATAGACCATGGCGTAGGCCGCGTACTCGGCGGCGGCTCCGGCCTTGCCGGAGAGGGCGTTGGCGACCGCGTAGGTGGCTGAGACGGCCGCGTGGGAGCACCCGTCGATGGAGCCGGAGCCGCGGTGGCTTTGCGCGATCTGCGCCATCTGCTGCGCAGCGGCGCTCAGCGCAGCACCGTCGGCCCGACCTTCGATGAAACCTCTCAGCACCGCCACGCAGGCGATGGCGCCCGGGTCTTCCAGCAGGTGCTCGATGCGTGCCACACAGGCCAGGCCGAATGCCAGCCGCAGCGATTCGGGGGCCTGCGCCAGCAGATCGGCGACGGATAGCTCACTCGAATTCTTCATGTCGCGCGAAGGAATGAGTGTCATGGTGGGGAAGTGCAGGAGCCGCAGCGAACAAATGGTGCGCCGCGCAGGCCCGTGTGTAAACTGAATTGATTGCAGCGATTGATGCATAAAACTTCATGAAGATCGATGTGCTCGGTGTGCAGGCCTTCGTCGCGCTGGCGGAGCAAGGCAGCTTTCGCAAGGCGGCCGCGTCGCTGTTCATCACGCAGACGGCGCTGACCCGCCGGCTGCAGAACCTGGAGACCTTTCTCGGCGTGAAGCTGGTCGAGCGCACGACGCGCTCGCTGGCGCTCACCGGCCTCGGCGCCAACTTTCTGCCGCAGGCGCGGCGCCTGCTGGCCGAGCTGCAGTTTTCATTGCAAGAGATCCGCGAAACCGGCCGCGCGTTGCGCGGCAACGTGACGCTGTCGTGCGTGCCGACAGTCGGCGTGCAATACCTGCCGCGGGTGATTCAGGCGTACGCCGAGCGCCACCCCGACAACCGCGTGCGCGTGCTCGACCATTCCACCGCGGGTGTCGAGCAGGCCGTGCTGCGGCGCGAGGCCGAGTTCGGCATCGGCATCACCGGCCAGCACCACCCCGACCTCACCAGCCGCGTGCTGCTGCACGACCGCTTCGTGCTGGTGTGCCGCGACGACCACCCTCTGGCCGCGCGGCAGCGCCTGCGCTGGAGCGAGCTTCGCGAGCACACGCTGATCCTGCCCGGCCCGGGCAGCAGCAACCGCCCGCTGCTCGACGAGAGCCTGGCCGACTTCGGCTCGCTGCTGAAATCGCACTACGAGGCAGAGCGCAGTTCGACGGCCGTGGGCCTGGTGCAAGCCGGCGTGGGGGCAGCCGTGGTGCCGAGCCTTGCTCTGCAGGCCAGCACCTACCCGCGGCTGCGCGTGTTGTCGCTGAGCGAGCCCGTCATCACGCGCGGGTTTGCTCTGCTGCTGCGCAAGAACGGCAGCCGGTCACCGGCCGCGCAGGCGCTGGTCGATCTGATCATCAGCGACTCGACCCGGCAGACCGCTGCACCCGCCCGCAAGCGACGCAGCTGAGCGTTACGCGGCCGCGCGAGGAGCGCGCTCTTCCAGGCCGATGTCGACCTGCATCTCGTTGGCCAGCGTACCCAGCTCGCGCCGCAGGTCGTCGACCGAGATCGTGGCCGGCACCAGCAGGTGCGCACCAATCTTGAAGGTCTGGTGGCCGTTCACGCCGCGAGTGATCTCGGTGTGGATGTTCTCGATGCTCACACCGCGCTCCGCCAGGATGCGCGTCAGGTTGCTGACAATGCCGACGCGGTCGTTGCCGACGAGCTCCAGCTCCACGCCGCGCAGCGTGGCCGGGCGGTTGGCTTCGTCACTCTTCGCGATCACGACCTTCAGGCCGGTCGACTCCAGGCCGCGCAGCGCGGCCACCAATGCATCGGCGTTCTCGCGCGGCACCTCGAAGTGCACCATGCCGGCAAACTCGCCGGCCGCACGGGCCAGCCGGCTCGCAGCCCAGTTGGCGCCGAAGCGCTGGGCCTTGTCCGACAGCTGGCTCACGATGCCGGGGCGGTCGGGCCCCATCACGGTGACAACGAGCGAGGTGGTCTGGTGCGCGTCGTCTTCGGTCAGCACCACGGCGCGGCGGATCATCGGCGCCTTGGTGGCGTAGCGCAGGTCTTGCGTGCGGGCAGGCACCTCGTCGTGGTCGCGGGCGTGCCGCACTACCTGCGCAATCAGCGCGAGGCCCATCGGCGCCAAGGCACGTTCCCACAGCTCGCGCGCCGTCTCGCCCTTGCCGACGAAGCACCAGTCCTGCGCGGCGATGGCGCCCGCATCCCAACCGTCGGCCAAGTGGTAGATGGAGCCACCGGCGATCGGGTCGCCTTCGAGAATGGTCCACTCGACGGCGGCAATGCCGCGGTGGCGCGGCAGCAGCGACGGGTGGTAACCGATGCCGCCGTAGCGCGCGCGGGCCAGCGCTTCATCGCTCACGCGCGCATGGGTGTGCGCCGCGACGATGAGGTCGAGGCCTTCGGGCACGGCGTCGCCCGGCACGATCTTCGGATTGGCCATCACGTGGACCGGCACGCCGGCCTTCTGCGCCGCCAGGGCCAGCCGGTCGTCTGCCGCCGGGGCGACGACGCCGGCGATCTCCACGCCCTCTTCCTTCAGCAAGGCTTCGAACACCGAGGCGCCGAAATAGCGGGACCCCACCAGAGCACATTTCATCGAGAGACTCCTCCATCCACACCGGCCGGTGGCGTGGCGGAAGCATTGTGCCGTGGTGGGCGCGCCAGTTTTTTCAGTGGCTGATCATCCAGGGGCGCTTGCTGGGGAAGGCCTTGTTGCCGTTCGGTGCGGTGACCGTCGCGCCGCGCTTGGCGGTGGAGCAGCAGCCGCAGCCCGATGGGTGCTTGAGCCGCGCGTAGTCGCTCGATCGCTTGGGCTCATGCCGTGCGCGCTCGTTGGTGTCCATCGCGCGGCGTGTGCTGCCTTCCATCAAGGCGAGCCGTGGCGCGCTCGCGAACACGCGCGGCGAGGCGCCGCCGCAGTCGGGGCACGTGGCAGCTTCGTTGCGCGCCGCCAGCGTGCGGAAGGCGTCAAAACCGCCGCACTGGTCGCAGGCGTAGTCGTAGGTCGGCATGATCAGACGAGGTCAGGCGACAGCGGCATGCTGACCGAGCCGTCGATGAACTTCGTCGGCCCGTTGGCGTTCGGGTTGATGTCGAAGTCGAAGATCTGCGTCGGCAGCCACAGCGTGGCGCAGGCGTTCGGCACGTCGACCACCCCGCTGATGTGGCCCTGCACCGGTGCCGTGCCGAGGATGGAATAGGCCTGTGCCCCCGAGTAGCCGAACTTCTTCAAATACTCGATCGCGTTCAGGCAGGCCTGGCGGTAGGCCACGTTCACGTCGAGGTAGTACTGCTTGCCGGCCTCGTCGACCGAGATGCCTTCGAAGATGATGTAGTCGTTGTAGTGCGGCGTGATCGGGCTGGGCTTGAAGATCGGGTTCTTGATGCCGTACTTGGCCATGCCGCCCTTGATCAGCGTGACCTTCATGTGCACCCAGCCGGCCATCTCAATGGCGCCGCAGAAGGTGATCTCGCCGTCGCCCTGGCTGAAGTGCAGGTCGCCCACGCTGAGGCCCGCGCCGTCGACGTAGACGGGGAAGAAGACCTTGGAACCGCGCGACAAGTCCTTGATGTCGCAGTTGCCGCCGTGCTCGCGCGGTGGCACGGTGCGCGCGCCTTCGGCGGCGGCCTTGGCTTTCGCGTCACCACTCATCTTGCCCATGTGGGCCGTGCCGGGAGACGGCGGGTTGGCGAGGCCACCGGTCGGATTGCTGTCGATCAGCTGCTGCTCGCGCTGGTTCCACAGATCGAGCATCGGCTTGTCGGGCAAGCAGCCGATCAGCCCGGGGTGGATCAGGCCGGCGAACTTCACGCCCGGCACGTGGCGCGAGCTGGTGTACAGGCCATGAAAGTCCCAGATCGACTTCTGCGCCTGCGGGAAGTGCTCGGTCAGAAAGCCGCCGCCGTTCTTCTTGCTGAAGAAGCCGTTGAAGCCCCACAGGCTGTCGTCCTTGGCGCCGATGTCGAGCAGATCGACCACCAGCAGGTCGCCGGGTTCGGCCCCCTTCACGCCCACTGGGCCAGACAGGTAGTGCACCGTGGTGAGGTCGATGTCACGCACGTCGTCGGCGCTGTCGTTGTTCTTGATGAATCCTCCCGTCCAGTCGAAGGTCTCGAGGATGAAGTCGTCACCCGGGTTGACCCAGCACGCCATCGGGATGTCGGGGTGCCAGCGGTTGTGGATGTTCTCGTTCTCGACGGGCGACTTGGTGAGGTCGACCTTGATCAGCGTGTCAGTCATGTCTTGGCTCCTGTGGTTTAGACGGACAAAAATTGTTTGATGCGGGCGGAGTCGGTGGCGGCTCTTGAGCTCTCGTGCACCAGTCGCCCGCCTTCGATCACGAACAGGCGGTCGGCGACGTCCATCGCGAAACTCAGCACCTGCTCGGAGACGATGATCGTGATCTCGCGCATCTTGCGGATCTCGTTCAGCGCCTTCGCGATGTCCTTGATGATGGAAGGCTGGATGCCTTCGGTCGGCTCGTCGAGCAGCAGCACCTTGGGGTTGGTGACCAGTGCCCGCGCGATCGCGAGCTGCTGCTGCTGGCCGCCGGAGAGGTTACCGCCCTTGCGGCCGCGCATGTCGAACAGCACCGGGAACAGCGCGTAGATCTCGTCGGGCACGCGCTTGCTTTGGGTGTTCTCCATGCCGGTCTCGATGTTCTCGAGCACGGTGAGCGTCGGGAAGATCATGCGGCCCTGCGGCACGTAGGCCAGGCCTTTCTGAACGCGCCGGTAGCTCTCTTCCTTCGAGACGTCGTGGCCATCGATGGTGATGCTGCCGCTCTTGATCGGCAGCACCCCCATCAGGCTCTTGAACAGCGTGGTCTTGCCCATGCCGTTGCGTCCCATGATGGCGATGGTCTCGTTCTTCTTGGCAGAGAAGTCGATGCCGTGCAGGGCCTCGCTCTGGCCGTAGGCGGTGTGGAGGTTGGTGACGGTGAGCATGGTTTCCTCAGGCGAAATGGGCTTCGACAGGCTCAGCCCCGAACGGAGATTTCGAACGGGATTTGCGAAAGGCCTTGGCAAGCCACCCGTTCGCCCTGAGCCTGTCGAAGGGTCAGCGCATGGCACGAAGGCTTCGACAAGCTCAGCCCGAACGGAGATGGGCACACGTCGAGGCGCATCTCAATGCCCCAGGTAGACGTCGATCACCTTCGGATCGTTCTGCACCTGCTCCATCGACCCTTCCGCGAGGATCTTTCCCTGGTGCATCACGGTCACCTTGTGCGCGATCTTCTTGACGAAATCCATGTCGTGCTCGATCACGATCACCGAGCGGCCCTTGCAGATGCGCTGCAGCAGCTCAGCGGTGAGCTCGCGCTCGCGCACACTCATGCCGGCGATGGGCTCGTCAAGCATCAGCAGCTCCGGGTCCTGCATCAGCAGCATGCCGATCTCGAGCCACTGCTTCTGGCCGTGCGAGAGCAGGCCGGCTTCGAACTCGAGGTGCTGTTCCAGGCCGATCTCGGTGGCAACGGCTTGCACGCGCTCCTTCACGTCGGCGGTGCACTTGAAGGCCAAGGCACCGAAGACGCCACGGCCACGCGGGAACGAAACCTCGAGGTTCTGGAACACGCTGAGGTTCTCGTAGATCGACGGCGTCTGGAACTTTCTGCCGATGCCCTTGCGCACGATCTCGTACTCCGGCAGCTTGGTCATCTCGTGGTTCTTGAACTTGATGCTGCCGTGGCTCGAACGCGTCTTGCCGCAGATCAGGTCGAGCAGCGTGGTCTTGCCCGCGCCGTTGGGACCGATGATCACGCGCAGCTCGTTCTTGTCGACGTAGAGCGTGAGCTTGTCGATGGCCTTGAAGCCGTCGAACGAGACGGTGAGGTCTTCCACCGCGAGAACGAAGTCAGTGTTGCTCATGACAGCCCCCACGTCGCTTCGCTCCTGCCCCCCAAGGGGGCGCCGTCTGGCCCTTGGGACGGCCCGGCGGGCTGACGTTGCTCAATCGGGGCACTTTGCTTCGCGCGTGCCCATTTGCGCTCTTTGAACCACGGCTTGATCTTGTCGACGTACAAACCCGCCAAGCCCTCGGGGAAGGCGAGCACCACACCCAGGAACATGGCAGCCATCAGGAACAGCCACAGGTCGGGAAAGCTCTCGGAGAAGTAGGTCTTGCCGAAGTTGACGAGCAGCGTGCCGTACACCGCGCCGACCAGTGACATGCGCCCGCCCACCGCCGCAAAGATCACCATCTCGATGCTGGGCACGATGCCCACCAGCGACGGCGACATGAAGCCCACCTGCAGCGTGAAGAGCGCACCGCCGATGGCCGACAGCATGGCCGCAAGGCAGAAGGCGAAGACGCGGAACATCGACACGTCGTAGCCGGAGAAGCGGACGCGGTCTTCCTTGTCGCGCATGGCCAGCAGCAGCGTGCCGAGCTTGCTGCGCTGGATCCACAGGCAGGCGGCGATGGCACCGAGCAGCAACGCGACGTTGACGAAGTAGAGGATGTACTTGGCGCTGTCGGTGCGCGTGTCCCACCCGAGGATGGTCTTCAGGTCGGTCATGCCGTTCACGCCGCCGGTGTAGCCCTGTTGGCCGATGATCAGCACCGTGAGGATCAGCGCGACTGCCTGCGTGATGATCGCGAAGTACACGCCGCCGACGCGGCGCTTGAACATCGCGAAGCCGATGATGAAGGCGAGCAGCGTCGGCACGACCAGGATCAACAACAGCGTGAGCGGGAAGCTCTTGAACGGCGTCCACCAGAGCGGCAGGGCGGTGAGCTGGTTCCAATCCATGAAGTCGGGAATGCCAGGCGTCGACTGGATCTTGGTGGTGATGGGGTCGCTGGCCTCGAGCTTCAGGAACATCGCCATGCCGTAGCCACCGAGGCCGAAGAACACGCCCTGGCCCAGGCTCAGCACGCCGCCGTAGCCCCACAGCATCACCAGGCCCAGCGCGACGAAGGCGTAGCTCAGGTACTTGCCGACGAGGTTGAGCCGGAAGAGATCGAATGCGAGGGGAAACACGATGACGAGCAACACGGCGAGCAGCAGCACGCTGCCCGCCCCTGTTCTGTCCATCCACTGCTTGAGGCTGTTCATGAGGCGATCCGTGGTTGCAATTCCGTCGTCATTCCCGCGCAGGCGGGAATCCACGATGTGCCGCGATGCTGGATTCCCGCCTGCGCGGGAATGACGGTGCGTGTGTTCATCAGCGGCGCACCTTCGATGCGAACAAGCCCTGCGGCCGCATCATCAAGATCAGCACGATGGCCGACAGCGTGAGCACCTTGGCCATGGAGCCGGTGATGAAGAACTCGGCGATCGACTGCGTCTGCGCGATGCCGAAGGCCGAGACCACGGTGCCGAAGAGGCTGGCCGCGCCGCCGAAGGTGACGACCAGGAAGGCGTCGACGATGTAAAGCGAGCCGCTGGTCGGGCCGGTGGAGCCGATGGTGGTGAAGGCCGCGCCCGCCACGCCGGCGATGCCGCAGCCGATGGCGAAGGTGAGGCGGTCGGTCTTCTTGGTGTTGATGCCGGTCGCGTTGGCCATCACGCGGTTGGCCACCGTGGCGCGAACCCGCAGGCCCCAGCGCGACTTGTAGAGCGCGATCAGCACGCCGCCGGTGACGACCGCCGTGAGCGCCATCACGAAGAGGCCGTTGATGGGGATGTCGAGGCCGGGCGCCGGTGCCCACGAGCCCATCAGCCAGTCGGGCAGCGTGGGGCTCACTTCCTTGGCACCGAAGGTGGAACGGAAGATCTGCTGCATGCCCAGCGACAAGCCCCAGGTGGCGAGCAGCGTGTCGAGCGGGCGCTTGTAGAGGTGGCGGATGAAGGCCCACTCGACGCCCCAGCCGACGATGAAGGCCAGCACGAAGGCCGCGATGATCGCGAACGGGAAGTACACCGCCACCAGCTTGGGCGCGTAGGCCTCGGCCAAGTGCGAGAAGAAATAGATGGTGTAGGCACCGATGGTCATGAACTCGCCATGCGCCATGTTGATGACGCCCATCTGCCCGAAGATGATGGCCAGCCCCAGGCCCATCAGCAGCAGCACCGAGAACAGGCTGAGGCCGGCAAAGCCTTGCATCAGGCTGATGTTGAGGATCTCGGAAAAGGTCATTCGGGTGCTCCAGGGTTCGCCGTCATTCCCGCGAAGGCGGGAATCCAGTGCCCGCGCCGCCATGGATTCCCGCCTGCGCGGGAATGACGGAAAGCGGCGGGGCGACTGCGGCTTACTGGTAACCCTTCGGGAACGGGTTCGGCTCAATGAGCGCTGGCGACTCCGCCACCACCTTGAATTGCCCATCCGTGCCGGCTTCGCCGATGCGCGCCTTGCTCCACAGGTGGTGGTTCTCGTGCAGCTTCACGTAGCCCTCGGGCGCGGTCTTGAGTTCGATGCCGGTGGAGGCGACGGCGATCTTGTCGACGTCGAAGCTGCCCGCCTTCTCGACGGTGGCCTTCCACAGCCACGGGCCGAGGTAGCCGGCCTGCGTGACGTCGCCGATCACCGCATCCTTGCCGTACTTGGCCTTGAAGGCGGTCACGAAGGCCTTGTTGTTGGCGTTGTCCAGCGACTGGAAGTACTTCATCGACGCGTAGAAGCCGTTCATGTTCTCGCCGCCGATGCCCAGCACCTCGTCTTCGGTCACCGAGATGGTCAGCAGGAATTGCGTCTTCGCCGTCACGCCTGCCGCCTTGAGCTGCTTGTAGAACGCGACGTTGGAGCCGCCCACCACCGCGATGAAGATGCAATCGGGCTTGGCGACCTTGATCTTGTTGATCAGCGAGTTGAAATTGGTGTGGCCCAGCGGGTAGTACTCCTCGCCGACGACCTTGCTGCCCGCCGGCAGATGGCCCTCAATGTGTTTGCGGCCGATCTTCATGGAGGTGCGCGGCCAGATGTAGTCGGAGCCGACCAGGAAAAAGGTTTTCGCCTTCTTCTCCTTCGATGCCCAATCGAGGCCGTAGAGGATCTGCTGCGTCGCCTCTTGCCCGGTGTAGATCACGTTCTTGCTCTGCTCCAGGCCTTCGTAGAAGGTCGGGTAATAGAGCATGCCGTTCTCTTTCTCGAAGATCGGCAGCACGGCCTTGCGCGAGGCGCTGGTCCAGCAGCCGAACACGCAGGCCACGCGGTCGTTCACCAGCAGCTTCTTGCTCTTCTCGGCGAAGGTGGGCCAGTCGGAGGCGCCGTCTTCCTTGATGACCTTGATCTTGCGGCCGAGCACGCCGCCCGCTGCGTTGATCTGGTCGATGGCGAGTTGCTCGGCCTGGATGGAACCGGTCTCCGAGATCGCCATCGTGCCGGTGGCCGAGTGCAGCTGGCCCACGGTCACTTCGGTGTCGGTGACGGCGAGCTTGGTGGTGTTCACCTTGGCGGTGGGGAAGGCTTGCGCCAGCGCCAGGCCGCTCAGGCCCATCAGCGGCAGGGCGGCCGCGCCTTGTAGCAGGCGGCGGCGTTGTTGGTCAGGGGACGAAGGATCGTGCGGGTCGTGCGACATGGAGCTTCTCCGAGCAGGTTGTGGGCGGTGTGGTGAACCGGCCGGCACCAAACACGTGCCGCAGCGCTTGCGCATTCACCATGGGCTCTAAGGTAGGAGATGGCATGCGCAGATCGAATACGTCAATCAACGTAGCCGGGTTGGGCGCGGGTGCGCTCACACTCGCTGCAGCCCTTCGCTCTGAGCGATTTCCGTTCGCCCTGAGCCTGTCGAAGGGCCGGCTCGCATGCCACCAGGCTTCGACAAGCTCAGCCCGAACGGTCCTTGCATCGCGGAGCACATTTCTTGCAAGCACCCACAGGCTTAAGCCCGGAGGGTGCCGTGTCTGTGGCCACACAAAAAATCTTTCGCATCCGTCGCGACTACAACACCTGGGTCGCGAACGAGACCCTGGAAGACTATGCGCTGCGCTACACGCCGCGCACCTTCCGCAAGTGGAGCGAGTTCCGCGTCGCCAACACGGCGTTCGGTGCCACCTCGTTCCTCGCGCTCGAAGCCATCGGCGGCTCCATCGCGCTGAGCTACGGCTTCTCGAATGCGATCTGGGCGATCCTGGTGGTGGGGCTCATCACCTTCCTCACCGGCCTGCCGATCAGCTATTACGCCGCCAAGTACGGCGTCGACATGGACCTGCTCACCCGCGGCGCGGGCTTCGGCTACCTGGGCTCCACGCTCACCTCGCTGATCTACGCGAGCTTCACCTTCATCTTCTTCGCGCTCGAGGCGGCCATCCTCGCGCTCGCGTTGCAGATGTACTTCGGCTGGCCGCTGCCGCTGTGCTACCTGCTGTCGTCGCTGGGCATCGTGCCGCTGGTGATGTACGGCATCACGCTGATCTCGCGCCTGCAGCTGTGGACGCAGCCGCTGTGGATCGTGCTGCTGGTCACGCCCTACCTCTTCGTGCTGGTGAAGAACCCGCAGGTCTTCAGCGACTTCACCGGTCTCGTCGGCCGCACCTCGGGCAGCAATGGCTTCAGCTGGCTGATGTTCGGCACCGCGGCCACCGTCGCCTTCTCGCTCGTCGTGCAGATTGGCGAGCAGGTCGACTACCTGCGCTTCCTGCCCGAGAAGACTGCTGCCAATAAGCGCCGCTGGTGGACGGCGGTGCTGGTGGCTGGCCCAGGTTGGGTGGTGCCGGGCATGGTGAAGATGCTGGGCGGTGCGTTCCTCGCCTTCCTCGCGCTGCAGCACCAGATCCCCACCGACAAGGCGATGGAGCCGACGCAGATGTACCTGGCCGCCTACGGCTACGTGTTCGATAACCCGGCGTGGATTCTTGCGATCACCACGCTCTTCGTCGTGGTGTCGCAGGTCAAGATCAACCTCACCAACGCGTATGCCGGTTCGCTCGCGTGGAGCAATTTCTTCGCGCGGCTCACGCACAGCCACCCCGGCCGCGTGGTGTGGCTGGTGTTCAACGTGCTGATCGCCGTGCTGCTGATGACGCTCGGCGTGTTCGAGGCGCTGGAGCGCGTGCTGGGGCTCTACAGCAACGTCGCCATTGCGTGGGTCGGTGCGCTGGTGGCCGACCTCGTCATCAACAAGCCGCTGGGCCTGAGCCCGAAGCACATCGAGTTCAAGCGCGCGCATTTGTACGACATCAACCCGGTCGGCCTGGGCGCGATGCTCACTGCGGCGGTGCTGGCCATCGTGGCCTACGCCGGCGCACTCGGCCCGGTCGCCGAGGCCTTCGCGCCCTTCATCGCGCTGATCACCGCGATGGTGTTGTCGCCGCTGCTCGCCTGGGCCACTGGCGGGCGCTACTACCTCGCGCGGCGCAGCCCGGAGCGCTGGGCGCCGGGGCAGAGCGTGATGTGCTCGGTGTGCGACAACGCCTTCGAGTCTGAAGACATGGCGCACTGCCCGGCCTACGACGCACCGATCTGCTCGCTGTGCTGCACGCTCGAATCGCGCTGCCACGACCGCTGCAAGACCAACTCACGCGCAGCCGAGCAGGTGAGCGCCGCATTGGTCACCGTACTGCCGGCGAGCCTCTCGTCGCGCGTGAACTTTCGCGTGGCGCACTACCTCGTGGTGGCCTGCTCGCTGATCGGCCTGCTCGGCGTGATCCTCGGCGTGGTGTACGACCAGCAGGGCGTGTTGCGCGCGGCCGACCAGCTCACTCTGCAGGCGCCGTTCCTCAAGGTCTTCTCGCTGCTCTCGCTGGTGGCCGCGGTGGGCGCCTGGTGGGTGGTGCTGGGCAGCGAGAGCCGCCACATGGCGCAAGACGAATCGAACCGCCAGAACCAGCTGCTCACGCGCGAGATCGAGGCCCACCAGCGCACCGACGCCGCGCTGCAGGCCGCGAAAGACGTGGCCGAGGCCGCCAACCAGGCCAAGACGCGCTACGTGGCCGGCATGACGCACGAGCTGCGCACTCCCCTCAACAGCATCCTCGGCTACGCGCAGATTTTGATGAAGGACGAGCAGGTGCAGGGCACGCGCCGCGCGTCGGTCGCCACCATCCACCGCAGCGGCGAACACCTTCACGGCCTGATCGACGGCCTGCTCGACCTGGCGCGCATCGAGGCCGGCCGCCTGCGGCTCGACCCGGCGCCGCTGCCGGTGCACGAGTTCCTCGACGACCTGGTGCGCATGGTCGCACCGCAGGCCGAGGCCAAGGGCCTGGTGTTCCGGCTCGAAACCAGCGGGCGCGTTCCCGACTACGTGAATGCCGACGCCAAGCGCCTGCGCCAGATCGTCATCAACCTGCTGAGCAACGCCGTGCGCTTCACCGACAGCGGCAGCGTAACGCTGCGGCTCGACCACCGGCGCGAGGTGGCACGCATCGAGGTCATCGACACCGGCATCGGCATTGCCGAGCAGGACCAGGAGCGCATCTTCCTGCCCTTCGAGCGTGGCAGCGCCGGTCGCCGCACGGGAGACGCCGGCACCGGCCTCGGCCTGACCATCACGCACCTGCTCACGCAGCTGATGGGTGGCGAGCTCACGGTGAAGAGCGTGCCGGGCCAAGGCAGCACCTTCACCGCGCGGCTCTATCTGCGCGAAGTGGCGGCGCCCAGCCAGGCGCGCATCACGCACCGCCCGATCACCGGTTACCTGGGCGCGCGCCGCACGCTGCTCGTGGTTGATGATCAGCCCACGCAGCGGCAGATGCTGGTGGGCATGCTGGTGCCGCTGGGCTTCCAGATTCGCGAGGCGGCAAGCGGCCGCGAATGCCTGGAGAGCGTGCTGGAGGCCTGCCCCGACGCCGTGCTGCTCGACGTGTCGATGGACGACATGGATGGCTGGCAGACCGCGAAGGAGATCCGGGCCGCAGGCTTTCGCGACGTGCCCATCATCATGGTGTCGGCCAACGCCTTCGAGAACCAACCAGGCAAGCTGGCCGAAGCCGGTTGCCAGGGCTTCGTCGACAAGCCGGTGATCGAGTCGGAGCTGCTGGCGGCGCTGCAACGCGAGCTGCAGATCGAGTGGCTGGCCGAGCTGGCGCTGCCCACCTGGGGGGCATCGGGCAGCCACGACATCAATCGCCCGCCGACGCCCAATCTGCCCGCTGAAGTCACGGGCGAACTCATTCGCCTGACGCGCATCGGCCACCTGCAGGGCTTGCGGCAGGCGCTCGACGCTGCGGCCCTGGGCCACCCTCGCTGCGAAGTGCAGGTGGCGCGGTTGCGGGCGCTGCTCGATCGCTTCGACCTCGAAGGCCTGCTCGAACAGCTGGTGCAAGGCCTGCGCAATCCGACACCCACGGAGGCGGCATGAAAGAGGCTCGCCCCGCCACCGTGGTGCTGGTCGTCGACGACGCGCCGCAATCGCTCGGCCACCTGTGCCAGGCGCTGGAAGACGACGGCTACACCGTGCTGGTAGCGCGCGATGGCGAGTCCGCACTCGCGCGGCTCGACCTCGTGACACCCGATGCGATCTTGCTCGATGCGCTGATGCCCGGCCTGTCGGGTTTCGAGGTGTGCCGCCGCATCAAGCAGGACCCAGCACTCGCGCACGTGCCCATCATCTTCATGACCGGGCTGTCGGAGACGGCGCACATCGTCGAAGGTTTCGAGAGCGGCGGCGTCGACTACGTCGTCAAGCCCGTACGTGCGCAAGAGGTGCTGGTGCGCCTGGCCACGCACGTGCGCAACGCGCGGGCGGTGCGGCTGGCGCGCGAGGCCATCGACGTGGGCGGGCATGGTGTGCTGGTGATCGATGCGCAGGCACGTGTCGCCTGGCGCTCGCCGCAGGCCGCGGCCTGGTTGCGCGAGCTGTTCCCGGGTTGCGCCGAGGGCTTGCCGGCCGACTGGCTGGCGTGGCTGTCCGCGGGTGAGTCACCCCAGCACACCACCGTCGGCGCCAACGGCCAGGCACTGGTGCTGCGCAACCTCGGCCCGGTGGGCCTGGGCGAGCAGATGCTGCTGCTGCAGCGCCGCGCCGAACCCAGCGCAGCGGCCACCCGGCTGAGCACAGCCTCGCTCACGCCACGTGAGGCGGAGGTGCTGTCGTGGGTGGCCAAGGGCAAGACCAACCGTGATGTCGGCGACATCCTCGGCATGAGCCCGCGCACGGTCAACAAGCACCTGGAGCATGTGTTCGAGAAGCTCGGGGTGGAGACGCGCGCGGCGGCAGCGTCGTTGGCGAGTCGGGAGATGGGTTGAGAGACTAAGAGTTTTGACTCCGTTCGCCCTGAGCCTGTCGAAGGGTGCGCCGTGCACTGCGCTGGCTTCGACAGGCTCAGCCCGAACGGTAGGAGAACTCGAAAGTCTCTCAGCCCGACCGCGCGGGCCCGCCCAGCACCCGCTCCACCCAGCCCAGAAGATCCGCGACAACCTCTTCGCGGTTGATCTCGTTCAGCACCTCGTGCCGCGCACCTTCGTAAATCCGCACCGACACATCGGCCAGCCCGCCGGCGCGGAGCCGCTCCACCAATGGATGGAAGTACGCCAGCTTGCGATGCAGTGCGTCCTCGCCGCCCACGAACAGGTAGATCGGCAAGGCCGAAGGAATTCGCTGCAGCGCCTCGGCCGACGTGGTGCGTGCGTAAGCCGCATACATCGCCTGCCGCGACCCGACCTGCAAGCGAAAGCCGCACAGCGGATCGGCGATGTACGCGTCGACCTGCGCCTCGTCGCGGCTCAGCCAGTCATACGGCGTGCGCCGCACCACCGCCGGCGCGCTCGCGTCCTTCGACAGCTTCCAGGCGGAGCTGCTGCCGGCCTCGGCCAGGTCCAGCGCCATCGTGCCTGACAAGGCCGCCGCGCACACGCGGTGCGCGTGGTTGAGCAGGTAGACCGTCACGGCGAACGAGCCCATGCTGTGGCCGAGCAGGATCAGCGGCGCGCCTGGGTGGCGGGCATTGGCGAAGTCGCTCACGGCGACCATGTCGTCCACCAGCCCGTTGAAACCGCTCGGGCCGAGATCGCCCTTGGCACCACGGCGCGCCGCCTCTTCGCCGTGGCCGCGGTGCTCGTTGGCCACCACCGCACAGCCGGCCCGCACCAGCGCCTCGGCCAGCGGGCGATAGCGGCGCGCATGCTCGCCCATGCCATGCGCGATCTGCACCACCGCACGAGCGGGTGTCGGCGTGTCCCAGGCAAACACGTCGAGCGAGTGACCGTCGCTCGCGGTCAGGCCATGGCGCGTTTCGATCGCAGGCATCGAGCAGCTCAGTGCAGGTGCGACACGGCCCACAACCAGGCCGGCGCAGTGAGCGCGAATGCAAAGGTCGACAGCGCGATGGCCGCGGTGGTCTCGGCCTCTTGCGCTTCATAGCGCTGCGCGAAGATCAATGCGTTGTTGCCGGTCGGCAGCGCAGCGGCCATCACCACCACCGACAACGGCAACCCGCTGAGGCCGAAGCCCCAATGGCCGACCACCAGCACCACGGCAGGCAACAGCAGCAGCTTGAGCAGCGTCAGCATCACCGCACCTTGCGCGGCGCCTTTCAGGCCGTACTGCGCGAGCGAAACGCCGATCAGCACCAGGCACAGGGGCACCACGGCCTGGCCCAGCATCACGAGCACCTCGTCGAGCACAGCGGGCATCGGCACCGAGAGCGCATTCCACGCGAGGCCGACGAGGATGGGCAGCACGACGGGGTGGATGACGGTCTTGCGCGCGGTGTCGGCCAGCATGCGGCCGATGTGCGCGTCGGACAGGCCTTGCCGCGCGCGCTCGCGAGCGAGGTCGATCTCGACCACGGCCGTGAGCACGGTCAGCAGCACCAGCGCATGCAGGCTGACGATGGTCACGTGGATGGCGAGGCCGGCCTCGCCGAACATCGCCACCACCATCGGAATGCCGAGCTGCACCGTGTTGCCGAAGGTGGCCGTGAGGGCGCGGGCGCTGGGCCCGGCCGTGGGCAGATCACGCTGCCGGCGCTGCCACAGGTAGACGCCGATCATCAGTGCCATCACCGGCACGAAGAACGCTGCCAGCGTGCCCCAGGGCATGGTGGCAAAGTCGAGCCGCGACGTGGTGCGGAACAGCAGTGCCGGCACGAAGATGTAGAACGCCACGTGGCCGAGCACGCGTGCCGGGTCGTTGTTGCCCAGCAGGCGCATGCGCCCTGCCACGTAGCCGGTCGTCACCGTCAGCAAGATGGCGACGAGCTTGAGCAGGATCAGCGAGAACATCTATTCGGATTCAGCGCGGTGGCCTGCCAGCCACCGCCGACAGTTCAGAAGTAGTAGTTGAAGTACACGCCACCGTGGCTGCCGTCGACGTCCGCACGCTGCAGGTTGGTCTTGGACCTGAACTTCTCAGACACGTAGCGCAGCTTGATGCCCCAGCTCTGCAGCGGGAAGAACTCGCCTTCGACGACCGAGCCATAGCTGGGCTTGAAGTCCTCATTGCTCGCATAGCCGGTGCCGGCGCCGCTCGCACGCAGCTTGGCGCTGTCGGTGTAGCGCAGGCCGCCGCCCAGGCGGAACCAGTTGTTGGCGCGGAAATGGCCCAGCACCTCCAGCGGATAGCGCTCGAAGCGGATGCTGCCGTTCGACGCGTTCGCGCGGTCAGCGTGGTAGCTGATCAACACCTGGCTCGAGACCAGGTCGGTGAACTGCACCTCGACACCGCCGTTGAATGCAATCAAGCCGCCGGCGTGGATCTTGACGTTATCGGAGCCATAACTCGAGCTGGAGTCGTAGCGAGCGCTGGCCAGCGTGTCGCCGCCGAAGGTCAGGCCCATACCGAGAACGCCACGCACCTTCACGCCCTGCGCAAAAGCCCCGGTCGCCGAGGCCAGCAACGCCACCGCGAACAACAATCTCTTCTTCATCCCGTCACTCCCTGTTGTGTTGACTTGAGCCCTCCCTTAGGGCCCGGGAGCGAATTGTGCCAAAACGCAGGGTTGTCTCAGGCCGCTTTCTTGGCCGCAGCCTTCTTCGCTGCCGGGGTCTTGGCAGCCGGCGCCTTGGCCGCGCGCGGCTGGAACTCGAAGCTCACCTTGCCCTCTTTCTTGTCGAAAGCGAGGAAGGCCTTGAACTTGCGCCGCGTCTTGTTGGAGACGAAGTTCTCCAGCAGGTCGGTCTTGCCGGTGGCCAGCAGCTTGGTCATCTGCTCGCGCGCCACCGGCTGCTGCAGGATGATCTTGCCGCTCTTGAAGTCGCAGGTGACATTGGCACCGACGGCGTGTTCGCACACGTAGCTGCTGCCGTGCTCGAACACGCGGCCCTGGTCCTTCGGGCAGGGGCCTAGGCTTTCCTGCGCGGAGAAGTCGATCGGCTCGCCGGACTCGCCTTCCTTCTTCGCGTCTTCGCCGAAGTCGAACTCGAGCTTCCAGTTCTTGATCTCGTCGTCGAACACCAGCTTGAGCTCGGCGGTGAAAGGCCACCCCGCCTTGGAGCGGAAGCCTTCGAGCGGGCCGATCTTCTTGTTGGCGAGAAACTCTTCCACCTCGTTCAGCTCGAAGCTGCGGCCGCCGGGGATCTTGCCGATCGAGAAACCGCATTCGCCGCCCTCGCCCTTCGGACCTGTGCAAGTGAAGCGGCGGTAGTTTTCCTTCACCACGCCGCCGCAGTTGGGGCAGGGTGTCTTGAGCGTGGCGTAGTCGCCGGGGATGGTGTCGCGGTCGTATTCCTTGGCCTTGGCGACGATGCGCTGCGTCATGGCGGCGATCTCGGCCATGAAGGCCTCGCGGCTCAGCAGGCCCTTCTCCATCTCGGACAACTGGTACTCCCAGTTGCCGGTGAGCTCGGGTTTGGTCAGGTCTTCGACGCCCAGCCCGCGCAGCAGCGTGGTCAGCTGGAAGGCCTTGGCCGTGGGCACCAGCTCGCGGCCGTCACGGAAGATGTACTTCTCCATGATCAGGCCTTCGATGATGGCCGCGCGCGTGGCCGGCGTGCCGAGGCCCTTTTCCTGCATGGCCTCACGCATGTCTTCGTCTTCGACCAGCTTGCCGGCGCCTTCCATCGCGCTCAGCAGCGTGGCTTCGGTGTAGCGCGCGGGCGGCTTGGTCTTGAGCGCGTTGACGTCGACGCTCTCGGTGCGCACCTTCTCGTCCTTGGCGACGGCCACCAGGTTGGCGTCGTCTTCCTGCGCTTCGCGGCCATACACCGCGAGCCAGCCCGGCTTGACCATCACCTTGCCGTTGGTCTGGAAACTGTGGCCAGCGGCGACCGAAATGCGCGTGGTGACCTGGAACTCTGCGGGCGGGAAGAACACCGCGAGGAAGCGCTTGACCACCATGTCGTAGAGCTTGGCCTCGATCTCGGTCAGGCTCTTGGGTGCGATCAGCGTCGGGATGATCGCGAAGTGGTCGGACACCTTGGCGTTGTCGAAGATGCGCTTGTTGGGCTTGACGTAGCCTTCCTTGATCGCCTTCTTCGCGTGCGGCGCCAGCGCGCGCAAAGGGCCCGGCATGTCTTCGCTCGCGATCATCTCCATCGTGTTCTTCACGACGGCCACGTAGTCTTCGGGCAGCGCCTTGCTGTCGGTACGCGGGTAGGTCAGCACCTTGTGTTTCTCGTACAGCGCCTGTGCGATCGAGAGCGTGGTCTTGGCGCTGAAGCCGAAGCGCGAGTTGGCCTCGCGCTGCAAGGTGGTCAGGTCGTAGAGGCCGGGCGCGCTCTGCGTGCTGGGCTTGGACTCTTCGGTCACCGTGGCCGGCTGGCCGCGGGCCGCGTCGGCAATGGCCTTCGCGTCTTTCTCGTTCCACAGGCGGTCGGCGCGCTGCTCTGCGTCGTCGGGGTTCTTCTTCCACTTCGGGTCGAACCACTTGCCTTCGTACTCGCCGGCCTGGGCGGCGAAGCTGGCCTTGATCTCCCAGTAGTCGCGCGAGACGTGCTTGCGGATCTTCTCTTCGCGCTCGACCACGATGCTGAGCGTGGGCGTCTGCACGCGGCCCACGGTGGTGAGGAAGAAGCCGCCGTCGCGCGAGTTGAAGGCCGTCATGGCCCGTGTGCCGTTGATGCCGACCAGCCAGTCGGCCTCGGAGCGGCTGCGCGCCGCGTCGGCCAGCGGCAGCATCTGCTTGTCGCTGCGCAGGTGCTCGAAGCCGTCGCGGATGGCAGCCGGTGTCATGCTCTGCAGCCACAGCCGCTTGACGGGGTGCTTGCTCTTGCTGTGCTGCTGGATCAACCGGAAGATCAGCTCGCCTTCGCGGCCCGCGTCACAGGCGTTGATCAGTTCGCTCACGTCCTTGCGCTTGACGAGCTTCACGATGGCGGCGAGCCGGCTCTTGCTCTTGTCGATCGGGTTCAGGTCGAAGTGCGGCGGGATCACCGGCAGGTTGGCAAAGCTCCACTTGCCGCGCTTGACGTCGAACTCCTCCGGCGCCTTGATCTCCAGCAGGTGACCCACGGCCGACGTGACGAGGTGGTGTTCACCTTCGAAGTATTCGTCGTGCTTCTCGAACTTGCCCGCCGTGGGCGTGAGTGCGCGCACGATGTCTTGGGCGACGGAGGGCTTCTCCGCAATGATCAAAGCTTTGCTCATGGCTCTTTCTGTGTTCCGGCGCCAAACGATCGGCGCGCGCTCTATCTACAATCCGATCTTCTCGCGCGTATACGCGTACGCACACATGTGCGGGCACACGCACACACACGCGCACCCATGAATTCAATGTACCCAAACAAACCGATGACGCAAGCCCAAGGCGCCAAGACCAACGCCAAGACCCGCCATTCCACCACCTCCACCGCGGCACCGGCACCTGAGGCCAAGCCCAGCGGGCGACGCATCCAGGTGCGCCGCAGCGGCGTCCACGGCAAGGGCGTGTTCGCCGTGGCCCCCATCGCGAAGGGCGAGACCATCATCGAATACAAGGGCGAAATCATCTCCTGGCCCGAGGCGCTGCGCCGACACCCGCACGACCCCACGGACCCGAACCATACCTTCTACTTCGAGCTCGAGACGGGCGATGCCATCGACGCGAAGTATGGCGGCAACGCAGCCCGCTGGATCAACCATGCCTGCAAGCCCAATTGCGAGGCCGACGAAACGAATGGCCGTGTTTTCATCAAGGCTTTGCGCACGCTGAAGCCGGGCGAAGAACTGTTCTACGACTACGGCCTGAGCATCGACGCGCCCTACACCGCCAAGCTGAAGAAAGAGTACGAGTGCCGCTGCGGGGCCAAGAACTGCCGCGGCACCATGCTCGCACCGAAGAAGAGATAGCCTGTGACGCCGATGAACGAACCGCTGCAGTGGGGTGCCGAGTCGCTGTGGGAGCAGCTGGAACCGCTGCTGCCCGGCCTGAGCGTCGAGGTGGTGGCGCGCAGCGCCTCCACCAACACGGCGCTGCTCGAGCGGGCGCGGGTTCGTGTGGAGCCGGCCACCGACGAACTGGTGCAGGTGCGGCACAGCATCGAGAGTTCTGCCTTCGGCCGCCGCGCCGCCGACGTGCAACCCTGCCTGCTGGTGGCCGAGCAGCAGACCAGCGGCCGAGGGCGGCTGGGCCGGGTGTGGCAGTCGACCGCCGGCGCATCGCTGACCTTCTCGCTCTCGTTGCCGATGAACCCGTCCGATTGGTCGGGCCTTTCGCTGGCTGTCGGAGTGGCGCTGGCCGATGCGCTCGACCCGAACCCTGCGCCGGGCGCGCCCTACATCGGCCTGAAATGGCCCAATGATCTGTGGCTGATGGACACGCCGCCCGGAGACGTCGACACCGACGTGCCCGCGCGCCGCAAGCTCGGCGGCATCCTGATCGAGACGGTATTGGCCGGCTCGACCCGGCTGGCGGTGGTCGGCGTGGGCCTGAACGTGCTGCCCGTGCAGCCGGCCGAAGACCTCAGCACCGGCTACGCCTGCCTGCAGGAGCTGAGCACTGCAACCACCGCGCCGGCCGTGCTGGCCCGCGTGGCCGAGCCGCTGGTGAAGGCCCTGCTTGAATTCGATGCCCACGGCTTCGCGCCGTTTGCCGAGCGCTTCGCAGCACGCGACCTGCTGCGCGGCCGCGCCATCACCACCACGCAAAGCAACCTGCCCGGCGGCGTGGCGCGCGGTGTCTCGGCCACCGGCACGCTGCTGGTCCAGACCGATGACGGCCTGCGCGAAGTGAGCAGCGGTGAAGTGAGCGTGCGGCTCAAGGGCAGCGCCACCTCGGCGGAAGAGGGCCCGCCGTCATGCTGAGGCTGTTCGTGCTGGTGCTGGTGTTGGCCAACATCGGCTTCTATGCATGGACACAAGGCATGCTCGACGGCGTGATCGGCGCGCGCCCCACCGGCGACCGCGAGCCCGAACGCATGGCGCGCCAGGTGAACCCCGATGCCGTGCGCGTGATGCCGCCGGCCACGACCGTCGCCACGATCGCGGCCGAAACGGCTCCCGCCTGTCTGGAAGCCGGGCCTTACACGCCGGCGCAGATCGCCGCGGCCGAGAGCGTGCTGCAGACCGTCTTGCCGCCCGGAAGCTGGGCCACGCTGAAGACCGAGACGCCGCCGGTGTGGATCGTCTACATGGGCAAGTACCCGAACCGCGAAGCGCTGCAGAAAAAGGCCGACGAGTTGAAGCGCCTGAAGATCAGCTTCGAGGAAGTGCGCAACGCGCCCGAGCTGGAAGACGGCTTGGCACTGGGTCGCTACAACGACCGTGCCGCGGCCGAGAAGGCGCTGAACGACGTGACCCAGCGCGGCGTGCGCACGGCCAAGGTGGCAACGCTGTCGCCGGCCGTGGTGTCGCACAACTTGCGTGTGGAACACGCCGATGCCAACCTGCAGGCCCGCTTGGCGGGCCTGCGTGCCGAGGCCCTACTGGGCAAGCCCTTCGCGGTCTGCGCGAGCAAGCCGTGACAACGCGGCCAGGGCCAGCACGCCCAGGGCCAGGCCGACCAGCCAGATCCAGCTGAGGGCGCCGCCGCCGCTGTCGCCACCGCCGGTGGCGGGCGGGGGCGGAGCAGCCGCATAACGGACCGCGCCTTCGGCATCCAGGATGCCGGCACCGCAGGTGCTGGTGGTGCACTTGCAGGCCCCGGTGTTGGTCGACGAGCAGGCGGCCAGGTTCGACGTCACGTGCGGCCTCGCGGTCGAGCGCAGGCCGGCAATGATCTGCGGCACCGTCAGATTGGGGTTGGTGCTGAGCATCAAACTGATAACGCCCGACACGATGGGTGCAGAGAAGCTGGTGCCGAATTCGTTCTTGTACCACTCGGCACCGGGTGCATTGGTGCCTGCGTTGGACAGTGTCAGTACCCCGTCGTCGACGGTGTTGTCGCCACCCACCGTTGAGATGGTGACTCCTGAACCAAAGTTGGAGTAATACGTCTTGAGGCCATCACGCGCGAGGGCTGCCACGGCGACAACCCCCGAGCAGCTGGCCGGGCGCGTCAGCGCACCTGCTTCGTTGCCGGCCGCCGCCACAACCACCACACCGATGCCGGCCAACTCGTTGATGGCGGACTGATAGGCATTGCCACACGCAGCGCTGCCACCGAAGCTGATGTTGATGATGCGTGCCGGATTGGGGTTGTCAGGCACATTGGCCACATGCAAGCCGGCGGCCCAACGCATGCCGTCAACGATGTCCGTCACCGTTGCGCCGCATTTGCCTGCCACCCGCACAGGCAGCACTCGACCGTTCCAGTTGATACCAGCCACCCCGGTCGTGTTGTTGGTCGCGGCGGCAATGATTCCGCTGACAGAAGTGCCATGCCACGAGCTGGCTTGTACGGTGCACCCACTGAACAATGGGTCCGTGTCGGCCTCGGTCTGGGTCACCCAATCGCCGGGATCGGATGGGTCGGCGTCGCGTCCACTGGTGTCATTGGCGTACTCAACTTCAGAAACGAAGTCGTAGCCTGGGAGGAACCTCCCGAACATCTCGGAATGAGCCGTCGTCCCCGAGTCCAACACCGCAACAACAGCCGAGGCGCTTCCAGTCTGGATACTCCATGTCCCCTCGACTCCGGGTACACCCCAACTCGCCGGCCCGCCATCCGTCGTCTCACCGGCCGGGCGCAGCCACCACTGGCCGGTGTCGCTGTTCGTAGCGTTGTAGGCGTAGTACTGGTCGTTGGGAACCGCCAGCAGATGTTCGCGTTCATTCAGCTCGACCCACTCGACATCGGACTGGCTGAGCAGTCGCTCCGCCAGTGCCTGTGCTTCGGCCACCGGGAGACGCCGGCCGAGGTCGAGGTGCAGCGCGTCGCGGCCAACGGGCCGGGTGCGCGCCTCGCTCATGCGGGCACCCGCCAGCGCGCGCCTCACGCGGCCGGTTTCGGCCTCGCGCAGACTGGAGGCACTCAACGCCGACATGCGCTCATGCGATGGCGCGTCCTTGAGCTTGACGATCAGGCCACTGACAGGCGGTGCTTGCCGCACCGGCGACTGTGCCGAGGCCACGCCGGCCAAGCCCATCGTTAGACACAAGCCCATCAGGAAACGGGAAGACGCAGCGAAACAACGAACGCGGAAGACACCAGTCATGCCATCGGACCCTTTGAAGAAACCCGTATCTTGCGCCAGCGCGCAAACCCAGCCAAGCAGTTACTTGCCCGGCAAACGGCGTGCCGCGACGGGCCGGATCTTCTTCAAGCGCAGCCGGCGATTGCGCTCGGCCAGCACGACGATGGCCATCGTCAGGCCGAGCAGCCAATGCAGGCCCAGCGCACCGCCGCCGCTGGTTTGGCCGCGAGGCAGGGTCGTCGTCGTACCGTCTGAAGATGAAACAGGCCCGCCCACGGCAATGGAAACATCACGCGTGGTCACGTTGTTCAGGTCATCGGTCAACGACAGGCGGACCACCGCCGTGCCCTGCGCGTTGCCCGACAGCGTGGCAGTGGCCGCGTTGGCGGCGCTGGTCACAGTGGCATAGGTGCCGCCGCTGACGATGCTCCAGGCATAGGTCTGCACGCTGCGCCCGGTCGGCAACACGCTGCGCGACGAGTCGAGCGTGAATGACGCACCCACGAGTGCGATGCTGGTGTCGAACGAGATCACCGGAATGACTTGGCCGGTGGTGGTGGCCACCGCTGCGACCGCAGCACTGGCGTCGAGAAAACCGGCGCCGCAGGTGGTGGTGGTGCAGGCACATTCGTCTTGTGCGGTGCTGGTCGGCGCCTGGCAGCTGGCCACGCCGGTGGAGGCCACGGACGGAAAAGCCCGCGCCGAACTCTTCAGGAAACTGAGCACCTCGGCTGGCGTGAGGGACGGTTTCGCGGAGAACATCAGCGCCGCGGTGCCGGCCACCAAGGGCGCCGAGAAGCTGGTACCGAGAGACGAATTGGATGCGTCCGTGTAGGTGCTGCTCGCGGGCACCGTGGTGCCGCTGTTGGTGCTGGTCAGCAGCGGGTACTGGCACAGGCCCGTCGTCACCACGCAATTACCAGCCGGCGCGCTGATGGCGACCTGCGGGCCCAGGTTCGAGTAGCCGACCTTGGTGCCGGCGTGCCGCATACCGGCCACCGCAATGGCACCAGAGCATCTGGCAGGCAAGCCCACAGCCAAGCCATCATTGCCTGCCGATACAACAACAACGGCACCCGCAGCGTTGACTTGGCTAATGACGTCGGCATACGCAGTGCAATCACTCGAACTCGTCAGAGCCGAACCGAGGCTCAAATTCAGTACCTTGGCAGGGTGCGTGTTGGCGGGAACACCGCTCACGGTTTGCCCCACCGCCCACAGCATCGCAGCCATGATGTCGGAGTCGCGGCCACCGCATTTGCCCAGCACGCGCAGCGGAAGAATCATCACGTCGCCGCCAACACCCGCCATGCCGATGCCGTTGTTGGCGGCAGCGCCGACCAGCCCGGCCGTCTGCGTGCCATGCCAGCTGCTGTCTTCGGCCGTGCAGTCGGCGAAGCTGCCGCCTGCGCTGACTTCTGCGCTGGTGACCCAATCGCCGGGGTCGGCGGCGCTGCTGTCGCGCGCATCGCCGTCGTTGGAGATGGCAGAGTCGCTGACGAAGTCGTAGCCGGGGTAGAGCTTCACGGCCAGGTCCGGGTGCTCGAAGCGCACGCCGGTGTCGAGCACGGCCACCACGACGCCTGCGCCGGTCGTCTGCGTCCACGCACCTTCGGCGTTGATGGACGACAGCACGGTGGAGGTCGGCGCCCGCAGGTACCACTGGCCCACGGCCGGCGTGGTGGCCGCCTGGCCCGCGGCGTACAGCGGGTCGTTGGGTGCAGCGGCCGCGTGGCGGCGCTCGTCGACCACGGCGTATTCCACATCGCTTTCTTTCGCAAGGCGGGCGGCGAGTTGCGCAGAGTTCATGCCGCTGGCGCGAACGACCTGCAGGTGCGAGTTGATGACCCTGCCATCGGTCAGTGACAGGCCGGTGCGCTGAGACAAGGCCTGCGCGTGGCGCGTGGCCGCCTGCGTGCTGCTGGCGGCCGACATGGCCTGCGCATTCGCTGAGGTCTTGAACTTGACGATCACGCGCGCTGCATCGGCCGCCGACGCGGAAGCTGCCGACAAGGTCAGGACGAGCGAGGCCATGAAACGCAGAACAGGCAGCGATCGAATCAATGTCATCGTGAACAACCTTTCAGCGCACGGCTGAAGCAGAAGGAGAAAAGGGCCGGGGGATCGTGCGGCGCGCATCGACGCGCGCCTGTGCAAACACATCGCGCGCTTCGATGAGGCGCTGCAAGCCGGCGTTGCACGTGGCTTCGTCGGGGCAGATCAGGGTCATCGCGAACAGCTGCGTCGTCGACGCCCCCGCGTCGCGCACCGGCAGGCCGGCGATCTGCGACACGCGAGCCGCCACATCGGCCACGTTGGTCCACTCGGCCTGGGTCTGCACCTGCACGCGCAAGCCCGGTGCGGGTGCCTGGGGCGTTTGCGCACAAGCAGCCACCGCCGCCGTCATGACGGCGGCAGCTGCGAGGCAGGAAGCGAAACGGGCGAACATGGTGTGAGTGTGATGGGTTTTTCGTTACCGACCTGCTGCCGCAGCACGCTTGGATACACCACGTGCCAACACGTTACCCACGTTACAGACACATGTCTGAGCCGGGCCTGAAAAGCAGCCCGCCGCAAACACAAAGTGCCGCAAGGGCGGCACTTTGTCACGCGCAAAACGCGGCGCGTCGTGGGAGCGGATGCGCTTACTTGGCGATCACGCGGACCATCTCGAGCACCTTGTTCGAGTAGCCCCACTCGTTGTCGTACCAGGACACGAGCTTGACGAAGGTGCTGTCGAGCGCCATGCCGGCGTCGGCATCGAAGATCGAGGTGCGTGCATCGCCGCGGAAATCGGTCGCGACGACCTTGTCCTCGGTGTAGCCCAGCACGCCCTTCAGCGCGCCTTCGCTCTGTGCCTTGAACTCGGCGCAGATCTCCTTGTAGCTGGCTTCCTTGATCAGCTCGACGGTGAGGTCGACCACCGACACATCAGAGGTCGGCACGCGGAACGACATGCCGGTGAGCTTCTTGTTGAGCTCGGGGATCACCACGCCCACGGCCTTGGCCGCACCGGTGGACGACGGGATGATGTTCTCGAGGATGCCGCGGCCGCCGCGCCAGTCTTTGTTGCTCGGGCCGTCGACCGTCTTCTGCGTGGCAGTCGCGGCATGCACCGTGGTCATCAGGCCGCGCTTGATGCCCCACTTGTCGTTCAGCACCTTGGCCAGCGGCGCCAGGCAGTTCGTCGTGCACGAGGCGTTGGAGATGATGGTCTGGCCGCTGTAGGTCTTGTCGTTGACGCCGAACACGAACATCGGCGTGTCGTCTTTCGACGGGCCGGTCAGCACGACCTTCTTGCCGCCCGCGGCAATGTGCTTCTCGGCGGTGTCTTTCGTCAGGAAGATGCCGGTGGCCTCGACGATGATGTCGGCCCCGACCTCGTTCCACTTCAACGTGGCCGGATCGCGCTCGGCGGTCAGGCGGATCTTCTTGCCGTTGACGATGAGCGTGTTGCCATCGACCGACACGTCGCCTTCGAAGCGGCCATGCACCGAGTCGTACTGCAGCATGTAAGCCAGGTAGTCGGGCTCGAGCAGGTCGTTGATACCGACGACCTCGATGTCCTTGAAGTTCTGGATCGCTGCGCGGAACACCATGCGCCCGATGCGGCCGAAGCCGTTGATGCCGATCTTGATGGTCATGTTTCTCTCCTAGTCAATGAAATTCGATCTTTAACGCCAACGCAAACAAGGCAGCCCGCGCAGAAATGACGATGCATCACATCAAGTCAAGCGTGCCGCAGGGAACAGACAAGGTGATCGTATTGCCGATAACTTGCTCATGGGCTTTGCGCGGTAATTTCAATGCCACGCTGCCTAGCCAATCGATGAATTCGCGGCGATTCGGATCAGCCCGTTCAAGCTCGCCGATCCCGTTGCGGGCATAGGGCTGGTACAGCGTGAACCGCAGATCGAAAGGGCAGCCCATGGAGTTCAGATCGAAGCGAACGTGCTGCTCGTTCAGCTTGTCGATGACTCCAACAAACTGCTTCAGATTCAGGTTCTTCAGTCCATATTGATCCCCGCCTTCCATCCGGAAGCTAAACGTCTGCCTTGCCGTGATCGGCTCATAAGGCGGAGGACAGTCGAGGCGGTATTCGCTCACGTAGGACTCGGCGGCATACACAAAACGGGGCCCGCCAGCGCTGAACAGAACTTGGGTTGTCGGGGGCTTGTCCTTGGCACTGAAGGTCAAGGCCATCATCACGAAGCCGAAATCCGATGTCGAACCAGAAACTTGGCTCGGATACCGCGGCTTTCGCTGCGGCTCCTGGACGAATCGGCAAGGGTGAGACCCGTCGTCGTCATCGATCGCTCTGCTTCGAACCACCCGCCTGCCGTCATGAGGAACAAACGAGAAGGTCTGCGTCGCGGTCACCGGCTTGGCCCCGGCTGGAAGGCAAGGTAGCCTGTAGGCGCTCACCGCTTCCGTCACGGCGTCGGCGAAGGCGTCGGACCCGGGGTTGTAGTACACGACCGCCTTCGGCTCCGAAGTGGCATCAGTGAACGTCAAACGCACACGGACCGTGGCACCGCGGTTGAGCAGCAATTCGTCGGCCGGGTAGGCCACCGGAGCAAGTTTGGCCGCTTCAGGTTGCAGGCAGCGCAACGCCGATTCTGGTTTCTCCAGAACGATGCCACCGGGTTGTTCTTGCGCCTGCGCCGTAGCAGCGACGAGCAAAGCAGCCGCCACAAACGCCAGCGTATGCAAAATCTGTCGAGTCAGATGGCGCATGGCGTCCAAGCTCCTGATCTCCGATCAGCGGCTGGCCAGCACCGCTCGAACCGTATCGGCCACGTTCTCAGACGTAAAACCGAAGTGCTTGAACAGCACCGGCGCCGGGGCCGATTCACCATAGGTGTCGATGCCGACCACCGCGGCGCAGCCGTATTTCCACCAGCCATCGGTGACGCCCATCTCGACCGCAATGCGCGGCAGGCCGGCCGGCAGCACCGACTTCTTGTATTCGGTGCTCTGGCGGTCGAACACGCTGGTCGATGGCATCGAGACCACGCGCACCGCGATGCCCGACGCGGCCAACTGCAGCTGCGCGTGCAGCGCGAGCTGCACTTCGGAACCGGTGGCGATGATCACGGCCTGGGCCTTTTTCTTCAGGCCCACTTCGCTCGGCTCGGCCAGCACGTAGGCGCCCTTCGAAATATCTTCGAGGCCGCTCTTCGGCGAATACGTCAGGTTCTGTCGCGACAACAGCAACGCGCTCGGGCGATGCTTGTTCTCGATGGCGCAAGCCCAGGCGACGACGGTCTCTGCCGTGTCGCCCGGACGCCAGACGTCGAGGCCGGGGATCAGGCGGAGCGACGCGGCGTGCTCGATGGACTGGTGCGTGGGGCCGTCTTCGCCGAGGCCGATGCTGTCGTGCGTGAAGACGTGGATCACGCGCTGCTTCATCAGCGCGGCCATGCGGATCGCATTGCGGCTGTAGTCGCTGAAGGTGAGGAAGGTGCCGCCGTAGGGGATGAAGCCACCATGCAGCGCGACGCCGTTCATGATGGCGGCCATGCCGAATTCGCGCACGCCGTAGTTGATGTGGCGGCCACCGTTCGACTCGCCCTTGTCGTCGAAACGCAGGGCCGGCGTGCTGCTGGTGTTGGTGAGGTTGGAGCCGGTCAGGTCGGCGCTGCCGCCCAGCAGCTCGGGCAGGGTCTTGGTGAAGGCTTCAAGCGTGATCTGGCTGGCCTTGCGGCTGGCCACGGTCTCGGCCTTGGTGTGCGCGGCCACGGCGGCATCGACGGCCGCTTGCGACCAGCCCTTGGGCAGCTCGCCATCGAGGCGGCGAACCAGCTCGACCGCCAGCTCGGGGAAGGCCTTGCCGTAGGCCTCGAAGGCGTCAACCCAGCGTGACTCGGAGGCCAGGCCGTTCTGGCGCGCGTCCCAGTTCTCGTAGGCTTCTTCGGGGATGACGAAGGGTTCGTGGCTCCAGCCCAGCGCCTCGCGCGTGAGCTTGATCTCGTCGCCGCCCAGCGCCTCGCCGTGCGCCTTGGCGGTGCCGCCGCGGTTGGGCGAACCCTTGCCGATGGTGGTCTTGCAGCAGATCAGCGTGGGCTTGTCGGACTTCTTGGCCTTGGCGATGGCAGCATCGACGGCGTCGACATCATGGCCGTCAACCTTGGCGATGACGTTCCAGCCGTAGGCCTCGAAGCGCTTGGGCGTGTCGTCGATGAACCAGGGCGCCACCTTGCCGTCGATCGAGATGCCGTTGTCGTCGTACAGCGCAACGAGCTTGTTCAAGCGCCAGGCGCCGGCCAGTGCGGCGGCTTCGTGGCTGACGCCTTCCATCAGGCAGCCATCACCCAGGAACACATAGGTGTGGTGGTCGACGATGGCGTGACCGTCACGGTTGAATTCTTTCGCGAGCAGCTTCTCCGACAAGGCCATGCCGACGGCGTTGGCGAAGCCCTGGCCCAGCGGGCCGGTGGTGGTCTCGACGCCGGGGGTGATGCCGACTTCGGGGTGGCCCGGCGTCTTGCTGTGCATCTGGCGGAAGTTGCGCAGCTCGCTCATCGGCAGGTCGTAGCCGCTCAGGTGCAGCAGCGCGTAGACGAGCATGGAGCCGTGGCCGTTGCTCAGCACGAAGCGGTCGCGGTCGGCCCAGTGCGGGTTGCCGGGGTTGTGCTTGAGGTGGCGGCCCCACAGGGCGACTGCGATGTCGGCCATGCCCATCGGGGCGCCGGGGTGGCCGGAATTGGCTTGCTGCACGGCGTCCATCGCCAGGGCACGGATGGCGTTCGCCATCAAGGAAGTGTTGGAAGCGATGGCGGTCATGGGCTCGCGGCTGAGATGGGAAACCCGGCATTTTACGGGGCCTGGATAATCCGCCGATGCACGGCCTGCACCTCACCGCCGACTTGAGGGGATGTTCCCTGGAGCTGCCCCCGCTCACCGACCCGGCCGCCCTGCGCGGCCTGTGCCTGCGCGCCGTGCGCGAGGCCGCGCTGCAACCGGTGGGCGAGCTGTTCCACACCTTCCCTGCCGCGGGTGGCGTGACGGGTGTGGTGCTGCTGGCCGAGTCGCACTTGGCAGTCCACACCTGGCCCGAGCTGCAGTCAGTGACGCTCGATGTCTACGTCTGCAACTTCGGCGCCGACAACACGCACAAGGCGCATCGCTTGCTCGATGCCTTGCTGGCCGCCTTCCGGCCCACACAGGTGGAACGGCACGCCATCGAACGAGGCCGCTCGGCATGAAGGCGCTGATCCTCGCCGCGGGCCGTGGCGACCGCATGCGCCCGCTGACGGACCACACGCCCAAGCCGTTGCTGGTGGTACGCGGCAAGCCGCTGATCGTGTGGCATCTCGAAGCGCTGGTGCGCGACGGCGTGCACGAGGTCGTCATCAATACCGCCTGGCTCGAAGACCGCATCGTCGACGAGTTGGGCGATGGCTCGCGCTATGGCGCGTCCATTCGCTACTCGCTCGAAGGCCGCGACCACGGCGGCGCGCTCGAAACCGCCGGCGGCATCGCCAAGGCGCTGCCGCTGCTGGTGGATGCGTCGAGCGACTGCTTCTGGGTCGTCTCGGGCGACGTGTTCCTGCCCGGCTTTCGTTTCGATGCTGCTGCGGCGCAGCGCTTCGCGCTTGGCAACGCGTTGGCCCACCTGTGGCTGGTGCCGAATGCACCGCACCACCCGACGGGCGATTTCGGCATCGACGCGCACGGGCTCGCTTCACGCAACGCCGAGCCGCGATTCACCTGGGCGAGCGTGGGGCTGTTTCGCGCGGCGATGGTGGCCGATGTGGCAGTGGGCCAGAAGCTGCCGTTGACGCCGCTGCTGCAAGCCGGCACCGACGCCGGCCGCATCAGCGCCGAGCGCTACGACGGCCCGTGGACCGACGTGGGCACGGTCGAGCGGCTGAACGCGCTCAACACGCCGAGCCGCTGATCGAGGGCTTCAGCGCCGCAGCGCAGGCTGCGAGACTGGTGCGCGCCCGGTGGACGCACGCACCACCAGCCGAGGCAACGAGGTCTCACGCTGCAGCGGTGCCGAGCTGTCGTCTTGCCGGATCATGTGCATGATCATCTCCACCGCGAGCTCGGCCGACTCCTGCGTGGGCACCGCCACCGTGGTGAGCGCGGGCCGCACCTGGTGGGCGAGCTGGATGTCGGTGATGCCGATGACCGAGAGGTCCGCGGGCACGTCCAGGCCCATGTCGGCCGCTGCCTGCAGCACGCCCAGTGCGGGCAGGTCGTTGGAGACGAACACCGCCGTCAGATCGGGCGCCCCCGCGAGCAAGGCGTGGGCCGAGCTGCGGCCGGCGTCGATGGTGTCGTGGCCGAAGGAGACGTCGGCATCGTCGTGCGCAATGCCGGCGCGCTGCAGTGCCTCGGCGAAGCCGCGGTAGCGCCAGATGTGGTTGCCGCTGCGCTCGCTGCCCACCACGGCACCGATGCGGCGATGGCCGAGCTTGATCAGGTGCTCGGCGGCAATCGCCCCGGCGCGGTAGAAGTCCACCGCCACGCTGGGCAGCGCGGGCGGCTGGTCGGGCTTTTCCCACATGCACAGCACCACCGGCACGCCACGCGCGCGCAACGCCACCAGCTCGTCGATCTGCACGAAGTCGGCGTTCATCACCAGCACGCCGTGCGCCAGCGAGCCGCCCACGGCGTCGAGGTAGGCGCGCTCCTGCACCGGGTCGTCGTTGGTGTTGCACACCAGCAGAAAGTAGCCCAGCTTGCGCACCGCCTGCTCCACGGCGAGTGCGAACTCGGGGTAGAACGGGTTGGCAATGCTGGAGACGATGAGTGCGATCGTCGGCGGGCGGCCTTCGGCCAATGCGCGCGCCGTCAGGTTGGGCCGGTACTGCAGCTCCTCCACGATCGCGAGCACGCGCTGGCGCGTTTCGGCGCCGACCTTGCCGCGCCCACGCAGCACGTTGGACACGGTGGCGGCCGTCACGCCCGCTTGGCGGGCAACTTCAGCGAGCGTGGTCATGGCAGGGGCAGGTGGGAACTCATTGCATCAAGCATAGGCCACGCGTCAAGGTGCGCGGCGGCCCAGATCGAAGCCCACCTCCACGGTGGCCGCACGCCGCTGCTCCAGCGGCTGGAAACGCCAGCGCCTGACCGCGGCCAGCGCCACCGCGTCGAGCCGCTTGTCGCTGCTGGAGACGACCTCGGCATGCGACAAGCGGCCGTCGACATCTACCTCGATTCGCACGCGCACCTGGCCTTGGCGCATGGCCTGCATCAGCTCCGGGTCCCACAGCGGCTCGGTCTGGTCGATGAGCACGAGTTCCTCGGGCGCGCTCGCCTGCTCGCGCGTGAGGTCGAAGCCGAACTCCGCCGTCGCGCTGCGGGCCATGTCCATCGGCTGGAAGCGCCATTGCCGCAACACAGCCAGCGCCACGGCGTCGAGCCGGGCGCTGCTGCTGGACACGACCTGCGAGCGCGACAGCTGCCCTTCGGCATTGACCTCGAACGACACCACCACGCGGCCCTTGCGCAAGGACTGCATCAGTGCGTCGCCCCACTGGGGGTCGACGCGCTCGAGTGTCACGATCTCCTGTGCCCTGGGCAAGCCCGCGTCGGCTTGCGCGGCAGCGGATGCGGGCGGGCTGCTCGCCACCGGTGATGCCACAGCTGCCGCGGGTTCCGCCGCGGTCGCCACCGGAACTTGAGCCGCAGGCGAGTTCGGCCTGGCCGCGCTCACCGCGCGCTTCGGGCTCGCCACCGGCTTGGCTGGCGCCGGGGGCGCCGGCGCGGCCTTGGCGTTGTCGGCCTGCAGCTTGATCCAGCGCATGGGCGCTTCGGCCGCGCGCTTGGCGCGCGCCATCGCGTCCTGATCGGCGGCAGGCGCCTGTGCGCACGCTGCCGAGGGAACGCCGATCAGCAGCGCGAGCCACAGCGCGGGGGCGAATACGCGCTCGCACACCCCGCGGGCCGATGCCGATCGCAGCCGACTGCACGCCGAAAACATCGTCGGTGGCCGCTTAGAACGGATCCAGCGCGATGGTGAACCGGCCCGAGCCGTTCAAGGCGCCGAAGGTGTAGCCCTGCCAGCCGGGGTAGGCCTGCGGTTCCCAATAGAACACGCCCAGGCCCTTGGAGCCGAGCGCCTTGGTCCGGGTGAGCAGGTCGGCCAGCATGCTCTTGGTGGCGGCAGCCTGCTGCCAGTCCATGCCCACCTCGGCCACGAGCACCGACTTGCCGTAGCGCGCCACCATGTCGGACATGTTGGCCGCGATGCTGGTGTTGCGGTTGGCCCAGTTGCTGGCGGTCGGGTAGTGCGACATGCCGATCACGTCCCACTTGGCACCCGCATTCTTCACGCCATCGAAGAACCAGCGGAACACCGCGTTGTCATAGCCGTTGGCCAGGTGCAGCACGACCAGCGCGCTGGGGTACACCGCTTTCACGGCGTTGTAGCCGCTGTTGATGAAGGTCGCGAGCTGGCTGAAGTTCGACGTGCTGCCTTGCGGCCACAGCATGCCGCCGTTGATCTCGTTGCCCACCTGCACCCATTCGACCGTGATGCCGTTCGTCTTCAGGTAGTTGAGGACGTCATGCGTGTGGCTGTACACGTCGGTGCTCAGCTGCGATGCGCTGTGGCTGGCCCAGGCGGCGGGCTTGGTCTGCTGGCCCGGGTCGGCCCAGCTGTCGCTGTAGTGGAAGTCGATCATGATGCGCTGGCCCTGCGCCGCGGCCCGCTTGGCCTTGTACAGCGTGTCGGCCGCATCGTTCCAGCCGCCGGACGGGTTGACCCAGACGCGCAGGCGAATCGCGTTGACGCCGATGTTCTTCAGCAGCACGAAGGGGTCGGTCTTGACACCGCTGCTGTTGTAGAACGAATAGCCGGCGGACTCTTCCTGGTCGACCCAGCTCACGTCGGCGCCGTTCGCGAAGGTGGCCGCTTGCGCGAGCGTCGACAGTGCGGCGCATGCTGCGATGAGGCCTGACGCGGCCCAGCGTAGAAACGATTTCGAGTTCAAGGTTTGTCTCCTTCTGTCAGTTGCCAAGTCTTTCTGATGCCCCGATGGGTTTGGCAAGACCATCGAGGTTCTCTCTCCGTATGCGAGGCCTCAGTTCGCGACGGCCAGTAACCACTGCTGCTGCGGCAAGGCATCGGCCGCAGCGTGCAAACGCACCGGCGCGCCATCGGCACCCGAGGCTTCGGTGTCGAGCACCAGGCCGCTCGCACGCTGGACGATCCGGAAGCAGCCCTCGCCGGCATCGGCCACGTCCCATTGCTGCGCAGTGCTGCCGCTGGCGGCGGCTTGGATGACTGCGGCCCCCTCGCTGCCCGCACTGCTGTCGAGCAGCAGGCCGCTGTGCTGAGCTGCCAGGCTGAAGAAGCCGGCGCTGTTGCCCGCCACGGCCCAGCGCTGGCTCGCTGCGCTGCCGATGGCGGCCTGCGTGACCTGTGCGCCCGAGGCCGCCGACGCCGCCTGCAAATCGAGCGCCATGCCGCTGGCGCGGTTGACGATGCGGTAGCGCAGCGCCGGGTCGAGCAACCCGCCCAGGGCGGCCAAGCCGGGCAGCACCGCACCGTTGTCGGCATACAGCGTTTTCTCGCCCCAGTTGGAGCCCAGGCCCGGCACATACAGCCACTCGGGCGCCCAGAACATCACGCCGCGGCCGCGGCCGTGCGGCAGGGTGCGCACATGCGCCACCAGATCGATCAGGAATTGCCGCTGGCCGGCCGGCGTGACCGGGTAGGTGACCCAGGGGCCGCTCCAGCTGCCTTCGAAGGGGTAGCCGGTCTCGACCACCATCATGCCCTTGTCATAGCGCGTGGCGGTGTTGGTGAGCACGGTCTTCGCGCCGCTCAACGCGCCGTGGTACCGCGGGTAGAAGCTCAGGCCGATGAGGTCGTAGGCGATGCCTTGCGCCGCCACGTTGTCGAAGAACCATTGCGTGGCGCCCCAGTCGCCGCCGCGGTCGATGTGCAGCATGATCTTCGGCGCCACGGCCGTGCCGGTGCCGTCGCCCACGCCGGCAATGCCCGCCTTCACCAGCGTGGCATACGCCCCCCAGCCCGCCTTGGAGATCTGCCCGGTGGGCCACAGCATGCCGTCGATGGTCTCGTTGCCGATCTGCACGACGGCGGGCATGGCGCCGGCATCGCGCAGCGTGGCGATCACCTGCGCGGTGTAGGCCCGCACCTGGGCGGCCAGCGCGCTCAGCGAGAGGCCGGCCCAGGCGGCGGGGATGATCTGCGCGCCAGGGTCGGCCCAGGTGTCGGAGTAGTGGATGTCCAGCAGCCAGGCGAGGCCCGCGGCCTGGATGCGCTGCGCCAGCGCCACCGTGTAGGCCAGGTCGTTGACGAAGATGTCGCTGCCCGAGGGGTTCACCCACAGGCGCAAACGCATCATGGTGCAGCCGTGATTGCGAAAGGTGGCGAGCAGGTCTTCGGCCTGGCCGCCGGCGCGGTACACCTGCCCCTGCGCTTCCATCAGCGACAGCAGCGAAACGTCACCGCCGGTGTGGAAGTCGGTGCTCGGCGTGCCGCCGCTGCCCGGTGCGGGCGATGCGCTGCTGCCTCCGCCGCCACAACCGCCAAGCGTCGTCATGCCAGCCAAACCGCCGAGCGCGGCCAGGACGGCGCGGCGCCGCCACTGCGGGTTGTTCCAGGCTTCGGAAGGCGCTGCGTGCATAGGTGGCAGCGCTCAGCGCACCGGCTCCGCGGTGATGCGCGTGAAGGTTGCGTCTTCGTAGAACTCGAGGTCGTCGAGGTTGCCCCACTGGCCGGCCTGGCCGTCGACGTACAGGCCGATCGTGCAGTTGCCCTGCGTCACGCGGATGCCGCGCACGACGTATTGCTTCCAGCGCTTCCAGCCACTGTTGACGACGGTGGTGGACACCGTGGCGCCACCGCAATCGCGCGCGAACAGCTTGACCGTGGGCTCGCCGCCGCTGCCGGCCATCCAGCCCTTGAAGGCGTAGGTGCCGTTCTTCAGGCCGGTGAAGCGCTTGAGCATCAGCAGCTTGAAGGGCTTGTCGAGCCAGTACTTGAGCGAGAACGAGCCGCCGTGGGCGTTCTCGGCCTTGTCTTCCACGCCGGAGCCGGTGGCGTCGCCACGCAGGGCCCAGCCGTCCAGGCTGCCGGTCTCGAAGCCCGGGTTGGCCAGCAGGTTCTTGCCGCCCTCGGGCTGGCCCTGCACCGCGGTGACGGGCACGTCGGCCGCGGCCGGCACCGCCACGCTGGGGCGGTCGGCATCGGGCTTTTCGATGTCGCCGGGGATCTCTTCTGCGCCCACCGGGCGCAGGAACAGGCGCACCGCCACCAGGCCGTTCTGGCCGCCCTTGCCGTCGGTGACGACGTCGGGCGCCTCCGGGTCCACCACCCACTGCCGGCTGGTGCCGACGACGAACTTGTACTGCAGCACGTCGGTGGGCTTCACGCCGCGCAGCACATAGACCCACAAGCCTTCGGCGTTGCGGGTCATAGGCGCCGACGCCACCGACCAGTCGTTGAAGTTGCCTGCCACCACCGCGCCGGCCGCACCGCCGCGGTACTGGAACTCCACCTCGACCTCGGCGCCCACCTGGCGCACCTTGACCTTGGCCTGGGCCAAGCCGGCGCACAGGCTGCCGGCGAACAGCAGCACGAGGGCGGCGAGGCGCCGCGTAGGGAAGGACGTGGGCATGAAGACCTCCGTGAAAAGGGTGGTGGGTTTAGCGCGCCGGAGCGCCGTCTTCGCGCAGGAACTCGATGTCGTCGACGTTGCCCCAGTTGCCTGTCACGCCATCGATGGCCACGCCGACGGTGCAGTTGCCACCACTGACCTGGATGCCCGAGACGCTGTACTGCTTCCACTTCTGCCAGCCGGTGTTGCCCATGGCCGCGGTCTTGGGGCCGCCGTCGCCGCAGTCGCGTGCGAACAGCTGGAGCGATTTCTCGCCGCCACTGCCGGCCGCCCAGGCCTTGAGCGAGTAGCGCCCGTCCTTGATGCCGCTGAACTTGCGCAGCAGTTCCACCTTGAAGGACTCGCCGCGCCAGTAGTGCAGAGAGTGCAGGCCGGTGTGTGCGTTGCCCGGGTTGCGTTCGTTGCTCAGAACGCCGGCCTCGCCCGCCACCGTCCAGCCCTCGAGCGTGCCTTTCTCAAAGCTCGAATCGTCGACGAGGTTGCGGCGCGGCGTGACGTCCACCTCGGCCACCAGCGTGACCGACTTGCCGACCGCTTCGCCGAACAGCGAGAAGTGCCCGGGCGCGGCCAGCTTGCCTGCCGGAATGTCTTCCCACTGCACGAACACGGGCCGCTGCGCGTCGTCGCTGAAGGGCAGCGTCACTGTCTCGGGTGGTGCCCACAGTTCGCCCACATAGGCGTTGAGCTTCATCGGCTCGCGGGCCAGTATCTGCGGCACGTCTTGCGGCGTGCCGGCTTCGTGTACGCGCTTGAACACGGCGAGCGACGGCAGGGCCTGGCCCTTGGTGTCGAACATGGCCTGGTTGTCCCAGCCGTTGCCCTCGCCGGTGCGCCAGCCGCTGCGCGCCACGGGAATCCAGTCGGGCTCCCAGTAGAAGACGCCGAGGCCTCGGCCACCGGGCACCTGGGCGACGGCGTCGATCACGTCGCGCACGAGGCTGGTCTGGCCCTGCAGGCTGGCCTTGTAGCCGCCGCTCTTTTGCATCTCGGCATTGAAGAGGTTGGGCCAGCTGTCGCCATCGGCCGTGGTGTAGGCGTAGGCGGTTTCGAGCACCGCCACTTCTTTGCCGTAGCGCGATGAAATCTCGTCGATGTTGCTGCGCAGGTCGTCGATCGTGCCGTGGTAATACGGGTAGAACGACAGGCCGATCACGTCGTAGTCCACGCCTTGTTGCGTGAACAGGTCGAACACGCGGCGGTACAGCTTGTTGTCGCCGCCATTGGCCAGGTGCACGGCCACCTTCAGGCGCTCGCTGGTGCCGCGTTTCGGGTCGGCCTCGCGCACGGCGCGGATGCCCTGGCTGATGAGCGCCACGAAGCCGGCATCGCCGCCGATCTTCTCGCTCGCATTGGCCTGCCAGGTCTTGCCGTCGGGCCACAGCATGCCGCCATTGAGTTCATTGCCGACCTGGACCATGTCCGGGAAGGCGTCTGCGTTGCGCAGCGCGGCCATCACCTGCGCGGTGTAGCGGTGCACCTCTTGCTCCAGCTCGGCGCCCTTGAGCTTGCGCCACGCGGCCGGCTTGTCCTGCTTCTCCGGGTCGACCCAGAAATCGCTGTAGTGGATGTCGAGCAGGTACTTCAAGCCCAGCGCCTTGGCGCGCTTGGCCAGGCGGATGGTCGTCGCCAGGTCGTTGTTGCCGCCGCCCTTCGGGTCACCGCGGCGCGAGATCACGCGGCCGTTCTCGATCACGTCGCTGTCGTTCACCGGCGTGTGCCACAGGCGAAGGCGAATCCAGTTGACGCCGTTCTCCCGCAGGATCTGCAGCGCATCCTTGCGCTCGCCGTTCTGGTCGGAGAACTTGCCGCCATTGCGCTCGAGCTGGTCGAGCATGGACACGTCGGCGCCCATGATGAAGTCGGCGCGCAAGTCCTTCACGGGCTGCACGGTCACGCCTGCCGGTGCCGCCAGCGCCACCGCGGCGAGACTCCACCCCACGGCGATGGCCGCCACCCTGCTTGCGAAGATCCGCATGACTGTGTTCCTGCGCCGTGTCGGCAAAAAAGGCGGGCGCTGGGCAGCGCCCGCCGAACCCCAAGAGACGCTGTTACCTATCGATCCATCGGCACCCGGCTTACCACCAGATCTCGGCTTGCACGCCGTAGCGGTTGCCGCTGGTCTTGCCGCTGGGCAGGCCGTTGCCGCCGGCCGCTGCGGCGTCGTTCCAGTTGGCACGCGTGTAGAACAGGCGCAGCTCGGGGCGGTCGGAGAAGCCCGTGCCGGTGGCCAGGGTCGGGGCGATGGTGAACTTGCTCAGGCGCTGGGTGTCGTTGTCGCCGACCTTCTTGGTCGAGACACCCGCCTCGCCGACCAGCTTGAAGTTGGTCGTGAACGAGTAGGCCACGCGGCCACCGACGGTGGTGCCGCGGGTCTTGTACGGGTTGGTGTAGTGCGGGTTGTCGCTCTGCTGGATGTGCGCCAGCACCTGGCCACCGAAGCCCCCGACCTGCCAGGTGAAGGTGTCGGCGATGCGGTAGCTCTTGGCAGTGGTGTGGTTCAGGTCTTCCAGCCAGTTGTTGCCGGTCTGGTCGGGCGACCAGTCGTTGCCGTCGCTACCGGGGTTGTTGAAGGCCTTGGCGAATCCGCCGTTCAGCGCCGACGAGCCCTGGGCGTATTGCAGCCACACCGTGTTGCCGCCACCGAGTTCGAACAGGTTGTGCTGGTAGTGCTGGATCGTCAGCGACGCGCCATTGCGGCCCTTGGCCGTATTGCCTGCGCCATCGACATAGCTCTCTTCGCTGTTGACGAAGCCGGCGAGCACGCGCAGCCAGCCGCCGGGGTTGATGTTGTTGGTGCTGTACTCGAGGTTGATGCGCGAGGCGGTGCCCCAGCCGGTGTCCGCAGGTGTGGTGGCGGTGGTCTTGGCGGTGTCGCGGCGGAAGTACGCCACGCCGAACTTGCCGCCCAGCGCCTCGATGTTGTCCGCACCAGCGCCGGTGCCGTCGAGCTGGGTGTACTTGGTGTCGGTGATGTGGATTTCCGAGCGGCCGTAGTAGCGCTTGCCGGCCCAGAAGTTGACCTTGGGCGCGAAGTCGAAGCCGCTGCCTTCGAGGAAGGCCTGGCCGAGGCCAACATCGCTGGCGCTCGTGCCGCTGCCGGCATACACCGGCATGATGTTGCCGCTGACCTGCAGGTCACCGACCTTGAAAGTGTTCTTCAGGTTGATTTCGGCGTAGGTGTCGCATTCATTGCCCAGGCGGTACTTCAGGCCTGCGCCGCTGAGGGCAAAACACTGCACCGAGTTGTCCTTCGTTCCGGCGCCGGTGCCGGAACGGAAGTAGCCGTCGGTGCTGAACTGCGCGTGGGCCGCACCGCTCAGCAGCAGCGCCGAGGCGATCGCGCAGGCGCGCAACGAAACGGGGGGAAGGCTCTTC
>Ga0307508_10000245_pt1 | contig 65803 bp, 67 predicted proteins | sample 9_EM_MG_FD_203089 | JGI IMG/M metagenome (GOLD analysis project Ga0307508, IMG submission 203089) | Populus trichocarpa ectomycorrhiza microbial communities from riparian zone in the Pacific Northwest, United States - 9_EM | ecosystem: Host-associated > Plants > Roots > Unclassified | place... | reverse complement strand
TCACCGATGGGTCACGGCTGGAGGACGGGGCTGCTGGATACGCGGTGGCATGGAGGAACGGCCTAGCTTGGAAGGGCATCAAGACCCACTTGGGCTACAACCAGGAGGCCTTCGACGCAGAATGCGCCGCTCTAGCGCGAGCGCTGGAATCGGCGTCGAGACGAAACACGGTCCCGGAGCGAATCACCATCTTCACCGACGCACAGGCGGCGATCCGAAGGATGGCAACCGACGAGCCGGGCCCGGGGCAGAAGTACGCCCTGGAAGCGAGGAGGCACATTGCAGCGCTCCGAAGGGCAGCACCAGGCATCATCATCGAGATTAGATGGTGCCCAGCGCACGAAGGGGTGGAAGGAAACGAGAAGGCAGATGAGTGGGCCAAGCTCGCAGCGGAGGAGCCAGACGCCCGCGGGGTAGAAGGGTTGGAGTGGTTCACCTACTCGGACCGGCCGGAGGAGCGCTCTATGCCGCTCCCCAGATCCCTCGCCAACATCAAGCGGGAGATCGCTGAGAAGAAATGGGCGGAGGCGCGACAGTGGGCGGGAGGCCGGACCTCCAAAAAGAAGTACAAGATGCCGAAGAGCCAGAGGCCGGACGGTACAGTGGCTGGGAGCACTAAGCGGCTTGCCGCGAGGTACTACCAGCTGAAGACGGGGCACTGCCTGACAGGCGAATACCTGCACTGGACGAAATCACGCCCGACTCCCCAGTGCTGGTGGTGCCAGTGCCCAAAGCAGACAAGAGACCACCTCTTGAAGAGGTGCCCGAGATGGAAGGAGGAACAGAGGACCTTGTGGGAGGAGGTGTACAAGGAGACGGGAAGAGGGAGGTGGCGCTGGAAAGCCCACGAGCTGTTTGCTGAGAGCGGGTGCAGCCAGTCGCTGTTGGACTTCCTCTCCTCGACGGACGTAGGGAAGACAGTGCCGGCTGCGGAAGTGGACGATGCAGCGAGCGAGGCATCGGAATGGGAGCTTCGGGAAGCTGAGGAGCGGGAGGCAGAGCGGAGGGTGGAGGAGCTCGGCGCTGAGGACGAAGGGGGGATCAAGGAGGAACACCGGCTGTTCCACCCCACCCCGTCGTTCATGGCGTCAGCGAGAACGGAGGAGGAGGAGTAGAGGCGGAGGGCTTACGACGTCTTTCCTTGGTCCCCTTTTTCCTTTGTAGTTCATTGGTGCGCCTTTATACTTTCGCGGATCAGGCCTGGACGGAGGGCAGAGGGAAGCTTGCACCGTGCCGCTAAACGCGGACTGCAGCGGGGAAATGGACTGTACATGAGCGCACGCGCGCCTTGTCATGATCTACATAGGTCGCATACGAGTAATGAATAAACAAAAAAAAAAAAGAAAAAAAGGATAAGAGTCCTACTTCTGAAAATGGTTTAGCGCGCCTTAGCGCGCTGTGGCGCGCGCTAGTGCGCTTCGGGTTAGCGCCCCCCGCGGCAATAGAACGTCACTTAATTTGGAGGTTGGAAGGCTGAAGCTCCCCAGCGCGTCTGAGCAGCATCGTGAGAATGTTAGATGTAGGCCTATACAAATTCCCACAGAAATCAAGTCAACAGGCATCACGGAGGCAATAATGGAACGCAGCGAAGCCGATTTCACTACACCAAACGCACTTGACACAGCCATATTGCAATTCACCGCTCTCGTTCTTTCACCGCCACTTCAAGAAGCTACCGGCGAAGCTTTTGACGATTTAGACGACGATGATGAACTTTCGAAGCTAGTTGTCCCTCCACCTCTATCACCTCGTAAGCCGAAACCGAAGACCGGCCCGAAGAGACAGGCAACCGCAGACCTCGTGCGCAAGTTTCCACCTCCGACTACACATCCCACTCGCAAGAAACAAGCGTTTACGACGGAATTTAAATTGGGAGTCCTGTCATATGCGACATATGGTAGGGTAGATGATGGCAAAGGTGGTCTACGAGCTCCGAAGGCTAAGGAGGTGTGTACACGTTACAACCTGAAGAATATACGATATTTGCACAGATGGCGGCAGGAGGAAGAGACGTTACTTTTGATGAAGCCTTTGCAGAAAAGACACCGACCATCTCGAGGACGTTGGCCTAAGCTTGAGAAGGCATTGGTACAAGCGTTTGCTGAACGGCGGAAGGAAGGTAAGACTGTACGGAAGAAATGGTTCGAACGGACGGCCAAGGCATTATTTCTTCAACTTTATCCGACCAGTCCTACAATATTTGTAGTTTCCAATGGCTGGTTCAATCGATTCCTCGCTCGAAATGAGATTTCCATTCGTATTGTCACGAATAAAGCTCAGCAGACACCGACGGATTACTGTACAATGATCGTTTCTTTCCTCTGTTTTAATCGGCGGAACTCTCAGCTGCGGAACGGTATGGAAGATATAGCATTGCAGTCCGTAATCGCAGTCGGTTGCTATCTTCTTTCGAATATTCTCAATATGGACCAAACACCGCTCCCTTGGGAGTATCTTGAAGGGAAGACCTATGAATTCAAAGGGAGTAAGACTGTGTGGGTTCGTGCACGGAGATCAGGGTGGGATAAGCAGCAAGCAACAATACAGCTCACGATTTTTGCCGACAGTATCGATCGTGTCATACCTCTCATCATCTTTCGTGGTACCGAGGACAACACTTCCGCCCCTTGCAGACGAGAAGAGAAACTATTCGATCCTCGAGTAGTGGTTAAATTCAATCCAAAAGAATATGTCAACTCTACGATCATGATGTTTTGGCTTGAATTTATGCTCCTCCCTATCCTCGGCACCTGTCCCACCCTCCTAGTTATGGATCTTTTCAAGTCTCACAGTACACAAGAAATCAAAGATTGGCTACGCACTCACGGAATTGTGCCATCGCTGGTTCCCGGCGGTTGTACGGGACTTGTTCAACCCCTTGATGTATCAGTGAACCGCCCTTTCAAAGATATTCTCAAGCAATTCATCGACGACACAGTTGATCTTGATGAGAGCCAGCCAACGCCTGCCGCAGGGAAGAAGGATTGGCAGTCTGTCGCAAGCAAGATGAGGGTTATGATGACAAAGTGTGTGGGCGAGGCTTGGGAGATCTTTAACCGGGAGAAGCGCGATGTTGTTATCCGGAGTTTTCGATGTCTGGGCATTGCTCTTCCCATTGATGGTTCCTGCGACAATGAAATTTCAATCAAAGGACTCGACACCAGCGTATTAGCGGAGAGACTCAAGAAATGGGAATGTACACCCACTGTTGATAGCTCATCTGAGGGAACCAGCGACAATCCAGAGACAGACACCAGCGATGAAGACGAACTTCTCTCGGCAGACTTGCCCCTCTCAACACACACGATCACTGCAAGCAGATCCGGGCTCCTGGAATCACCCAGTGATAATAGTGATGATGATGCTCCTTTAAAAACAACTATAAGAGGGAACTGCCGTGGGCGTCCAAGGGGCCGTGGGCGAGGGTCTCAAAGGTCCAGAGGCAAATCTGGTAATAATTTCCGGTTTCCTAGCCCTCTGTATCTGACTAAATTAATGGATGTCAAACCCCTCATAGCTGCCCACTCTTCCTCAGCAGGCTCAGGGCGCATCTCAGCAGGCTCGGCAGGCTCGGCATGCGCATTCTTCATAGGCACCCCCTTGGCAGGTTCAGTGGACACGCTCTCGACAGGATCGGCACACGCGCCCTCAGCAGGCTCGGTGGACGCGCCCTCGACCGGCTCGGCGGAGGCGCTCTCGGCAGATTCAGCGGGTTCGGTGCGCGCACTCTCTGCGGGCGCGTTCTTGGCACTGACGGTGGGTACAAGCAGCGGGAAACTTCCTGTTGAACCAGTAAGTTTAGCTAGAAGAAGTAAGAGACTGGAAGGAGTGCGTAGGTAGTATGTTGTTGAAGAGCTGTTCCCTAGTATCACTGATGATGAAGACGATGATGATGGTGTGGAATTCTGTTGGAGAGACGAGGTCTGAAACTGTATATAGTGTACCCGACAATATCACAGGATTTTTGCGCTAGTGAATCTGATACTGACTAAGCGCGGCGCGCGCTACGGGCGCGCCAAGACTGCCAAGCGCGGCGCTAACCAATTTCAAAAGTTGGACTCTTATCCGGGTTTATACGGTAGTCTGCCGGTTAGATTCCTCCAGTGGCAGGTCATCGTATCCGTTAAATGCTCACCTGGGCTGAAATGTATGTCCATGGAGATCCACTATCCACGATGAAGAATACCCAACGAGCTTCCTTCCCGTAGGTGACAACGAATGCGACAATTGTCCTCTTGTAAGCGCCGTATAAATATCCTGTGCTGACTTGGATCGCTTCTTTGACATCCGCCGCCTCAGAAAGGTATGGGATTCCCAGTCGCTCGGCAATGGTAGATTGCAATTTTGCGTGAGTAACATCCGAAAGTAAGACATCGTACTCGTTCGGACCAGAGCTGTCTTGTGGGTCGATATCGTGGATGTCAACAAATTCGCCGCAATCTTTAGCCGTTTGCTGCTGCTTAAGGGCAAAATAGGACTGCGGATCGATCCGTGAAGAAGAGAACCGTCGCCCGATGGTTTCGTAACTCGCAGAACCTGTGTACGGGAGTTGCACGCTGTGGATCCAGCGTGAGGTGACGGCAGAGAGACGAGGACCTGGTGTGGGAACAGCCTTGACTGCTTGGCGGCAGAGGAATCGGAACATGTTTGTCGCCACGATTGTTGCTTGCTCGCTGAAATTGTTGAGCTTTCTCCGGTGTAGTCGTGGCGTTGCTGGCAGGTGGATTGCTGATCCGTGTACTCTGGTCGAGCGGGCACCGAGAACGAACACACACACTCGTGCTGTTCTGTACGTCAAGAAATCGTCTCTCTCACGGGTCAAGATGATGAGGGGAGTCGGAGATAGGATGGTGAGGAACAAGAGACAAAAGTGCGATGGATTCTCGTTTGTAGTGGTGTCGACAATGATGTACAAGAAAAGGAAGAGAAAGTCCCCGTACAGCAGAAAACAAACAGCGCCGCCTCATCCCTGCTTGCCAAGCCTCACATGACCAAACGCTAAATCCAGGCTCCACAGCTAGGGAAGTCCGCAGTAATATGACAGTCATGTCATGTCACGTATTGTCACGTATTGAAACCGAAAAGCAAAAGAAGTCAGGCAAAGGGACGCTTGCAACGAGCCGCTACTACGCGATCAGCGGGCAGGATAGGGCTGTACATAATCTCGCCATGATCTCTGTAGGGCGCACGCGAGTACTGAATAAATAAAAAAAATAAAAATAAAAAAAGAAAAAGAAGTGACGGTAATATCTTTTGCCAAGCGTGGCCGTGGTGGCTGGTGATAGCACGGATGGTGGCGGTGTGGTTGGTGGTGGTGCCAGTCTGATCCAGCAACTGGGCGTTCACTATTTAAATTCACCTTTCGTCTTCTACCCCGCAATCATTGCAACGTATCTGGGGACACTCGAATTCAATTTATGGGTCTGAATTTCCTGCAGAACAGCGGCGGAGCACCACTGGAGTACTTACCTTGAAGACTGGCTTCGTCACCTTTGTGAAGGCAGCAGCCACATCAGGGTTGGTGATCGAATTTGGAGTCTTCCCTAGAAAACAGATTCTTCAAATAGATTCCCCTCTTTATCTCAGTGGAGTCCCTCGTCTCTCCACTCGAGTACTTACTCCCCCTTACGTCGAGGCTCCCCCGTGCCCCATCTGTCCGCAGTCGTGTGGATAGCATGTCGCACTGTGTTATAACCGCCAAGCCTTTACAACTTTACGTGACGCTTCACCGTCACACCTGAGACTTTATGGTAATTTTACATCCCTATCCACAGCTGCCTGGCGGCTTTTCTTTTTTTTTTGTTGTTTTATCATACTCGCGTGAAGCCTATCTAGACTATGGCGGCGTACATTTTGACCGTTTTCCCCGCCACTGTCCGCTCGATGGGGGCACGTTACAAGCCTCCCTTTGCCATCCGCCCAGGTCTGTCCCTCGAAAAATAGAAGGCGCCCAAGGATATGACAAATGAAAGACAAATGAATGAAAGACACACCCCATTCTCACTCTTCATTCCCGGATGCCATAAAGGCGGGCGTGGGGAGGAACAGGGGTTCCTCGACCTCAGCACCCAGCCTCTCAGCCTCTGCCACTCTCTCCTCCTCACGTTCTCTCCGCTCCCGGAGTTCCCACTCTGCAGCTGCCTGGTGGCAGTCATTAACTACTTACTAATGTCCAAATAGAAAATTTGGCAATCCACATTTCGCACTGTTCCCGCGTTGGACTCTGCACAGCACACTAATATTAGGTGCCTTCCTATTGAGAAAGTAATGGCAGCTGAACTGCGAAAACATGGGATTGGTGGACAAATGGGGTTAGCGAGGGTGGAGGATGAGTTAGTCATCACAGGGTATTTTTTTAGCTTGTCTCCAAGGGGTTTTCGCTCCTTATCCTGTACATACCACAGCACTTACAGGGTCCCCTTCAATTTCTTCTCCACACCCACCTTTCATCTGTGACCCATCTCCTTATTGCTCGCCCCCTTAGGGATTAGTCTTCATCTGGTGTGCCAAACCCGGAACAGTGTCGACTGACCTTCAGCTGCCAATCAGCGGCGAGAGGGAGCTTTCATCAGATTTCCATCAAAGAGTACAAATCGGCATGTACTTGCGCACTGAGGAGAAAGACAACGAATCGGTATGCACTTGCGCACTGAGGACAATGGAAGCGGATCGCCTTCCACTTGCGTGCCCAGGACAAAGGACACGGATCGATATGCGCTTGCGCGCTGAGGAAAAGAGCACGCATCAGGAAAAAAAAAATTTGCGTTGGAACGCAGCACTGCGTTAGGTGCAACTGTCCAAGCAGTGCATCCGATCGGACGCTATGCCTGGCGAGGCGACTACTATCAACGTAAGGTATCCATTCGAACGCTACATCTGGCGAGGCATCAACTACCCACGGAGAGCACCCTCGCGACCTGCGTTCGAACGCTACATCTGGTGTACATCGCCTGTCCACGGTGTGCATCCGTTGGAATGCTATTTCTGGCGAGGCATCAACTACCCACGGAGAGCACCCTCGCCACGTGCATTCAAACGCTACATCTAGCGTACATCGCCTGTCCACGCTGTGCATCCGTTGGAATACTATTTCTAGCGAGGCGTCAACTATCCACGCAGAGTACCTTCGCAACTTCTGTACGGACGCTATGTATGCCATGGCATCTACTATTCACGAAGTCTGAGGTTCAACATACAGGGTGAAATATATCTGTTTACACAATTCCGGAACAACAAACTTCACACACAAAACGACGTAACATCAAGCGACAGCATGCAAAGAATACATTTGAAATTTGCAGCAATAAAGAAATGAATTGTGAGCAAAGACCGCATTCGGCGACAAGATCCAGTATGAAACGCTGACCCGCGAATCCAGAGCGAATCCAGCGAGCGAATCCAGCGAGCGAATCCGGCGAGAGAATCGGCGAGAGAATCAACGAGAGAAAGAGCGAGCGAATCCAGCGAGGGAATCCGGCGGGCGAATCCGGTGATAGAATTGGGCCAGAGAATCAACGAGAGAAACAGCGAGGGAATGCGGCAAGAGAATCGGCGAGAGAATCTGCGAGAGAAACAGCGAGAGAAACAGCGAGAGACATCGGGAAAAAATAAATTCGCGCTGGGAGCGTGTACATGCTTCCAGCGCTTGTAACGGTTTCACCGAAAACCCCCTCTTGTGTACGCGGGAATTCACACAAATCAGCGTTGCAACGAAAAATATTCGTAACAACGCAGACATCAACCATTTCCGTTACCAACGCAGGTCGCGTTGATTAACGAAACCCCCGTATTACGAACGGGATCCCATCGTGTAGACGATACTCTCTGCGTGGCGATGGCGACGCCTGCCGTCTCTGATACCTAAGCAGGTCGCGTTCATTAACGAAAACCCCGTATTACGAACGGGATCCCATCGTGTAGACGATACTCTCGGCGTGGCGACGCCGACGCCTGCCATCTCCGATACCTACGCAGGTCGCGTTGATTAACGAAAACCCCCTACTGCGTAAGCACGCGCTGCGTGTAGACGATACTCTCTGCGTGTAGACGATACTCTCTGCGTGTTGACAATACGCTCTGCTTGTAGACGATACTCTCTACGTGTACTAATCAGGAGAAAATAATTTTGCGTTCGGACCGTATATTAACTATCTAGCAACAGAATACACTGACAGCTACCCGCAAGATACTGTAAAGGTAGCAACAAAAGCATTGGAAGAGTATTTCCAGCAAGAAAGTCCCACAAGCACATGAAGCGAGGAAATCCAACAAACAAATCCGGAACTAATCTAGCGAGCAAATCCTGCGAGTGAATCTGCACCGAATTCAGCGAGCAAATCCACCGAGCGAATCAGGCAAGTGAATCCGGCGAGCGAATGTACCAAGCAAATCCAGCACGTGAATCCAGCGAACGAATCCAACGAGTGAATCCGGCGAGTGAATCCAGCGAGCCGAGAGCGAATCTAGCAACAGAATCAGCACGAGAATCAGCGAGCGAATCCAGCGCGTGAATCCAGTAAGAGAATCCAGCGAACCGAGAGCCAATCTAGCAAGAGAACGAGCAAGTGAATCAGCAAGAGAATCAGCGAGTGAATCTGGCGAGAGAATCCGGTAAGCCGAGAGCGAATCTAGCAACAGAATCAGCACGAGAATCAGCGAGCGAATCCAGCGCGTGAATCCAGCGAACGAATCCAGCGAGTGAATCCAGCAAGAGAATCCAGCGAGCCGAGAGCGAATCTAGCAAGAGAATGAGCAAGTGAATCAGCAAGAGAATCAGCGAGTGAATCTGGCGAGAGAATCCAGCAAGCCGAGAGCGAATCTAGCAAGAGAATCAGCAAGAGAATCCAGCGAGGCGAGAGCGAATCTAGCAACAGAATCAGCACGAGAATCAGCGAGCGAATCCAGCGCGTGAATCCAGCGAGAGAATGCAGCGAGCGAATGCAGCGAGAGAATCTAGGAAGAGAATCAGCGAGAGAATGAACGAGAGAATCAGAGAGAGAATCAGCGAGAGAATCAGCGAGCGAATCCGGCGAGAGAATCAGAGAGAGAATCAGCGAGAGAATCAGCGAGCGAATCCGGCGAGAGAATCCGGCGAGATAATCGAGGGAGCGAATCCAGCGAGCGAATCCGGCGAGAGAATCCGGCGAGAGAACCCAGCGAGAGAATCCAACAAGAGAATCAGCGAGAAAATCCAGCGAGCGGATCCAGCGAGCGAATCTAGCAAGAGAATCAGGAGTGAATCCGGCGAGAGAATCGGCGAGAGAATCGGCGAGAGAATCGGCGAGAGAATCGGCGAGATAATCGGCGAGAGGATCGGCGAGAGAACCGGCGAGAGCATCGGCGAGAGAATCGTCAAGGGAATCAGCAAGTGAATCAGCGAGTGAATCGGCAACAGAATCGGCGAGAGAATCCAGTGAGCAGAGAGCGAATCTAGCAAGAGAATCAGCAATAGAATCCAGCGAGAGAATCCAGCGAGAGAATCAGGAAGAGAATCAGCGAGTGAATCTGGAGAGAAAATCCAGCGGAGCGAGAGCCAGTCAATCCAACAAGAGGGTTGACCGGATGCGGGGTCAGGCAAGTGGCAAATAGTGATGGCGTTTGTTGGTATTCCTCGGCAATATGGATACGTTGTTGTCTAAAGAAGAAAGAAGAAGAATCGGAAGAAGAGGGGACGCTGGATAAAAGACGATCCGTCACAGCTGTCTAGTGACTCATCCAGTAGTCCACCCAAACATGTCCGGATTCATAAGCGAAGCCGACTACGAGCAGAGACGGAAATGACGTCTCTCGCCGGATTCACTCGCTGGATTCACTCACTGATTCTCTCGTCGATTCTCTCGCCGATTCTCTCATCGATTCTCTTTCTGGATTCTCTTGCTGATTCTCTTGCTAGATTCGCTCTCTGCTCACTAGATTCTCTCGCCGATTCTCTTGCCTATTCACTCGCTGATTCACTTGCTGATTCCCTTGACGATCCGCTCGCTGATTCTCTCGCTGATTCTCTCTCTGATTCTCTCGTTGATTCTCACGCTGATTCTCTTACTAGATTCTCTCGCTGCATTCGCTCGCTGCATTCTCTCGCTGGATTCCCGCGCTGGATTCGCTCGTTGGATTTGCTCGTTGGATTCTCTCGCTGATTCTCTCGCTGATTCTCTTGCTCGATTCGCTCGCTGATTCTGTTGCTTGATTCGCTCGCTGATTCTCTTGATCGATTCGCTCGCTGATTCTCTCACTGATTCTCTCGCTGATTCTCTCGCCGATTCTCTTCCTCGATTCTCTCGCTGATTCTCTCGCCGATTCTCCTGCTCGATTCTCTCGCTGATTCTCTCGCTGATTCTCTCAATCATTCTCTCGCTCGTTTTCTCGCTGATACTCTTACTAGATTCCCTCGCTGCTTTCGCTCACTGGATTCGCTCGCTGCTTTCGCTCGCTGGATTCCCGCGCTCGATTCGCTCGTTGGATTCTCTCGCTGATACTCTCGCCGATTCTCCTGCTCGATTCGCTCGCTGATTCTCTCGCTAATTCTCTCACTGATTCTCTCGCTGATTCTCTCGCTGATTTTCTTCTTGATTCACACGCTGGATTCACTTACTGGGTCTCTCGCCGATGCTCTTGCTCCATTCGCTCGCTGGGTTCTCTTGGTGGAGTTTCGTACTGGATCGTATCGCCGAATACTGTTTTTCCTCACAATTCATTTCTCGCTTGATGCAAATTTCAAACGTATTCTTTGTATGCTGTCACTTGATGTTGTGATGTCGTTTTGTGTAGCAAGTTTATTATTCCTGAATTGTGTAAACAGATATATTTCACACTGTATGGTGAACTGCAGGCTTCTAGATGCAGTGCCAGACATATTACAGAAGTTGCGAAGGTACTTTGCGTGGATAGTAGACGCCATGCCAGACGTAGCGTTCGAACGGATCTGCTGCGTGGAGATACTAATACTTTCTCTTTTCTACGTTCAAACGGAAGTAACAAACTTACTTTGCGTGCATAGTGGACGCCCTGCCAGATGTAGCGTTCGAACGGAAGTTGCGAAGGTACTCCGCGTGGATAGTAAAGGCCATGCCACACATATCGTCTGAACGGAAGTTGCGAAGGTACTTTGCGTGTATAGTAGGCGCCCCGCCAGACGTAGCGCTCGAACGGAAGTTGCGAAGGTACTCTGCGTGGATAGTAGGCGCTCCGCCAGATGTAGCGTTCGAAAGATAGTTGCGAACCTACTTTGCGTGGATAGTGGACGACAGGCCAGATGTAGCGATCGAATGGAGATGTTGCGTACAGATTACAAACGATGCGTTGAATGCGTTTTAACGGTAAATTGCTTTCTGCAGTACGTTTCAACGCTCCCAACGTTGCTAACGCGATGCTGCGTCGCAACGCAAATCTTTTCTTCCTAATGAGGTCCCCTTCAACAAGCAGGCGACCAGGTGGCTCGGCGTGTGGCTGGACTCACAGCTCAAGCTGCGGCACCATCAGGAGGTCCGGATGAAGGAGGCAAAGAAAGCGATGGCCCGACTGCAGTGACTGACTGGAAGGATGGGGCTATCGCCGGTGAACTGCCGAAGGGTGATGTCGGCGTGCGTCCAATCGACAGTGATGTTCGGAGCTGAACTGTGGTGGAAGGGGGAGGGGGGAGGCATGGATGGGCTGGCGAAGGAGCTCCAGGTGGTCAACCGGGAAGCAAGAGCGACAACCGGATGCTTCCGGACAACCATCCAGGGGGCACTGTCGATGGAAGCCGGGCTGAGGCCGGCGAGCAACCAGTTGGAAAACAGGCTGCGGCGGTTTGGGCTGCGGCTGCTCGGCTGCTCAGCCTCCCCCAGGGGGAGAGGGCCAGGGAGATCGTTGGCGCGCAAACGGCAATCGGCAAGAGACTGGCGGCAGCCTTGAGCTACTCGTGGACGGCGACGGAGGAAACAGAGCTGTGCGAGGTCCCCCTCCCATTCGAAGCCAAGATGGCTCAGGAAGAGAGGGAGAATGCGATGGAGGAGGCGGCAGCGGAGTGACCGGGGCTCGTGATGTTCACGGACGGGTCGCGGATGGAGGAGGAAGCGGCTGGGTACGTGGTGGCATGGAAGGAGGGCCAAACCTGGAAGGGCGTGAAGACCCACATGGGGTACAACCAGGAGGCCTTCGACGCAGAATGCGCAGCTTTGGCGCGAGCGCTAGCACTGGCGCGAAGAAGAAGCCCAGCCCCGGAGCAGGTGACCATCATCACCGACGCTCAGGCGGCGATCAAAAGGAGGGCCTCGGACGAACCAGGACCTGGGCAGAAGTACGCCCTCGAAGCGAGGGAGCATATAGCCGCGCTCCGGAGGGTAGCCCCAGACATCGCCATCGAGGTGACGTGGTGCCCCGCGCACGAAGGCGCGGAAGGGAACGCGAAGGCGGACGAGTGGGCGAAGCTGGCGGCAGAGGAGCCGGATGCCAGAGGAGTGGAAGGGCTGGTGTGAGACTGGGGCACTAATGCGTTACCGGAGTAATGGTAGAATCGATAGATCGTAGTCCGGTTTTCGATAATTCACAACGGAATAGTCTAAGGGGTGTCGTTATAGGTTCTCTCTGTCCTCCCCCTTTGCGCGGCGCGCCGAATGTTTATAAGAGCAGAATCGTCATATGCTATCGCGGTCCTGAACCCTTTGACCTTGTCTTCAGGAATAGAAAGACGCCTAAGCGCCTTTCGATCCGCACTCTTTGTCCTCGGCGCGCCACACATCCCGTCCGTGCTCTTTTCCTCAGCGCGCCAGCGCATACCAATCCATGCCCTTTTCCTCGGCGCGCAAGCACATATCAATTGTTGCCCTTTTTTCCTCAGCGCGCAGGCACATACTGATCCGTAGTCTTTGTCCTCGGCGCGCAAGCGCATACCGATCTGTAGTCTTTGTTGTTGGCGCACAGGCGCATACCGATCTGTAGTCTTTGTCCTCTGAGCCACGCAAGTGCATTCCGATTCCGTATTTCTTTCTCCTTAGGAATCCAATCACGTATGCACCAGCCAAAGTCAAGGTGAACGTGGGCCTAGGCCCAGAGCGTACTCGTCCTGGCCGGTACCAACGACAAGATACGGTAGCTGCTCCAATCCTGTCGTTCCCATGGCTTCTATGGGTCACACGGGTTCCGCTTTGCCGCCGCGGAGTAGTCCCCGGCAAACCACTTTGGCCGCCGAGGTCCTACTTCCACTCTTGCCTCCCGTCTAGACTCTGGCGCTCCTTGTGTTTTCCCAATTCCTTAGAGTAGGTGTCAGGCTGTCACTTGTCTGACGCTGTCGGCGCCGTGGTCATCTGGCACTGCTGGCGCCGTTGACGCTGTCAACGTCCGGCGCTGTCGGCGCTGTCGACACTGTCGGCGCTGTCGACGCTGTCGGCGCTGTCGGCGCTGTCGACGCTGTTGGCGCTGTCGACGCTGTTGGCGTAGAAGAGTGTGTCATTCGAGAGACCGTCGACGTTGCGGCGTGGCATTCGTGGGACCGACGCCGTCGCGGCGTGGCATTCGCGAGACCGTCGACGTTGCGTAGTGGCATTCACGAGACTGTCGACGTTTGAAGAGTGTCACTCGAGCGACCGCCCACGTTCCGCGCCAAATATCTATTTCATTCTTGTTGAGCTGTTAGCCCGTTATCCTAGGGTGTAACAGCTGGAGTGGTTCTCCTACTCCGACCGGCTAGAGGAGCGCACGATGCCACTTCCCAGGTCTCTCGCTAACATCGCGCGGGAGATCACCGAGAAGAAATGGGCAGAGGCACAAAGGTGGGCTGGGGGCCGGACCTCCAAGAAGAAGTACAAGATGCCCAAGAGCCAGAAGCCCGACGGCACGGTGGCTGGGAGTGCCAAGCGGCTGGCCGAGAGGTTCTACCAGATGAAGACGGGGCACTGCCGCGCAGGCGAATACCTGCACTGGACAACCTCCCGGCCTACGGCCCAGTGCTGGTGGTGCCCGCACCCCAGGCAGACGAGAGAGCACCTCTTGAAGGGGTGCCCGAAGTGGAGAAAGCAGCAGAGGATGCTGTGGAAGGAAGTGTGGAAGGAGACGGGGAAGGGGAGACGGCGGTGGAAGGCTCACCAGCTCTTCGCCGACCGGAGGTGCAGCCAGGCAGTGCTTAATTTCCTCGCCTCCACGGAGGTTGGGAAAACAGTCCTAGCTGCGGAAGAAGACGCTAGGAGTGAGGCGTCAGAGTGGGAACTCCGGGAGAGAGCGGAGCGGGGAGAGGAAAGGAGGGCAGAGGCAGAGGCGCTGGGCGCGGAGGAGGAGGAGGAGCACCCGCTCTTCCTCCCAACCCCCCCCTTCATGGCGGCGGTGGGAGAGGAGTAGGGGGACGGGCGGGTCCCTCGGGGTACCTTATCTTTCCTTTGTTCATTTCCTTGGTGCGGTCTGTTATTTTTGTCTCGCGGGTCAGGGCACAGGAAAGCTTGGACGGTGCCGCCTTGTGCGGTTTGCGGCGGCGAAACGGCATTTGTAATCTCGTCATGATCTCCATAGGTCGCACACGAGTAATGAGTAAACAAAAAAAAAAAAAAAAAAAAAGCAGAGTATCCGTTTGAACGCTACGGCTGGCGAGGTGTCAACTATCCACGAAGAGTGCCCGTTCGAACGCTTCATCTGAAGGTGCATCACCTATCCACGCAGAGTATCCGTTTGAACGTGTCAGAATAACGGGCGTCCGGAGATGACGGATCGGAGGCGGCACCTCCAGAGATGACAGCTGCGCGAACCTCCGAGCACCGGCTCGGGAGACAGTCCTCCGTCCTTTACCCCTGGCGAGTCCCTCAGGCGCGTTATTTATAGAGAGAATGTTCCTCCTTCGACGTTGCATCAATCAACCAATTCACCATCTTCATCTCTATCGATCCTTATATTCCAACAGAACGCTGCGTCTGGCGGGGGGTCAACTGTCAACACAAAGCACTTTTGCAACCACCGTTCGAACGCTACGACTGGTGGGGTGTCAACTATCTACGCAGAGTAGGTTTACTATGGCGTTCCAATGCTACATCTGGCGAGGTGTCAACTATTCACGATGTGAGAGTTTCACCACACAGTGTGAAATATGTCTGTTTATACAATTCACGAATAATAAACTTGATACACAAAACGACGTAACAACATCAACTGACGGCATGCAAAGAATATATTTGAAATTTGCATCAAGGGGGAAATGAATTGTGTGCAAAGACGGTATTCGGCGATAAGATCCAGTATGAAACTCTACAGGCAAATCCAGCGAGTGAATTCAGCAATAGAATCGAGCGAGTGAATCCAGCAAGAGAATTAAGTAAGAGAATCAGCTAGAGAATCGGTGAGAGAATCGGCGCGAGAATCCAACGAGCCGAGAGCGAATCTAGCAAGAGAACCAGCTAAAGAATCCTACCAGAGACGCAGTAAGATAATCGGCGAGAGAATCGGCGAGAGAACTGGCGAGAGAATTGGCGTGCGAATCTTACGAGCGAATCCGGCGAGCGAATCCAACGAGAGAATCCGGCGAGACAACCCGCGAGCAAATCCCGAGTAAATTCAGTGAAAGAATCCTGCGAGCGAATTCAGCGAGAGAATGGAAGAGAGAATCCGGAGGGAAACTGGCGAGCGAATACAGAAAGAGAAAAGAGGAGCGAATCCGGAGCGAATCTGGCGAGCGAATCCCGCGAGTGAATCCGGCGAGAGAATCCGGCGAGAAGAGGGCGAATCTAGCAAGAAATTCTGCGACAATCGGCGACAGAATCGGCGAGAAAAACCGCGAGCAAAACCTAAGTAAATCCAGTGAAAGAATCCAGCGAGCGAATCCAGCGAGAGAAAAGAGGAGCGAATCCGGAGCGAATCCGGCGAGCGAATCCCACTAGTGAATCCGGCGAGAGAATCCGGCGAGAGAATCCGGCGAGAAGAGAGCGAATCTTCATAGCAAGAAAATCTGCAAGAGAATCGGCGAGAGAATCGGCGAGAGAATCGGCGAGAGAATCGGCGAGAGGATCGGGTAGAAAAACCGCGAGCAAAACCTAAGTAAATCCAGTGAAAGAATCCAGCGAGCGAATCCAGCGAGAGAATAGAGGAGAGAATCCGGAGCGAAACCGGCGAGCGAATACAGCGAGAGAATAGAGGAGTGTATCCGGAGGGAATCCGGCGAGCGAATACAGAGAGAGAATCCGGCGACAGAATCCAGCGAGACAATCAACGAGAGAATCAGCGAGAGAATCCAATTAGCCGAGAGCGAATCTAGCAATCAAAGCAGCAAGAGAAATGGCGAAAGAATCAGCGAGGGAATCAACGAGAGAATCAGCGAGAGAATCCAGTTAGCGAATCCGGAGCGAATCCCGCGAGTGGATCCGGAGCCAGTCCAGCGAGCGAGTACAGCGAGCGAATCCAGCAAATCCGGAGCGAGCGAGTACAGTGAGTGAAACCAGGGAGTGAATCAAGAGAAAGAATGAGAGAATACCACTAGTCAATCCTGCGAGCGAATCCAGCGAGAGACTCCGGAGGGAGTCCAGCAAGGGAATCCGGAACGAATACAGCAAGAGAATGAAGGTGAGAATCCGGAGCGAATCTGGGGAGCGGATACAGCGAGTGAATCCCGTGAGAGAATAGATGGGAGCGAATCCGGTGCGAATCTGCGGAGCGGATACAGCGAGTGAATCCCGTGAGAGAATAGATGGGAGAGAATCCGGTGCGAATCTGCGGAGCGGATACAGCGAGTGAATCCCGTGAGAGAATAGAGGTGAGAGAATCCTGTGCGAATCCGGCGGGTGAATCCAGTGGATATCGTCATTACCGGTTGACTTCGCGTATAAAGGCGATATGACGAAATGTGGATGAGTAAGAAACGCTAGCCTACGGTGATGTAAACGTTATAACTATCGACCCCGCTACTTCAAATTTCTTCTTCTATTCTTGCCAAATACATCACTCTGTTCACTTGCGGCTTTCACTCGCTGCATTCACCAATACATTCACAGACTGGATTCGCTCACTGTATTCACTCGCTCTATTCTCTTGTTGCGCTGGCTTCTCTTACTGCTTCTTTTACTAGATTCGCTCGCTTCATTCACCGCTGCATTCGCTCGCTGCATTCGCTCCGGACTGTCTCCTCTATTCTCTCCTCTATTTTCACACTAAATCCGCTCGCTGGATCTGCTCGGTGGAGTCACTCCCTGGAGTCGCTCAGTGAATTCACTCGCAGTATTTGCTCCGAATTCCCTCGCTCTATTCTCTTATGGCTCTGGATTCTCTTGCTGATGGTTCTCCTAGATTGACTCGCTGGATTCGCTCACAGTACTCGCACCAGATTCACTCGCTGGATTCCCATGTGGCGCTGGACCCTCTTGCTGATGGTTTTCCTAGATTCGCTCGGTGGATCCTCTTGCTGTATTTGCTCGCTCCGGATTCACTCGCTGTATTCGCTCCGGATTCGCTCGCTGTATTATAGGGATTAGGGCTGGCAGAGCGGTGACTGGACGGATCATAGGGCCCTATAATCCGACTAGCCGGGAGAGCAGGGACTATACGGATCATAGGGCCCTATAGTCTAACGAGTGATATGCATGACGCTACAAGCACATCAGGTGAAAGGAAGTAGACATCTAGCTCCTTAATCTGGCGGTATTCCTGCCCTGATACGATCAATAGCACATATGACCCTGTTGTTGCTGTGTGGGTGACCACAGGTACACGAATTCAACAGCTGTGCTTTTTTGACACAATACCCGGACGGACAAGCACATCAGGTGAAGGAAAGTAGACATCTAGCAGTTAATTGGCGCCGTTCCTGACCAGACACGATCAGTAGCACACATGGCCCTGCCGGTGCTGTGCGGGAGACTACAGGTAGGCGTCAAGTACAGGTACACGAATTCATGAGCTGTGATGCGGGAAGAAAGGAAGGAGGCGAAGAAGGAAGCGGAGAGGGAGAGAACCGGACTGGTTATGTTCACGGATGGGTCCTGAACAGAGGAGGGCGCTGCCGGGAATACGGTGGCATGGAAGGAAGGCCAAACCTGGAAGGGCATCAAGACCCATATGGGCTATAACCAGGAGGCCTTCGACGCGGAATGTGCGGCCATGGCGCGAGCGCTAGAAACCGCATCGAGGAACAACACCACCTCAGAACGTATCACGATCTTCACGGACGCACAGGCGGCGATCAGGAGGATGAGTAGCGACGAACTGGGGCCAGTGTTCTCCATAGTCCAGTCCGTCCGTCCTGGGCCTCGGACGGGACTACACAAAATTCAAGCCGTCCGTCCAACCTCTGGACTGGGACTGACACCGTCTGGAGAGTGCTCGGACGGGACGGACTGCGGTCGACGGCGGTCGACTGCCAAGGCGCCACCAAAATAGTTCATATTGTTCGGGTGACCTTTCTGCTGCTGGAATGCAGTGCTGTCGCTCTTTTCGCCCGAGGTCACGGCATGATCGTGGTGGACTAGTGGTGGTAGATGTGCGACGCTTCAGCAGAGGAAGATTTAGGAAAAGTTTCATGCACTTAGTACTTGCGCATGACATATTACCTAACAATACTAGCGCCATCCGTCCAATACTAGCGCCGTCCGTCCAACAGCTAGGACGGGGACGGGCGCCGTCCTCCCCCATCACAGACGGGACGGACTATCTCCGCACAGTCCGTCCAGAGCTCGGACGAGACTACCAAAATCCCGTCCGGACGGCGTGGACGGCCGTCCGGACCGGACTATGGAGAACACTGACTGGGGCCAGGCCAGAAGTACGCGCCACACTCCGAAGGACGATGCCGGACATCGCCATCGAGATCAGGTGGTGCCCCGCACATGAGGCCGTGGAACGGAATGAGAAGGCAGATGAGTGGGACAAGCTCGCAGCGGATGAGCCGGACGCCCTAGGAGAAGATGGACTGGAGTGGTTGACCTACTCGGACCGGCTGGAGGAGCGCCTGATGCCGCTCCCCAGATCTCTCGCCAACATCAAGCGGGAGGTTGCCGAGAAGAAGTGGGCAGAGGCACGGAAATGGGCGGGAGGCCGGACCTCCAAAAAGAAATAAAACATGCCGAAAGGCCAGAGGCCCAATGACGCGGTTGCTGGGAGTACCAAGAGACTTGCCTCGAGGTTCTACCAACTGAAGACGGGACACTGCCGCACCGGCCAATACCTACACTGGACGAAATCTCGCCGGACAGCCCAGTGCTGGTGGTTCCAGTGCCCAAAGCAAACAAGGGACCACCTCTTGAAGAGGTGCCAACGACGGAAGGAAGAGCAGAAGACGTTGTGGGAGGAGGTGTGGAAGGAGACAGGGAGAGGGAGATGGCGGTGGAAAGCTCACGAGCTCTCTGCCGAACGGGGGTGTCGTCAGATGTTACTAGCTTTCCTCTCCTCGACGGACGTAGGGAAGATAGTGCCGGCTGTGGAAGAGGCCGACGATACCGGGAGCGAAGCGTCGGAATGGGAGCTCCGGGAACGCCGGTGTCACGGCGCAGGTCCCAGCGCTTGCAAGGTTGCGGAAGATCGGCGCGACGCCTGGGAGTGCCTCAACTCTGGAAGGCTCTGGAACCCCTCGCCCATCGACCGGGTCTCGGCGCGCGGAAGGTTTGGTTGTTTTGGTTCTCGCCGTTAGGAAGGTTCGTCGGCTGTAATGGCGCCTCGTTCTGGACCTCGGCGCCGGTCTGGGCCTTCGGAAGGTTTGAGTTTGCTTGCGTGATTCTGCGTGCGCTGTCGGAAGGTTTGGGTTTGGTTGGTGGATTTCGGTCGTGGAAGGTTCGACGCCTCGATCTTGGAAGGCGTATCGGTTCTGGGTCCTGTTGCATGAGAGAAGTCAGTACGAGTACGCATGTATATAAGGAGGGCCTCCTGCTGTGTGTTGTCTCTTCTTCTTCTTCTTTTCTCTCCCATACAACCTCTTGTTATCTCACTTGGATCATTCGCTATTCTGTACTACGAATCTAGATCCCTGTCCTTCCGTTGACGGCGGTCGCCCGTTGAGCGGTCGCCCGTTCCCGTTCCCATCTACTGATCTCTGACCTCTGACCTCGCGGTCGTCCTCCGGTTCCTCCGGTTCCTCCGGTTTCTCCAGTTCCTCCGGTTCCTCCGGTTCGTTCGGTTCCTTCGTCTCCATCCTTGCCTCGTCCCCGTCCTTGCCTTCATCCCCGTCCTTGCCTTCATCCTCGTCCTTGCCTTCATCCCCGTCCTTGCCTCGTCCCCGTCCTTGTCGTTGTCCTCTGTCCGCGGCGTTCGCTCGTCCAGCGTTCGGTCTGCTCCTCTCTCCGCGGCGTTCGCTCGTCCAGCGTTCGGTCCGCTCCTCCCTCCGTCTCCGGCATTCGGCTTTCCAGCGTCTGGTCGCCCCACCCTGTTCGGCACTCGTCGCGTCGACGTTTACTCGTCCCTGTCCGGCACTCGTCACGTCGACGTTTGCTCGTCCCTGTCCGGCACTCGTCGCATCGACGTTTGCTCGTCCCGGCATTCGTCTCGTTGACGTCTGATCGTCCCGGCACTCGTCGCTTCGACGTTTGCTCGTTCCTGTCCCTTTTCCCCGTTCCCCGCTCCCGTCCCCGCTCCCGTCCCGGCTCCCGCTCCTGTTCCCCGCTCCCGTCCCCGCTCCCGCTCCCGATCTTGCCCCGCTGCCCGCTCCGGCTCCCGCTCCCACTCCCGCTCCCGTTCCGCTCCCATTCCTGCTCCCTCGCCCCGTTCCTTTGTTGGGGTCGTTCCTTCGTCTCACCCGTCCCCTCGGCATCCGCTTGTCGAAGCGCTCGCCCGGTTCCGTCTCCTCCGTCTCCGGTGTCCGCTTGTCGAAGCGCTCGCCTGTTCCTCGTCTCGGGGTCCGTTTGTCGAAGCGTTCGCCTGAGTTCTCGTTCCCCGTTCCCTTGCTGCGCATTTGCGACGTTGCTACTTGGAGGCCCCGCCCGCCTGCCAGGCCCGCCGATACAGCCGGGATCGGGAAGAGGAGCGGCAGGTGGAGGAGCGCAGCGCCGAGGACATGGTGGTGGCAGAGGAGGAGTAGGGGCGGGCGAGGCTCTCATTTCCTTTGTCATTTCCTTTGTCATTTCCTTTGTCATTTCCTTGGTGCGCATCTACATCTTCTCGGGATAGGCCTGATCCGATGCGCCAATGTATTCAGCTTCCACTGTAGAGAATGCAACAAGTGGCTGTTTGTGGGCGCGCCAGGATATGGCACCATTCCCGAGTGTGAAGACATAGCCGGAGGTGGACTTTCGGTCATCTTGATCACCAGCGAAGTCTGAATCTGTAAAGCCAATAGGCCGTTCGGTAGGCTGCTCGGGTCGCCGTTCGGTACTGTACTGGATTGCAAGGTCTGATGTGTTCCGTAGATAGCGTAATGTATAGGTGGCTGCAGCTAGATGTTCAGAGCTTGGTGCAGAGAGGAATTTGCTGAGCATCGACACTGTAAAAGGGATGTCCGGCCGTGTTCCTTGCATGAGCCAATTCAAACTACCGATGATAGACTGGTACTTCTGCTTCCCGTTTTCATCAAGGGGTTTGCCAGTATCATCGAGTCGTCGAAGTCGATTGCTTGTTGGCTGAGGAGTCCAGTGGCCATTACATTCACATAGCCCAAAGGTCGCAAGAACATTGTGTATGTACCGAGATTGGTGAACATACAGAATCCGGTTCTCGCGGTCGCGCTCAATCTCAAGTCCAAGAAACTGGCGAATCGGTCCAAGGTCGGTCATCTTGTACTCGGCGTGAAGAAGTTTCTTGAGTTCCGATACTCGTTTGGCAGATTCAGAGAAGAGTAGTATATCATCGACGTAAAGTAGGAGAATGAGCGGTATGAGGCCAGTGGCTGAGATGTAAACGTTTGGATCGTATTCAGATCGCAATAGACCTAGAGATCTCAAGAAGTTATCAATATGCTCAAACCAGAGTCTGGGGGCCTGCTTGAGTCCGTATAGTGACTTGCGCAGTTTGCAAACCCATGGCCAGCCCGCAGGCACTTCAACACCATCTGGCATTGCCATGAAAACATCTCCATCAACTTCTGGATTTAGGAAAGCGGTAACAACGTCCATCTGGTCAATCTCCCAGTCATGGATGACTGCTAATGCGAGTAGCATTCGAAGGCTGGAAAGCTTTGCTATCGGAGCGAATGTTTCATCGAAGTCCACTCCGGGAATCTGTTCATAGCCTCGTACAACCAGTCTTGCCTTGTACCGAATTCCGCCTCCAGATAGTTGTTTGGTCTTGAAGACCCATTTAGAACTGATTGGTTTGACACCTGACGGAACGTCTTCCGGTCGAATGTAATCCCATGTATAGTTCGAGTGCAGTGAATGCAACTCCTCCCGAATAGCTTCCGACCACTTCGGGCCAAGCTTCAGATGCCTAACAGCATTTTGGTTCGACACCGGATCTGCAGAATCTGGTTCCTCTTCCACCCAGGTCCGGTGGGCAACAGCACGTGGCCTTTTCCGAAGATTATATCTTCTGGTTTTCAGGCATAGTTCATCAGCTGCAAGCGAGCTGGGATCTGTCGGTCGAGGCGAATCGGCATCGGCCTGCCTCGACGTTTCGGTATCGGCATCGACCTGCCTGCTCCCATCGGCATCACGGTACCTGGTCGCATTGGCATCGACCTGCCGGCTCCCATCAGTATCGACCTGCCTGCTCCCATCGGCATCACAGTGCCTGGTCGCATTGGCATCGACCTGCCAGCTTCGATCGGTGTCCAGCTTCACAATCTCAAATGGATCCGATATTGTACTCTCAACTAGTTTGGCTGTTATTGCGAGTTCATCGAAACGAACGTTGGATGCTTGAATCACATGTTGTCGTTCGGTATTCCAGAGGCGCCAGATTGAGGTACTATCGTGTACATAGCCCAGCATGTAAACAGTCTCTGCACGGGATGCAAATTTTCCATGCCTTTGAGCAGCCAGAAGCATTCGATATGCTTTACACCCAAAACGACGTAGGTGTGAAATGGTTGACTTGCTGCCATACAGCTTCTCGTAGGGGGTAACGCCCTTATTTGCTGATGTAGGACTTCGTGCATGTAGGTAATTCGCTGTGTTGATGGCCTCAGCCCACAGGCACCGCGGTAGTTGACTGTCAAGCATCATACCATGCGCCTTTGCATTGTGTATCTGAATCATACGTTTGGCAACGCCATTCTTGTGCTGCGTGTACAGTGGAGCTGGTTCGAATGATATACCAGACTCCTTGAGGATTGATCGAAATTATTCATTGTCGTATTCGCCCTTGCCGTTGTCGCACCGAAATCGAGCAATTCGGGTGGAGAATTTGAGTTCCGTCATGGTCTTGAACTCTTGGAAGACTTTGCAGATTTCAGCTGAAGTCTTAGAACGTAGGAAGAATACCCAGCTTAGTCAGCTGTAATCATCGATGTAGAGGATGTAGTATCGACAACCAGATTGTGACATTGGTGAAATCGGCCCACAGAGATCCAAATGAATGAGTGCTAAGCGCTTCTCCGCTCGTGTGCTTGGAGTTTTGCGTTGAAACAGCTGCTTGGCGTTTGCCTGGGTGCATATCGAGCATGCTGATCGGGTGCTCTCCTTCTCAGTGTAGAGTTCTCTTGGGAGCAAAAGACGTAGGTCGGCAAGATTCATGTGCGCGAAGCATCGGTGCCAGGTATTGAGATCTGATTTAATCGGATTTGTCGTGCTTGCACTGTGTGCCTGAGCTTTCGCCAACATAATGCCGAGTAGAGTGCAAGTTCGGGATCCAGCCTGTTGTTGTATATGAGCTGGGGTTCAGTGATACTGTTGGACTTGATGAGGCAGCTGCCAAGGCGAAATATCACCTCGTATCCAGACTCATTCAAGGCGTCGACTGAGAGCAATGACACTGCATGGAAATCAGGTACATAGAGGGCTGTGACTGTCAACAGCAACCCGCAATCCAAATGGAACTGAATTGATCCGATTCCAGTTGCATGACAGGTAGCACTGTTTGCAACCTTTACTGGAATAGAATTTGCCAGATGTTGGAAGTCTTGAATACCTTTCTTGTTGCCGGTCAAATGGTGGGATGCTCCTGAGTCAATAAGCCAATTGTTACACCTGAATATTCCTGGAGTACGTAGAGTATCTAGATTACTTAAGCACCGACGAAGAGAAAGGAGGCTCGAGGAAAAAAGGAGGGGTCAGAGAGTCTAGGCCGGAGATAAGGAACGGGGATTAGAAGCTCACAGCCGAGAGATCGAACCTTGCGGGGAGAGATCGGACCTTGCGGGGATCGGACCAGAGTTCCCCGAGGTGGGTGCAAACGAGCTGAGGGAATATGGCCGAACTAGTCCTTGCGGGGAGAGGACACGTACGCAGAGAGTCTGGGTCCTTGCGGGGACTGGCTTGGATCCTTGCGGGGGGAGCCATGTACGGGGTCTAGACGCCAGTTCTCCGCTCGAGCGCATAAGACAGCTCATCTCCCTTATCACTACCCCGGCCAGGACCAATGATCCACCCACGGGGTCTATGCACCTCGGGGGAATCCCAACCCGAGTCACCACTTCTCACGCTAAGTCATCAGATCTCATGTCGGCTCTCATCGGATAAAAGAAAAGCGGTTCCTCGCCCGACGAGAGAGAGAATCAGCACGAACATCCTCACCAGCAGTACCACCAAACCCACACACAAGCTCTAAGATTATTCCGTTGTGAATTATCGAAAGTAGCCTGATTACCTTTGATTCTCCTACACTCTGGTTACGAGACAACCCCAGTGTCACACTATAATTTTCGATCCCAAATCACCCTACTTTCTCAAAGAAGCCAGCACATGCCCTCCTTTGAACAAGACCATCAACATCTTCTCGAACTCTCCACAATACTCGAGCCAAAGTCACAATACTCGCTTGACTACACATTCTCCTCGATTAACAGCGAAATCTCAAATTACGAGCTGTGGATAGAAGATATCGACGGCCCCACACCCACAGAGGAAGAGATTGACTGCACCCCCTGGAACTGGTATACCCAATACTGGTTCAACTGCGCAATCAACAACCTAAGCGCCGATCTTGATGGATACGAATTCCGCGAAATTTGCGACTACGCTTTCAGCGATTACGACGAAACAATCTACACCGGGCACTTCCTAGACTTATATTAGGAAAATGTCCACCACCTCAGACTTCAACATGCTCCGGCTGGAAGCGCCCCGCAACCTGCTCCAAATCACCGATGGAATCCCAGGGCCGGAACAGACCGTAGAAATTGCAAACCCCGCAGTCTGGGTGAGAGCCTTGGTGCGCCAGCAACGACAGGCCGAGAATGATCTACAGCAGCTCACCGAGCTATGCGGTGGAGCTTATGACAAAACGGACCGACCAATGCAGCAGATAGAACAGGCTTACCAAACGCTGGCAGAAGGCACTAGGTATGTATATGACCGAGTACACGCTAACGAGAAAATAGCGGAGGACTGGATACGCAGCGAGCTGTCGGTAGCCGCAAATGCATACCAATCCCTGGCCCGAAACATATGGCAAGCCATCATCGAGTGAACGAATGAGGCCAACGAACGACAGATATGCCAGGCTACCCAGCTAGCGCGGGTAAACGATGCCCTGTCATTTCTGGCAGAAGCCAACACCACCCGAACTCAGCGCCTAGCCGAATTCCAAGGAAACATGAAGTTATGGGCCACAGCACACCAGGACCGAGTAACTACCCTGGAGAACCAACTCCAGGAAGCACGGGCAGAAATCCAGCGCGTGGCAGCCAGAATCCCACTGCCACTAACACCTACCCGCCCTGCACCAGAGGCACCTCACGCATGGAGAAGTCCGGCCCGCCCGACTAGCACCAGTGCCCCATCGGCCACCCAATCACAACCCGCTTTGGCAAGCCCTCTACGCCTACATCCGGCCCCCACCTTCCGATGACACCGCCCCCCCGCGGTGCCAACCACACCGGATATGAGGGAACGGCTCGACCACCTCAGACGTGTTGCGTCTCCACCACCACCAGCCCCACCAGCGGGGCCCGCGGAGCCTCCAAGAAGACCCCCTCCATCAACGCCACCAGGATCGTCCTCAGGACCTCCTTCAGGGCCACCCTCAGAGCCACCCTGACCTCCGTTTCAACGATTCCATTCTCCCACGCCACCACGGAACCTAGCACCAACCATCACCACGCAGGACCTGGTTCGACTGGTGATGGAAGGCGTGGAGCGAGCCAAGCAAGATCGACCAGAGACGGTTAAGACGTCGCGGCTGAAAATCGAAAACCCCGAAAACTTCGACAGGAAAAGTACGACCGCTTTCAACCAATGGGGGGAATCGGTAACGATGTACTTAGGTTTCTACCCAGAAACGATCGACCGACAAAAGATCGCCTGGGTTGGAACCCTGTTAACGGACACCGCCCTGGTCTGGCACCTCCATCGCTACCGAGAATTGCGGGACAATGACACATGGACCAATTACTCCGCGGCCATCCGAGCGGAGTATCGGAACGAGAGGGAAGCAGCGGACGCCCAACTTAAGTTGGGACAGCTCCGCTATCAAGAATCCATTCGAGGATACCTGACGGAGTTCCGGGCGCTCAACATTTTTGCCCGGGCAACGGGAGAGGCGCTAAGGGAAAAGGTGGACCTCGCGATGATGACCGAAATCCTGAGGATGAGGTTCGCACATTACCTCGAGGAATTCGCGGACGATGAAGGCTTCTCACAAGCCACCTACCAAGCAGGCTTGTAGGTTGAGAGGATGAAGGCCCTGGAAAAGGCACGAGAAGGAGCGAAACCGCCAAAAACCAAGGAAAGAAGGAGGCCAGAGGGAAGGAAAGAGGAGAAGAGGCCGCCAAGGCCGCAGAACTCGGGGGAATCCAGGGAACCCCGACGCCAAGAAAAGGATGGATGGGACAACACTGGCTCCGCCCTATGAGGGGTCCCTCAAAATGAGGTTGACCAACACAAAAAGGTTCAGGGCGGCTGTTGGAGATGTGGACGGGCGGGGCATAGAACCCACGATTGTTTCTCGTTCCAAATGATAAAAGGAACCGAGCTGCCACCCGCGCTGTGGAAGGCAGCCACGGTACACAATCCGGAACCAGTCGCGGGGAAACGGAAAAGAGAACACGACGAAGGGAATGCTACAGCAAAACAGCAAAAGGTAGCGGCAGTGGAGGAAATGATCACCGATCTGCCAGCATGGGCGGACGTGGAAGATTCGGATTTTTAAGAAGTTCTTTTACGGCGCCGGAAAGAACTTGTGAGCTGATATGCGGCGCCACGAAGAGAAAGGCGGAAGACCCAGACGCCGAACCCCGACGAAAGAAAAACCGAAACTCGCGACCGATAATCACCATGCTACTCCACGCAGGAGCAAGCAAAGTACCAGTAAAGGTACTACTGGACACAGGCTGCTCGATAAACCTAATAAACCAACGAACGGTTGACAGATTGGGAATCCAGAAGGAAAAACACGAGGAAGTACGAACGATAGAGAACTTCATGGAAACCTCAGTTCCAGGCGCCGGTCAATATTATACGAAACCGATACGCCTACAACACCGAAAGCACTTCTCCAAGGAGGTCTTTGAAATATCGCCAATGGAGAAAGACATCGACATATTTCTCCCGTTCAGCTGGATAGAACAGCATCCACCACAGGGAGCCTGGTCCTCGGACAAAGAAGTACGATTCACAAGCACCAGATGCCTGGAGGACTGTACCCAATACGAAACGGCGGAATTCTCTTTGACCTGGGATGAATCAGTCATATCGGATCTGCACGCACGCACCATTGGACACGTATCCACGGTATCGGACAACCCCATGGGCAACGTCCCGATGAAGTTTCGACAGTATCTGGGGATAATGGGAAAAGAGGCAGCGGACGCGCTACCCGAACATCGGCCGTACGACTGCAAAATCGACCTTAAGGAAGGAACAACCGCTCCATGGGGACCCATCTACCCACTATCCGAAGAAGAACTATGGACCCTCCGAGATTGGCTAAAAGAAATGGAGAAAACTGGGAAAATAAAGAGATCCACGTCTCCCACAGGATCTCCAATCCTCTTTGTTCCAAAACCAAACGGGCGAGGTTTGAGGCTATGCGTCGACTATCGAGGACTGAATGCGATAACCATCCCAAACCGCTACCCACTTCCATTAATGCAAGAACTGCAAGACCGTGTACGGGGCGCCCAATGGTTTACGAAAATGGACCTTAAAAACGGATTCAACCTTATTCGAATCCGAGAAGGAGATGAATGGAAAACGGCATTTAGGACACGCTACGGCTTGTTCAAATTCCAGGTTATGCCGTTCGGCCTAATCAACGCGCCGTCCACATTTCAGGATATGATGAACCACGTCCTCTCGGACATGTTAGATGTGGGCGTACTAGCTTACATGGACGACATACTCATGTACGGCGCTACGGAAGAAGAACACAATGAGCGCATCGGAGAGGTGCTCCAAAGGCTCCAAACGAACGGTCTAGCAGTTTCTCCCGAGAAATGCGTCTGGAAAGCCCGGGAAGTGGAATTCCTGGGTTATATAATAGGAAGAGAAGGAATCAAAATGTCGAGCGACAAGGTGGACGCCGTCCTAAAATGGAAAAATCCGGAATCCCTAACGGAAGTACAGTCATTCCTGGGATTTGCTAATTTCTACCGACGATTCATCAAGGACTATTCCCGAGTTGCTAGACCACTGACAGAATTGACAAAGAAGACTGTGGGAAAATGGTCGTAGAATCAGGAAGCAGAGGCGGCTTTCAAGGAGTTAAAGAGACAGTTCACCACCGCACCCATACTGGCTCATTTCGACGCCCAACGAACAGTCATTATCGAAACAGACGCTTCGGACTTCGCGATAGGAGCAGTACTGTCCCAGCGTGACGAGGAAGGCCGCCTGCACCTGGTGGCGTTTCACTCAAGAAAATTTACACCGGCAGAAATCAACTACGAAATCCACGACAAGGAACTTCTCGCGGTGGTGGACACCTTCAAACACTGGAGGTGCTACTGCGAAGGAGCGACCCACCAAGTCCAAGTATTCTCGGATCACCAGAACCTGGAATACTTCACAAACACGAAGGTACTAAACCGTCGACAAGCAAGATGGGCCCAGGAATTGGCGGGTGTCAATTTCAGAATCTACTACCGACCAGGTACCCAGAACGGCAAGCCGGATGCATTATCTAGGCGTTCGGAGTACCGCCCGGAAAAGGGGGGGGTAGAAAACCAGCCGATAACGACGGTTTTGGGAGAGAAACACTTTGGAAACTTCGAAAAAGAAACTGAAGAAAGAAGGGCAAGTTCGTTCGTCTGTTCATCAGCCAGGCTCTCCTCACTCCCAGCAAGAAAATGGAGTCCAGCGTTCCTCGAGGAAATTCGGAAAACGGCGAAGGACGACGCGCCGTATCAAGAGGCCAGGAAGAAGGAGGAAGCAGAGCGAATGGATCCAGCATCGAAGGACCAAAAAGTCAAAGAACTGGAGGCAAAAGAAGGGTTGCTCTACAGAAGAAATAAGCTGTGGATTCCAAAGGGAAAAGTACAGTCAGTTATGGAATCAGAGCACGACACAAAGGTGGCCGGACATATGGGCCAGGATAAGACCATCGAACTAATTCGGCGGAATTTTTGGTGGCCAAAAATGAATGAGCGAATCATCGATTTCGTCAAAAGCTGTCCAGAATGCCAGAAGAATAAGACAGCGCGACACCAGCCATACGGCCTATCCTCACCGCTAGAGCTTCCCTACGCGCCATGGCAATCAATTGCCATGGATTTCATCACAGAACTCCCTGTCTCGGAAAACTGCGACCAGTTATGGGTAATCATCGATCGCTTCACCAAGATGGCCCATTTTATACCACTGCCACAAGACGGCAAAACAGCAGCAGACCTAGCAAGAGGCTTTGCAAAAGAGGTATGGCGCTTTCACGGTCTTCCCACTGATATCGTGTCGGACCGAGTTTCGCACTTCACCTCGGGAGTATGGCAGCAGTTCTTGAGCCTACTAGGGATCCGCACCCAAATGTCCACAGCATTTCAACTGCAAACGGACGGACAGACGGAACGGCTCAATCAGACGATTGAGTCCTACCTACGAGCCTTTGTGGGACAGGAACAGGACGACTGGGTACACCTATTGCCGATGGCGGAGTTTGCTTATAACAACTCCGTTACGACAGGAAATGGAATCTCTCCCTTCTACGCCAATTACGGGTTCCATCCACGAACGCTGGATCCCCCGGAGGAAGTGGAGGAACCTGTCAACCCCGCCAGCACCGCGTATGCGCACTGGATGAAAGCAATTCAGGATGAAGCACGCAAGGGGTTGGAAGCGGCTCAGGAACGGATGTGCCGATATACCGACCCGGCCAGAAAGGAACCCCCGGCCTACCAGGTAGGGGACCTGGTGATGCTCAATGGGCGCAACATAAAAACACGCCGTTAGTCGCGAAAGATGGACCACAAAAACCATGGTCCCTTCCTGATCGAAAAAATCGTTTCCCCATTGGCCGTTTGCCTCACGCTACCTCGGAAGTGGAAGATCCACAACGTCTTCCACGTGTTGCTGCTCGAACCATACCGAACCAGCGAACACTGAGCACCCCCGGACCCCTCGAAGGTGCTGTGCGAATCGGATGACATCGAACAATCGGAGGAATACGATGTGAAAGAAGTTATGTCCTCGGTCGAGCGCGGCCGGGGAAATAACAAACGAATTCTTTACCTCGTCAAATGGCTCGACTATCCGGAATGCAAAGACTGGACGGAGGAACCCTACGACAACTTCTCGGAAGGAGGTTTGGAAAAACTCCGGGAATTTCATCGGCAGAATCCCAACGTGCCGAGAGACTACCGGCTCACCGAAGTCTAGACACGAAAAACGGGTCCGACGGAATCAAGTGCTGAGACCGTGCAGGATAGACCACAAGGAAGGACGACACCCGGCGCGTTCCCTTCACCCGACAATCTGAATTATGAATCCTATTCCCTCCGAAGAAAAACCCAACGGAACCGACACCTGGTAGGACGACTGCTGGTGCACCCCGTCCCTCGAAAACGCGGACACCTCTCGACACACCTGGCGTCCCATAAAGCGTGGCGTCGGGTCCCTATCCGAATTCCAGCTTCAGTCCGACGGACATCATAGGCTCTCCCAGCAGCCATGTCTACGAAGGTGACCTCGGAACTCGAGGGTCGGAGAAGAAAAAACCCGCTTCTCGGGTACGAGACAAAGCGGGACCTCACCAGTCAGGCGCTTGGGCCAAAGAGCAGCGGAACAGCGAGGCACGGAAAGACAGTCCCGAAGGCGCGGCCACTCCTTGACACACTTTGCGGCCGGTAGGGCTTAAACAGGCGGGTCCCTATCTGAAAGCCGGACAGCCCGAGACCGACCGGATCACTGCGCTACGTCTCTGAAGAGCACCAATGGCTGACTGGGACACGATGTCTCGGATAAACTATCGACAGTAGGAGTACGCACCGGCTTACTCCGAGGGCCCAGCCATCTCGACGGATTACAGAGGGTCTCGGAAGGCTATCTGACCTGATCCGGTGGCTGGGAGGGCTGCAGGGGAGGAGGACTGCAGTCCATGACGCTGACCAAAACACGGCGTTGAAAGAATCTCACGATCAAAAAGAAAGAGACGGGCTACTTAGAAGGAGTTAGTACTCGGGGACGATGCTAAGGGGGAGGGGAGGTAGTGTTACACCTGAATATTCCTGGAGTACGTAGAGTATCTAGATTACTTAAGCACCGACGAAGAGAAAGGAGTCTCGAGGAAAAAAGGAGGGGTCAGAGAGTCTAGGCCAGAGATAAGGAACAGGGATTAGAAGCTTACGGCCGAGAGATCGAACCTTGCGGGGAGAGATCGGACCTTGCGGGGATCGGACCAGAGTTCCCCGAGGTGGGTGCAAACGAGCTGAGGGAATATGGCCGAACTAGTCTCCTTGCGGGGAGAGGACACGTATGCAGAGAGTCTGGGTCCTTACGGGGACTGGCTTGGATCCTTGCGGGGGGAGCCACATACGGGGTCTAGATGCCAGTTCTCCGCTCGAGCGCATAAGACAGCTCATCTCCCTTATCACTACCCCGGCCAGGACCAATGATCCGCCCACGGGGTCTATGCACCTCGGGGGAATCCCAACCCGAGTCACCACTTCTCACGCTAAGTCATCAGATCTCACGTCGGCTCTCATCGGATAAAAGAAAAGCGGTTCCTCGCCCGACGAGAGAGAGAATCAGTACGAACATCCTCACCAGCACTACCACCAAACCCACACACAAGATCTAAGATTATTCCGTTGTGAATTATTGAAAGTAGCCTGATTACCTTTGATTCTCCTACACTCTGGTTACGAGACAACCCCAGTGTCACACCAATCCTGCGAGCCGCTTACAGATGTCACTACATAGGCATGCATTTCTGTTGAGTTTTCGGCATCTTCTTTTACGGCATAGTTTCCGCAGATGGTCTTCTGACCCTTCCACCCATCATAGGTCACCTTTTTGAGTTTGTCGGCTTTTTGCTTTAGAGAGCAATCGCTTGCCCGATGGCCTTCTTTTGTGCAGTAAAAGCATTTGCCTACTGACCGTTCATTGGGCTTGCATCCATTGCCACGTCCTCTTCCAGATCCTTGTCCTCGTGTGCGGCCATGTCCTCGTCCGCAACCACGGGAGGAGTCATTGGGATTCCCTTGAGTTTTAGCAACTAATGCATGTCCGTCGACAACAGTACCAGCGGTGTTTGTGTTGGACCCAACTTGTGTGATGAATAGGGCGTTCGAGGTCTCGTACTCGATCAGCTCAGTAGTGATGGAGTCAACCGTTTCGCCTTCTGTTGGTCTATGCGTAATAATGTCAACCAAGTTCTTGTAGTTTTTGAAAAGATTCTGGAGAAGGTGGGAAATCAGGCTCTCATTGGCAAGTTCATCTGGGGTTCCTGACAACTCTTGCTGAATGGTCGTGAGTCTACCGATATATGCTTGAACTGATGTCCCCTCCTTCATTGTTGTGAATTGGAATCTTTTACAGATTGCCATACGACCAGAGCGGGATGTGGCCGTGTTGAACTTCTCTCCAAGTGCAGGCCAAATTTGGGCAGGATTACGATCAGAAAGCTTGTTGATAATCGCTCGAATGCTGGGTTCGACGGATGAGTAAACCATTCCAGTCGCAAGCCCAAGTCGCTTTTTGTAGCTTTCCCTCATGGCAAAAGATGCATTGGCAAGTGGTGGATCTTCATTGCCAAGCACTATCTCGAGAGCATTTTCACAGGTAAGAAACACCATAATGTCAGCCTTCCATGTGTGATAATTGCGAGGGGTGAGCATTTCGGTAGAGCCATGCTTGCAGGTGTATGTAGAACTCATAGTGACATTGGGTGATCAGCGGATCAGCGGATCGACGGATCGTCAGGAATAGTGCTGAATCAGAATAGTGATTTTCGGGTACGAAGAGAATCAACAGATCAAAAGATCGACAATCGACGGGGATAAGGTGCTTAAGTGAGATGGGGATTTTCAGGTTTGAGGAGTATTGTGATCGTTACGGCATCGAGGAGCCGGGCTCATAACCTGTCAAATGTATTCGACTATCGATAGGTAGGAATTCCGTTGCTTAATCTTTTCACCGAGACCGGAGGACCACTCTCTATATATACAGGCACATCCAACCCATTACCAATCACCGGCCTCTAGATCCTTTGGTGGCAACTTGCCACCGCCGGGCCTAGATGTCACCGGTGGCCATTGGCCACCTGCACCACTCAATGCCTTCTGCGCATCTGCTCGCAGCAGCCTAGATGTCACCGGGCCTAGATGTCGCCGGGTCTAGATGTCGCCGGTGGCCATTTGCCACCTGCGTCACCCAATACCTTCCCTACGGGCATCTGCCCGCAGCGGTCCAGGCAGGCCTTGGCGGGCCATGTTGGGCGATCGATATATCTACCAAACGCAGTAACCTTGCTAACGCCGTAGCCCAATACCCTGAGTGAAGAATCTGTGTTTCCCTGGTCCTAGCGCCTTCGTCATGATGACCGCTAAGTTGACGTCAGTGGATATACAGGAAAACTCTAGCTTTCAAGAGATGTGAAGATTGCGGCAGAGATGGAGTTTGACGTCGATATGCTTATTCCTACTCTTCCTATAGCCGGCGGCTAGGATGTTTTCCAGGGCACCGTTGGAGTCAGTAAAGATAGGGAGAGGAGGTTCGAGATTTCCAACAATATCGGTGTGTAGCTTGGCCAGCCACTGAGCTTCGCGAGCAGCTTCAGAGCAGGCAATGTATTTGGCTTCCGTAGTTGAGAGTGATACCGTTGTCTGCTTGTACGACTTCCATGAGACCGGTCCGTTGTAGGCAGGGGTCTCAACAGTCCAGCCGAGCCAGTCCTGGCATTGGCCCAGTCTGGTCTGCAAGAGGCAGTCCATGCTAGTCCATGGCCCGCGGGCTCCCCGGCTTTTTTGGGGCCGACCTGGTCTGGACCGGGTCGGCCTGCGGGCCGGAAAACGAATAAGATTTCATGATCCGCTAGCGTCTTACCACATCTTGGCCGGCGAGTGGGTTTCCAGGTCTCGGCAACTACCGCAACAACAGATATAAAATCATACATATCCTGAAGAGCACCGGAAAGATAAGGCGAACGGGATTATCTAAAAAAATTGTTAATTGGAGAAGCGATGGTGGAACTGTAAGTGAAATCCGGTGGGCATTTCTTGTGTTGTGGGCGGGTTTCCAGTTACTGAGAGCGTTCGGCCACCACCACAACAGCAGATACAAAAGAGTACATATCCGGACAAGCACCGGGAAGGTAAGGCGAACAGGATTATCTTAAAAAAATTGTTGGAGAAGAGATGGTGGAGCTGTCACGTGTGACGATATTTTTTTTTAATCACTAGTACTAGCGTTGGCCCGCGGGTGCCCGCCGGCCGACCCAGGTCAAGGCAGTCCGGCCGCTGGACCCATCCAGCCAGACTGGGTCATCAGAAATCGCGGCCCTGACTGGACCGTCCCAAAAGCCCGCGGGCAGCCCGCGGGCTGGCTGGACTAATGAGACCCCTGGTTGTAGGCTTTGAAGACATATCCTCCCTGTGACTTTCTTCCGTTGATGTCTCCTGCAAAGTCGGAGTCTGTAAAGCCAACAAGAGGTTTTGAGGTGGTGGGTGAACGAGGGCATACGAGCTTGAGGTCGGCGGTGTGTTTCAGGTATCGGAGGACACGTTTTGCCGCTGTTAGGTGGGATGTGTACGGTTTTTTGCTGTAGCTACTGAGGGCTGAGACTGCAAAGGCAATGTCGGGACGGGTTGCGGAGGCTGTGTATGATAGGCTACTGACAATGCTTTGGTAGTACCTGGCATCGACTTTGAATTTGCGTCGTCCATTCCAAAGCGTTTGAGGATGGTTCGGATGTAATTGCTTTGCCTGAGGGAAATCGCACCAGAGTCATGCCGTTCTATTTCCAAGCCTAGGAACTGCTTCACTTTTCCGAGGTCGGTCATCTTATATTCATTCTTCAACGTCGTCTTGAGTTCTTCTGCAGCTTCGGAGGCTGACGGCGGGTAGAATATCTGGGTGTCGTCAACGTAAAGGAGGAGAAAGATACCGGAATGGAGGTATAGATTTTCATCGGCATGAGCTTGTATACAGCCTATTGACAGTAGGAACTTGTTGATGGTGGCATGCCATAGGAGGGATGCTTGCTTGAGCCCGCAGAGAGCTTTGTTGTACTTCAAGAGCCGTTCGTGAAGATTTGATTCTCGGAGCTGTTCGGCGTACTCACGTTCTCGGCGATGTTCGGCGTACTCACGTTCTCGGCGCTGTTCATGCTCACATTCTCGGCCCTACTCACAGCGGAATGTGACTCAGCGCGTGAGTTGTGAGTAGATTTGTGAGTTGATTAGTGAGTAGAGTTGTGAGTAGAGCCGGCCAGGAGTGGCTCGTTGATCAGCCAGTCGATACCTTCCGGAAGCTACATGTATACGTCCTTGTCGATTTCCGGATTCAGGAAAGCAGTGACAACTTCGAGCTGATCGATTTCCCATCCTCCCTGGGCAGCACAACTCATTAGGTGGCGAAGGGTAGGCAACTTACTGACCGGAGCATAAGTCTCCTCAAAGTCAACACCTTGTACCTGTTCATATCATTTGATAACAAGCCGAGCTTTATATCTCAGAGTGCCGTTAGGGTTCGTTTTGGTCTTATATACCCACTTCCACCCTATAGGCTTGCTGTAGGTATATTCCACCAGAGTAAAGGTATGGTTCTCCAACAGAGACGTATACTCCTGCTGCATAACAGCCTTCCACTGTCGCTGAAGAGGGCTATTCATAGCTTCTCTGTATGATTGTGGGTCGTCATCAGTCGATACCTCAGCCGCTAGGGTTATACCGGCCCTAGCTGCCCATCTTGACTGGCTCCTGGTCAGCATACGGCGCTGCGAAGGAGAAGCGTTCGGAGCCCCATCGGACACGCTTTGTGGATCTAGCGACGGTGCTTCTTCCACTGACCCCATTCCCACCGGTGGGGGTATTGTGTCTTCAGATGGATCTAGCGCAGGTGCTTCTTTCACTGGTCCCATTCTCGTCAATGGGTTCACTGCAGATGTATCTTCGGGTGGAACTAGCGCAGGTGCTTCTTCCACGGATCCCATTCTCATCGATGGGTTCGCTGCAGATGTGTCTTCGGGTGGATCTTCTATCACTTCGGTGATCACTGGATCCTCTTCCAGCAGTCCGAGTGGATCGACGCGAAATCGGGATCCCAAATTCGCCAGATCTTAGTGGTGTCATGGACGTATCCGAGCATCATACAGGCTTTTTCGCGCGCGCCCATCTTTGCATCCATCCCTTGACATTTCGGGGATATGCTTCCACACCACACATCCGAAGCGCTGAATGTGGTCCAGAGTGGGTTTATCACGTTGTTGCCGATTGCCATACCCACAAGTGAGTTGTCGGGCGCCGTACTCATACTGCGTGAGTTGCCGGGCGCCGTACTCATACTGCGTGAGTTGTCGGATGCCGTACTCATACTGCGTGAGTTGTCAGATGCCGTACTCACACATTGTGAGTTGCCATTTCGGTATAGCCGGTGATGGCATTTGAGCACCTCGTATGATGTTTTGCCATCCAAGGACTGATTCGGGGTTCTTCTATGCAGATAGCAAGCGGTGTTGATAGCCTCGGCCCAGAACTGCATGTGGGCTTGCGAATCAAGCATCATGGCCCTAGCCTTCTGGGTCAGGACTCCGATCATACTTTCCGTGATGCCGTTCTTGGGTTGCGTATGTGGTGGACACAGCTCGAATGCTGCGGAAGTTTTTGTTGTTGTATTCACCACTTCCGTTGTCTGAGCAAAACCTTCTAATATCGTATCCCCAGCCATCCACTTTGGCTTGAAACTATTGAAAGGTTGCCGTGCAGGTCGCAGCACGTTTATCGGAAAGGACTGGGATTGAGTTCATAGAGCATGTCGTTCTTTTGCCCTGTCATGATGATCTTGGTTTTGAACTTGAAATAAGGCCTTTATAGGTAGCCTGGCTCACGGTGTTGTCACCCAGTCTTATATCGATCGGTTGCGGTAGATGGGAGTAGGTTCGGAATCGGTTCTGAGGGCAATTGTACATGTGGTGTCATGCTCCGGAGTCGATGATCCACGTTGAGGATGCTTTTCGGTGGCCAGCGCAAAGTAGCCAGTTTGGATCGTGTTTTCATTGTGACTTGCTCGGCCCGTTTCGTGGTCATCGTAACTTGTCGGCGCTCGGCCCGTTTCGTGGCCGTTTTCATCATAACTTGTCAGCACTCGACCCATTTCGTGGCCGTTTTCATGATAACTTGTCAGCGCTTGGCCTGTTCTGTTGTCATTGGTCAATCCAAGTTGGAATGGAGCACTTCCTTTTTCAATGCTTTCTACATCGCCTGCCATTGGTTCTCCATTTGGTCTCGTGGACTTCTTGATGGTAACGGTGGAGGACATTGTCGTGATGTTTGATCGCGACGTTTTTGGTGTTGCGGCTTAAAAGGATTAGGTGGGGCGCGAGCGGAAAAAGAAATGTTGGACAGGGATGTCTAGTGCTTAGGAAGATCGGTTTCAAGAGATTATTTTTTTTTGGATAGAGGTTTTTTTAATAGAAGAGTTCGAGCCGGGCTCATAACCTATCAAAGGTTATGGGACAGATATATGGGTAGAGATGGTAGATAGTAGATTCGATGCGATGATGCTCTCTGGTCGACAGAGACATCTCTATATATACATGCTCGTCTCCAACTTCCTCCGTGCCCAGGTCCACAGCCACCTCAAGCATCGGGTGCCCTCGCAGGATCAAGACCGCATCTGCATGGACTGCACCTCTCTTCATAAACGCCACCATCTTATGCATTGGTGTTCCGCATGAACACCGCCCCGATGCATTGATGGCATCATCTCATGTTATCCTCTTGACAGGCAGAGCCCACCTGAATCGAGTGATCGGTCTGCCATATCTTTCTTTTTCGTGAAAGCTACATAGCTTCTGTCTTCTTGGTGTCGAAAGAAATCGCACTGTCACGTGCCCATTGCAATGCATGTGATGCTGCTTCTGTGAGTTGCTGTTGAACTCCTTTCGTGTCCTTGGCACTGGTCCACCATGCTATATCATCGACAAATGATATAGCCCGTATGCGGTTTCCCATTTTCTTCTCGACATAGTCAAATAGCTCTGACAGGTATATGGCAAAAAGAATAGGAGATGCTGGCGATCCCTGTGGAATGCCCGAATCTAGTTGATGCTCACATCCTGACTTGTTGGTGAGTTTGACAACCATCCGGCGGTCCTCCATAAATGAGAGGCTCCATCGAACTAGCTGCGAATCAATCCCCACACGACTCATTTGGTTAGCCAGGTGGCTTCTGAAGACATTGTTAAATGCAGATTTAACATCCATTAACAGTGCTGCTGCTATCGCTTTCTTCTCCCAGGCTTGGGGTGTTTGGTAGATAAGTACAGCGACTGCATCCACCATTGTCCATCGAACCCTACCACCAAACTGTCCGTAATGCAGGTGATGGTTCATCTCCAGCCGTTCCGATATAAGGTGTGCTGCAGTCCGTTCGACAAGTTTTCCGATCGTGTCCAGCAGTGAAATAACATGGTACGCTCGTGCCTTGCTGTAGTCTGGTTTGCCAGGTTTCGGTATAACCACTCCTCTGGCAGTTCACCATGCCTTTGGATGGTAGCCTAGTCGGATGCAGGCTGCAACAACATCAGCAAAAAATTTGAGAATTCACCTGGTACTCCCGTAGCTCCCGTAGCTCCCGTAAGCATCGCTAGCTCCCGTAAGAGGAGAATTTACCCAGTACTCCTGTAAGGATTTGGAAAAAAAAAAAGTTCTTTATTTTTAGCTGAAATATCGAGAAAAGTTATTTATAATTTTTGTCTCAGATGTAAAAAAAGCAATATATTTCAACTTTTCAGTTTTTTGCTGATGAAGATTGCAGATTCACTTGGGATCCCATTGGAATAGCATCTTACGATTTTGCTACTATATCAACGCTGACCCTGCAATCGGTTTTATTTCGATAGCATATGGTATCATCGGGGGAATACAGCTCCCACACAGTTTGTACTGGGCAGATACAAAATAAGGGAGTTCCCCCTATGTCCATACTCCATGCTCTGTGCTCCGTAGTGTGGGCAGGTTACAATGATCAAGACATGAGATTCATTTACAGTGCTGGGTAGAATCACTGCCACACATGTGATGACTGAAACAATTTGAAACCAATTGAAGCCAACAACCTATCCCCATTACCAACAGCAACTGCCCTGGACAGAAAACAATGTAAAAATCAATCAGAGTAGACAATCCTTGTCCTCACCGGTCCCATTACTGACAGCAACCGCCCAAGCCAGAAAACAATGCGGAATAATCGGAGCAAGGAATTGTTAACTCCCTGTTCACCTAATCGACTGCAACCTCCCACTCAACGGCAGTCTCCTTGGCCACTTGGGTCAGCAGCCTCATCGCCGGAATCCACATAGTGAGCGGATCTCCGATTGTTGGTTTAAATTCCGAGACCACCATACCGCCGAAAACGACGTCCTTGCCGTCATCTGTAACTTTGAATATGCCACTGCCACAATCTCCCCTCGTCGCAAATGGCAAATCTCTGAAGCCTGCCATCATGAAAACCTTGGCTTTGACGACATTTACGGGGTGGATGTCGGATGCGTCGATAACCCCCATTACTGATCCTCCGATGAAAAGCTCCACTTCTGACGAAACCAATCTAGCCGCCGTCTAGCCTGAACTGGCGCCGTCTTTGAACCAGGTATCATAAGCTCCCAGATACGGATCCGTCGCTGCCACAACTCTTCCTCGAAATTCTGCTGAAGCGGGTTGGCCTTCAAACGCTAGCCTCTCCAACTGCCACTCGTTCCCCTCCCACCAAATCCCATTCACGCCTACGAAACCGTCCTGCAGCTCGATCAGAGCCCAGTCCTCACGATAACCCAATTCATCCACTCCCAGCATTCTGCACTGCACAGTCCCGCAAATCCTCTCGGTGGCCAGAAACCAGGGAAGGAGTTTGTGTGGGGTGTCAGCGTCATTGCCTTTCAACAACGTCCTCATTTTCACGATGCAATCCAACCGTCCAGGGGAAGTAATGCTACCTCCTTTGGGGAACACGTATGGTGGAAGAGGGTTGTCTAGATGGTCAAGATCAGGTAGGGGTGGTGATGTCACGTGCGCGCAAGTGAGGACCCGCTTGCCACAGGAGGACTTCAGATAAAGCCCCACTGTTCCCCGATTCTCGACCCCCAACGCTCCGATGCTGCTTCCTACCTTCAAGGGCGCTCTGTCCGCTTGGACCCTCTCAGAGGTAATATTCAGCAACTCGCTCTTGCGTTCTACCAGCTGGCCTGGGATACCGCTGCCGCTAACGAGTGCCTCGGCTATTCTCTTTGCGTTCGCAGCTGAGATCGCCAGGGCCGACGGGTGGGAGCCTGAGAGGTCCCTGAAGTGGCCATTGATAATTACAACGGGCATACCCACCGGTTTTATACCTTCGGATGATTCCAACTTGGAAGTGAGGATTGCCAGGACATCCACCGAAAATTTCTCCGAGAATCCCATATGCACCGTGGCAAGACCAACCTGCTGTTGGTGGACAAGTAATACATCTGGCACCACCACCGGCGAGCGAAGTGGGAAAATCCCAGGAAAGTAGACCACCTTCATGTACCGCTTTTGTTCGGAGCAGTAAAAATCGCCTTTCTGAACGACAGGCGGCGGAACCTTTCCTTCAGCGATACTAGGATACAGTTAGAACGAGCAGCTGGACAAGAGACGGTGCCGCTTACAGATGCGTGCGACATGCCACATGGTACAGCGCTCTGTAAGTGTTGTAGCCCTCGAATCCACGGCCGTACGCATCCAACGTCCAGACCAGCGTTTCGAGCATTGAATTCTCAAAGGTGGACATCTCGGCTTCCGACAGCGAATCCGATCTTAGTTGACGCGACGCCTCTTTCAGACTCTCCTCAGCAGCAGGCTTGCGGTTGCACACATCCGTAAGAAGCGATAACAGGAGAGCCATTACGTGACCCCGGTGTACCGTCTGCTTCGCGTGCATACTGTTGTCTTCCGTATCTTTCTCCACCTCCTTCACCTTCCCATCGTCTTTGCGCATCTCCTTCCTCTTCCATTTGTCTTTCTTCATCTCCTTCACCGTCGGTTCGGGATTCTCCGACACCGACTCCTCCGACTGCTTCACGAATTCCTCGTTCCCGCCAGGCTTCCTCACATCCTGCTGCTCAGCCTCCTCCTCCATCCCTTCGTCATTGTCTTCAGTCTCTTCCCCCTCTTCGGCTCCAGTTGTAGCCTGCTGTGGCCACGTCAGATGAGGAATTGAATCGATCTCATCAATTTCAGGGAACGCCGTAGGGAGTGACGGCGGTGGTGGCGGAATGTCTACAAACGGTGTGTGGGCATGTTCGAGCATCCTCTCGTTGACCTTGACTATCACAGCGCAGGCGACCTGGAAGGTGCCTACCAGCAGCCTGGCCTGGTATCTCAGGTGCCTCATCTTGTCCTTCGCACTGCCACATAGCTTCTTGGGGGTGACGAGAAGGGGGATGGCATTTTCGATGGGGTGGAAGGCGGGCGAAGCGAGGAACGCTTCGCGGCCAGGGTTGCGAAGCGTGCCGAAGACCTTCCAACACTGCCAGAAGTCGTAAAGTTGTGTGTGCAAGGCCTGTGCATCACGGTAGTGCAGCTTCTTCTTTAGCTCGAAAATCTTCCACCCGCGGTAGAAGTTTGCCACCCACTGGTACGTCAGCACCTTGATGAACACACGGTACTCGGCAACCCATGACTCTGGAGGCACGTTGTTCCAATCCACATCAGCAAACCCGCCGAGGCTGCGAATCGATAGTTTGGATGGGCTCGTGTCGGAAAACACGGGCGAGGTGAAGCGGGGCAGCTGGAGACGCCGCGGGGGGGTGGATGCAGAGTGTTCATGTTGCTGGAATTTCTGTGTTGCCTACATGTGTCGTGAATTACACACCCCAACCGTGGGCGATGGATATGGGTTCGCTCGGGGGGATATAGAGACGAGTGCCGTACGTTATTGGGCGGAATTTGTCACCATGGTGGTGGTTTTGGCAGAGCCAGTAATGTCGGCACAGGTGGTGGCTGGGAGTTGCGACTAATCTAGAGAGGACAGTGAGAAAAAGAGGTGGTGGGGACAATAGTTGAGAATTGTAACCGTGACCCTGCTATCTAGTGATGTGTACAGGATGAGGAGCTAGCTAGGTCTCGCTCCCACAGATAACGACCCACGGTGACTCACACCTAACCTTACTCACGTAATCAACCTATAATACACAATGCCGGGCGTTGCCCGATTTACCCGATCTGTAGCATTAGCACCAACTTCACCCTCAGTATTTAGCGAGGTACCGTATTAACTCATGCAAGACGCACTGTTTTTTTGGCGGTAAGCGCTGTCTTGGCGCTGCGTAAGTGGCACTAGCGCACACCAGTGCGCTTCAGGACTAGCACAATAACTATCAAAATCGCACCAGTTTCAATTTTTCGAATTTCTAGAATTATGAATCTATTTACCCAAGATATATCGACACCACCCGCGTTCTGCCGTGTCAAATAATAGTGGGTGATTGCTGGCCACGGCCATCATCCTCTCTCCAGTGAGTGGCTTTGAATCAGCGGTGGGGATATCAAGTGCCAGCCTTCGAATAATAGTGGGTGGTTGCGAGCCACGGCCATCATCCTCACTCTGATGAGTGAGCGGCAGGGATATCAAGTGGCGGCGTCAAAAAAGTGGGTGCTTGTGAGCCACACCCATCGTCCTCCCTCCGGTGAGTGGCTTTGCATCAGCAGTGGGGATATCAAGAGCGGCCGCCGAATAAGAGTAGGTACTTGCAGGCCACGGCCAACATCCTCTTTCCGGTGAGTGGCTTTGCATCAGCGATGGGGATATCAAGTGTCGGCCTACGAATAATAGTTGGTGCTTGCCTGCGACGGCCATCTTCCTCCCTTCGGTGAGTGGCTTTGCATCAGCGGTGGGGATATCAAGTGTCAGCCATCGAATAACAGTGGAGCTTGCGAGCCTCAGCCATTGTTTTCCCTCCGGTGAGTGGCTTTGCATTAGCGGCGGGGATATCCAATGGCGGCCATCGAATATGAGTGGGTGCTTGCGAGCCTCGGCAATCGTCCTCCCTCCTGTGAGTGGCTTTGCATCAGCGGCGGAGATATCAAGTGTCGGCCGTCGAATTAGAGTGGACGCTAGCCAGCCTCAGCCATCATCCTCCCTCTGGTCAGCGACATTATGTCAGCGGCGGGATATCGAGGAGCGGTCGTCTGGTAATGACTGAGTGAGCTCGAGTGGAGGGTCCGGGGAGAGGTGCCGCATGCCAGCCTGCAAGCCATGGCTGTCCTCCCCCCCCCGCAAGAATGACTACAGATGACAGACGGTGATAGATGTGTTTGGAAATTTAAGTTACATTATCTTTTTAAGATAATTTTTTTACCATCTACTGCTAAATGTCATCGGATCACTTTCCCCTGGCTTTGGATCACATGTCCTAAGATCACATGTCCTAAGATCACCTGGCTTTAGATCACATGTCCAAAGATCACATGGTGTCGGATCACGTTTGGTCGGATCACATGACCTAAGATCCCTTCGAGGAGGATCATGTGTCTTAAGTTCAAAGGCCATTAAATCACGTGTCGTCGGATCACATGCCCTAAGATCACATGGTTAGGATCACCTGTCCTGTCCTCCTAGCCGCCAGCTGCGTCGCTTGCTGAGTGATCGGGCAACCTCCAACAGTGGAGACCAGCATACCGCCGGGATCCTTGGATAACTTCTTCGCCACCGCCTCGTCATTCTCCCCGTCTGCCCACCACCCAATATCATCCACAAAGGAGAGGCCGCGGATCCCAGGTACTGCTGCTTCCACCTCGTCGAAGATACCTGACGGGTACGTGGTGAAGAGAATTGGGGCTGCCGGCGCTTGCCCACACGCCGTTGTCACGGCGCAGGCCTCGATGTCTGGAAGATTAGTCTGGAACGGTGTCGCAGTGTTGGTCTGGAGAAGGTTTGGAATCCCAACCATTTTTTTTAATCATAAGGCTCGCATACAGTGGAATCGCGGCCGTTGGGAAAAGGGTTACTGCGTTCTGTTGCACGAGAGATCTGTGAATACACATGTGAGGTGTGTGAGTACATACAGTGAGTACATACGAGCGTGAGTACGCATGTATTCTTCTCCCGTTTTCCTCGGTTGAACTCATTTGAGTACCTTGGGTTTTCGCTTGTCCGCCGCCCCCCGCTCATCTCTCAGTGCCCACCGCTACCTGCCTGCCCGCTGACTGCGTTGCCCACAGCTCGCCCACCAGCCACTACAGTCATCTTCATTCGGTCTCGTGGGGGCGATTGCAGAAAGGCGTTGCACAACTTCTCAGCTTTCCGATGCTAACCGCCGGTGAGCCCTGCTCTCCAGTGTGGGCAGAAGCCCGGCAGTGGGCTGGAGTCCAGACCTCCATGCTGAAATATAAGATGCTGAAGAGCCAGAAGCCCAGCCGCGCCACCGTCGCCAGCCACGACAACCATAAAAGCAAAACTGCAAGAGTACTACATAGACAGCTAATCCAGCGCAAAGTGAATGTGAGAGAACCAGCCGCGCTGCCGCCGCCAGCCACGACAGCCATAAAAGAAAAACCGCCAGAGTAATATACCTAGGTGGCTAACCTAGTGCGAAGTGAATGTGAAGAGAGTCGCCAGACCGGAAGGCATACGGCCACCAGCCGTGCCATCGCCAGCCACAACACTACATAGAGGGCGACTCCAGCACATTGCCAGGCTAAGTGGGACACAAGCCTCGTCCAGTAAAGCGAATGAATAGAGCAAGCGATTTCTCATTGGACCGTGTTGTGGGGTTGAGACATCGGCATTACGTCAATGCGCGCAGAATTGATTATTCCAGGCATAGCAAGCGCGATCTTCAGCGATCTATGCCGTTAGCCGCCTAGGTCCATGCAAGTGCTGGGATAACAGCAGTCGAGCCCCATGCAAGTTTTAGTACTACCTGCGATTCTCCTTACTGATGACAATGATGATGATGATTCATTAATCGTGTGCGACCCTATTGGATCATGACGATAATATGTACAGTCCTTTCCCATTCGCCGTCCGCTGCACAGCCTGTGGTGACTCCCCCTACCCCTGCCTGGCCTGTCCCCCAAAAAGAAAGAGAGAAAGAAGAAGAGAAGGAAAGACAGGGAAAGAAAGAAAGAACGAAAATGGGATAACTAATGGGACCATGTATCTCCCTCCCCCCTGTCCCCCCCCGGTTCTGGTGGCAGCTTCCGCGGCCCCGTCCTCGCCCTCACCTTCGTCATTCTGAAGAATTCCAGGACCGCTCCAGTGCACCGCTCGTCCGCAAACATTTCCCTGATCGTGAACCAGTTCTTTCCTCTTCCTGTCTCTTTCCGTATTTCCGCCCACATTACCTTCTGTTGCGGCCTCCACCTGTCACAGTTCTTGAACAGGTGTTCCCTCGTCTGCGACTTGTACTGGCACCACCCGCATTCCGCCGTGTTGGAGTTCTTCGTCCACCTCAGGTATTGCTCCGTACGGCAGTGCCCGGTCTTGAGCTGGTGGTACCTCCCAGCAAACCTCTTCGGTCCACGTGCCACCATGTTGTTCTGGTGCATCGTTTTCGGCATCTGGTATTTCCTCCCGCTGACCCTCTTCTTCGACCACGTCCATGCCTCTTCCCACTTCCTTTCCGAAATCTCCCGCTTTAGGTTGGCTAGAGATCTGGGGGGTAGCATCAGCCGCCTCCCGTATCTGTCCTTGTAGCCCATCCATTCAACCCCTCGCGCCTCTGGCTCCTCAGCTGCCTGCTTCGCCCACTTGTCTGCTTCCTCGTTTCCTGTGACTCCACTATGGGCGGGGCATCAGCGAAATTCGATTCGTACATTTCAGTCCTTTTCCTGCTGCTTTGCTATCCATTTTCTCACCTGTCGAGCGTACTGTTGGGCCGGGCCTGATTGCTCTGAGGCGATCCTGGCCATCGCCGCCTGCACGTCGGTGAAGATGATGACCGCTTTCGGCCTTGTTCGTCTCTTTGCCGCCACTTCCAATGCTCTCGCAAGGGCTGCGCATTCCGCGTCAAAGGCCTCCTGGTTGTAGCCCATATGTGCCTTCACTCCTACCCACCCGTTGCCTGCCTTCCATGTCACCGCGTATCCAGTCGCTCCGCTTTTGAGTCTCGACCCATCAGTAAATAGGGTTAGGCCCTCCCTATCTTTCTCTGCCTCTTCTATTGCCCTTCCCCGCTCTTTGACTATTCTGACTGCTTCCATCTTCTCTGGTTTCCTCGTTATTTCAGTTTCTTCCATCCTTTCTGAGTATCCGATTGATGTTTCCAGCCTTCTTCCAATAGCCGATTGGACTCCCACGATCCCCCTGGCTTCGCTGCCTGCTGGAAGGCTAAGAAGCCGGGCGGTGAATCTTCTCTGCCTGTTTTCTAGCTGGGCTACTGCTGGTCTCAGTCCGGATTCTATCGCTAGCGCCCCAAAGTTCATTGTTCAAAAGCATCCTGTGACTGCCCGTGCCTCTTGGTTGACCAGCTTTTGCAGTTCTCCCACTCCATTACTCATCCTCGGCTTCCCTTCTCCCTTCCACCAAAGCTCTGTGCCATACATCGCTATCGACTGCACGCATGCTGTCATGACTTTGCGGCAGTTCCCTGATGTCAGTCCCATCTGCCCGGCTAGCCTCTTTAGCCTAGCTAGCGCCTTCCTTCCCTTCTTCATCATCATTCCCTGGTGCTCCCTCAATGTGAGGTGGGAGTCCAGCCATATCCCCAGCCACCGTGTCGCCTCAGTGTTGAATGGGATTTCTCTTCCCCCCCCCACCCTAATTGTTCCGGCAGGCACATTCCTTTTTTGGCTGAACAGTACTGCCTCACTCTTGCTGTGGTCGAAGATCACCCCATTCTCTATTCCCCATGTCATTAATACCTCTGATGCTTTCTCCAGTTTCGCTGCCACCTCTTTATCCGTTTTCCCCTCCGCCCACCATGATATATCGTCTGCGAAGGACAGTGCCTTCACCCCTTCCACTCTCTTTTCCACTTCCTCGAATATCCCTGAGAGATAGGTGATGAAGAGGATGGGGGCTACCGGTGACCCCTGCGGGATGCCTGTATCCACCTCATGGGCCTTCCCTTCCATTCCGTCTAACACCAATCGAACTTTGGGGTTTCTCATGAAGCTCCCTGTCTATCGTATCAGGTCTTGCTGAATACCCAATGCCGCTATTCTTTTTCTCAGCAACTGGCTATCCGTGTTGTTGAAGGCGGCTTGCACATCCATAAGCAGTGTGCCTGCCACCTTCTTTCTTTCCCATGCCTGCTCTGTGCGATTCATGAGCACTGCTACCGCGTCGACTGTCGCTCTCCGTTTGCGGCACCTGTATTGTCCTTTGTGCAGCCCTTTGCTCCTTTCCAAATGGTCCGCAATCAGGTAGGCTGCTGTTCTCTCCACTAGTTTGCCAATTACATCCAAGAGTGATATCACCCGGTAGGCCCTGACCTGTAAGTAGTCTGGTTTGTTCGCCTTGGGAATCACCACGCCTCTTGCCGTTTTCCACAGTGCAGGGTGGTATCCCACTCGTATGCATGCTCTTGTGAGCCCCACAAACAGGTGCCGCTCCCAGCTCCAGAAGACTTTTAGAATGTCTGTGCTTATTCGGTCTTCTCCTGGGGCTGTCGACGAAGCCTTTCTCAGCAGTGCTCCCACCAGCTCCTCGTCCACCTGCTTGTACCCTTCTCCTCCTTCTTTCCCTTCCTCGCTCTCCTCCCCTAACCTCAGGTTTGTTGGGAAGTGAGCCTCTATCAGCGCTTCCTCCCTTGCTTCGCTGCTATCTAGCAGTGGTCCCCCCTCCACTCTGAGCGCCTGTCCTGTTTTGTCCAGCCTGGGTGTCGTGTATCTCGTTGCCGCCCATACCTCCTTTCCCTTTGCCTTCTGTAGAAATGTGTTCCAGCACTTCTTCTTTGCTCTCCTGATCTCTCTTCGTTGGTTGCGCTTAGCCGCCTGTGCTGCCTCCCAGTCCCACTTCCGCCGTCTGCCTCCCAGTCCCACTTCCGCCGTGATCTTCCTAATATCTTTCGGAGGTCTCTGAGTTCATCGGTCCACCATCTTTTTGATCTGGTGCACCAGCATCTTTGTTTTGCATGCCATTCGAGTGTTTCCGTCATCGCTGTTCTGAGAGCAATTGCGCTTTCCTCGATTTTGTCTTCTGTGCTTTCGTCGTTGAGTGATATGTGTCTGGTCAGCTGGTTGAAGGTGGCCCTCGCCTGCTCTGCCTTCCTCTCCACCTCCTTTCTCTCTTTCTCGGGCTTCCCCCTGGTGCTCCAGCTCGAGATATCCCATCCTGTGACCGCTGTACTTCGTTCTGCCTTTTCCCCCTCCTCAATAATTTCCCAGAGGATCACTTCGTGGTCAGACCCTGTCGCTTCCCCTTCGAGTAGGCTCCAATTCAGTGACATTGCAGGGGTCGAGAGTGTCAAGTCGATGATCGAGGTCCCATTCACTCCCGGCCCCGCTCTTGAGTCCCTTCCTCTGAATTCCATATGACCAACCCATGGTTCTCTATCAGATCCTCCCAGAAGGTCGCATTTCTCCACTTTGTAGTCAAGGGATTCCATTTCTGGCTTGTATGTACGTACGAGTCCATGCCCTGCAATGCACGGCTGAGACCATGCGCGTTCAGGTCTCCTGCATCAGGAAAAAATTGAAAATTTACCCCTGCATGTCGGTAAGCCTCCCCTGTCTGCGTCTAATGCTCTGGTAGCTTTCCTAGCTCCGGTAAGCTTCCCAAGCTCCGGTAAGCTTCCCATGCTCCGGTAAGACTGGTCATACTCCCGTAAGGTTTCCAAAATATCGGCAACTCGTACAGTTGGTATCTCGACTCCCATAAATCGGCAGTGCGGGCGTACGTACCTGAACCCCTATTGTCACAATCCGATGGTTTTGTTTTCCGGACGTGTACATGCACAAATTCACGATGTTTGAATTTTTTCTCCCGTCATTTCCTCGCCTATGGTCGTGCTTTAAACTCCCACGAAATGAAGGGTACTGGCGAACCTCTTTACTGAAGTGCCATTTCGTACATATTCATTCACAGCAGCTCACGTTCAAAGATATCGAGAAAAAAAACCTTCAATATTTTTATTACTCCTATGCTAGGTAGTGGGTTCATCAACTCCTCCGCTCAGTGCCCTCCAAGCTCTTCGAAACTTTTGTAAATGCTCATGGCAACCACGCACACCGACTTTCGACTCCAAACCCACGCGTAGATTATGCGCCCATTGAGAGAGGTGTCTTGGATAAGCTCCCAGCGACGCAAGTCATTGATACTAGTCCGCGAACCTCTAATCGTCCTTCGCCGCTAGATCGTGCCTTCAAGATAGCTGCTGGCGGGGGTGTCTGTTGAAATGATCAAGCTGCTTTGCCTTTCCCAGCTCAGCTGCCAACTCCAAGAGTCGTCCTCCCAGCTTCTAGAATGCATTCACAAATCCTCACCGCTGTCAAGCACTCCCACCTCCTGCTCCGAATCTCAATCGTAGAATATCCAGCCGTTGACTGAGTTAAACCTCGGATACCCTCCCGGCGATACAGGTTGTTGATCCGTGTCCGCGAACCTCTGTTCATCCTTCGCCACTCGGGATTGCCGCTGCCGGGTATGTCTGTTGAAATGTCCAGGCTGCGTTACCTTTCCCAGCTGAGCTGTCAACTCCGAGAGTCGTCCTCCCAGCTCGTCGAACGCATTCGCAAATCCTCACCGCTGCCAAGCGCTCGCACCGGTCTCACGCGTAGACTGTCCTGCCGTTGACTGAGTTGAACGCCGGATACCCTCCCGGGGACGCACGTTGTTGATCCGCGTCCGCGAACCTCTGTTCATCCTTCGCCACTCAGGATTGCCGCTGCCGGGTATGTCTGTTGAAATGTCCAGGCTGCGTTACCTTTCCCAGCTGAGCTGTCAACTCCGAGAGTCGTCCTCCCAGCTCGTCGAACGCATTCGCAAATCCTCACTGCTGCCAAGCAGTCGCACCGGTCTCACGCGTAGACTGTCCTGCCGTTGACTGAGTTGAACACCGGATACCCTCCCGGGGACGCACATTGTTGATCCGCATCCGCTAACCTCTGTTCATCCTTTGCCACTCGGGATTGCTGCTACTGGGTGTGTCTGTTGAAATGTCCAGGCTGCGTTGCCTTTCCCAGCTGAGCTGCCAACTCCGAGAGTCGTCCTCCCACCTCGTCGAACGCATTCGCAAATCCTCACTGCTACCAAGCGCTCGCACCGGTCTCACGCGTAGACTGTCCCGCCGTTGACTGAGTTGAACGCCGGATACCCTCCCGGGGACGCACGTTGTTGATGTGTGTCCGCTAACCTCTGTTCATCCTTTGCCACTCGGGATTGCCCCTACCGGGTGTGTCTGTTGAAATGTCCAGGCTGCATTGCCTTTCCCTGCTGAGCTTCCAACTCCAGAGGGCCGAGAGGTCAGGCCGGGGATGAGGAGAATAGCAGTGGGGGCAGCGGAAGACTGAGTGGTGGGGGTGGGCCGAGATGTCAGACCGGGGACGAGGAGGAATTGGTTGGTTCGTCAGGAGGACGAAATCCTCCGACTGGTGTTGGTGTTGCTACCAATTGTTACGCTGAACGCAACGAGAGGAGACACGAGAGCGGACCGGAAAGAAAAAGAAGAGAAGAGAGTTATCCTTTTTAAGAGCGGAAGAGCTATCTGTTTATATATCCCACTCGCCTCCTGCTTAATCATCCAAACTGTGCATCATGCCACCGGAGTATGACACTCCGTCAAACTTCCCTTTATCCTTTGGGGCTGCCCCAGGCCGAGCCTGCAGCTCGGCGCAGCCTGGCCCTGCCGTGGCGGGCGACAAACACTGTCACGTGCTGTGGGTACCCGCGCAGTTCTGTTCCGAGATTATCGCCAAAGGGCGATAATCAAGGATGGCACTTCGCAGAACCGGGTTAGGGTCACACGTCCTCCTCCGAGATGATTTAGTACGTCTTTCCGTCCGGCGCCAGCTGATACCGCTCCTTGAGGTCGAGGTAATCATCGGCGTTCAACGACAGTAGCACCGCACCGAAATGATTCCCCCTGAGGCACCGCGTCAGGAGGGAGTTGGCGTACATCTCCCTGAACTTTTCCCAGATGGCCCCACCCTGCTTCTGGTCGATGGCTCGGAGGAGACTGCCGAGCGGGTGCCGCGTCGAAGGGACGGGGATGGGATCGAGGCCGGTTATTGACGGATCCAGCGGTTTCAGCTGCAATGCCACCGCATTGGATCGCGCTTCCGCGCCGGCCCACCCCGTCTGTGGCATCTCGAATTCTTGCACGACATAGTCCAGCACGCTCTGCAGACGCTGGACGGCAATGGCGGAGTCCCTCAAGATGCGGCGTATCGAGTCCGGATCCAGGTGGTTGTACGATGGCGGGGCTGGCTGTGGTGCTGGATCCTCGGCATCGCCTCCGTCGTCTCCATAGTGGTGGTGGTGGTGGTGGTGGTGGTCGCAGCGGTGGTGGCCAGAGCCCAGGTGAGCTGTCTCGAGATCGTTCTACCACGGGTTCCTGAGGACACGTCGGGAGGCATCGGATTCGTTTGCCCAGAGAAATGGTGACGGACTGCAGTCCGTTCATCAGTAGGGTGATCGATTTGTGGGCCGCGCAGCAAGCACAGCGGTGAAATAAAAACCCCTAATTGTCGATGGGCAGCCGGTTTGTCAATGGAGCGAGATGAATGAGGGAAAGATGGATCGTGTCTTGGCTCGCGGCTCCAATCGGGAGCCAAGACTCCTTCTGACTAGATACCTACCTACCTATGTATCTACCTGGAAAATAGTTGGTCCGCAACCCAGACATTCACAGGTCCGGCCGTTGGGCGTGGTGGAATGAATTGGTTGGGTATCAGAGACCGAACCGAAAAAAAAAAAAATCCAGAGAGCCAGATCGAGGCCAGATAAGATCGATCGATAAGAGAAGAGACATAGATAGATAGCCGGGTGATATCCAGTGCTCCACACCGACCGAATCCCCACAATTACCGGTACCCATTTTTCAGTCAGTCCCTCTCGCTCGCAGAGACGGGAAGGTAGAATGTGTTCCTTCTAATTGCTATCTGCAAAACCAAAACAAACTTTTCGATACCCAATAGCCATCTACATCAGCAAAAAATTTGAGAATTCACCCAGTACTCCTGTAGCTCCCGTAGCTCCTGTAATCATCGCTAGCTCCCGTAAGAGGAGAATTTACCCAGTACTCCCGTAAGGATTTGGAAAAAATAAAAGTGCTTTATTTTTAGCTGAAACCTGGAGAAAAGTTATTTAAAATTTGTGTCTCAGATGTAAAAAAAGCAATATACTTTCACTTTTCAGTTTTTTGCTGATGTAACCGAATGCAAACACACCAAGCAAAACCAAAGGCACATATCTACTTCTTTCTCATCCTCCTGACTTCGTTCGGATTCTTCCCGCGCCCCGCACCGACCCGGATGGCGCTTCCCCTCCTCCTGTTCCCAGTGAGGATGTCCGGCAGATGATTGGGATCCAGCAGATCCTTCTCCTTCCTGTAGCCCTCCCACTTGACCGCGCGCTGGTACTCCTTCTGGTCCTCCCTCAGCACCGGCGCATCCGGCACGCCCTTCATGGAAGCCGTGCCGGCAACCGGTTTCCGGAGCGAGAACACGTTTCTGCGGACGTTGTGCTGGAAGTTCCGTTTGAGGTGCAGCCTGAGGACGCCATCGGCGTCAGTGGAATATTACATGCGACGCAGGGTGTCGCCGGCGCCTCACCGCGGACAGAAGTGGACCACGCTGGCTGGGTGGCGGATGACGAAGAAGCAGCCGTGACACAGCAGGACGGTGGTGCGCACGCTCTTGATGCGTATCAGGGATGTGGGCGACAGGAGGTGCAGGTTCATCTGCAGCAGAACGTTCTGCATGGCAAAATCGGTGGTCGCCAGCGCGACGGTGAGCTTTTCGGCCCTGGCAGACTCAGCGACCGCGGGGTTCGGGTGCACGTGTCGGTGCAGGTTCGAGGGCATGATCCTGCCGTCGGAGTCGTCGGAGTCGTCGGAGTCGTCGGAGGCTTCCACTCCCTGCATGTTTTCCAGCTGGCAGTGCTCCGACCCTGCTGCGTCTCCCAGCTTCAGCTCCTCCAACTCCGTCTCGACGTCCTTGACCTCCTCCTTCGCCTCCTCTGCCTGTGTCATGACGACCTTCCTCCCGTCCCAGCCACAGCCATCAGGCAGCGGTCCGTTCAGCTCCTTGCCGGGCACGCTCCGGAGCCACCAGTCACTGCCGGCAACCTCCAGTTCGGCCTGAACATTGCTGGCACTACACGTCAAGCACTCGCAGCAAGAACTCAGCACGGCAAGCGACGGGGCTACGGTGGTTATGGCAGTCGGAAGACCGTACGGAATGCCTAGCAATTCAGGGCTACGATGCCTTTACTGCACACGAGAAGGACACAAGGAAAGTGACTGCTGGGTGAAGCAAGAGGCAGAGAGGCTCAAAGAAGAAAGAAGCTCTCAGTGACCCTCCGCACAAAGTGCCCGGGTGAACTTCGGGGACTACCCGAGTGAGACTGAGGTTCACGGTTTATAGCCGATTGCAGGTATGTTTTCTGAGCCCCAAATATTTGGGTGGAGCTGTGTACGTGCCTTGGTGATGACGGAGCAGCTGCGGCGCCCCACACCGGAGTTGACGTATGCGCTCGGGGTGCTGTGTGCATGCTTGGTGATGAGGAGCAGCTGCGGTGCCCCACACCTGAGCTGACGCATGCGCTTGGGGAGCTGTATGCGCGCTTGGTGATGAGGAGCAGCTGCGGCGCCCCACACCGGAGCTGACGCATGCGCTCGGGGAGCTGATGTTCGCACTTGGTGATGCCGGGTACGGCTGACGCTCCCATAGACCTCCGGCGATTGCTGGCTATGGCTGACGTTTTCGTCGACATCCGGCGTTTGGTGGCTACGGTTGACACTCCCTTCAACCTCCTGCGATTGGTAGCTACGGCTGACGTTCTCATTGACATCCGGCGTTTGGTGGTTGCGGCTGACATTCTGGTCGACATCCGGTGCTTTGTGGCTACGATGGACGCTCCTGTCGACATCCGGGTACAGCTGACGCTCCCGTCGACCTCCGGTTTTTGGATGGCTACAGTTGACGTTCTCGTCGAAGTCTGCTGGCTATGGCTGACGCTCTCGTCGACATCCTGCATTTGGTGGCTACGGTTGACGCTCCCGTCAACCTCCGGCTACAGTTGACGGTCTGATTGGTATCCGGCGTTTGGTGGCTACAGTTGACGCTCCCATCGAAGCCTGGTGGCTACTTATGAGGTGAAAACAGCCATCGATATTTCAACCCTCTGACTCAGCTCACAGAAACCTTTACGAGCCCTTTCTTCTCCTCCTCGTCGTCGTCCTCCCTCCACCTCCTCTGCCCGTCGCTCGTCGTCGCCTCTTTGCTGCGACAAAAACGACACGAGTAATCTAATTGTTCGTAATCATCTGACGCTACTATGGAGAACACGACAACCACCGCGCCCGCGTCCACATCCGAGCCGGTGGTCGCAAGTGTGCCAATAGGTGAACCCACTACCACCGCCGTCGCCGCCACTGAGGCCGCCACCGAGTCCCCGTTGTCGTCCCAAGAAGATCCAAAGCCGACTTCCACGTCGTTATCGACGGAACCATCGTCCTTGGCATCCCCTGTCACTGCCACTACTGCTGCTGAACCTTCGCCAGCTGCGGAAACACAGGCGGAGACCGTGTCCAAGCAGATCATGCCCACGTCGACGGCCCTCTTCATCACCGTGCTGGTCCAATCCGGCATCCGCCACACTTTCATGCTGGACCGTGGGTACCTCGAAGTCATATCGTCAAGTCCATGACCTCGAAGGAGATGATTATCGACCCGATGGAGATGACGGTGGCTCAGCTGAAGGAATGCATCTGGAATGACTGGAGGGATGGTAAGAAGGTTTGCTGATCGAGGCAAGAGGGGACGAGAGGAGGCAATGGCTGACGATTGATGGGATAGATTCGGAACAACGTCCGGCAAGCACATTGTTCATCAGGTTGATACATTATGGCGTGGATCTTCAGGACACGAGCCCGCTAAAAGGTTAGCCCTCCCCGCCGCCGTCTACTTGTGCAAGGCTGACGTGCTCAAGAATGTCGACTAAACACTGACTCCTCGAACGTGATCCACATGGCAATACCACCTGTGGAGGCAGGCGATGACGACACCAGACAGCGGAACATGAAGGGCGCATTCGGTGGTCCCGGAGGCGGAGGAGGAACGAGTGCGTCGCGGGGATGTCGCTGCGTCATCTTATGATAATATCATGATACTGTCGTTGCCCTTTTTCTTTTCTGGTTTCTTTGCCTATTTCCATTTCATTCCACTGTATCGCGAATTTCTTTCTTTTCTTTCTTCTTTTGCTCTGCTCTCCCTCTCGTATTGCATCGTCGTATCCACTTTTTATTCGTGCCATTCATTTTTTACTCGGTCTTGTGAGTACGGGGGAGGCTTTCTTCCCCTCTTCTTTTCCAAGCTCATTCGTCGTTTTCCTTGCATTTTCCATCTAATGTTTATGTGTACTGGTTTCTTTTCATGCGCTGGGGAGGCCAGGAAGGATGAGAGGAAGGAGATTTTGTAGTTTTGAATTGGTGGGGGAGGGGAACGACGAAGGGCGGTGGATGTGGGATAAATGATGTCCTGCTTCGATTACTTCATTATACATACCTCTTGGTGATACGGGCATTGATTGGACTGAAGCTGCTGGTCTCTGTCAGATGTATGGGTCGAGGGCCAGCCTAGGCCCGCCGAGGCCGCGGCGCTCAGTTGCGTCCGGAAGTCATCAGGTGGTGGAGGTGGCAATTCGCCACTGGTGACGCGGCAAGCCGCCACCGGCGACATCTAGACCGGAGGTGACAAGTTGCTACCCAGGGCATCTGGGCGAGTCAGTGATGGGTAATGGGCTTTCTTCTGCATGTATATATAGAGAGCGGTCCTCGCTATGGTGAAATGATCAAGCAACAGAGTTCCTACACACCCTATCACTCGATTATTTTGACAGGTTATGAGCCCGGCTTGAACGCTCTGCCAGTCCGCAACCGATCAATATTTGCGCCTGTCTAACCCCCTGTTTTCCTGCTCGTGGAGACCAACTGGAGATCATTCTTTTCCGCTAAGACCGCCTTCAAGATTGTTACCCGAAACAAAAATTCTCTTGAAAGCTGACACAGTTGCCCAGTGCCGTGACTAGAATAGGTGCGCCGATAGCGTAGCCTCGATACGTATCTGCCGAACCTACTATTCGTGCCGTCATACGAAGTCCACGCGCGAACGAAATCTATTCTGCAGCCTGCGTCTGCGAATTCCTTCGTCAGGAATACGAAACTCCCTTCACGATATTCGGTCGAATCGATACTCGGAGTTGTGGTACGCACTCGGTGATACCGGAGCAGTCACACACGCTTGAGGATGAGGCTGTGGTGCGCACTCGGTGATGCCGGAGGAGCCGCATGCGCCTAATGGTTACTCGGAGCTGTCATATGCGCTCGGTGGAGCTGCTGTCCACGGTTGTTGTTGTGGCCATCGTACGCGCTCAGTGGAGCTGCTGTGCGCGCCTGTTGCTGTGGCCGTCGTACGCGCTTGGTGGAGCTGCTGTGCGTGCCTGTTGCTGTGGCTGTCGTACTCGCTCGGTGGAGCTGCTGTGCGTGCCTGTTGCTGTGGCCGTCGTACGCGCTCGGTGGAGCTGCAGTGCACGCCTGTTGCTGTGGCTGTCGTACGCGCTCGGTGGAGCTGCAGTGCGCGCCTGTTACTGTGGCCGTCGTACGCGCTCGGTGGAGCTGCTGTGCGCGCCTGTTGTTGTGGCCGTCGTACGCACTCGGTGGAGCTGCTGTGCGCGCCTCTTTCTGTGGCCGTCGTACGCGCTCGGTGGAGCTGCTGTGCGCGCCTGTTGCTGTGGCCGTCGTACGCGCTCGGTGGAGCTGCTAAGCGCGCATGCTTCTGTGGCTGTCGTACGCACTCGGTGGAGCTGCTGTACGCGCCTATTGCTATTGTGGCCGTTGTACGCGCTTGGTGGAGCTGCTGTGCGCACCTATTGTGGCCGTCGTACGCGCTCGGTGGAGCTGCTGTGCGCGCCTGTTGCTGTGGCCGTCGTACGCGCTCGGTGGAGCTGCTGTGCGCGCCTGTTGCTGTGGCCATCGTACGCGCTCGGTGGAGCTGCTGTGTGCACCTGTTTCTGTGGCCGTCGTACGCGCTCGGTGGAGCTGCTGTGCACGCCTATTGCTGTTGTGGCCGTCGTACGCACTTGGTGGAGCTGCTGTGAGTGCCCATTGTTGACGATTGACAGACCATCCTATGGACCGGCCTGGGGATCGGCCTGGTATCCAGGGGAAGCTCCTGGTGAAGCATGTGTCAGTTGGTTAAACGGTATTTCTTTCCCTTTCCTTACTTTCCTTGGAGGATGCACTCTTTCTCCTATGTCCGTGGTTTTCCCTACTGGGGTTTTTACACGGTTACGAGTTTTAACGAGGCATCCGAGGACGTGGGGTTTCACTGTCATTTCTCTTCTTTCAGTGTTATTCTCTGCTGCTCTTCCGTACGAAGGGAAGTGTCAGATGTATGGGTCGAGGGCCAGCCTAGGCCCGCCGAGGCCGCGGCGCTCAGTTGCGTCTGGAAGTTATCAGGTGGCGGAGGTGACAATTCGCCACTGGTGACGCGGCAAGCCGCCACCAGTGACATCTAGACCGGAGGTGACAAGTTGCTACCCAGGGCATCTGGGCGAGTCAGTGATGGGTAATGGGCTTTCTTCTGCATGTATATATAGAGAGCGGTCCTCGCTATGGTGAAATGATCAAGCAATGGAGTTCCTACACTCCCTATCACTCGATTATTTTGACAGTTTCGGCCCAGCTCGAAAGAACGGATGGAACATGAATATTTCTCGGTGAAATGGGACACATGTGGTGAATTTTGTTCGTGAACTCCAAAGCGCACGGAATCATAGCGGGTATAAGAAGCGTATCCTTCACAGTAATTACAAGAAAGAAGAAAGAAAGAAAGAAAAAAGAACCGTCCGGAAATAAAAAAGAAGAAAAATAGTGAACAGTCCGTTCCCGTCCAGCACAACCACCACCATCGTTGACTAGAAGATAACATCCTCATCCTTCGCATCCCCGAGCACGTCATCTCCACCCTCGGCATCACCATGGCCCTTCTCCGCCAGCTCGAGCCCTCTCTTGGCGGTAGCCTTATCGTTCTCCTCACTGTCCCTCTGCTTCTTCCCTTGGACCTTCTTGAGCTTGTAGAATTCCTCCCTGTCCAACTCGTCGAGCTCGCTATTGATGTACTTGATAGTATTCTCGGTCCTGGGGATGATGACGTGTTCGATAGCGTTAACTCGGCGATTGACGACCTTGACGACGTCGTCGAGGATGACGAAGGTGGTCTGCAAGCTGGCGAGTTCGACGAGGGTCTCGACGGCCTTCCCGTAGACGTCCCTAGCTCTCGCGACCTGCTGTCCACCCCTGCCCAGTCCCATGAGCGCGAAGTCTTCGCCCGCAGCGCCATTGTCGCGCTCGACGGCGAAGGACTCGAACGCTGGCAGCAGCACTCCTGACATGTTCTCCTGTCGCGTGCGCAGTCAGAACCGCACCGTCCGCACGGACTGCGTGATCTCGTACGCGATGTTGCCGCCGCCGGTCGCGTACTTGACCTCCGCGAGCGAGAAGGCCGCGATCTACATCACTCGCCCAATCTTCCTCTTCGCCTCGTCAATGCGTCGCCTTATGTCGCGGAACCGCTTCGTCAGCGCTTCCGATTTGCGCTTCAGCAGAGAGTGTCCTACGATCCCATCCCAGGTAAGTGGGAGAGAGAGAGAGAGAGTGAGTGAGAGAGAGAGAGAGATAAAGAGTGGGATAGATACTGATCTCGGCCCCCTTTAGCTTCGACTTCATCCGGCCCAGCGACTGCCGAGTCGCGAATACGGCGTCGCGATTCTAGGTACGCGGGGATTGTGCCATTAGCTCTCCTTCTCTCTCTTCCTCCCTCTCCCCAGGCTGGTCCCAAAAGATGCGCCCTATATCATGGGAATTGCGAAGGATATGAGTCCGAAAGAAAAGAAAACTACGTGAATCGTATCCTGCCTCTTAATTCTCAAATATAGATACAATAAAACAGGGGGCGGAGAAGCAGTAGCTCCGCCTCAATATCCGCTTTCCTCACCGTTCCTAGCAACTTCACCTCCACACTCTTTGCCTCTGTTGTACCTACCTACATATTCTTTCCGTCGAAAAAAAATCCTTTTTCGCGAGTCTGCTCGGCTATCAATGTTTTTGGTCTTGCTCAAGTTCACTGCCGACACAGGCGCCATTCCCACTGTTCTGGTGATCAAACTTGTTACTGCAGGATAAGGACGTAGCGTAGCAGACAAAACGACGAGGGTGGTCATGAACAAACCATCCGAGTGTGGGATTGTTGTCTGATTGCTGTGTTCGGGAATGCAAGGAAATATTTGTACAAGTCGTGTATGATCCTCGTTCGTATCAACATTGGGGCGGAGCCGATCTGGCTGGCGATGCCCGCGTCAAGTGGCAGATGTCGACGACGTTTGATTTTCATTTATTTTTCCTTCGATTTTTTCACTGAAGTATATATCCCAGTCGCCGACTGTGCAGGTGTACATGATTCTGCTGATTCTTGACATGATTGTTGATCATTGCGATGGTGTTGCCAACCGGGTAACTAGCGTGCGGGGTCGATCACGTTACGTTACTCGAGCAGAGAAATAGCGAACCAAACCACGCTACGGCGTCAACACAGCTCCACTCCACCCCGTGGTTGCCCACCACCGCATTGATGGCCGTTTGGATGCCATTTCCACTGCCAAGACCATCCGCCGTATCGACCAAACTCCAGATGTCGACCAGATCGAGATCGGAAGCCACCAAACGCCCGATGTCGACGAGAACGTCAGTCGTAGCCACCAAACGCCGGATGTCGACGAGAGCATCAGCTGTAGCCGGACATCGACGGGAGCGTCAACCGTAGAGTAGTGGTCAAGGTAGGCCTCGGCTGCGGGCCTCGTTGGGCGATCGATATATCTATCAGTATCAATAAATCAAGGCACTATCTTCCTCTCTGTCGATCCCCATATTGCAACAAAAAGCACCCGATAACATGATAATATTAGGAATAAGGCTTGTCAAAAAAAGAACCACCAACGACTACTGACTTGACAACACACCGATGAGTCAATAGTTCCTTGTCTTTGAGAGGACTTTTCAGTCCCTTCCCCAGGGGCCTGATGTACTAGTCATACATCGGGGCTGCCTAATAGGATTGGTGGATGGTGAAGTCGCATTTCACCATCCAACCAAGCAAGTAACCGGCCGCCTCGTCCTCGCATCTGGAGAAGGAGTCCAGGGCGGTTTGGAGAGTGGCGATGCCTTGTGGGAGCGGGAGCTCAACCACCAGGAGGTCAACTGCCTCCAAGAATTGGTCGTACGGACCGGACGCAGAGATTGCTGGGAAAGGGCCTCCAATCAGCCAGACACCGAATGAGCGAAGCTCATCGCTCACGGCAACGACCGCCCATTCCTCCGCCATCAGATCGCTACCATCTTGGGTCATAGGATTGTGAAGTTTCGTTCGGTCGGCATTGGCTATGAGCCACCATCGCAAGATCTTTCTGTGGAGCAACCTGTAGGTCCTGTCCAGCAGGCACACCTCCAGTGATTGCAGCAGAAGCTGCACCCTGAAGTTGATGTCTGCAAGTCAATGGGAACTTCCCACGGCAGATCCATGAGCGGTGGTCGGTCCCATTTTGTGGCCCCACTGCTTAGTAGACCTATCCGCATCGACGTGCCGGGTTCGAGCTATCACACGTTAGTTTCTGGTATGGTTTTAACCACTCTCAATGGCCACGATGATATCAAGATACTGAATCTCATACCTTTATGCTCGGGGTCCCTGAGATTGGGGCTCACTGTCTGCGCCTTCAGTGTCTATCGCAACCTGGTTGCCTCCTGTGACAGTTTGATCGGCTGCCCGATCACCACTTCAGGCCCAGTCGCAATTCTGGCGATGGCACACTTCCTGCGGGCTTTGCGCTTCTGAGTAGCTGTTTTTGATGTGGCTGGGAGTCCCTCTTTCTTCTCAGGCAAGGCGTCGAGCTTGCCGCCAGCGTAGGCTGGCTCCGTTGCTCGAAGCGCTGGAAACGCTTTGCTTTCTTCGCCGGCTTTCCGTTCGCACATATTGTCTTGAGGAAGGTCTTCATGCGTACTTAAAGGTTTGGAGTTCTGGGAGTGACACCTGGTTCGTTGTAGGAGGGTGGTGGTCGTTCGGAATGGAAAGTCGTTATAGTAGCTGAGTGTCGGAGTCGGAAGATGGAAGGGAGGAGAAGAATTCTGGCTGTCCCGCGCTGTTTTAAACGGTATCTGTTGCTAATCAGGTACCGGAGAGGGTGTGCCGGTGAGATGCCCGAGGGTTAATTGCGCTTTGACATGTACACGCACGCATGGTCAGTCTCTATGGGGCCTGACCTTTCTGGTTACCCCCGGATAGACTGCTTGCTCACTCTATTGGCGGTGGCGTTGTATGTAAAAGAGAAAACTCAGCTTTGAATCCATTTGTACTAAACATTTATTGCGCCATTGGTCCCGAACCTTTCTGTACCATCCCACCATCATATCCATGGAAGTCCTCCAGTACGTGACCGGCAAATTGAGTCAGCCCCAGGACACACAAATGTTGAGGCATGAGCCAAAGTGGGATGAGCGGAGAACTGTAACCTTGATGGCATGCTCCAGGAATCGTAGATGAAATCATGGAGGACGACGACACGGTAATGGTCTACGGACGACAAAACGGCGACGACCTGGCAAAGGGTGTCTCCTACGAACGATTCACAATGCTATCACCATTCATCTCGACGCATTCCATAGGACAACAGGCGTTTCATCTTGCCATTTAAAGCCGTCGGGTCGAGGCTTGGAAATAGAAGGGGTGGTAGTGAGGTGCAGATGGAAGTGGAAGAGGTGCCGGAAGCGCCGGGATAGAAGCGGAGCAGGAAGCGCTGGGATCGAAGAGGTGCCGGAAGTGCAGGGAGGAAGAAAAGGGCGACCGAACTAACACACTGTTTGCCTGCTAATGAATGACCTGCGTGGATGACTGGATGTTGCCAGGTAAGTCACTCGATTATCCATATTTTTCGGGGTGGTTTTTGTAGACAAAAGTGTTGCTTGTTTTGTACTTTGTGCTTTTTGTTACAATTTCGGTGAAGCGCGAAAGATGGAGAGGGAGCGTGTCGGCGGGACTGTTGGATACGTCTTGTCAGTTTCTTGCGTTTCGTCGGCGCGCAGTGGAGAAAGTGATATCGGTACGGAAGATGTGTTTCTTGCTTCGTTTTGACTCGGAGGGGCCGGAGAGACTGTACGGGGGGGTGACTGCATTTGGGAGAGACGGGAATGCGTGAGCTTAGCACTTCTGCACGGTGGCAGATTACTTAATGTGACACCGTTTCAGTCCGCCACATCACTCCACCCGTCGTGACGTTACAGACAACATAGACGTACCCGGAGCACGAGGTGAGGGATAGGGTTTTCACCGTACTTTTTTTTTTTTTGTTTTATCATACTCGCATGGAGCCTATCTAAACTATGGCGGCGTACATTTTTGACTGTTTCCCCGCGGTTTTCACCGTACTGACACGGGGTTAGGCCAAATACGGCATTAACACCGTGTCAATTTTACCCAGTTTTTTGCTACTGGTAAACCTTGTGGAGGGTCGAAACCGGGTCTAAAAGGGTTAAGCTTCGTCCTCTTCTCTTCGTCCGAGAGACATCGAATTGCTACACCATCCGTACACCTCTGTCCACCAACCACCAACCTCCATATTCCCCACACCAGAACACACCCTACCACATCACCACCTGCCGGCAGCATGGAAGACGAATATAGCGAGCTCAGCTCGCTGGACAGCGACTGGGAAGACAAGAGGGAGAGTAAAGGAAAGACGGCGAACAAGGCAAAACGCCCCTCCCCATCCCAAGAACCGACCTCCCCATCCGGCGCGATCCTACTGGCACCTTCCGCAACACGTTTACCTCGAGTTCGACCAAGCGCGACAACCAGGGCGACTCCGATGCCGGCGCCCGCAAAACCCCCGGTTGGCAAACCTCTTCCCAACCCCGACGATGTGCGCAGTTGGTCATGCCGTCGCCTTCTGGACTATCTCGACCCAATCTTCTCTTTATTCCTTGACGACAGTATCAGAGCTGCGTTCCAAGATGGGAACATCGACGGAACCTGTTTCTTGGAAGTGTTTGGGGATCCCGACATCTACGCGGAATTCGACATTCCCCGAGCTCCGGGCTGGCGCCTTGCGAAAGAAGCGAATGACATCCTGGGAAAGACCACTCCTCCATTGCAACCGAAACGTACGTATCTGTTGAACCGGCGGCCAAGATTGCAGCTTCTGAAATGTCTCTGTCTGATACCATGAATAGGACGGCTGGAATCGGCCGAGCTGGCGGTGAATGTGCGATCTCAGAAGCGGCCGGCGCTGATGGTGGACCCGGCGGACACCGGTAGGGAGGGTAATTACAGATCTTCGTTGACTGGCGGAGTCTTTCCTGCTAACTGTTCCAGTTTGCCTGAGCTTACGGCGAAGGATTTCGCTGACGAAGGCTTGCTCACCGGACTCGTTACACGATCCGTCCAAGTGGAGCAACCTACCTTTCCCGGCCGTCGTCATGCTGTTGCCGTTGGACCGCTTCCGCATCACTGAGGATCGAACATTCCTGTTTATGGGAAGGGAAATTTTCGCCGATGTCTACCAGTTTGTGTCAAACATGTCGTTCACAACCGGAGCCATCTACTCCTTACAAGGAACGTTGGGTTCTGGAAAGTCACACATCTTGGCGGCTCTGGTCTGCCTTCTCATCAAGGAAGGCAAAAGGGTGGTTTACATTCCGGATGCAAGGGTCTTCGCGACCAACATTGTGGATTACACAAAAGAGGCGATGCAGTTGGCGTATGCGGACGATCAGGTGCTGTTTGAACGGATTGAAGGCTTTTCGTTCACCGCAGACATTTTGCAATTTTCGAAAGAACGCAGCAAACGGGGTGATTGGTGGTATTTAATCTGCGACCAGATGAACGCCCTCGATCACTTTCCCGATAGCGCCAACACCCTTGGTCCAGACGCCCAGATGGAAGCCCTACGGTTCATTCGGAGCCTTAGCGGATATCACTATTTCATATGGAGTGCCTCGGGAAATTGCAGACAGGCAGCATCGGACAATGCGCGTCAGAACAGCGGAGCTAAATGGCTCGTGTTCGAGAGAGGCTACACTAGGGTACGCTGCTCTCAGTTCTTTTACCTCATGTTGACTTCCGACTAACATGGTGGATAGAAAGAGATGGATTGCTGGTGGGCGGAGTTGGAGCTGAAATTGTCGCTGAAGATACAAGACCAAGAGAAGACCGAGCTCGAGAAGGAGACTGGCTGTAACCCGATCCTTCTGCGTCCTCTCCTGAGTGCTTCACGGATCATCCCCGAGTCGCAGAGCACCGGTTCCGACGAACATCACGCGGCGGTGATGGAGCATCTCTTTACCACGCTGGAGAATTCTGGCGAGGTTCGGAAGGTACGCAAAGACGTTTTGGCCTTCGTTGCCGACAAGTTTCACAAGATGACCTCGGAGCCAGCAAAGTGGAGATCGTAGGTTTCCATCTTCCGACACATGGTGGCTGGGGTGCGTGTGCTAAACGTAGTTTAGTTATCTGGACGCCGCAACTGCCTGCCTCCTCCAAGGTGTTCTCGAGGGAGCGGACTCGGACCTGATAGACGCTCGCTACTTTTACTTCGACGATCAGTTCCAAGGGGATGCAACATCGATGATCGCGCGCACCGCACTCGCAGACGCTCTCCGGCGATACTGTAATAATAGCCACTTCCTGCACGCTTACTGGTACCAACAACTTGGCAATTCGGCGAAGAACCCCAGCATTCTCGGCTTCATTGTTAAGCACATGTTGCTGAGTGCGATCTGTGACTTCGGATGTCCCTTGGCTTCCGAGGGTTTGGAGCCTGGGGATTCGTTTGTGGGATCAGCACCGATCTCGTGGTTTTCGCGCGATTACCCGGTATTGAGGCCGCCTGCCTACGGTAAGTCGCCACGGACGCAGCTCTTCATCCCAGGGAGCCACAGATGCAAGTTCATCGATGGAGTCTTGGTCCACTGGAACGTTGAGGCCAAGTCCGTGACCATCGCACCACTGCAGATAACGATTGCC
>Ga0307508_10000244_pt1 | contig 66000 bp, 77 predicted proteins | sample 9_EM_MG_FD_203089 | JGI IMG/M metagenome (GOLD analysis project Ga0307508, IMG submission 203089) | Populus trichocarpa ectomycorrhiza microbial communities from riparian zone in the Pacific Northwest, United States - 9_EM | ecosystem: Host-associated > Plants > Roots > Unclassified | place... | reverse complement strand
CGGTCTCCGTTTTTATCTCCGACCTAGACTCTCTGACCCGGCCACGGCCCCAGCCTCTTCGTCCTCCGCCTACTGGATCTTCCCTATCTAGCTACGTGCTCGCGACCAAATTGTTCGGGTGTAACACATATCGACAAAGTTGAAACCGAATCAACCTGCCACTTGGATGGATCCTACCGCAAAACCCCATATCATATAAGAGATCTATGGTTTTCGCTGAGTATGGTCAGATTGTGCAAATGAATCCATTGATCATTCTGATGATGTTCGGAAAAGGATCATGATTTCCTAGTACTGCAGCAACTGTCGATACCCATAGATCATTTTTCAAATGTGGTATCATCACTCGTCTTGCTCGATAATTTGGGGTTGCCGTATAACCAAAAATCGTCATCGAGTGTCTTTTGAAGACTACATATGCCATCTCTCAGGTTATACGTCTTATCTGCAAGTCTGAACTTTCTCAAGAAGAATGCAATCAGCTATCGAATTTTGTTATACAGATAAATTATTCTCCTATCTGTCTGTTGTGAAACCCATATTCCAGCTTCCAATTGTCTTACTCCATTGGGAACAGACTGAGTTATAATGGTGGTGGTGGGAATTGTGGCATCTGGAAGCATCTCATCCCGAAACGTCTAGGCTCAGGAAGCGTGTCGATATCTAGGCTCAGGAGTCTCGGCCTTGGAAGGAGTGTCCATGTGTTGGTTCTCGACTCAATTATATGAGAGAGAAAGAGAAAGAGAACAATACACAGCAAAAAGCCCCCATTATATACACACTCCCAACTCACATGTGTACACCAATACTCCTTCCAAGGCTGAGACTCCTGAGCCTAGGTATCGACATACTTCCTGAGCCTAGGTGTTCTGGGATGAAATGCTTTCAGACACTGAAATCCAACAACCAAACCCAAACCGTCCAACAGCCAAAACCCAGTCTTTCCAACCTTTACCGAAACCTGTGCCATGACATAAGTAAGTTAAAACTGACAACTTTATAATAGGAAAGAGAGCTACTGCAATCCCTTTTTATGGCTACGAAATGCAAGTCACAAAACTATATCCATGTTCCAAACCTACATGTCGCCATTTATTACCAACAAGACCTACGCAATTACAGTACGCTGCGGAACACTGCTGTGATGATTGAAGAGCAGAAGCACAAGATCTTCAAGCTTCATGCACCTTATACCAACTCATGTGTGACTGAGTTATAGCTGTTGAAGGCAGTAAATCTTTTGCAGACAAACTGTTTCATCATTGATGGTATATACGATAACCATCCCCTTGCTGGCCAGATTCATCACATTGTGTTCCAATACGATCTACTTCGGACTCAGTTCCTCGTAGCAACACAGTTTACTGAGTCTGAACCTAGCAATATCACTGCAGATGGAACAGGCTACTCCCATTTCCATACAGGAGTTCCTGTAGCCTGATCACACCTTCCCATTCACACCATCAATATTGACAAATCAGTAATCTTGGGTGTATGGGAGCTTGCCTATGGTATTCAATTATCTAAAGGTCTAAAGATAAAGATGCAGTACTGGTCTCAGCTCACTGGTATTATCGATAACAAAGGACATACTCAGAGTATTTCCTTTACTTTAGATAGCTTTGTCTCCACCTGATCAGGATCTGTTATACAGTCTTTCAACATTGTACACAGGATTCTCATGGCGACAGTGGGAACACTGATAAAGGTGTTCCTTCTAGTCGAGGAAGTGTGAAGAAATACCGATAGGGAAACCATGTCAGCTTCATATGATCTGTTTGTTTTGACAGGAGATACCTTCATACTTCCAATTGAGAAGTCGAACCATACAATCTTCACTCTGTATACTGTGATGAAGGAGTATCAGGTTGGTAGTGGAACAATCATGTCATATCGTTTCTGTGATGAAGAAAGATTTGATATGGAATACATGTTTCTTGACATGATATATTGTTTCCTTCATTTTATCATCCATGTAGTCCGGCCGACCTGAGGAAGTCTGATACGTATGGTGGGGTGGGGAATAAACATTGCGTGTGGAGGTGGCCAGAAGTGGGGACCATGCCGATAGTGATATGTGTGTGCAGATGGAGGAATCGAATGCTCCTTGTATATCTTTGTCCCCTCTGGCTCCCAGTCTTGTGGGATCTCACACCTGCTGCCCTTCTGCAAGTTGTTCAGTATTTGATACCATAGCTGTTTGGGTTTAATATGGTGTCTCTACCACTGTTCTTCAAGTTCTTATTCAAGATGATGGAAAAGAACAATAAACTGCAGGGTTGGAACGAATTCACGTTCCTTGGGTGTTTATTAGGTATTGGCTATATTTCATCACCCCAATCGGTGTCAAAACAGAATACGTGTTGTCAGTAATACTAGGTTGACACCGAATTTGTTCAAATACCGCAGTCTGTAATTCTAAGCATCTGAGCTAAAAGAGTAGTTGCTAGATCACCGTACTGATACAGCGTTTGGTCAAATACATCGTTAACCCCATGTCAATTTTTCCCCGTTTTTTGCTACAGTACATATGCGCTCATCTCATGTTCATGAGCGCACCGACTTTATCTTGCTGTTGTGGCTTGTGGCTGTGTTGGTTATGTTGGGATTGCGTTGTTGGGTATTTAAAAGGTAAGCACAAGATCGTAGGGTATTTAAAAGGTTTTCTCGAAAAGATTCATTAGAGACCGCTAGCGTGTTGATGAATAATGATGGGCTTGGCGAAGGGTCGAGCGAGACTACTGATAGGCTAGAGAAAATTCAATATTTGTCGAATAAAGTGCCAGTAATTGAGCTGCAACCACCACACAGGCTTGGAGGACATGATACACGGTTGGTGTAAAGGACTTCACATTCGACAACTGACGCCAGTGAATGACAGATATTGAAACGGTCGTCCTATTTTCTAAATTCTGAAGGTAGTGCACGAGCATAAAACCAATCTACCCTACCATCTATCCTCCATTTCATTGTTTCTTTCCCAGTGACTGTATTACCGTGCGGAAAGCACGCCCCTCTGTTTCCTGACTAAATTCAATTTCGATCTCGCATCCGGCCTTTTGTGTTCCCTTCTCGCCGTTATTTCCGGCCGTATCAATTGTCCCCAGATCCCAGTGTGATCCCCGTGTCATTTCCTCGACTGTCAGCAACACAACTGCACCCTGCCCACCCACCGTGACCCCGACGGGGAGCGTAGCGCTGGTCCATCGATCGGTACAAGTGGGGTCATTGCAACGCACCAGTAGTTTTGCTGTTCCGGCCTTTTGCCATACTGATACGTCGGCTAGTCCCACCGCGAGGGGCGATATACATTGTGGGAACCGGAACCGGGATTTATGTAACTCGCGGAAGACGACGTTGGGGGCACTCACAGCGGCGGCGATGGCCCATCTCGACGTTAACCCGGGAAGAAGGCCAGCAGCATAGTCCATTGTTAAACTGGCTGGTTTCTGTGAGGCCCAAGCGAACTCCACTGCCATGGTAGCTTCATGAAGGAGGTCGATGTGATTGGATATGTAATCTGGTACTAGGAGCGTCGGAAAGTGGAACGCTGTGGGCGTAATGTGTAAATCGGTGATCCGGGGTACGTAGTAGAGGCGGCTGTGTTGCGTTTCCCCTGAGCGTTCGGTGAGGTGCAGGAGTTTGTATTGTGACGACCTCCTTCCGCTACGGAGTGCAAAGACTTTGGCAGTCATCGTGCCGTCCCTCGCCCAAGTGTAATCAGGAGTCAGTGAGAGGCCTAGTACTATCTGCTCGAATTTCGTTGCATCTAGGATTTTATCAGCAATGGGATTAATGGAGGGCGGCCACTAAATACCTGTGCGGGAGCGGAAAGCGAAGCACAGCGCTCGCGTGGGAGACATTTCGTCGTAGACATAACTAGTTCTGGGGACATAGTCACCCAATGTCCGAGTGATGATGTGGCTGATATCTGACCAGCTAGCGTTTATTTCCTTGAGCCCCGTTCGCTCTAGACGGACATGCGACATCGGGAGAACTGCCATCAGTGGATTAGCTTGCCCTCATGCCCAACAGACGGCATGCAAATTACAGAATGATTTGCTCCAAGGGTGAGGCGCATACGGCGGACTGGTGAGCACGAGTCTCCTCGATGTCTGCCATCCATATGAACGCTCCCCTACGGTCTCATACACACGCAGCTCGCAGTATCGATGCTTCCCGCGCGTTTCGAGGAGGACACTGGGGTCTTCGCGGTCTTCGACGTACTCCAGGACCTTGCGGAATAAAGGTTCGGGGGTCTCCCCTGCTCGAGGGTTCCGAGCGACAACGGAGCCGAAGAAATTGGCCATCTTGGAAATGAGCTCTGCATAGTCTATCGAGATTAGCAAGACATCGGGAATAGAGGGGTGATTGACGAACCAGAGTCCTGGATGAACTCAACGAAGGTTTTCACCCCGGCGATCTTGAGCGCCATGCAACAGAACATTCCCGCCAGCTCGACTCCTCGCATTGACTTCAGGTCATTGTGCTCGACTTTCCCCGTCAGTCTATCGACAATCCATGGGGCAGATCACTTACAGTCCCTGGAGAGGTACAGCTTTCCTGTCTGGTCGCACAGCGTAATCCTGGGATCGCTCTCCCCGACGCGTCCAGAAATGACGAGTAAGTACGGCGCCCCGGTGCTCTTTGCTCGCTGACTGCCTAGCCGTGCGTTGACGAAGCTGCGGAACACGACGGTCTCATCACTGTTGCCCGCATCCTTGGAGTGAAGTCTGATCCATCTCCGCGGGTCCAACCCGCCACCAGAATGGAAGGACGTGCGTTCGGATGATTCCCATAAATTGAAGTTGATGCTTGGGACAACGTCCTCCATGGTGTGTTGGAATGGCTCGAGTCGCCTAAAATCCGATTCGAACGCCTGCAATGATCAGCCCCGGTGTTTGCGTGAGGAGGCCGTCCGAGTCGGACTCACGTGAACCAACTCATTGAGAAGTGACCGGTTTGACTCCCCCAGCTCGAGCAGCGTTCGCCTGTCCTTGAGTATAACCCCGTAGACGATCCATGATGCCTTTTGAAGATTCACAAACGCCTGGTGGTGCGATATGTCCTGGTTGATGGACGAGCAGACACTCGCGCTGTCGCTGGATTGGCGATGGATCAGCACAGGACTGCGTGACTGCACTCGGAGTCAGAAGCCATCTCTACGCGGCAGAATACTGGAAGCTTTTACCTTTAGAAGCCACCAAACAGCGCATCGGAGCCATTCCTCGACAGTGCTTGGACAGCTAGCTCTCGCCGAATCCACAAACCGCAAAACCATATCCGGAGGCACGAGATAGTTCGAATGGGGCGCATTACACTGCAGCGGCACGAGGGTCTCCCCCGGCTGGAACTGTTCGAGTTTTTCGCCTCCCAGCGCTTCTTCCGAGGGTGACAGCATACGCGACCGGTGATGATCCCCAAATGGCAGTACCCCGGAAAACGACGATTCCTCCTGGGTCGATCCGAGTCGCGACTTGGTGGAAAGGCAACATTCTGTGTGCATTGTCGATGGCGAGCGATCGGAAGAGAAATCGTGCGTAGGGGCGTAGAACCTGGGGGAGGGAGCGGTAGGGCTCACGCAGTTGATTGCATTGTCTTCGGCAGAGTGAGAGGATTCGCCGCAAATTCTTGCCGTGCATAGCCTGCGAATCGCCGGTCCGCGACGAAAAATCGTCACAGGCGATCGTCAGCCTTCTCTGCCTTGTCGGGTCACACCGCAGCGGACTGCGGGGCGGTGTCGCGGGAGGGGATAATTACTCACCTCTCGATTCTGTTCATGGAATCGCTGAGCTCTCGATTGTCGTTTCGCAGTCCCTTGCTTAACTCCCTAATCTCCACCTGCCCCGTGGTCCACTCACGGTGATTGCAGAATCGTGAGGGGGTTTCATAAGGAGTGCAGTTGTGGTACCGTGCGAACAGCCCGTCCAGTTCCTCAAGTGTGCGGATGACAGAGTCCGACATCGCCGCGTGGCCATGTATCGCGCACTCGGCAGTTTCCATCTCCCGCGGTTCATTCTGATCGCCCATCGAAGCAAGTAGCCATCTGAGTCGAGAGAGCTCGGCCACGAGCTGTCGAAACTCTTCGGTTTCATCGTTGGCCACGAACTGTGCGACCGCATTATCAGCCAGCTTTCAAATTACGTTCGTCCTACATCTTGGGAATGTCCCGGGGGTGGAGGTCGCGCGCCGCACTTACGGAGCATTTGTGGTAGATCTCCCACCCTAACCTCCGAAGACGTGCGACTACCATAGCGACGTCTGGACTCGCGCTCTTCAACATGGCGGGATCTCGGAAATTCGGCGGGTGCGGCCGACGGGCCCATGGCTTCCGTGGGGAAGTTGACAGCGGCTGGGACGGTGGCGTCGCATAAGCGTTTCTTGGCTGGCAAAGGAAATGTGCGTCAGCCCGCATAACTAGGGAGATCATATGCAGAACCGCGGGCAGCACCCACGCTCTGAGCCGGAGCCCATTTCGCCGCCGGGAGTACCGCGCCTGGGCGAGCCCTTGCGGATTTTTCGTGCGGATGAGATGGAGACGGTGCTGTAACCCGTCGGAGGGCAGTATCTCGAGAGGAGCAGGACCCCTCACAGGCACGCCCCTATTGGTACACCCGGGTCTATGTAAAAAAATCCGATTTCCACGGTCCCCCCGACGTGGGACCCCTCGATACGAGCGGATCAGAGCCTATGCAAAACCCAAGCGTGCAGAATGCACGGGCTGCAGGTGCAACTCCAACGCAGAAAATAGCATTGCAAGATACGATCCCTGTTGGCGTGGCTGATGTGATGTGGGTTGGCTAACTGCGGGGAATGTAGAATTTCGTATTACTGGGTGTCGATAGCCGCAGTCACGCCAACCAAGTCTGGGCGATTACATAGGCAGGTGCAACTCGGCGTCCCATCGTCATACAACGAGACAGTAACAGCAGGTAGCTACTGAGACCGTCGCGGGTTAACGGTATTAAGCGCTCCCGGGGCGCGGGTGCTGGATACGTACCATGAAGTACATGCTAAGCCGAGTTTCAAGGCTGCTGTCTAATCGTAAGTTAACTTTCGCCGCCAGCACCCATCGGTGGTATCTTCATCACATCTGCTGTTACTGACACTTTGAGAACGTCACGACGTCGCGTCGTACTTGCCACCGTGTTCACCCCTATCCCCCCCCCCAACATCGTACTCGTCGTCATCACACTCGTCGCGTCGTACCCGCCATCCTCCACGTCGACGTCCGCGTCGCCACCGAACAGGCCGCGTGTTACGCCAAGTCCCCCCTATTACGGACACCCTGAGAGCGAAGCCCGTCATAATAGTCGTCGCGCCTTACTCGCACCGTACGCGCCGCCCCGCAATAGCCAACTGTCCGCTGTTGCTGATGCGTTCAGGGCTGTGCTAGCCACGTCAAGAACTGAATATACACGCGAAAGGCGCTCCGATGGAAGCTACCACGAATGTGACCATGAATGCAGCGGTGTACACAACGATGGATGCGACGCTATGCGCTTCCACTGGGTGCTCTATGTGAGGTATCATATAACTATATGTAGCTGTACGCTAGACATAATAAATAGTGCTAGATTCAGCCACTACGTCAACTAGTAGAGCCCTGTCTTACCCGTCAACTGTCAGCCTCCTACAAGGCGGATGCGATGGAAGGCTTCGCTGTGGGATGTTCAGTGCCGTGGCAGGCGCGTCCGAATGTGGGAGGTGTTGTCCAACCTGCCTCACATGTCACATTGCGTTTCCACTGGAGTGATCGGGGTGCAGAAGAAGTAAAAAGCATCATTTGAATTTGGGAACAAAGCTAAATACTGACGACCGATGGGCATCCCGAATCCCGAGTCGCCAACACCCTCCCCCATTCCGTGGTACCGGAACTGAATACTTCTAAAGACGTTCCGCCAGTGCAATACAAACCAGTCTCCCCATCCGAACAACGCTTTCAGCTCAATTTCCCCACCACTTTCCCATCTCTCCAGCCACTGCTTTACGCATGCATGGGCCGAAACATGCTACGAACTGGTAGCCACAACAAGGCAAGAAATGGCTCAGTCAGAAAGGCATACATGATACAGCTTCCACCGAAGTCTGAATTCGATGACTGAGAGAAGCCATTCGTAGCCAATGCCCCTCCACTCTGGCAAGGGTGCAACTAGCTGAGGCCAGAGCGCCGGAAAGACGTTATGCCGTAAGAGTTCCTCCACCTGTGAAAACTGGATATCGGGTAAGGTGTGGACTTGTCCCGCAAGGAAGAGGTAATCGGCTCCGCAGGGCTCCACGTCCAGGAAAAAATGGGCGAGCGCGATGCAGATCCTCTGTTCCGACGCGGAAATCAGCCGAGAGTGGGGTTGACATCGAAGAAAGGATGGGAATGGTTCGCCAAATTGTGACTCGAACACTTCGTAGTTGAAGTAAATGCCAGGTCTTCTGGCATCACCACTTCTGTCTCCAGGCTCGATTGACCGGCTGCCGATGTCTGTGCCACTCGGATGAACAGGGCGTACGTCTGGGAATACATACAGGTGGCGTCGGCACGGAACGGCATTATCCTCAACCTTCCGGCCCTCGGTGTCCTTTACCTAGCCGTACCGCTGACGCCACGAATACGGAGTCTTTGCCGCCAGATCGCACAACGCCTGAAGGACACAGGATCGCTTCTACCCGAGAGGTTTCCTATCCTCACTGCAGACATGCTGGCACAGCCGGGGCGCGAGACCGTGGGTTGGGACGCGGCTCCAGGTGTGACGGGGTCGGGCTCGGGGTTACCGGATTCTGAGGCTCGAGATGTGCTGAGAACGGTGCCGGTTTCTTGGTGAAGTGGAACGGCGATTTTCATCCAGATTTCGGCGAAAAGCAGGAAAAATGAACTCCATGGCACTCAAAGTCCGTCGAAGACCTCATTCGTGGGCTTTCCGGTCGAACATGCCCCACTGCTGGATCCTTCTTTCCTTGATATCCAGCCTACTGCCACTGAGACCCTAGGCTGCGGTGGCCACCGTCATCGGAGCCGTTGGGCGGGCGGTTCCTTCGGTCGTCGTCGAACGCTGCTTGAACCGACTCCCAACGCTCTTTTCTTGGCCCGACCCCCCAATCGCGGCCCACCAGCCAGCTAGTGGTCTCTCTCCCTAGCCATTCGGCTTGACCACCTTCACTCGGCTCAACGGCCGGCGAGTGGCCCTTCCTTCCTTCCTTGCCCTTTCGGCGCGTTGCCAGGTCCCGTCGAGCTTCAACTTGGCCCCTAGCCACCCAACCGTCCTTGCTCGCCGTTGGTGTTGAGCAGGATCTTCTTCCTCTTCGAGCGCCTGGCTGTCTCGTAGATCACACGGTGGAAGTACGTGAAAGTTGGCGCGCCCGGAGGAAGTGCTCGTCGTCCATGGTCGACGTCGTCCGAAGATTGAAAATCTCGAAAAAGGTGACTGTTGCTCCTAGATTATAGTAAGGCTGGGACGTCCGGTCAACGTTGGAGTCACGGTAATATCGAACAAGTCGGGTTTCCCGAGAATTCACATCCGTGAGGTTAGGCCGCGTGGTCTTCGCCGGCGCTCATCTATTATACAAGGATACATCAAACCTCACAAGAAACCCTCTTCTCAATAACGCCCACTGTTAAGGGATTCACAGCGAAATACTCTAAGGGGTTCGGTTCGATATTCGATTCACCCCATCGCTCGGCTGCGGCTTGGGCGCCAGATCGTGCACGGCTCCGCGGCGACGGATCTCGACGAATCGTGTTTGAGCGCCCGGCATCTCCCCCGACGGACCGTTCGTACGGATTGCCCCGCGGCTGCCCGGCGGCTCGCGGGTATCGCTTCGGCGGAGGGTTCCGCACTTGACCGGCGACTTGCCCGACCGCTTCGGCGGCGTATTCGGTGGATCGCTTGACGTATGCCCGGCGGCTACCGAACGGCTTGTACGGCGGTTCGTTCGGCGCGCGCTCCGCGGCTGGCTGGCGGCTTGCGCGACGGATCGTTCGTGTTGCTTTGGCGGATCGACGTGGGCTCGACGACTTGCCCGACGGCTCTCTCAGCGGTCCGGTTCGACGGCTTGCTCGACAATTACCTCGCGGGCATGGTAAGGTAAGGCAAGGAGTACGCGCATACACACCCGTCGTAGGTGGCGTGGGCCGAAGCCCGGAGCTATGTACTCGTCCTAGCTGAGATGAGGGTCGGTATATAGGCAAACAGCAGAACGCGCAATTCCCTCTGATGATGACTGGGTTCATGCCGACGACCCCGCATCGGCACAGAGCAATCTTGGCTCACCAACCGTGTGGCCAAGTCGTAGCGTACTTTCTGCATTGCATCCTCCTCACCATTCCTGAGTTTGATTCATTACGTCCTTCATGGCTGTAAGTCACCAACTTCGTACCTCATCCCCCGCCTGGACTCTCGAGCTCTTCACGTGACCTCCCGTCTTCATCCTCGATCGCTCGTCGCGTCATTCATCGACTCGTTTAGCTCGTTCTGCGGGTCGCTCGACTCGTAGGGGGGAGGCTGCTCGACAAATGTCTTGGTGACCGGTAGCCGGTCCGTTGATCATCGCCCGTTCGTTGGTCGCTCGCTGGTTGACCGCCGTAGTCGACCGTTCGTTGACCGCTCGTTGCCACTGATTGATTGCTGATTAGTTGATTTTGCTCGTGGGTCATTGTTTATTAACTGCTCGCAGAGACATACGCATTCGGCTCAACGAAGTCACGTGCTCTGAAGATTAGTTACCCTGCGCTGCGACATGCAAACTCGGCGCCTTGGCATTAGATAATCTCTCGATCAGATCGGAAAGTAGCTTCCACGTATCCCCCTGAGAGTTGCCGGTGCAGTGCCTACGTAAGTTTTCTCGTCGTGATTAGGCGTCCTCCACCTTACCAGCTAATCCTTCTCAGCCGTGACGGCGGCAAGGCGTAGTTACACCTCATATCTCTCCCATCCAGACTCTCTCTTGAGAAAGGGTACACACTGCCGTCGTTTCCTTCGTCGTTTCCCTTTCGTGCGTATCACATATTCTTGGGCCAAGCCCGGGGGGAGGGCAAAGGGGAGCTTGCAGAGTTCCGCGTCGCGCGGACAGCGGAGGGAAACTTGGATAAAAAGTGCGCCGCCATACATAGTCTAGATGGGCTGTATGCGAGTATGATTAAACAAAACAAAACAAAATACCACAATTAAATAAAATTAAAAAGAGATTGCCAAAAGAGAAAAATAGCATGGTGGCTGCGGCGGATTTCAAGCGGGTGGCGGATCGGAAATCCTCATCGAATCCAATCCATCCTCAATCACGTTGCCATCGATCGATTTCTATTACCATGTCTCGTTCGCCATCCCCGCCAACTATTCCAGTAATCAGAGCCAGATGACTCCAAGTCATTCAAAATTGCAATGCAGGACTGGGCGCTGTCTGACCCTCGCAAATTCACCTTCCGCTTCAAAAATCGGACAGAACACGTAACACCGTTATCTGTATACACGCGAATACGGGGTGCCATTTTAAGGTCCGTGCAACAAAATTCTGTGGCAAAGAAGTGTGTTACAGCGGTGGTGGTTGAGGAAGAACACCATTGCATCGGCATAGGGGAAGGCAATTTAAGTTCTGGCACAATTGATTACGTGTACTTCCTACAGCCATCACCACCAGAAAGGCAACAACACCTACAATGATCCAAGACGCTGTCGTATCTTCCGACAACCGGGGGTGCAGCAGTTCCTCGGGCCTCCAGGCTATCTGCGACGATAAAGAGATTCCCTACTTGTGGAATTGTTCCTCTGGGCCGAGCCTCTGGAAACGGCCCCGCTCCTATTCCACGATCGTTGGCGTTTCAAAATAGACGAAACTGCGGGAAGAAAACTCTTTAACCAAGTTGTGAGCTGGTAGCTGTCAACAGCTCATTTGTCAGATCGTATCGGTCGTAGCAGAGAGCCTTTGTTTGGAGCCGCTCATAACCGCGACATCGTATTGCTCTCGATGCCATCCGTATTCTGGGGGACTCTCGATGTCTTGAGTCTGGTGCCCGGTGCCCACCTTCGGTGAAGTCATCCCGTTTCCATCCTCAAAATCCCAGCCTTTTCGGTACATCCGTCTTGGCACCGGCCCGGAACGGCGCCATCGTCCAGTCTTGACCCATGGGTAAATGTGGTGAGTCCGGGACGTGGCTTCCCTGCCTCCTTCTTGGTTTCGGCCTCCTCTTCCTGCAGCAGCTCCGCGTAGAGGGTCTCTAGCTCCTCTAGCAGCACTGTGCTCTCCGTCCTGCCCGTGTATGTGAGGGCATCAGTGAGTCTCCGCTCGATCACTGTTGGGCCGCCGACGATTCACGAGTTTGATGACCCTGCGGCAGGCTGAGCAGCCGTAGTCAGTGATGCCGCTGTCTGTTCTCCAGATGGGCTGCCGTTGGTCTGAGTCCCGACTCCATCGCCAAAGCCCCCAGGTTGGTTTTCCGGAAGCAGCCTGTGGTTGCGCGTGCCTCTTGATCAACCAGAAGCTACAGCTCGATTGCCTGACAGTTGGTGCCCCGGGCCTAGTCGCCCTTTCACCACAGCTCTGACCCAGACAGGACAACTGACTGGATACACGCCATCATAACCTTCCTGCAGTTGGCTGGCGTGGGGCCCATCAACCCCAGTCCAGACCACTTCCCATTATGCTACCTGTCACCGTATATCCAATCACTCTAATCTGGCTCCGCATCCCCAGCCGCTTATCCGTCCTCCTCCTCACCAGCTTCTCATCCGCCCTGCACGCGCCCACCCACCAGTCAGCCCCACCGTCCCCACAGGCCTGTTTTCGCCTCCCTCGTCTGAGCATACATCGGCGATCTTGCCGTCGAGCGGCTCGGCGTTAGCGAACGCAGTACCTGGCCCAACGGATAGAGGCCCTCCTCGAAAGCACAGCGCAGGGCACCCCGCATCAGTGCTTCGTAGGCGAGGGTGTCGACGGGCCTCCAGTTCGGGCGTCCGCGGCTCGACTGAACCCCCGCGGGCAGTTCCATCGGGCCGGAGGACGGCGTCATCGGAGCACGACTGAGTCTCCCCACCCGGAGTGGGAACACCTCCCCGGCCGGTAAAATCCGGCACATCCGCTCGCCGACTGCCACGGCACTGGCAAAACATGGTGATACCGAGCCAAGTGGTGGTTCGGACGCTCGGAATCGCTGGGCTCCATCTCCTTTGCCGTGTGCCAATAGCGGAGTTGCTGCAACCCACCGACAGACAGCCCAGCGGAAGGGCTTACCCCCACGCTGTAGAGGAGGTGAGGATCTCCAGACCGACTCTCGCCGACGGTCGGCACAGGATTGACGATGTTGATCCAATGGGGAGCGTAAACCGCCGGTATCGAGGGATGAAAGAGAAGCGACGGTGAGGTAGGGGAAGACGGATGGGGTCAATAGAGATGATGCGGCTTCTACGGTTGTTGCCAAGTGGACATTCTGGGGGCGCCGGCCGAGAGGGTACAACGGGCCCGTCCGCGGAGAACCGGTGCTGGGTAAAGCGAGGGAGAGTATATTGAACGAGGGAGATTGAGAGTTGACTGCCAGGAGGCGATTAGACGATGGATGAGAGTAGACGGAGTCAAGTGATCAGGAGAAGGGGGAGAACAGCAGACGGACTTCTTATGCGTTTTTTTGGTCCACAGTGGGTCAAGGTTTGCCACCCAGCCTCGCCAGCCATCAAGACCCTCCCAGCTCAAACTTCCGTCCAAGCTTATTTCGGGTTGTGACAAACGGCGGCAAGTTTGAACCCAAAGGGGACCGTATAGAGTGGGAAGAGCGAGGCGTGGGATTGGTCGACGACCGTTCGTGGTGAGCTCCCGTGCCCGGCCCTCTTCAACGACGCGCGTATGGCGCAGTTCTTCTAGTTCAACTTAGCACGATCTGTCCGAAGCTCGGACAAGACTACAAGAATCCCGTCCGTACCGGACTATGCAGAACACCGCCCGTTTGTGACCACGGCATCGCGTAAGGTACATACCACCTTCTGTTCATATCCGGTACTGATCGCGAATAGCGTTTCTCCGCTGTCGACCGCATCACTTCTCCCCAAAGTATGAAGCAGCAGCACGTGTTCACAAACGGTGAGTGGCGAGTGGAAGTTGATTCAGGTATTTACCAGGACGGGTGATATTCACATGTCGGAACGAAAAAGGATCGTGTGCGGGGGACTCTACTGAGAAGATCACACGAAGGAAGAAGAAGGAGAAGAAGTAATCTCAAATGCCTATTTCCCTTCTAGAGCACTGCGTTTTCATGCAATTCTCCCTCTCACACTAGTTACCCATGGTCGCTGCACTTAATGGACAACCACACGAATCTTCCTGCTCTAAAGGTTGTACTCGCCGCCGGAACGGCCCATCTTGCTGTCGAGGCAGGTGTTGAGGATTTCACCGACAGCCAAGAAAGCGTCAAGGCACACCATCCAGTTCTTGTGGCCGCCGCAGCTGGAGGAATCGCCGCAGTGGAAGGAGACCAGTCTGGGTCACATGCTGCCGTGCAGATTCGTCTGCTTGCAGCTGTCTTTGACCCTAGGCTCGGCAATCAGACCTAGGATCTCGGTGACGGTAGGAGACGCATTCGAGGTCTTGCGCTTGACGAAGCCGATTAGTAGGTCGCGAGGAACATGAAGGCGTAAGCTAGTGCCAACGTGCCCACGGGGAATGTCGGTAGCGGCATCGGAGATTCCGGAGATCTTGTGGTTGACGGATGAAATGGCAGGAGCAGCCGAAGCAAAGAAGGTCATGTTTCCGCCGACCATGAGGAGGTTGAGAGCGAAATCATCTTGATATTGGCGTAGAAGCGCATCTTGACGTTGGGCTTGGAATCGTTGGTTGTATCGTTGGTTCGTTTGTTGGTTGTAGGATGGTGGGAGGCGGACGAGGTGTAAAGGAGGGTGGAGGAAGAGGCGCGGGCAAGAAGGCTGCTATTTAAGTATGAACAGAACACTAGCGTAAGTAAACGTTGAGAAGATGCGGTCAGCGTTTTTGTGACCGATCTTCTATGGTTGGGGACGCCTTAAACCGACTGGTCCTGGACATTCGTGGCGGGGGTATTAATAATTCAATTAATTCCCAATGAGGAAAATTTTGCCCTTCATTTATTTATTTATTTTTTATGCCAGTCAACAGAGGACAGGCCCGAAAGCTGTCCGTCAAGTAGTTCCTTCGCGCCCGTCCACACACGGTTCCCGCCCACCTCCCAGCCCGCGAACTCATTCCGTACAGCTCCACGACCAAGTGCAGCTCATAGCTTTTCGCGCCTCTGTTTACAGGTAACTCGTACTTGGCTATCTGCATGTCATTTGCACTCATAACGCAGTCAGTTCTACACCAAATCACACGCGGAGAGGCACGTTGGGACCGCGACTGCACACTCGTTCGATCCGTAGGCCGAACTTGAAAACAAATGCTGCGCCCGGTCAATTCTAGCCCATCAATAGGATTTCCGTATGCAGAAAGGCAGGATGCAAGAGAAACTCGAGAGTGCTCCTCAAGAGCTGCTGTTACTGTCTCGTTGCCCCGCTTCGACCGGCACCCGCCGCCCCCCCCCCCTTTTTATCCCAAATTTCACTGTGAACTCAATTTCATTGAGAACTTTTGGTGTTCAGCGAAATGGTAGCAATCATTAGCCATGATGTATGCGAACGTTGGGTGTCTATATGAATGGGGCATACATACGTTATGAAGGAGTTTGGAGAAGGCGAACAGAACAAAATGGTAGTTAATTACCATATTAAGATATTATGTAATATTAATCTGCACTAATACGTCCCAAAATGGCAAAATTGTGGCTTAGCGCGCGGGACATTCCCAACCTTCCCCACCAAAATGATTTATTTTTGAACCCCTAAGTAAAATCAACCACGCTCCCTAAAATTAATCGGGGAATTTGAAAAATCAATTCTTCCCTTTCTCTAAATCAATTCTTCCCTTTCTCTATCACTTCAAAAGAGCGTTTATTCACTTTAATGTTGGTGGTGGAGGAGTAGGCGTTCAAAGTTCGGCTTACTTTTGGGTCGGTTATAGACGTCCCCAACCATACTTATTCTCTAGGAGCTGCGTAAAGTGAAAATTCCTCGAGTTATGTTTCATAGTGCCCAACCCATAGTTGTAGAACCCGTGTACGGAGCTGGAGACAACAGCCCGGAAACGTGCACAATCGCAAGAAATAACATATTGACACACGGGACTTCTCTATGCTGAGTGTGCAGACTGGTTATCCTCAATTCCCCGTGATATCCCCGCTGGGGATGGACAGCGCTCGGCTAGATATTTACTCCATATCCTAGCTGAGAGAAACATCTCGTAGCCATTTTGTTGTCGATACTCTTCAGCTCGAATCCCACAGAAAGATCATGACTTTCCGACGGGTCACCAGTGATGGACCCATCTGCCCCGTGAGCCTGGCGGTGCAGGTTCATGGCATTCCTTCCTTTCTGCTGCCTGATGCGTGGTGCGTCTTCAGGGTGAGCTGGAAGCCACTCTGAGCTAGCGTCTGTACAAGTGCGCCCTGATGGCGTTGATGGTGGACTCGAATCCCATGAATGGGGCCCAGCAACCCGCTTCGCCTCCACGCTTGCTGGGTTCACAGTTCATGAGGACCGCCACAGCGTCAGTGCGGGATCGCCTCTTTCGGCAACCGAATTGGCTGTCTTGGACGTCACTTCCACTACTTCCGTCCATGTGGCCGGCAATCAGGTGAGCGGCACGCTCGTCCAGTCTGCTGATATCATTCAGGAAAGAGGTCATCCAGTCGCCCTCGGGTGCAGACTTTGTTCGAGGCTCTCCCCGGCGGGGGGTTCCACCGACTCCGCGTCGATGCGCTCGATGGCTCGCGGGTTCGTAATCGCTACGGCAGTGGGCTCCAAGCAGCACCTGCTCCGGCTCCTGGTTCTCCTCCGCAATGTCCCCTGTCTCGACGACCAGCGCCTGCCTGGCCTCGTTGGCCCTTGGGGGGGTGTATCGGGTTGCGGTTCCTACGTCATCAGCTTTCCGTAGAAAGGTCCCAGCACCCCCTAAGTAGGTTCCACCTTGTGTTCTGGATTCCGCTGATACCTGCTGGCTGCCGGTCTTGTTTTGCTATCCCCAGCCCCATTAGAAGACCTGGCAGGCCGTCCGTCCACCAGCGTTTGGACTGGAGCACCAACACATCCGTCATGCGTGCTCGCCCAGGGATCCCACCATCGCCTGCCTGAGGGCTGCCGCTGCGTCGGTTGACTCGATGCTGCTGCGGTCGCCCTGCCTATCTCCCCGGGTTGCCCTAAGGTAACACTGCGAGCCGCTGTCCTTCCCTCCTCTACCACCTCTCAATCCTCGCCCCCCCCCCCCCAAAGTCCCAGCTCGAGCTATTTCTTCCATTGGTTTGTTTGTTCGTTTCCGAGCTGGTTTGGTTGGCCCTGAAGCACCTGTAGAAGATCATCTTGTGGTCCAAACCCGTAGCATCCTCTCCGTCTGCAGCGCTGGAGTATATGAGCGGAATAACCAACGGTGTGTAGTTTTGGGTAGCGACAATGGTATCCGAATCGATCGCCGAGGGGCACAATCGATTTGACGTTTCTTCGAGAGCACTTCCGGCACGGTTCTATTCGAGAATAAGTCAAGTCCGATTCCCTACGTCATCGGTTTTGTGAGCCGTAGATACCGTCGATACCTGCAGGCAGCTAGCTGCGAGATGTCAACCTTATTCGCTGCGGCCACCAGCTTAGCTCGATAAGGTGGAGGAGGGGAGATGGAGTAGTCCAAAATCGAGTGAATGTGGGTGGGAAGGTGCCAGATGGGACACCCCCGTCACAGCGTTTGTTCCTCGTCACGGAGGTATTAGTAGTCTTGGCCACCGTGGCGACCGACTGCTGGCGCACCGCACAGCGGTATGGCACAGGTTTTGCTTGGCAAGACATTGATGTATTCAAGAAAACAGTACTTTAAATTCAACTTATCCCCCATATAGAAGTCATACCGAATAGCTGCAATGCCGACAATCGTGAGAACCCCCATCAAGGCATCCCCAGTGTTGACACAGCAGAATCAGGGAAAACACTCTGGCTAAAGAAATCACTACTGAGTATACAGGCCAGCAACAGAGGAGTGCCAGGAGAGGAACCGGGGGTGATACACACCTCTGAACTCAACAAATTTGCCGCCATGTGCTCTACGAAGCTCACTCCTCGTCTTCTTGAGACCTATTGGCCTGCGCATGAAGCCCAGCCAACATGAGAGATTCGAAGAGCGATCCAAAACCAGCCTGCGGAGCAGGTTCGGGCATGAATGAAGGCGTAAGCCCCATGAAAGGATCGAGCGGCGGTCCAAGCCCAGACCGCATGGTATAGTCAGGCCGAGGGTGGCCTGTCACTTCCCGGGGCCTCATGGGGGGGTATCTCGGAGCAGAACTCCCCCTTCCAAGCATGCCTATAATGTTAACGAAGGCGAGGAAGTCGCCGGCATCGCCATGCTCCCCAGCGGCCGGTGGGAATTGCCCCATCCCGAGTCCGAAAGGCATGTTGGCTCTCTCACGATCCTCGCGCTCCTGTCTTGCCCTGTGGCGGCGCAAAATCTGCCTCTCCGCCGGCGGCAGGGCTGGCTCACCCGAATGGGCGTCCGCGAGGTGCTCTTCTATAGATCGATCGATATGGCGTTCCGAGGCCGCCAGCGGAAGATCTCCAGGGAGGTAGGGGTAGGCGTTGCGGCAGTGCGGACACACGGATCGAGTTATCTGGCGCCACTGCGAGATGCAACCGTAGCAGAAGAGCTGGTGACAGCAGGTCGAGAAGATAGCCTCTGTGTGCGGCGGGACGGAGTAGCAGATCTGTCTCGGAGTCAGTGGTTTAACCGCGTCGATTGAGAAGTGGGGCTGTACGATGCAAGTGAACTTGCCGTCATCTTCGGAGTTGGCGGAGGGGGCACCAAGAATGTCGTTCTGCTGCTCGACGTGGGGGCTTGCGGCCGTGGCAGGAGTAGCCATATTGCAGTCGTTTGCGTGCTTCTAGCGATGATGAGGATTACAAAAGGGAGAGATAGGACAATGGTGAGGATTGCAAAAGAGAGAGATGGGGGTATGATGGGGATCGCAAAGGGGAAAGATGGGGCGATGGGGAGGATTGGAAAGGGGAGAGACGGCTGCGGGGTTCAGCAAAAGATGTAGTATGGGGGTGGTAGGATGCACCCACTTAGTATGACGTTATCTGGGTGGCGTGTCGGCGAGGGAATTTGAAGCGGTGGAAGTTTTACACGCAGTGGGGAAGGAAGCCACAATCTCCTTAGATTTTGTCTTGGGGACGCCATGAGAACAAGTCTCCTTCGTCATCTGCAGATCTTCTTCACCCGCACAGTTCTCATCGCCGACCTAGACCCCGCCGGAAATCTTGGAAATACTGGGTTGGTTTTGCCCAAGAGCTGCGAGATTTGCGGACACCAGCGAACCGTAATTGAAAGATTGAAGACAGTATATCCCATACGCCGCCGGCCACGATTACTTATCGTTACGCGTGTGCCCATCGGATGAATTACATAGATATGGGCCCGAGAAGCCATAAAACCCACTCTGCAAGGAAATGCAGCATCAAGATTGAGAAAGTATGCAAGACTCCAAATTTTGAAGACACTCACCTCTTTCTAAAACAAACTCCCGACAATTGAAGTTGTAAAAATCCAGGCCACAAAATTCTACTAGACGAAGGGACTGTTAACCCCCTTACAGGAGACAACCTAGACAAAAAACGCACCCCATCTTTGGTCAGATGGCCAAAACTTTTCCCAGACTTTGTATTTGTCCGAATAAACCTACAGTCCGGGTGGCTTCCGACCTGAAAAATAGCTGGGTGGGTTTTGTGATATGTTCTGGTTTCTATTGTCTCGCACCAGACCCGACCGCTCACGGATGCCCTCGCCTACGCTGGAAGGACAGAGAACACAGTTTTGCTAGAGGAACCAGAGACCCGTGACGCGGAACTGCTACAGGAGGAGGAGGCCGGAGCCAAGGTGAAGGCTGAGAAGCCACGGCCTGCTCACCATGTTCGCGGATGGGTCGCGGCCGGACGGCGGAGCTGCCGGATATGCGGTGGTGTGGAAGAACGGCCAATCCTGGGTGGGTATCGAATCTCACATGGGCTGCAACCAGAGGCCTGCGATTCAGAGTGCGCTGCCATCGCGGGGGCGCTGTGATCGGCTTCGCGAAGGCACACGGCCCCAGAGCGGGCCATAATCTTCATCAGACGGATGGCTTCGGAGGAGCTGGACGCCTGCGGGGCGGAGCGGCTCAGCTGCCTGGATCGGACGGAAGCACGCGCAATGCCGCTTCCAAGGTGTCTCGTGCACTCAAGCGGGGAATCGCCGAGAAAAAGTGGGCGGAGGCACACGGCAATGGGCGGGAGGCCGCACCTCGCAGAAAAAGTACAGGATGCCAAAACGCCAGAGGCCGGACGGCGCGGTGGCTGGGAGCTCTAGATAAGAGGCTCGCCGCGAGGTTCTACCAGACGAAGACAGGTCACTGCTGCACTGGGCAGCGCCTGAACTGGACGAAGAGTCGGCCCACCCCTCAGTTCTGGTGGTGCCGGTGCCGAGGCCTCCTTGCCGATGGGGGCGCAGCCAGGCGGTACTAGACTTCCTCTCTACTACAGATGTGGGGAGACTGCTCCAACCAGAGGAAGACGCGGGGAGCGAGGTGTCGGAATCGGGGCGCAGGGAGCGGGAAGAGGAGGAAAGCAGAGTCGGAGGGACTGGGTGCCACGGAGGAGCTGGGGGTCGGGAAGAGCAACCGCTTTCCGTTCATACTAGGGGACGGGTCTCTTTTTCTTTCCTTTGTCATTTCTTTGGTGCGCATACATCTTCCTGAGACAGGAGTGCGCGAGGGCAAAGAGGAACTTGCAACGAGCCGCCGCGCGCGGACTGCTGACAGGAAACGGACTGTTTTGCCATGATCTACCTACTTAGGTCGCATGTGAATAATGATTAAACAAAAAAAGCACCAGACCCGATCTTGGCCACCACGTAATATGAGCCTCGTTCCTCGGCAATATTTCTACTTACTCCCTAAGTACGTTAGAGTCTGGAAGAACTGGCCCCCGAACCTGCAGCCACATGACCACCCACCAAAAAATCGAGATCTGAAATTTAACTCCCTGCTAGTTAGTGTACGAAATCCATTGCCAGCCCACACTATCGCTGCGTCTCATAATCTATGCCGCCCCAGATAGGACATGCGATTAGAGAGCGAATAAACGAAGAGAAAAAAAGGCTGCTCCACCGTTTATATGTTGACTTGGTATACATGATGAACGCTGGGAAGCCCAGCAGGCGCGGGCGTCCACTACCGACCATATCCACCCTCCCGCTGCCTGAGAACCCCGAAATTGGCAACTGAGAGGCAGCGTTCTTATATCACTTTCCTATGATCGGGCAGAGGTAATTTGAGATGTTCGTGGTCTTCCGACAGCTTCAGAGACCTCGCAGACAAGGCACCGGCAACCGGCCAGATCCGCCTACTGCCTGAGATTCCCGACGCTGGCTATCAGCCAGCACCACGTAATAAATCGCTTTTCAGAATAATATGCGATGTTCGTGGTCTTTTAGCCACTTCAGAGAGATCAGCAGGAATCTGCTACTAGCCATATCTTCCTACCGGCTGACTGAGACTCCCGAAGTTGATAAATGGCCAGAAACGCACGATAGAATGCTTTTCCCATGACCGGGTGGAGATAATCTGCGCTGTTCGTGTCAGAATAATGGGCGTCCGGAGATGACCGCTGCCCGAGTCTCCGAACACCGGCTCAGGAGACAGTCTTCCGTCCTTTCCCCCTGGGGAGTCCCTCAGGCCCGTTGTATATAGAGAGAATGTTCCCCCTTCAACGTTGCATCAATCAATCAATTCACTGTTTTCATCTCTATCGGTCCCCATACTCCAACAGTTAGAGGTGTTCCGGTGGCTTCGGGAGTCTCGAGTATGCTGTATATGGATACTGGTGAACAAGGTGCACCCTACGACTGAGACTCCCAAAGTCACCGGAACACCTCGAACAGCGCAGATTATCTTTACCTAAACACGGGAAAGCGATCTATAGTGCGTTACTGGCTAATAGCAAATTTCAGCAATCTCAGGCAGTCTATCTGCGGATTCATCAGTAGCTGGTGGCCGTCGCAGCTGGGCTTTCCGGTGTTGCCGGAACACCTCAGTTCTCTGAGAACCTCTTCACCCAATTTCGGAATAGGGATGCTACTTATGTTGCCGTCGAGTAGCCACATTCGGGAGTCTTCGACAGGTTGTATATGGATAGAGCCAGTTGAATATTCCACCACTGCCGAAGCTCTGAGAATTTTCTCGAAACCTCAAATATCCTGTCTTCTCTAACCAATCTTATAAAAGGGATCTAACACATGTTATGCTTTAATAGCCAACTTCGTGAAGCTCCGGGAGTCTGGATGTGGATATCGTCGTTATATGCGTGGTGGCATAGAGCACCCTGCTACACAGTTCTCCGAAATCGTCGGTACGCCACCGCGATTTCCTGCTCTTATTGCGCTTACCTGTATCTACGAAGCAGGATTCATGTCCTGCATGTTTGTCTTTTGTTCTTTTGGTCAATCGCGGTAACTGCGGAGTTGCCTGCGTGGCCACGTTGTCTCCATATTCGGCTGAAGATTTCGTTTCCCTTCCTTCAATCCCGACTCTTTGACCATGCTCGTCGTAATCTCATATAGGCCTCCAGGCGCGAGCGATAATATAAATAGATAAAAATAAAAGGGTCCTCACATTATTCGGAGCCAACACGCGATATACGGAATATATCTGCGAAACCGGGAGTCCCACTTGGACAAGCTCCTTCACTCGATGGTGCGCGAACCCGCGGTCATTAAAATAGCCTACGGGAAAGTCTTTTGGAGATATTCAGACAACTTGATAGCAACTTGATATGATATGGATAACGGACCCCTGTTAGTGCTATCCACGTACCTTCAAGAACCACAAATAAGAGATTCAGCCAACTTGATATCGTTCAGGATAGGACGCGCCAAGATGCCAGCTGACTACCCCAGTTGTAACCCTCGTAGATAATGGAGGAATAATGTTCATACCATACAGCAAAACGCGTACAAGTTTCTACAATTGCAGCGGGCATTACTGTGCTTGCGTCCACCGCTGCGTTGTGATCCACCGACGCAGGCAACATGTTTCCCGAGGCCACTAAACTTCTGTGCGTGTTCGCCGAGGCTACTGACGTGTCCGTCGAGACTGCTACTGGTTTCGGTGTTATTTGGGGACATGTTTTGGCGATAGATAATTTTGGTGTTGACTGAAATTTTTTTCTTTAGGTCGGCGATGTGGTTCTTCACCAACCTGTTCTGATAACTGCACAAGTTCTGAAGTGTACGCTGTGGAACCTAGCGTTATTTTTATCATATATGGTACGTTATCACGGATAAGTTTATCAAGTTGATATCATTATCCTCAAGTGGATAGCTTATTGTTGACAAAACATGTGACTGGTGGGCCGCTGTTACCATGGTGATCATCAAGTTGTTATCAAGAACAGGGGTTTTTCAAGCTGGCTGAATCTCTCTAATCAGCTATCTGATGAATCTGTTTGAGCAGAGAACACTAAGAAATCTGTGACTTTAAGTCACGAAAGCGAGTGATTCTGTATGTAGCCACTGAGCCACATCTTTACTCCAACATCAAATATCAAAGCAAACGGGAAGAAAAACCGAAGTAGGAAAGATCAGGAAGCGTAAAATTGCAATTTCACGCCCAAACCAAGCAGAAAAACCACCTTCGGACATACCCAATTCATCTTAAAAGAGGACATGAAAATGCATACAGTAAGCGGTACGTCATCCAACCCCAACGACCGAACAATCAGAACGAAGACCTCAGATCATACTTCTTCTCAAATTCCACTTCTCCTCTTCTGAAGCCGCTTCTTCGCACCGCTGCCGATCGCCCACATCACTACTGCAAAAATCATGAACGCCACCACAAATCCAACTAGGACTCTGGTCGTGTATGGATTGTCCCACAAACGGCTCCAAAAACCGTCCTGATTCCTCGCATACGTTGGCAGATCCTGGTGGGAATCGGAGCCACCGAGAGGGCGGCGCAAGCTCCATCTAGAACGACGGCCAGGCACGTATACGCTGAATAGACGATCGGCCGGACTGTTGGGCCGACGAGTGAAGCCGAAGATCCGCTTCCAGTAGGGGGCCTCGGAGCGCTCGCAAACAGGCTGCATCGGATCGAGTGCAGGAGGTGGGAGGGCGAAGAGGGTTGTGTCGCTGGAGCTCCTGTAGCTGTGCCAGGGTGTAGATGAAGCCGTAGCGAGCCTGGTAGGCGGGGCGTGAACTGTGTTTCCGTTCAGCGCCGCGGTCGTCGCGGTCGAAGGTGGTCCGATAGCGACATCATGCCAGCCACTTGCCGGATCAGCAGTGTCCCGTGACTTGTCGACCTTGGTGTCGCTGGAAGACCTCTGCTCGGAAATGTTGTCTGGATGCGTCAGCCCGGGGATGATCGACGGATAGGCCTGAGATCTAATGCTTGGTGGCAGGTTCGTATGTCGGGTCCGATTTCCCGCTTCGAGCTCATCCAATGAGTTTTCTTCCGCGTACGGCGAACCAGCTGGGGCCACGTAGAAATCAGGGTGGTTCATGATGGTGGAGGTGGTTCTTGTAGCGACGTTCATTGTAGCAGAGGCTGTTGTTCGGGATGTTGTTGCGGTCGGGTGGTTGATCAGAAGTGTCAGTCAAACGGTGGAGGGGAGAAGGTGGATGGGGCGGAGGGAGATGTAGCGCCCAAAACGCAGTCGGCGCAATTCAATGCCAGCAACCCAACAACCCCAAAATGTCAGTGCACTATTATAGAAAAACAGCATTTCCCTCAATCCGCGAACTAGGAATGAGGCAGCACCGCATATCCTGAAATGCAGGAGGTCCATCTCAAATCCAATACCAGGGAATATCTCCGCGGCTGCTGGCTGGAAGGTATCACCTGTTGGTTGCTATCCCAAAGGCAAGTGGTCGTTGGGGCAATGACGGGATGACGAAGACCCCCAGAACATCTGTTAGTTCTTCCGATGCACCTCCAAATCTCGTAATTCCAGCACCATAGACTATTGTTTTCTTTGTTAACCAGCTAAAAATCACAATATCAGTGGCTATTGTAAGAGATAGACGCTCTCTGGTAGCGACCGCCGACACAGTAATGACTGTAGACGAAAACGCTAGCATCTACTGGTCGACATAAAGTCGTCATCGGTTTGGGCAGTTAACCGTCGGTACAGGCGCTGAATGCTGGGCAGAAATAGTCGGCGTAGGAACCCAAAGCGGGTTTCACAGTGGCCGCCTTCCATCGTAGGTATATCGAATTCGGAAATCCTCGCCAAATCCGGAAGCCAGTGGTTGGCGTGAATTAAACAGCTTGTGGGTTAGAGAAGCCAAAGTTGTACTTCGTGGGTGGCAGAATCTCAAGACGTAGGGGGTTCGATGTTCTCGCTGTCGAGGGATTTCGGTTGATCTGTTAGACTGGGTATCTCCATATCAGAAAATGGGTTTGGAGGAAAGAAGAGCGATACTACTGCCGAAAACCCGATGCTCAACGGAATTGACGCACGTATCCAGTGCTTGGGCAACCATTGTCTGCGCCCCTCTTACATACCGCAAGGAAGTAGTTCCTACGTATTCGTTCAGGTTATGTCCTCCTCGAGATTCAATAGCCATCGCTACTGCACCTATACTTATTCGTCGGCACAGTAGAATACAATGGACGTGCTTGTGGTTGGTGCCCCAAAAGGGATGCGAGCTTGCGGGAACGATTACCCTATAGATATGCTGGTCATCTATTGACGTCCCAATCGACTATCCAAGGCCAGCCTCTCTAGCCCATTCAACCACCCTTACAACCAGTCGCCTCGATGGGGCATCAGTCGAACTTATGGTATGAAAAGAGGCGAAGCAAGAGACCAGTTAATACAATAGCTCAGATCACCCATTGGCTAACAAGACCTACCAATGGGACACCCAATCGACGCCTACCGCTGTTCTTGCGGCAAAGAATGCTGAGCAGTTCCACTGGGAGATTCAAGCGCAGCCATTCGCGGGTTCTGAAAACGGATTTTGGTCGAAGAACACCTAATTCATTTGCTGTCCCCAGTCTTGGATGAAAGAAACACCAACTTTCGCTTTTTCCGACGAGGTGTACATACTATAGCATTTCCAGAGGTTGACGTACTGGAGATCTCTGCGGCGTGGTACTCCATGTCTGTTGGAAATCCAGGTGTTAGTCGAATAGCAGTACCCGAAAAGGGCGAGGACAAACCCATTCGGAGCCTACCATACCTACGGAATCGGAAGCCAGAACGACGAATATTTCACAGTACCGAAGCTGAGAATCTCGGAATGTCAGCGATCAGTGAGAGAGGAGGTCTTTCATGAGCGCGAAACTGCAAGCCTGGGTTTGGATTGCTACTTGGGAACAGAGGATTATTCCGTTTGCCGTCCCTGTCATCCGGGGGGATGTGGGGTAAAACTGCCGGAGTGTATTTCAACGTCACCGCAAAGTTCGTGTGGAGATAATGTCGAGCAGGGATATTTGGTGACGAATTGATCCTGACGGGACGATATAGAGCGGGAGAGACCTAACGGTAGACGAAAACAGAACGGTTGAGGACGGGGTAAAGGTGGACGGACGGGAGTGAGCCTAAGACAGCTGTACGGTGAAACCTTTTTTGCATAAACATCTGGATTCAGTGGTACAATTCACGAAAGAAAACAATTGTCTCCTATTTTGATGGCACATGGGATAAAGGTGCAGGTGTAATTGCTTTACATAGTTACAGAGAGAACAGTGTGGTCAACAGGAGACTGCACAATAAATTACGATTTCATAGCCGGTAGGAGGGACAGAGCGGATGGGAGTTAGCGTTAAAGGGAGCGAGAAAGCACGGCCGCGCTCGACTTTCTGCATCCTACATCAATATCACACCCAGACAACAAAAGCTTCACACACAGCCATGAAATTCTTCTGTTTCTCCCGTTTTAAGTCTCGCCACGGCAGTAGCCGCCGCGTGCTTTCCGAAATTCCCGAGATCGTCATTATACCGCCCTCTCCTAGCCCAGTCGATCTCAGCCAGCGACAGCCCTCACGCCCGGCTGGTCCTCACCACCTACCAGCTCCACAGGCGCGCGAGTTCTTCAGTCGGCGATGGAGGATGCGCAGAAGGCCGGTTGTGATGCCGGTACTGGTCTTTGTCATGATGGATGGAGGTCGTTGGCAGGAAGGCCGCTGAGCGGGGACTGGGAGCAGGAGAGGTTACCACCAGTGGACTGCGGAGAACGAGTGCTTTGCAGTATTTTTATCTGAGTTTTCTGCGCTGATGAGGCTTTGAGCTGTTGGGTTTGCGGGGTATGGTGTAGAGAGTGAGAATTCGCAGCGCTGGCTCGAGATGATTGGGGGCTAATAGAGAGCTGTTGCCTGCGGTCTGGACAGGCCATAGTGCCATGGCAATGCTGTAGTGTCCGTATAAGTCGTGTGACGTCTTTTCCCCCCTTAATAGAACTGCAGCCTGATCCGGAACCGTCCATTCCTTCTACACCCCACTCTCCAACATTTACGCTACCCATTGACTCCCAACCTCTGACACCTCTCCCACTTCTTACAACATCTTCTTAATATCCACCGTCTCAGCTAACCCCTGGTCACCATGGGCGTGGTTAACTGGCTGAAAGGCTGCTTCTGGCCCGTCCTCCCGGTCAGTTGGCTCGACGAGCCTCCCCGTGCTGATCGCTACAACGTAGACCTCGAGATGATGTCGTCCAGCGCCCCGCTATATTACGATCGCTATGGTCTCCCCGTCTACGCAGGCCCTGAGGGGTATCCCCTCCCGCCCGGAGAGATTCCCAGATACGCCACCACAATCGACGCTCCGGTCTTGCCCCTGCAGCACGTTCCCCAACCACGTCCTCCGTGGCCCGAAGATGGCTGCGACGTCATGTCTTGGGTCTGGCTCTGGCTCGGATCGTTCGTCCTCGACGGGTTCCTGGTCATGATCATCTGCTTCGGAACTATCCAGGGCGGTTTCTTGTGAGTTCGTGCCTCCGCTTGATGCATCTGAAAGAGAGAGCCACCTGGCGCTGACCAAGTCCTATAGCACCCGTGAGCGCTGTGCGCTTCCCGAGGGCAACTGTATTTGATGTGGAGAAGGCGCTGGCTAGATGGCATGTTTTGCTTTTTCTTTCAGTTTTTAGAAACGTATTGGGCGGACCAAGTTGATCGGATAAGGATGGGATGATACGGTTTCTTTTCTCATGACATTCTCTCGCGGATATCCCTCTTATGCTTGTTTCGGTTCGTCAGTTGGAAAGACTGGTGTTGAATTCTACCTGCTGCGTTGTGGTGAGCTTTACGTTCTGCTTGCAAGGGCAACCGTGCTTGAGATTCAGGAATCTATGCGCCTTTCAGGTGTAAACTTCCGAACTGTGCAGCTACACGCTTCCCGAATAGGATTTACCGCCTGTCTTCATAGCTTTCAGACTTTCATCCCGAATGTGTGCCTACAGCCAGTATCTCTCCATTCACACTACATCACGTAGACAACTTCTAGGTCTTCTCAATTTATTCAAATAAACACAAGACGGAAATAATCTCCTTGAAACTCCCATGAACAAACAACTCCCTTTATCACGCTCAATCACGGCATAACAAATCCCCACTAACAGCCTCTGACTCAAGTATCGTAGACTACATATCATTGGATTTAGGTTTATCAGGAAGATACCGACAGTTGGACACCCGTTGGTACCAAAAGGGGCAGTATCTGTCATTTCCCTGTGGAATCCTTTCGCCAACAGACCGTGATCCCCACGCTGTTGTGCAAGTACGAAGTTTGGTAGTTCATGAAGTTGAGCTAACTGCGGAAGTGGGGTCGTTTGGAAACTAGAAGATTCGATACGGGGATTGGACACGTGACTGAGCTAGCGATTGCTTGAAGACTATTTTCTTGACCGTACATCAGAATAAAGAAATGTGCTAGGCTACATATACCCATCTGAGAGAGTGACAAAATTAGTACAAAGGAGACAGTTGGTGTAGTAATTCCTCCAATATCCATCCCAGGTTGCGCCGGTGCGGTACCACAATGGGTTCCGCCGCGCCGCCGCGTCGCGCTGCCGCCACCGCAATGAGTTCCTCTGCGCCACCACATATCCAATCTATCCCACTAAACATAGGAAATGGGTGTGACAGCGCTATTTTTAACAGTTCAATCCCCTAAGCAACCATGAGAGCCCTGGTGGGAACGAGTTCTCGCACTTGAAAATAACTCCTGCTTGCTTGAGGTCTGGTTGAAGTATCAACCCTTTTGCGGTTGAACTAACGGCGGAACCGATTTCCCGCTGAAGGGTCGGCACTGACGAACCACCACCATCATCCTCTCACCACCCGCTAGTGTAGGAAAACTACCGTAAACCGTACGACTGTGCTGGGCAACCAAAGAGCCTAATTGGCGAGCTAGGTGACGGTTTCCTGGTGGTAGTAAGAAATGGGATCTCCTCATGGGGTTCGAAGCAGCATGTAGAGGGGCACACTTTTACCTGTACTAGCCGGAAGTCCTACCTAGGAATCCCATTTCCGGATGGCGGCACAGAGCTGGTGGTCGGTTGAGGTACCAAAGACGTTGAGGCTACTCGTTCGAGAGAGAGAGAGAAACCTCGCAGGCGGAGAATGAGGTTACGGACACAACCCAGCCTTTACTGGATCTACCGGGCCAAGCAGCGAAGAAGGGCATCTACGGGACAACTCGGGTCCCGGGGTGGGGTCCTGGCCCAGCTCGGAGGATCAAGACTGCGCGCACTTGATATAGATTAGCGATAGAATCTTTTAATGATACGCCAAAGCTCACCATCCTGGCTTAATTTTTGGCCGTTGCGAAGCGCGAGATATATGGCAGTATTTACCGTAGTTGGTTGTATCTTTGTCACTGTTGCTAAAAATTGGGATTTGTGCTGTCAAGTGTTGGAAAGGAAGTCGTGAGCTTTGTGGTATTCGAGAAAATGCAAGCGCATCACGTGACAACAGACAAATCAGCGATCACATGGACTCGAGCGCTTCTAATTTTTTTGTTTATTCGTACTACTATGGCGGCATACATTTTGACCAGTTCCCGTCCGCTGTCCATGCGATAGCGGCACGTTGCAATCTCCCCTTTGCCCTCCGCCCAGGCCTGTCCCAAGAGGCTACGAAGCGCACCAAAGGAAAGACAAAAGAAAGGACGAAAGCAATCGAGACCCGTTCACTAGTTCTCTTCCGCGGACTCCGTGAACGAGGGCGCGGGAGAAACAGATCTAGACAGGTCGCATGCGAGTAATGTTTAAACAAAAAAAAAGAACCCACCTTGTTCGGAACATCGCCAGCGTCACTCCAGTAGTCTGCGCCCCCCAGCAAGCCACGAGTCAAGTTCAAGCGCAATGATCCTGCCATAAGTGGCGTTGGGCAACAGCAAGGTCACGGCTGGCAACCCTAACCGCCACGACTCGTCCGGCACGTGAAGCAGTGGGCTATTGGAAATGGCCAGCTGGGGGATCCTCGGGCAGAGTGACCAGTCCTCCTCGGGTGGTGGTACTAGTAACCTGGGGGCTGGTTAATCTTCAAGTGGCCTGACAGAGAATGGATGCTGCACTATCTTCATTTTTGCGACTCTCTACCAAGTGTCGCTAGTGTTATTCGTAAAAGATGCGTTTCTGCCTCTTAAGTTTTGCGGAGCGCTTGTTCGGATCATGGGCCGGAGGGTTCGGTGGCTTCGGTCTCGCCGCTCGGAGAAAAGATCGACCAAATGTGCTGTGGCCCGAGACCCATAGCCATGAGCACTTTACCCACTAGCTCGAGGAAACGTAGGCGAGGCGCAGGCAGTAGCATAGTGATGTAGGGGCACAAATTTCATTCGTTGATCGCGGAACTGTTCGGTGACTGCGAACTGAATCAAACGTGTGCAAATCACGTGGCCCAGCTTCTGAAGTTGCACATTGTCGTCAAGCGAGCCCTAATGTTGGTGCGGACATGACCCCCGGACTGGTTTCGGGTGGATACGCGTGCCGGTAGGTACCTAGGTATATGCTGCTTTTTTTGGTTTGTTCATTGCTCGTATGCGACCGAGATACATCATGGATGCTATACTTATGTTAGTCGTCCGATGGATATCGTAATCGCTTCTTCATGAGACGTCCACAGGATGTGTCATTATAGGTTGTCCATTGCGTACCCGGTCGTTTGCCCGGTTTTCAGCGAGGAACGACCGCGGATCTTGGCGAGGATCGGCTTTGAGTATCAGTGCCGACTCGCGTGGGGGATCTTCCGCAAACAGTGGTCTGGATCTCTTTGTACTCGAGATGCGATATCGGATTATAATAAGGGGCGGGGGTGGGGACGCCCTGTGCGATCGACGAAGGGGCTATCACGTTATTCCTAAGATTTGGAGTGTGTCATGTCACTCGGCGCTTAATCCTCAAGTTGTCAGTGTTCGGGTTAGTTGGATACATACCTCTTACTTAGTTATGCTGCTTTTTATCCACGAAGGGATTCAGCGAATTTCTGCCCGTGGAAATTGAATATCTAGGTAGGTTAGATACTCTGGCTGCTGAAGGCTCCCCATAACTGTAGACGAACGCCTCACTGGTGCTATCGGTTGCCAACAAGTTTGTCTCACAAGAAGAAGCAATTATATTATTAGGTGAAGACTACAGGAGGGCAAAGACCAAGAAATTTAAAACAACAAATCTGTTTCCCATTTCAATTTGCTGGCATTTCTCGGTCAGATCTCACCGTCCCACGAGAAAAGCAAATGAAAACTCGGCTAAAACCCCCAGGCTCCAAGAAATACAAACAAACAGGCAAAAGAACAAGCGGGTATGATGCACTCTGAAGGAGAAATGAACAGCATTCACTGCCAAATTCTCGCCAGTTCAATTGTAGTTCGGAGATGAAACCACCACATGTATGCAGGAAATTGTGAGGTTAGCAAGACAAGAAGGAGAACACCAGCGATCTGACTAATCACCACCCCATGTGGAAAGGCACTGGATAGTTAATTGTTGCGACCGGAGGTCTCCGCCATGTAGTCTTCACCGGAGGGGGAATGCTGAACATAGCCATCGTCCCCGTCCTCTTCCTCGTCGAATCCAATCTCAGAAGCAGCCGAGTCAGATCCGTGCTCCAGCTCCCGCTTCGATTTCTGCTTGCATTCCCATGCCTTCTGCTCCGCAAGACGACGGCGTAGGCGATGCTGGTTGACGTCATGCTGAGCTATGATCTGATTGGTGCGGTCCGACTCGAACGGAAGCTCGACGCCGAAATGCATGAGTTCGTGTAGGATCATGAACTGCTCCGTTTCGACACGGTCACGGATCTCGCTCAGCTGCGTATTGAGCTCGCACAGTTCGTCGAAATAGGCCTCGAGGCCGTACCGGCCGGTCTTGAACCACTCATGGATGTTAGACACGTTGTGGTACACGAAGACATCCAATTCGTCCACGATGTCAAGACACGCCTGGCACAGAACATCGGTGCGATCTGAGAACTCGACAAGCATCTGCTCAAACTCGCCAATGTTCTCGAGGACCCGCTCGCGCCGCTGCTCAATGACCCACATGATCCGCTTATATTCTTCGATCGCACAGCGCGCATTGACCTTCGCAGCGGCGATAGCCAGCGCAAACGAGCGGACCTGATCCTCCACTATGACGGGGTAGATTCGGCGCTTGTCCGGCAGGGTGCCGAACCGAAATTTTCGCTGTGATATTTCGAGAAGTCCTGGGGCCGAACGCGAACGGGCAAAACGGTCTCGACGCGGTTGGAGTGCGGTCTGGTGGCGGTGGTCGGAGCCTGCCTCAAGTTGGGTCCGGAGCCTAACATTGCCACAGTTTGGAGGCAAAGAGCGGACAGAAGCTGAGGTACGGACAGGACGCATTTCCTCGAGGAACAGCCGTACCGCAGTGCTGGTGTGGCAGGCAGGGGAGTAGTCGGTCGGCGTGTCTGACGGTACCCACGGGGCCTCCTCATCACTACCAGCAGTCAACGACGAAGACGCGTCGCTCCCTGGGCCGCGAGGAGGAGAAGCATTCCCATAGCGAGCAGGAAGGGCAGCATTCTCACGACTAGGAGGAAGAGCAGCCATCTTGTGGCTAGAAGGAGTAGCAACTGGGGCGACATTTGGCATGTGCTGATTAGCGTAGGTCCGCAAGGCTTCAACTTCCAATTTTAAGGGGATACTGCGTCGGTGGGACAAGGACTTGGGTAGGGTGATAGTAGTCTCCGCCTGCTGCCCCTCCTGCCTGTCACCTCCAGATGAATTCAAACGCCGTCCATCTGTCTTCAATTCTTTCTCACCGGCAGCATAGCTGTGACGGCGGCCCGTGGCCAGCACAGTGGGATGCGTATCGGTGACAGAAGTCTTCGGCTGGCTCACACTTGTCTGATAGACATCGGGCCTCAGGATCTCCTGTTCTGCAGAGCTGCAAGCGGGATACCCCTCTGTAGTGTTCAGAGTCTTTCCTACGTTCACTCCGCCAGAAGTGTAGCCCTTCTGCTGCTGCTGACTCAAAAGATTGTGCTGCTGGATGGACGCGGAAGACTTTTCGGAATTCTTTCCCGAACGCTCTGGGTCCTCGTGAGAATTCTTAGAAATAATTTCCGGGCGCTTGGAATTCACTCCTGAACTCAAAGAACTCTTGCGCGAATGTCTAGAGTCCTTCTCCGAAAGTTTGGAATTCTCACGAAGAAAAGATTCGTGGTCGCAGCTGACCCTCTTCTTCTGAGTCGTGTCGGCTGTGGGGCCCAAAGTGTACGCTGGCTTCTTTCCTGTCGCTTTGGTTCTGTCCGCTGGCTCTGCATGTTCCGTGGCTACACTAGTCGCTCTAGCGTCGTGGGCCCGATTAGCCGCGCTGTATTCCATGTGGCTGCCGTACGGAAGGAAGCTAGGGGAATCGGGGAAGGCATCAGTCGGAATTCCGTTCCTCGGTTGCAGCATTATCATCCTCTTGAGGGCGGTACTGTTTTCGTGCATCGACGCCTGAGAACCAAAAGTAGCTGAGGTCGAAAGATTGCCTATCGATGGAGTTTCCTCCAGTTGGTATGACTGCCGAGGAGAGCGGGCGACGTAGGTCTTCTTGCGAGGTCCGTAAAACTCGGGAGTCGGAATGTATCCCAGCGTGATCTCCCCTTGTTCTTCTGCGGCTCTCTCTTGTTCCGCTGCAGCCCTCTCCTGTCCTTCTGCAGCCTTCTTCCGTTCCGCCGCAGCACTCGAAGTAGGCGGCCTCCTAACCGGTGAGGCAGGTGGAGTTGGCAAGAGAAATTCATGATCCCACGGCTCGCCGCGAGCCTTCTTCGCCATCTCCTCTTCTTTTCGGCGATTGAATATGACCCTCCGTTTTCCCTCCCGCTCTAACTCCTCTAGAGCCTCGATTCTCCGGAAATCGTTCTCTATTTCAGCGATAGTGTCGAGGGTGTCGAACGAATCTCGTGGTCGAGCACGATACTCGCGCGCAGTCGGGTCGTACTCAATGACAACACGTGGCTCCCTTCGCAGAGCCAAGCGGCCATAGTGGCTGCCGAGCTCCTTCTCGTCACCCTCGGCGGTCGTATACTCTTCGCACGGGATGTTTGAAGTATAGGCTAGGGACTCCTTCCGCAGTGGAAAGTGTGTCTGTCGGGCTGAAACTACTGATGGCAGCAGCTCGTCCTCAGGCCTCGCCGCGGTTCGTTGGGAATTTTGGGAACCACTAGCCGATTCACCGGTTGGAGTCAAACGCTGCGGGTCCCGAGCGTGCGAGATCGGTACTCGGCTCGGCTCGACGGTAGCAGTTATGGATTTCAGCCTCCACCCATCCTCTGGGCCGGCTGGCATATGCCAATCGATCGGAGTGTGCCACGCACTATCGCGCCGGATGCGGTCCGGTGTGTCCTCCATCGATGGTGCCCGGCGAACCGTCCCCGTCACCGCTCGTCCGTGTTGGCTGTGATGGGAAGGGACCCGGATCGAATTTCTCGGACCAGCGACCGAACCATGGCCCTGGAGGGCGGGCGCCGGTACGCCGGGCGTCGGGTTGGAGACACGCTGGATTTTACTCGGGTTGCTGGCGCCTTTCCAGTCATGGAGGGGCTCGGCTGGGTCAACTCCGACTTCTAGCGCCTGGCTGCCCTGTTGCGGTTGAGCTTTAGCTTTACGCCGCTCAAGGCACATCTTGAGCCAAGCTGTGACGTGTGCAAAAACCATCCTACGGAAGACATTAGGACCCGCGCAGGCAGCAGCCATCAGCACGAGTACTTACTCGATATCTCTGTTATTCTCGTCTGAACTTCGAACTGCTTACTGGCTCAAGATGTGTTCTAGGTTATTTTATATAGTTATTGGAGTTGCTAGACGGGCGCAATCAGTACAAATCCAGTGCCACCAAACTAGTAGGGGCATACCGCAGCAGAACTTATCAGTTCCTTCGCCAGTCGCAACTAGTACGTAGGTGTTGTCGGCCTGGGTCTTGTTATCGGCTGCCACGAGCCCGCTGTTCGATGAGGGTTGTGAGAATGAAGTTGGGAGGGTTTAAAATATAAGCAGTAAATCGTGCCGTAGAAACCGACGATGAAAGCTGCGCTTGATCTCTTTTGAGAAGATGAAGGCGATCCGTTCGGAGCTCTTAAATATTGTTGGCTGTGTTGCTGCCTGAAGTTGGGGAGGGAGTGTGAGTATGGTTGAGGTTGGAAGAGATTCAAGAGAAGCCAAGTGGGGGGTTTAAATACCTCTTCCTATTGAAGGAGGTCTACCCGCCCTACAAGTACCTTTCCTACAGACATTCAACGAATACTTCATCCAAGTGGCAATGAGAGTAACGATAAATTGTTCACGAACCTTTTTCAAATATTATACATCGCAAAACTTTGCTTTTTAAAAAGGGTCTCATCATAAAACTTAGATGGATCATGATGTATAACATAGCTATTTTCAGCTTCCAATTTGCCTGAAATTGTCTGATGGACCAGAAGTGTAGTGGTTGGGCAATCTCACCGCCCCGTTGCAAACTGATCACTCGATGTAGCTTAGTCATGGGCCACTGAGCGTCGGGTGAGAATTTATGCACATCCGCCTTGGAACCCATAGACGTCTGGACATATCACGGGCTATTGCAATATCTGTTACTTTACGGAGTGTCTTTTCCTCCTGCTAGGGGTACACAGAGTGCTTGTAAGATAGTATGACAGACCGTATCCTTCACCGTTGCCGGCAAACATTATCAGGCGCAACATATATGATATTATAGAAGGCCTGCTGACTGACCATATGCCAGCCATGTGACAACTGTGCCATATAAGCCGCAACCGGTCCCGTATAGCTCGTACCTACTGGCTGTTTTCACCTAGATTGTCTATCAAGTCGGTTGATTGATCGAAGCAGTCGCAGCGGCGACAAGTTGATACTGCGCTGGCGAGACGGCAAGTTGCACTGACGAATGGATACCTCCCATGATGGTGTCACTTAGTCCACAATATATGGACAGAAGGGCTCACACATAGTCGTTGTTCTTGTCCTCTACCGCCACTTCGTGAGAACGTCCAGTCTCGTAACCATCGGGTAAGAACACCCGGAGAGCTAGACACCCGTTTCCTCATCTTACGTTTGTCCTGCGAACCTGTAGCGATGATGGCGAGGTTTGTGTAAGCCTCGGTCACTTTTCCTTCATTGCTTTGGTCCACTCGCTCCCGGCTTGTGGCTCTGCGGAGAGTTTGGATCTCGAGCGAGCTCCTTGCCATCAAATAGGACAGAACAGCATTCGACCCATGATTGCAAAAATGTGGGGTAGGCTGGGTTGGGCGGGCAGGCCCCCTCGACCGTTGCAAAAAGTAGTACACGCGTCATTTACTTCCCAAATTGTGTCACGTCTCACAAGGCCCGGTTTCTCGAAGATAGAGAGACGGGTTTCCTATGTTCGGCTGATCTACCTGGCTCCTCGTGACCCATTGTTTTCCTCGATAAGTACCCAGCACAAAACCACCTACCACACCCGGTCTCCCCCCGCTCCAACACCAACCCCACTCCCCACTTAATAGACAACCACCACTCCCTACCTGATACGGCGGAATTTCATCGGCAACTGCCTCGCACCTAGCGTCTACCTTCATTCGCACCTCCGTCTCGTCCCACCATGGCGTCCTCTGCGGTCTCGAAGCTCAAGCAGCTGCTTCTCCCGATGATTCGTCACTCCGAGCATAGCGGCGAGAGCGCACAATCACACACCGCCAGCCAGGAGGCCTTCGATGCTGCTCTGGCCGACTTCCAGCGCACTCCACCGCCGCGGCCACTTCGTGTTGACATGGGTGAGGACTTCAATGAGAAGAACATCTCATTCGAGGGTACGGACTACTCAGAGGAGATGGAAACCTCCTCGGGGGGGCTGGGATGCTCCAAGGTTGCTGCCGGTGCTGCTCGCTACAGAAGACCCGTGGTTGTCCCTGTCAGGAAGGACAGCTTGCTTCTGCACCCGGTAGGTAGTAACCATGGCGACGATCAGCACCGCATCGCCTATTACGGCAGGCCCCTCTCTGAGGATAGTTTAGGCCGCGTCAATTCTCGCAAGTCCTCTTCCCACACCCTCACCAAGCACGTCTCCAACCCGGGAACTCCTGTCCCTCAAGCAATCCCTGCTACTGCCACCAAGAACCCAACCATCAAGCGTTCGAGTGCTCCCCTACCTCGCAGCGATCAGACCAAACCCCTGTTAGGCACTGGTTCTGCCCCGAACGGCGGTATTTCCACCGGACAAGAGTTTTGTGAGCTCAGCAAGCAGTTCACTCCCGAGGCAGCGAGAGGAGAAGGTACGAATTGCTTCCGCACTGATGAACCCACCACACCGCCAAAGAGTGAGTGGCCGCCAAAGATTTTTAGGAAGGCGTTGGGTGAGAAGAGTGTTGGTCAAGTCAGCAACACGATGGCCCGCAAACAGATCGTCGACGAGATGGATGGGAAGCAGCCTACGGAGATGGGAGAGCCAGCCAAGGGCCACAAAAAGGTACTGTTACCCGAGATTATTGCTATTCGTGCAAGCCGTCTGCTTATAGTTAGAAGGGATCGTACAGCTTCTTTCCCTCCACGACCAAGCTCTCCAACCTGCCCCGTAGACCAACTCTTCCGCTCGATAGCCCCACTCCGGCCAGCCGGGGAGATTTCGATGGCATGCTGGACGCCCCCCCGCCAGCGGGTGCGATCAAAGTGCCTCAGCACCCACTCCGCAGCGGAACTTGGACCACCGATCATCAGGCCAGGATGGAAGGAGGCATTGCTCGTCGTGCTGCTGCCGAGCGTCAGCGGTACCACAAGCTGATGGCGAAGATGACGGAAGAGTACGAGAGGTCGTTGCTGGAGCCGAAGAGAAGTTTGAATCCATTCAAGCTTCTCTCTCGCCGCCGCGACGATGATGAGTGATTCGTTCACGTTCTCATTCAGAGTAAGTAAATATACTTTCAGCTTGCGGTGCAACTGCGGTCGACTGACTGCACGAATGTAGTCTCATTTCTTGATCGGTACTGGCTTAGCGGATAGAGACAGTTCATTTTTGTCCTTGGAAGGTTTGGATCACGTTGAGACGGAATGTGGATCTACTCGCTGCTTGTAACGACTGGAGAGACGTTTCCTCACCTACTGATTTTTTTTCGTTTTCTTCGGGGCTTCATTGTTTCTTTTTCTCCCATTCTCGCTTTTTTTTCTTCTCATTCTCCCGCTTTTCTTCCATGTCTTTCGGTCTCTAGCTTTCACGAGAATCTTTAACCTCCGGCTTCAATACCTCGGGTTTTCGCTGCTGCTCGTGCAGCAATGTAGTCCGGCCAGAAGATAGGTGCGCCGATAAAGATGCCTCCCAACCGGCTGCCGCATACCTCGCTCACGACAAGCCCTTCCCTCACACCATGAATTCAGTGACTAGGTCGACTATCAGCGGGCAGAGCCGTACCATCCCTTCTAGCCGCTCCTGCGGAGGCACTAATATCAAATCAGGGACAATTTTCCCCTCCAACGCCACATTATTTAGCTTTTCGTTACTCACGGATGCAAACACTGATTCTCACTTGACTCTCAGGTTAACTGCCACCTGCGATTGGGAAGTTTCGTATCCGCAGCCTGGACATACCATGAACCGTACCTAAGCCTCTACCGAGCTGCAGCTCATGCCGATTGTCGGCGTTCCTATGCTGAAAACCTAAGGAGGATGGTGGATGGCGCACCGCAAGACGAGGATCGCGAAGCTTCCACACACCAATGGACTTCTCTCCGCCTCACCGGGCAGTATCCACACCGGGCGAAGAGCCATCTCGTCATGATCTGATTGGTCGCATGTGAGTAATGAATAAACAAAAAAAACCCCCCCGAGCGAAGAGCCGGCCCACCGCTCAGCACTGGTGGTGTCGGTACCTGACGCAGACGAGGGAGCACCTCCGCGCAGACAGCGGACGGGAAAACTGGATAGTTGGTGGTGATCATTTATCGATCGTAGGCGACCTTATTGGATCATGGCAATATTATGTACAGTCCTTTCCCGTTCGCCGTCTGTCGGGACCTCTCACAGTCCGCTGACGGCCCGCGGCAATTCCGCCTGCCCCCGCCTGGCCTTTCCCAAGAATTCACACATAAAGGAAGGAAGGAAATCAGGAGTACCGAGTTCGCGCAGGGGGAGGAACGAAACGAGAAGTAACGGCCGACCAAAAGAAAGGGCGAAAGAAAAGGAAAAGCACACCCCCCCCCCTTACACCCCCTCATCTTCCGAGCTCTTCCCGCCTTGCAGCTCCTCGTCCTCACTCTCGCTTCTGCGCTGCTTGGCCGCGTCCTCGTCCTCGGTTCGTTCTTCTCCCGGCTTCGGAGGCACCGCTCGCGGTCCCACCCTGCTTCCCACCTCCGTGGTGCACAGGAAGTCCAGAATCGACTAGGTGCACCATTCGCCTGTGTGAAAGTCTCGAATCCTGAAACGGCTCTCCCCCCTCCCCGCACCCCTCCGCACCCCCGCCCACAGAACCCCCTGCTGCGTCTTCCATCGCTTGCAGTTCTTGAACAGGTGTTCTTGTGTCTGCGTGTTGTACTGACACCACCCGCATGCTGCCGTGTCCGCATTCTTCGTCCACTTCAGGTATTGCCCGGTATGGTAGTGCCTCGTTCTGAGCTGGGGAAGCGTCCTGCTAGTCTAGCTTCTCCGAACCCTGGGCTACAAGCCCATTTGGCCGCGGGACTTTGGCACTCCATATTCCTTCCTGTCGACTCTTCTCTTCGGCCAGTTCCACGCTTCTTCCCACTCCTTTTCAGAAATTTCGCACTGATGGCTGAAGACTTGGGGAGGGGCATCGTTCACTTCCTATATCGTCTTTGTAGCCCATCCATTCAACCCCCTCGCATGCCTGGTTCCTCTGCCGCTTGCCTCACCCACTCGTCCGGAAAACTGGACAGTGTGTACCTCGTCATGATCTACTGTACATAGTTCGCATGTGCATAATGAAAAAAACAAAAAAAAGATGGACTTCTCTCCGTGCCTTCCCGATCACCGGATCCATCCACAAATAGCTCTGCACAGCACCACTCGGAGAGGGGGAGGCAGCAACCAAAGTCGGTAGATACGACAAAACCGGCGCCGCCCAACGAGAGAGGAGTAGCAACACCCACAAACACTACAAACCGGAAACAAATCGTGAGGTTTTTTGAAACGTGGCATGGGAATCCTCGATGTTGGCCGTTCCGAAGAATCCGAGCTACATACAACCCCTCAGGCGGGAATCAGTCGCTTCCGTACCTTAGGTAGTCCCCACTGCTTTTCGTCAGCGCCAGTCCGGCACAATCGCAATGTGGCGGAGGGCAAGGGGAGAGGCTACCCCTCAAACCCCCGGAGAATCCAGGAGTTCGTCGCGTCGGACGCGATGTTGCACCGGTACGTGTCGGAAGTGGCTGGGTAGACGGGGTGGCATTGGGGGGCGGGTGAGTGTTGGATGAGACGTGAGGTCAGAGCGAGAGCCTTCCAATCCTCCGGCGAGAGACCTGCGCGCAGCCTGCTGATGAAAGCAATAACACACATACTGCGCACTGCCAGCCGTGGGTGGCTTTCCCGCGTTGCGCGAGCGGCCACAGGAGACGATGGCTGATGCTTGAAATCTTCCCGCTGCTCGTCTACCTACTCGCCTTCCTACCCTTGGTCCCCTAGGTACTCGAACATCATCTTCCGTATCCGCGCCATCTTATGTACGGTAAGACTTGGGTGGCCTCAAATCTTTTTCTTAGCTGTCTCGGAGAAGTCAACGATTCATCTCTAGAGTTATCCGGCTCGCTTTCTTTGAACCCATGACACTTCCTGCTAGGATGCGCACCAGCGGCACGAGCAAGATGTAATGGGAAACGGTGATTATCGACCGGCGAGCAGTAGGAATTTTTAGCTATGCCAAGTGGGTGGTGGTGGCAGGTTGCGGGGGGATAAGTGACAGAGGTTGCAGCGAGGAGCATGTGCCTGTTCGGTGTCAACCGTCATGTATCCCACCACTACGGTATCGGCACCGGACTGGTGAGCGCTGTCAAAGATGTGGCGTTGCTTCGGTTGGGGGATATCCCATTACCGGCTGCGTACGGCGGGGCTGATCACCAACATCAGCCAGCCCAATGAACACAGGATATGCAAAAACTGTCTGGCGGCGATGGGAAAGGTTAGGATCGGCCATCTAGTCGAAAGCCGAAAACGATCAGCTATGCACTGGGGAGTGCGATTGTACGTATCCACACCTAGCGTCCACAGACGGTTTTGTGGGGATTTGTCGTGGGTTTGAGACATACTAAGTGGAAATGCTAAGACCAGCAGCCTCAAGAACCGAGGCAGCCGGTGGATGGCGGCCCACTTGTAGAAACATTCAGACGGGCTTCAGTGTGGCAAGAAAACAAGAAAAGTGCTTTCGGTCAAACAGGACATGGATCTGGCCGGCGAGTGATACTTATCTTATCACCGGCGAATTACTTCCCATTCGGGTAATCCCAGGGCACAAACATCTTTGGCTTCGTGGTGAAGAAACCCGAGTGCCAACAATTTGATTTGGATTTCAGCCGCACGACCAACTATAAATACGCGGGTTCTCATCTCCCTTCGTTCTCTTCGTCTCTCTCTTCATCCCGCCACCATCTGACATCCTCTACTCCCCAAACAACACAATTTCTTCCAGACACCGGGTGGTCGGATCATCCGCAAAGACCTCACCCTTCCTCCATCCTCTTCCTTCCTTCCCTCCCTCCATCCTCTTCTTTCCTTCCCTCCCTCCATCTTGCTGGCAACGGGACCATTTGGTTTACGGTGGGACGTGGTAGCAGTTTCTAACGGACTCCAAGCACGCGGATTGTCCATATATACCTCATCCCCCTTCTCCTGTCTCCCTTCTCATCCTCTACGTCCCTCCTCACTGCCATCTTCCACTACCCTCTCCGCAGAGCAGCCACAACAGTTCCTATTTGCTTTCAAGGAATAGGAATCATTCACAAATACATCGCACATCTCTGTCATTTCTGCATTCACACTATCTACATCCTTCGAAGCACTACGACCGATTAACCATTTACGATGTCGGAATACGTCAGCATTGAAGAATTCCGTCGGATGTTCGGGATCGAAGCAAGAATGAGTCGTCCAATGGCTGGTAAGTACACGCCTTCGCATCACTTGTATTCATTCTTCGACGCGATATCCTCCCCTACACACCACCCAGGCTGGTATCCCTTTTCAATCATCAATTGGACGCTAACACCGGTGCAACAGTTCCCTCGACCGCGGGTTCAGATAGTTCATCTGACGTCGCTCCGAGCTCAAGCTCGGCTCGTTCTCTCAGCGTCGACCCAAGATCGCCTCGAGTCAGGGCCAGCCGTAGAAACCTTTTTCGCCTTGGTCGTGATCGCCCAAACAACTCTCTGTCAGACCAGGGAGCTGTGAGAGCGGCCGAACCGGAGCGTCCTGAGGATGTTCGTCGACGTCTTGCACCCACCGCCACACCCGAGCGTCCGCGTGACCACAATGTCACGAGGGCCGAACTCGCCCGTCTTCTGGCCCAGGCTGAGCGTAATGCGACGGCCTGGGCAGAAGAGGATCCTCCTCGACGACCCCTTGGAGAGATCCTTATGCAGAACGGTCAATGGCAAGCTGCACCCCCTCCTCCACTTGCGCTGCCGAGAACTCGCAACCCCCCGGCCAGGCCATTCGAGAGAGAAGAGGAGGGGGGGCACGAGGACGTGTGGGATTGGACCTACTGTCCTCGCTGCAATACCTTTCATGGTGACGGTGACCACAGGGTTGTCAGCGAAGATGTAATGGAAGCTCCAGGCGAGGAAGTCCTAGGTGAGGAAGCCCCAGGCGCCGAAGTCCTGGTAGGAGCCCATAGCGACGTCACGGACAACTCCCACCAGCGATTCCTAGGACCCACCACGCAGGTACCTGAAGATCCCCGCACCGCTATCCACGAGGACAGCGGCCAGGATATCCGTATGGACAGCCATGGTACCCACGAAGCTGCCGCCTGGCAGACCTACGAAGATATCCGGCAGGATCTCCGCGAGGAATCCAGCCGGGATCTTCAAGAGCGGATCCTGGAGCACGAGGGCTTCCTCGGCAGCGGCGGGCCGGGCACCTCTGCTCTCTCTCCGGGCCTCGAATCGGGGGAGACGCACGGCATCAAGCGCTCTTCGGAGTCCATCGTGGACGCCGGTTGCTGTTCGCGAGCGACAGGTGGTCTCTGCCAGCGTGTTCGGCGCTTCTTCGGGAGAAAGCCCAAGGGTGCGCGGGCCAGCGCGCCCGCGGAAGGCAACCAGGAAGCCGCTCCACTGCCAAAATAAGATTTCTCTTTCATCTACACAAAATAGCCTCTCGGTATCAGGCAAAATCTTAACATATATTCACGTCTCATCTGCGTCTACTGTCATGGTGGTTGTCGGCGTGCGACCAAGATAGCGGACGGAGGGGAACGGAAAATACTTGGGTAGAAGCGTCTGGAGGTGGAGGTTTGGCGTTGGAGGTGTTTGGGTTGGATTGTCTTGCTTGCTGGTTCTGAATTTCTTGCACGAGTAATCCGAAGACTGCCGATAGACTACGTGATTGCTTCTCAGATATCAACTCCTTTCCGTTGCTTTACGTTCCCAATCCCCCTGTCGACGTTACATGACTTAAATTTGAAGTCACGCTACATGACAAAAATCGCATTCCATCCAAGCCAGCCGGAGCTCGTGTCAACTCGCGATTGTACCTACGCTGCGGAAGCACTCACGGCTCGTAGTCGCAATTGTATTGCCTATCCCTCCGTAGAAATGAGGTTGCGCGCTTCCGTAAGCGGGGATGGAGGGGTTAGCCGCGTTGGCGCAGAGGCGATGAGTTTTTTTTTTTTGTTTATTCATTACTCCGGTTCCTGTCCGCAGTCCGCGCTCGGCGGCTCGTTGCAAGCTCCTTTGCCCTCCGCCCTGGCCTGACCCAAGAAAGAGAGAAAGCGTACCAAAGAAAGCTACAAAGGAAAGAACAAAGGAGAAACAAAGAGAAAGGCGTAATCCGTCCCCTACTCCTCGCCTGCCGATGTCATAAACGAGAGCGCGGGGAGAAACAACGGAAGCTCCTCCCCGGCGCCCGACTCGTCTACGGCACCGAGCACCTCCGCCTCTAGTCGAGGGCTGTCGTGAGTCTCCTCCGGTTGCCGTTGGGTCCCCGACCACCTCCCTCGCCCTGTCTCCCTGTGGCAGGCTGAGGAGCCTCAATGCGAATCGCCGCTGTCGGTTTTCCAGCTGTCCCGCTGCCGGTCTAAGCCCGGATTCCATCGACAGCACCCCCAGGTTGGTCGTTCGGAAACAGCCCGTCACTGCCCGCCCCTGCTGGTTGGCCAACAGCTGGAGCTCGTTTGCCCAGCCAATCGTTCCAACGGTTTTGTCGCCCTGCCACCAAAGTTCCGCCCCGAACATGGTCACTGACTGGATGCAGGCCGTCATGACTTTCCTGCAATTTGCCGGCGACAGGTACTTTTGCCCAGCAAGCCTGCGGAGCCTGGTCATCGCGTTTCTGCCATCGTTGAGCCGTCTGGCAAGGTGCTCCTTCAGCGTGAGCTGGGAGTACAGAGGCGGTGAGTAACTACTATGTACATACATAGTTTCCCAGCGGAGGAACGAAGAGCGGAAGCGGTGAGGTGTAAGGGTGGCCGGCTTAGAGACAGTTGGATTGGGCACGACGCACGCTAGCGCTTTCGCGGGCTTGAGATCGGCGAATATTGCGTGACTGCCCCAGCGACGTCTACATACTTCTTACCCTCCGATGTCCCGTCAGAACGTGGCTTCCTTCAACTCTCTTCCCCGTTTGACCCACACAACACCCCATCGCAGCAGTACCCCGCACTCGCTGCCTTGGCAGCAAGAGTCTACATAGTACCTAAGGCAAACTTGCAGGACTTTAACAATCTGCGGATGGGAACTGACGATTCAGCAGCCCGTCGGGCGTCTCTGACAGGTTTCCCAAAGCGCTGAATGCAGTTGGGGTCTTCTCCTTCCCTGTGCAGACGGTTGCCGCTGACAGATTCGAATCCAGCCTACCGCGAGGTCGTCGAGAATGCATTTCCCGAAGAGAGAGCCAAAGGCGGTATACTCTTCAGGGAATACGTCCTGCGGCCGTGCCAGCCAGAATTCAAGACTGTCTCCCGGATGCAAATACCAATCCCGCTGCCTTGTTGCGGAATCTTCGACTCCCCCGGAAAAGGAGGCGACAGAATGGGATTCTAACCATCCCCACCACTCGAGCCGGAGGTACGAAATCACCATCACATCTCCCCGTCTGAAAGGCTATTAACGACTGACCGAGTATGTACAGCGACTCCGCACGTATGCCGTCTCCGTTGAGACCCACGGTACAGCAACCTCCGGCACGCCGGACACCCACCCCCCTCGGTAGCGACGGCCGCCACCGGTGTACGGTGCAGGATCGCTGCTGGCCACCCAAGACCTTTCCCACGCAGCAGGTCCCCACATTCCCCAAACCCCCCAGGGCTCGCCACCCACCCGCGATCCCCTGGCAACGCCGATGTCCCCTACGCGGTCGCGGACTCGCTGCGGCTCCGGGCGCGAACCCGGAATGTTCGCCGGGACGACGAAGGATTTCGTCCGCTCACATTAGATAGATGGATACGATCAATCAAAGTGACTTTCCGTCAAGATACCAAAGTGCAGCTAGAGTTGTTAATTGCATTACCCCCCACCCCACCAACTCACCAGCAACAGGGCCGTGAAACAATATGCCCACCTGCGACCGCATTTTAACCTTCTCCCCCAGTCCACCCACAACCCATCACCGCCGGATCCGCCACCACGTGCGAGCGGACTCCATCCCACACCCACTCCCGCCGCTGCCGCCGTGCGGGAAATCCAAAACTTCCGCTGCCCGCCGATACCTCGCTTTCGTATCGTGCTATTTTTCCGCCGCTCTCCTACTTTGCCTACTACTCTTGTTTTGCCGTTCGACTCCCACGCTGGCCGAGCCGATGTGCATAGAACTGCCGCTTGCTTGGGGCGGGGGGTGCCATGATTCTACGCGTCTGCGGGGAGCAGACGGTCTCTAGCTTGGTTGGGAATTTGTCGCGAACAGGGAATTTTCGCTGGAGTACCCTCACAGTAGCCTGTCCACCGGCAGTACGATTGCCAGTGCCCAGGCAGGCGAGATTGTTGAACGACCACCGTGAAAGCAAGCGCTGTGATAGTATGGAGGCACGTGTAGCAGCTTCGTGATATGTACGTATCCCAGGAGAAACGGAATGCAATAGGCCACCTTGGAGATAGGTGAATGGAACTAAGCGTCTTATATACAAACAGGAACATCTTCCCAAGGTCGACACAAAGGTGATCTCCGAAATCAAACATGGCAACTCTGCATCGACGACACTTCTTCTGTGCACTCGCAGCTCCCATCCCCCGAAAACAAACACGGAATTACTACTGGCATCAATACTTCTCAGTACGAACGCACCCAGCAGCCGTTGACAACCGTTTGTGCTATCTAGTCTCGAACTTTGACTCTAATGAAGCGCGATTGGAAGGCAAGGAGAGAAAGCCCCTAAAATCGGCCCCGAAGGTAAATAGAAAGGGGGGGGGGGAGCGGTAATGGTATGCTGGAGGCAAAGTCATGCAAGCCGGTAGAAAGGAAAAACAAACCAATACGGGCCTGTACAAAAAAAAGACAGTGAAAAGGGACGCGGGAAAAGCGGTCGACAGAACCAGGGTGGTTTCAAGGAAAGGCGTTGCTCCATTAGTCCGAACGTCTGACGCTCACATCGCCTCGACCGGCAGCCTCGAGTGGTGGCCGGGGCACTCGGCTTGCCCTGCCGTCTGTTCCGCCCTCGGCAGCACCTCGCAGTGGGAAGAGGATACTCAGTACCGCGTACCAGAATGCGCCGCCGAGGAGTCCTATAGCTGTGATTAGTCACCACTTCGTAGACCATTATTGGTGGTGGGGAGAATAGTACCAAAGACGAAGGAAATCTGGAAGACGTAATGCCAGATATACTGGCTGTCGTCCACCTCGACCACGTGAGCAAGGAATCCTGCTACCCGAGGAGTCAGTACATGGTGTGGATGTTAGGGTGAGAGTGCAATACGCATAGACGGCCAGACAGCAAGGAACCAAGCCATGAAGGAACGGTAGTTGAAGCCGTGGCAGTACCAATAGCGGCTGTGAGCCATATATAATTCCGGGATGTTATAACACGTCTTGCGCACGAACCAGAAGTCGGCAATGAGTATGCCCGCGACTGGTGCCGTGAAGGTACCGAAGGAGCTCATGACGGCAGTGAAGGTTCCCGGCGAGTGAACCAGTCTCCAAGGGTTGGCAGCGATTCCCAGAACGGCCGTGATGACTGCGCCGCGACGGATATTAATGAGCTCGGGAACCAGCGAGGACAGATCCATTCCGGATCCCACCGAGTTGTTGATGATATTGACCGATAACTGAGACATAAGCCAGCCGAGCCCGGCAAAGAAGGTGCCAATGCGCGTGGCGGTGGTATATTCCATCGACTGCATGTAGATCAACAAGTCGGTTGGCTGCCAGATCTGCATCCCATACCGATCTCGAACCTGGTTTGTGACAACCATGCCTACCAATGTGGTAAGGGTAATCGCCAAGGGGGCTGCAAAAAATTGAGCATAGCCTGATGAATTGCGGGACCGCGCGAACCTCGTCCAGTCCGATTGGCGGAAAGCGATTCTCACCCATGTTCCTCCTATACCACTGACACACTGAAGAAATGCAAAGAGCCGTTGACTATTGTCTCGTTATCAATTTGAAACATGATAGCAGTGATAACTGGAGATATACCTATCCGCCAAAACCTCCTGCGGCTGCTCAAGAGGGTGTTTCCTTTTATCCACATCCTTGTGGGTCTGGATAGCCCACAACAACATACCCCAATTGGTCATGATGATAGCTGTGAAGGCGACACACATGAACAACTTCAAGCGGTGGGGCGGGATGCTAAGGATAGGAAAATAAATTAACAAGTAAAGAATGAAGCCTGTTAATTCAGCGGTGTGAATGAGAGCACTGTGGAAGGTTAGCCCAAGAGAACTGGAGACTGCAGCAATCAGCGGCATACCCAAGTGGCATCGTGTTTGTTATCCGCATGAATGCTGGAGTGATGGCGTTGAGGATTACGCAGATGGCCTTTCCTCCCCAAAAGGCCTGAATGCCGAAACTACACACAGTCAGCAGCTGTAGGGGAGCCGTTAGAGCAGCAGCCCAAGTAGAGGGGACTCACTACACGGAGTTCACGAGCAACTCGGCCAGGAGCACCACGTAGCTACCGTATATTCCAAAAGCAGCTCTTGTCATCGTAGCAAAGCCGACGCCGTAGCGGACACCGGGTTCGCCACAGAGAAAAGAGACGAGCCCAATCAGACAGGAGCAGGTAAGTACTGCGGTGAAAAATTCCGAAACAGTAAGGCCAGAAACCAGGGCGCTGGCACCGATAGCCCAAGAAGCGGCGCTGACGCCCGAGACGGCCCTGTTTAAGCATCAGTGTGCAAAACCGAGATGCGTGAAAGGTAAGTGACCAAGTGCATACCAATAAGCGGAGAAGGTAGCAGTATCGAACGTAGCTCTGATGAGCGGAGTCGGCGCGATATCCTTGTTTAGGAACCGAGTCGGCTTGACTCCATTGACGTCCTTGGGTTTCATACGATGGCACATCGAGATAAACCACTGCTTGACAAACTCAGGCATGTTGTTTCTGGTCATGTAACAACGACTTGTAAAGAGGAGGTATGGGTTGGGAAGGATACTAAGAAGAAAGCGGACGAAGAGCGGGAGCGGACTGTCGATTAGGAGAAATGAGAGGAAATTAAGTAAAAGAGAATCCTTCAGGAAAGCACTACGGAGAGAAGTCGTATGAAGTCAAGAAGTTACCGCAGGCAGGAAACTTGAGGACTGCACTGGCAAGCGAAGGTTTTGGAGGTCAAGGAGAAGGCTTGGATGGGAGGAGGAGGAGGAGGAGTAGGAGAGCTAACTGGGGAAGAAGAGGAAGGCGGAAAAGGGTGAGAAATCCCAGCTTTTAAGGCGAGTCCTAAGCTTGGCGGCCGGTCCAATCTATATTTTGGCCGATATGCATACCTACCTGGATCGATATATGGAAGGATTTCAGTATGTACGTAACTAAATACAAATACGTATGGTGCGATTTAATTGGTATCCCACAGATCGGTACACCTGCCTCCCAATCGTAATTTCAACCTGATCTTCGAATCGCGACTCACTCCCGTACTGTGCCATTTCACTGGAGACCGGACTGCAATGTATGATCCATAGCCTCGTATTTATGCAGGCACATACCTCATAAGTATGTTTGGTTTGTTTGCTCTTCATCGACAAGCCAGGTGGGCCCTGTGTGGTGAATTCAGATTGAACACTCAACGACTGTGCCTTGAAGGGGCTGTCGGCAACTCAGCATGGCCTCATCCCCTCCAGTGCCCTGCATGAGTTACGCACCCCACTTGGTGAAATATGATGCAACCCTAGACCATCCAGGGTTGTCAGCCTGACGAGGTCAAACGGGACTTTACCGAATCGGCAATTTTCCATCCCAAAATCCCGCTTTGAGGAAAGATGTAGAGCTCCCCCGCTAGACAATCAGAATTTGGCTTCCCATGGGCATCTCTCCCGACCCAGTATCATATAACCATTTTGCCGCTTCATCATGCATCTTCTCCCGCCCATGGCCGGTCATCGTACCCTCTCGCTGTCCGACGCCGTTCCTACCTGCCTCCTCCGCTCCACCCTCTCACACGCAAACGAATGCGTACATAAGACACATCTCCATCCTGCCTATCAATTCTTTCGCGGCTGGCCTGTATATTAAATATCCGACAGGGTCGCACGCGATCAATGACTCGTTATCGTTCGTGACTGACTCGTTATCGTTCGTGACTGACTCGTTATCGTTCGTGACTGACTCGTTATCGTTCGTGACTGACTCGTTATCGTTCGTGACTGACTCGACTTCTCCTTCTTGCATCACGAGCACACACATCCCGCACCGGCATCCTCAGGCCTCATTTATAGTTGGCCACTCCGTAGACAGCCAACAATATGCTTCGTGCGTATTGCGAACGCTCCACGATCCGTCACTCATATGAGCAATAGCCTTCGGCGCTGGCAAACTTCGCGTTGTTCCGCGGTGGAGACGACTTAACGGGCCCTAGAAGAAAGCACTGTTGAGGGGTTGGGGAGAGGGCGAGTACGCCGCCGTCGAAAGTTCCACCTCCAGCTCGCATTTCACCAACCCCCGCCGCCACCGCCGCCACTTTCCCGATCGGAAATTGAAATGGCTAGATATCGTCGGATGCTGAGTCCATCGCATCGGATCGCCCACCCGCCCCGCGACATGACTCCCAATCTGGGTCCCGCGCAGCAAGAGTTGTATGTGGATGCGCAGTATGAGGATATCTATCGATCGCACGCGCCGCGTACGGAACGAACCTTCTTCCGCGATGTTTAGCGATGTCTACATCCCAGATGTGCCCAACATGGCAAAAATTGCAGGAGGCTAAACCTACCGACTCGGCGGAATCAATGCCGAGGGGCATCGAAATGTGAGGGCCTTTCGCGGGGTCGGTTCGAATCGCTCTCTCCCGGGTGTATCTGCGAGTCGGAACCCATGCATGGCTAGGTCAACCAGGAAGGTCGCGCGACCACGGGGTGCTTCCCCACAACCAACCTGGGGGCTCTGGCGATGGAATCGAGACTCAGACCAGCGGCAACCCAGCTAAAAAAACAGACAGTGGCGGTCCCAGACTACGGTTGCTCAGCCTCCCGTAGGGCGACCAGGCAAGAGAGGTGGTGGGCACTCCGAAAACCATTGAGAATTCCCCCCCATGCCTTCGCGCTCTTGGCATCCGCAGAACAGGGCTAGGGGCCGGTCTCGGTTTCCTCTGTTCTTTCTTGTCTCTCGTTCCTTTGTGATTTCTTTGGTGCAGATCTCATCTTCTTGGGACAAACCTGGGCAAAGGGCAAAGGGGGGCTTATATCGTTCCGCCGTCGCGGGAACTAAGGACAGGAAACGGACTTTGTACACCACCGTCCATGATTTCTGCCACAAATGCGTCTCACGTACATGTGTGATCTATCTAGGTCGCATGCGAGTAACGAATAAACAAGAAAACAAAAAACAAACGGCCCGCGGGCAATGTCGTCGCACCACCCACAGGAAGTACGGTGAAAATCCATGCCATTCGTGCCTGTGCTGATGTGCACTAGATCGCTATCTCTGATTGTCTGCGGCCCGCTCATGGGTCGCAGCATAACATGTCATTATCATCCTGCCAGAATCTACCCTTCAAGTTTCCAACTTGTTTTCCTATTGGTACAGCCTTCCTCGGAATCTGTCAGAATAGCCTACAAATCTGCAACAATTGAGATCGATCCCGCACTGGTTCGTACATCCTACTGATCTGCTGTATAATCCCCGATACCGTGGGTTGACGAAGGGAGCGAATAGGTCTCAGCAAGCTGCCCGATCACAGGGTGCCCCCGAACGACAGTTCGGGGTGGGCGATGCTGAATTGGAATGGACTTACAAAAGGCACCCCGCGTTCTGTCAGATAGATTAAACAGGAACAGTGCTCACGGACTGTTGCGTCGCAGAACCTCTTCAATTTCATTCGCATTCGCAACACCGCGCTGGCTATCGGCGATTGGGAGAGGCTCCTCCGTCAGGCTTACATGCACGGGTGCATATCCTCCGTCTGCGTACGGATAACGACTCTCGATCTGACACACGGTACTGGGTGACTACTTGGAGCTCGGCGAGATGGGTATACGCCTTCCTCCGCATCATTTGCGAGCTCCAGTGCTAACCCACCCAACCCCAGGGCCGTCTGTACTCCGACGACGGCTCCTTCCACCCTGACAATGGAGCGCTGCTTCGCTGTGCTCCTTCAGAGAGCGGTGACAGCATTGGGACGACCCACGAACGCCGACGTGGACTGTCTCGACTCGCATCTAAAGAAAGAGGGGCTCGTCGACGTGCAAGGTCACGGTGCGCCAGTAGCCGTGGGGACCGTGCCGAAGGGCAAAACCCCGATGTTTATCGGCGCCTGATTCCTGCTCCTACCACTCGTACGGCATGGTAGTGTTCACCGGGATCTTGACAGGCTCGCGAGGACGCCGCAAAAGCCAACAAGCACCGACAAAATAAACGCCCTCACGAACGAGAGCGCCTCATATATATATAATCACTAGCGAGTGTTCCCTAGGAAGACGGCGGGGAAAGAGAGGCTGATACGAGGCAGCACTGTTGCTTATGGACGGAAGCCGGAGGAGGGATAAGAGCGAGCATGGTGAGGCGGGAGGAAAGGATTTATGATTCAATGAAAACTGTGGATGGCTCGTTCGTCGCGGTGATCGTGACACCGTTGGTGGGAAAATCAATCTCATCGATCTCTCCGAGTGCTTGGCTGCTGTTACTGAAACTGGGGAACTGGTGAGAGGCGTGTGCACCCGAGAAACGAAGGGTGAACGACGAGACGCATGCTCTCGTTCCTTGGGATCGAACAGGGGGATCACGACACCGGAGTTGAAGGACACCAGTGCAGTGCGACTCCCTCAACTTCGGACGCACTTCCGGGCGCCGCCACTGACAGAAACCACTGAGCAAATGTGATCTGCTCCGACTGTGTATCCAAACCTTCGTAGATACAAACATGGGCCCGGAATAACTATCAAGATGGCTATTCTATCCGTACAAATTTCATCGAGAGGTCAGAAGACAACAGCACGGGATCTCCTCTTTTTCTGAAATTTTCGAGCTCATCTGTAAAATCCTGGGAGTAGTGACACGTATGTTGCGGCGTTGTCAGTGAATTTACTTCCTGTATGCGAGATAGTGTCTGCCACGTGATGCCACTGTCGCACGTGACGAGATGGACCCCAAATGACGTTTGAAGCCGAGTTTGACACCGGATGATTCTACTCTACAGCTCCTTTCTCTCTCTTACTGCTCACCATCCATCTCTCTCCCCACTACTCTAAACCAAACGTTTTCGCGTCCTGCCAAAAGTCTTTCTTTCGCGGTCATGGATCGTTCGACCTCTCTCCCCCTGGTTGTCCCCAATACTCCACATTTTCCCACCAAGGTTCAGCTTCCGAGCCTACGTGCTGCCAGCGTCATTTCTTCGTCTGTGTCGTAAGACTTTTCTCCTCGCAAACTACTCCCCGCCACTGCCCCCTCCTCGCCACAGCTCTGGATGAGGAATGCCGTTTCCTGATCGCATACTTACATCCCGCAGGTCAGCGCAGGACACGCACACAAACGTCACTCGTCAAAGACAGAAAGCTCCAATGAGCAGTCGGCTGCCGATGTGAGTTTGCTCTTGCAGTAGCGCCCGTGATGGATACTGATGAATACAGTTGCACCCACAACCCTGTGTCACCATCTGGGTCCCAGGTGGCTCCGGCAGGGCAGCTCGAAATCCGCGTGGCCCATGGCGACACCCACATGCCGTACTTGAGCGAATATTCCCCCAAGAGTTCTTCTGCTAGTGTTGGTGGCCCTGGCTGTTCACGGACAAGTGCTACGGCGGCTCGACGTGCTGAGAGCTGATCACATTTTGCAGATGATTTCCATGCACAACCGGATCGCGAACCCGAACAATTCGAAGAAACGGGAAATGGTTGGTGACACTCCGACCAGACGGCAGCCCACCCAGGAAGCTCCCGCCAACACCGGTTCAGCGGACCATCCATTTGCCCCCAACGATGGAGAACAAACTGAGGGAGACAGCTCGGACGAATTCGAACAAATTCTGGCTCTCCCTCGCAGAGTCCACCGTCGCGGACCGGCCCCTACTGGATATAACAGCGATCGGCAACAGAACCTCAATGACTGCTCGATGCCCTTGTCGGCGAACGATATGCCAGGCCAAACCGGAAAGTGAGTAGGAAAGTATCATCGCGGGGGAAATGATACTGATGCGGTACAGGTCCGAGCGCAAATCTAGTGATGGTAGACTGAACATCCAGAATCGGAACGAGGGAAGTGCCGAGACCAACCAACACTCAGACCAGATCCGAAACCACGCCGTCGGGGGTCCTAACCCCAGAGCTGCCGTCAGTCTTACGGCTTCACGTAGTGGCACTCCAGCTATGAGAAGTGCTTCTGCTGCTATGACCCTTCGTAACGACCAGTCCTTCCTCCCTCCGAGAGATCGCCGTGTCCAAAGCACAACCATCTTCGACGATCCCTTCATGCTACAGGGTATGATTGAGAAGGCGGTCCGTGCCGCCTTGGCCATCAAAGACCAGGAAACGGAGTACCTCAAGGACTGCCATGCGGAGGAGCTCCTGACGCAGAAGATCTATCTCGATGACAAGCTCAAGCGGAGCACGATGCAAAATAACATGGTGGTCGCCCAACTCCAAGCTTCCCTCGAGTGCCTGCAGCAGACTTCGGCGAACGAGAAAGCAATGCTCACAGCCGAGTACGACGAGGCCGCCGCCAATCTCGCTGCTGAGGCGCGTGAACAGATTGACTCCCTCAAGACGGAGAATGGAGAAGTGGAGAGGAAGATCCACAGCCTCAAGTGCCGTATCGACGAGTTGGAAGACCTGTTGTCGGCTGCAAACGACAGAGAACTCGAGGAAGCCGATCGTTTCGAGAACTCCGAGTCGCAGAACCGACTTTTGAACCTCCGCCTCTCCGAGCTCAGTGGGTTTCACGGGGCTATGGGGGACCGCATTCATTCTCTCGTAGAGGAAAAATCCAATCTCCTGAAGCGTGTCCAGATCGCGGAGAACAGGAACAAGGAACTTAGCCAGGACCTCGACAGCGTGATCGAGATGGGAGAAGGACTTCTTGACGCCTTCGAGTTCAAGGAACGCGCCTACGAGCGGATCATCAAGAAACTCTCGCCCGAAGAGTCTCCGAAGGTCCAGGTAGCCACTCACGCCATCAAAGAGGTTAGACACAGCTCTTACCCCCTTGCATTTAGAGTATGTCGGATAGACAGTTAACGCGCTTGGTCGTTGTCTAGGCTTATGCCGAGTTGCTCAAGTGCCATGGAAAGGCTCGTGCTGCTAAGCGAACGGCTGACGAGGCTGACGAGGCTGACGGGGCTGAAAAGGCTGGCGAGGCTGGCGAGGCTGGCGAGGCTGGCGAGGCTGGCGAGGCTGGCAAGGCTGGCAAGGCGGACATTGCTGACGAGGCCACAGAGGCTCCCAAGGCCGCAGGAGAAAAGTTGTAGCCGCCAAACAGCGAATCCTGGGACGTATGCGTATTTCTCCTCGCTTGTCTCGGGGATAGGTATGGCGGTTGGACGGATATGTTACATAGGGGGCTTTTACTGTTTGCTTGTTTTCTTTCTCTTCACATTGTCAGGAGGTGGGTGAGGTGGTTTCTCCTGTACTTTGTGTCATCCCTTGTCTATTCCTTTCTTTCTTTCTTTCCTCTTTCTTCTTCTTTGTGACGGCCCGCAAACACTGGCATTTCATACTACGTTGGATTGGAGGCGGTGGTTGTATGGCGGAAGACATCCGTAGTTAATATGCCGAATGGAACGCTTCAACCCCGACGCTTTGGTACATATCGAGACTAGATGGTTCTACTGGTGTGGGTGATATCGACACGCGAGCCCCACTGCCGCCATTTCCACGCTGCTACCACGTACCCGATCGTTCACCGGGCGACAAACGGGAGAGAAACTGGAGCGCCGGGAGGAGGCACGGTCTCGCAGAAACTCAACATGCAATTGGCGGGGCACGGGGGAGAAATCCGGGATGCCACGGCAGCTGTGTACATATGCAGAAGACCGACTGCGATCCGGTCAGCCGGCTATATTAGCAGCTTCCCTTGTACCGTCTTGCGGCGCGGACACGTCCCCACCCGTGTTTTCCCTCCTCCACAAGCACCGACTACCCCCTTCGCCTCGACTAAACAGAACTCCACGAACGGACAGCAGTGCGCGCTCGCTGATTCCGCTTCCGCTTCCGCTTCCGCTTTGATTTCCGCTTCCGGTTGCTCACGTGGGCTTCCGAGTGTCTAGCGATCGGTGAAAGAAGCACGGACATCCAACATCACTCGCGTTTGCGGGCTACAGGTTTGGTGGTTGATAATTGGCGTTTTTCGCTTCTTCTCGCAGGAAGTACGCCGATAAACCGTAGAGCCACCTGGACGGAACAAACGGGCCCGGGAGTGTTTATGGCCTGCTTGTGAGCGCATCGCGGTTGTGGCAATGTGGTAGCCTAGCACCCTTACTCAGTCGGGTTGCCCTGGCAATAAAAAGGATGACTCGAGTCAATAAATAGGATAGGCTCGAGTTGATAGATAGAACGAGTCGTTAATAAGTAGAATAACTCGAGTCAATAACTAGAATTCCTTGAATCAATAAATAAAATGATTCGAGTTGCTAAATATCGATGTCAGAACACCAGCGCCCTGCGGCCAACAGCGCCCTTCTCAATATGATTATCCCCTGAGCTCCCCTTATGAGGAAATCCAACCGGCAGACTTGTCGTGAAAAGTGAGGTGAAAACGGCTTCGCCCACCCGTCCAGCTCGCCGCGTATCGCAAAAACATTTTTTTCCTAATCCGAAGTCTGACATACCGTATCAGACATACGGTGGCTCGGTAAGCGTTCGGCTCAGCACGTATTTTAAGCTAGGCTGAGCCACATACAAGAATGTTCGGTTATTCACTGGGCCACAAAAAAAGTGGGGGTCCCTCTATCAGTTGTGGCTCCCCGAATTTTTTTTCTGCGTTGTTTGGCCCGCAAACACTCAACATTGCTGTACTTGTTGCCCGGCACGAAGTTTCTCTTTGGCATGATAGGATTCCATCCCATTCATCAGTTTTGATCAGCAGCTAGTGTAATGTCTAGGAACATCTATCTTCTAGAGAGGATGGAGAAATAGACCCTCTGACTCCGAATCAACACTCCCCTCACCCAATTGAAAGTCCGCCCAGGGAGCTGCCCGCTGAGAATTGTGGATATGTGGATAGGGAAACCGCCCACTCCATGATGGATATGTCTTCATCAGTAATGGGTCACCTGCGCTCGTTTCCCTTCAACTAAGTACTCTTACCGGCTGGAACTTCTAGTAGTAGGTGTGGCGTCGCGATGACTAATTCAGAGGTCTGGGCGCGGAAATATGCGTGCTAGGGTGATGTTGTGAAATACGCTTGGCACATGCGCTGCAGGATATATATACGCCCGAAAGAACAGGTCCTTAGTTATCTAGCGTTCTTGATGTTGGAGCAGAGCATTATGTAAATTATGTGGTTGTGGTTGGGGAACTGGAAAACAGCCGGCGAGGCCGCGGGACGCGCCCCCACCCCTGTTTGTTCCAGACGATACCACATCACTTTTTCTATTTGGACTTTGGTTGCTAATGACTGCCACCCGGAAATTAATCGCCATCCGATTCACCGTAGTTCAACTATATCCGTAAGTGAGAGACTCCAGAGGCTGGCAGCGAAGCTCCTAGCCACCGAAGGTATAGAGAGGGTGATGCTGGCAAAGGCGAACTGGGACATCAAGCAGTGGACGGATCTAGCGCAGCTGATGGAGAGAAGGAGGGTGGAAATAGGGGAGGTGAAGAAGGCAGTGGAGGGACTTGCGGTGCAAGCAGCAGGGGCGCCCACGCAGCCACCGCGTGCTGGGCCCGCTGCCGCGGAACCGGAGGCAATGGAGGGGGTGGTAGCAACCCGGCAGGAGGAGGTAAAGGACGAGGTGGAGGAGTGGAGCGACATGGAAGGAGTGGAACGGGAAGGCATCTTTGGGTCAAGGCATGCGCCGGCGCCGGGAGAGCCAGTGCCCCCTATGCCGCCAGCTCCGACGACAGAGGAGAAAAAGAAGAAGGAGAAAGAGAAGGGAAAGGGCAAGGCAGTACAGATCGCCGTACCGCCTGACTCGGGTCGCGCGGCGTGCCAACGGAAGAGGCAGGCGGCGGTCGACGCGGCAAACGCGGGGAAGCCGGAGGAGCCAACAGCACCCATCCGATCGATCCTGAAGCGCCCCAAGACGATGGAGGCGGAGAAGAAGGCGGAGAAGAGGAAGGAGGAGTCAGCAAAGAAGGAGATAGAGAAGGCGGCAGCCATGAAGAGACGGGAAGAAGGAAAGCTGAGCCAGGAAGAGGGGGAGACCTACAGTTCCGCAGCCAGGCCGATCCGGGACCTGGCAGGCGAATCCGAGGATCTTAAGGAGGTGGCCGCCGGGCAGAGGATCGCGCACATGGCAGGAATTTGGGCGCTGGGAAGCCGGTGGGATGAGGAATGGGCCCGCGCTCGCGCGGCACCACTGCGGCAGCAACAGCAGAGCCAGCAGCGGCAGGTGCAGCCACGGGCGCTGTAGCAGCAGCAGCAGCAGAGCAACTGGGCGCAGAGGGCGGCGGCGGCGGCGCTCCCACAGTCAAGCTATAAGCGGGTGGGCCGCAATGGAAAGCCAGAACGGGAGCCCACGGGGCTGGAACCCATCAAGGGGTCGATCCCGCACGACGAGCGGGGAATTGTCTTCGAGAGAGCGACGGGAGCGCTGCAGATCATCCCAGCGGTGGCGACAAGCGCAGTGGCTTTCGCCAACATCGCACTCAGCAAGGTAGCACCGGCACACGTCCGGACCGAGGGGTTCAGGATCTCCGTGCAGGGGAGGTTGTCGACGACGGCGCGCTTCGGGGTATCAGCGGCGATGCTCTTGCGCTTCAAGAAGGAGATTCTGGAGGCAGCTAGGAAGGCTGACAAGGCGATCATCAACGTCGTCACGAATGAGACGTGGGCAGAGCTGAAGATCCTGGTGCCTTACGACCGGTACTGCCACCCGAATAGGCTGGCAGAGCTTAGGGAGCAGATTGAGGCGGAGAACCCAGGAGTTGTGGTCCCTCCACTCTCGATGAAGTGGATGCGGTCGGTGAGTACCATCGAACGGTACTACCAGACTGGCCGCCTCCCGAAGAACGTGGCATCGGTGATCTTCAAGGTACCAGGCGAGGTGGCAGCCCAAAAGCTGTTGGTGGAGATGTGGGTGGCAGGCAACAAGTTCCGCGCCCTCCTCTACATTCCGAACAAGGCCGACACCCTGTGCGGCATGTGCGGGCAGTGGGGCCACTCGGAGCTCCGGTGCCAGCGGGGCTCTGCAATCTACACCATCTGTGTGGGCAGCCACAGGACCGAGGTGCACAGGTGCGAGGTGGCAACCTGCGGGAAGGTCGGCAAGGTGTGCCCCCACACGGAGATAAAGTGCCCCAACTGTGGGGGCAGGCACCCGGCCCAGGATGCCAGATGCCGGGCGAAGCGCGCCGCTATCGAGATCGCTCGAGGCAAGTGGGCCTCTGTGCCCCACCCGGAAACGCCCATCGAGAAGCGCCCAGCCCAGCCAGCGTGGCCTAGTGTAGCTCCCAGTGCCGGCGGATCGGCTCTGCTGAACTGGGTCCCAGAAGACGCACCATAACGAACCTCGGAAAAGCTGCCGACAATCCACCGCATCCAGCCCTCCACTGCGAACCGCCCAATCGGGCAAAATGAACGAATCACGAAATGCAACAACTGCAACGATAACGAGAACAGTGTGAATAAGCTACGAGAGCCATTCTCAGCAATGGGTGTTTGAACTGGGACACTTAGAAAATTGTAGAGAGAAGTGTTCATTGTAGAGAAACTGAGTAGGAGAAGCGTGCCGGTTCCAGACAGGCCGCTAGCCGTGGAACTGTGGAGGGGTGTAAGTCGTAGAAAATGAGGGGGATCGGGGTCGAAAATCACTTATCAAGTAGAGAGAAATGCACTTATTTCCGTGCCTTGAGCATATGGGCCGGTCTGTCTATCTTTTAGATTGGTTCCTCGGGTTCCGGCGGCGTGGCGAGCAGGATGTCGTCGCTTCTGTACCGTGCCTCAGGAGGCGCACTTGCTGCTTACAGCCGTTCCTTTAGGGAGCCCATGCCCACGAAGGCTTGGGTTTTCAGTCGGGTAGAGAGGCGGTGTGACAACCTTGTTCTCCGGCTTGTATCCGTGGGCATGCCATAGACTGGGGCACGATGGACGAGGCTGTGTACGGAATGTTCTCCTGGCTTCACTGAATTAGTCCTTGGATGTGCAGCTTGTCCAGACAGGAGTACCTATTTCCGGGCTAACTGTTGGTCTTTGGTGAGATTGGAAATGGACCTATTGGTCTAAAGAAAAAAATAGACCACTGATGCTGAAGAAATGAGAATGGTGTAAGGTGAGACGAAGAGGGGCGGGGTGGGGGGAGGGGAGGGAGGGAGAGGGAGCAGGTGGGAAAGGCGATGCGTACTGGCTACCTTATTCACAAGTTGTCTTTGAAACGATGGGCCCGAGTTAAACATGGTTGGTTGTAGGCGTGAGGTCTGGACGCTAGCGCCTCGCCCCAACCGCCATCCTTCCCACACATCCGACCGAGTAACCACAACTTGAACATGTATACCTTCGGTTCTCCACAACTTCTATCCCCGAATACATAAAATTTTGGAATTTCCCCCCCCCAGAACTGTTGGTATTCCACCCCCTTTGATATATTTTCGTTACGAAGGAGCCACTACTATCTACATCTCTTGCATCTGCCTTTCAATGCTAATGCTGGACCAACTCACAGTAAAGATATCACACGGTTTACAGCCACCCGCTTCCAATCACCAAGCGCCACGCTGTTGAAATCCCATCTAAACACTTCTCTCTAGCACTACTCTCCAAAAGTACGCACTGGAAACTACCGCCACCACCACCAACAGAAGCACTGCTGTCGAACGGCGCAGCGTCACCCCGAATGCCGCGCGCCCCATGTCGTGAACACTATTTACCGAGAGAAACCCATCCCTCCCACAGCATTGCTGCGGGTCCGCGACCAGATCGCTGGATGGGAAAATCACCTCCACAGCGCAGAAGACCCGGCACGCTGCCATGCCCACTTCGCACCCGACGCCGGAGGTTGCCGAGCTGGGTGGGTGCCCTTTGGCCAAAAAATTTCACTTCGATGGTGCACGCGGATGCACCACGACGAAAATGAACATCAGGAGAACGGAGATTCTGACTCGGCCAGCAAGTGGGCCACTGTCAGAGGGTATCGCACACGCAGGTTAGTCCCGCTTCCTACGCAATAAGTGAGCGGTGACTGATCGTGACTAGACGCTCCGCAATACTTTGCATGCCAGAAGTTCACCGCTCTCGGGTTACGGGGAGTTGGGCCGCTGACACTACTCCCCCAGTAATGCCGAACCCGCCGACGGATGGCGCCCAACTGACGTCGAACTGGGGGGCAGTTGCCCCTGCAGTTAGATACCCTCTGTTTTTTTCCCCCCGATAGTTACAAATTTATCTTTTGTTCTGTGAAACTCTGTTTGCCTCGCTCGACAGCCGTAGTGGATGGCTTCACCATTTATGTTGGTGATCCACCGACCGCTTGCGACCGCGTCAGATCATGGCGATATTATACAGTCCATTCCCCTTCACTGTCCGCCCCGACCTTGGTCAGTCCGCAGGCGACAAACGGTAATTCCCCTGACCCGCCTGTCTTATCCCCGGGATTGAAAGTCATACGAAAAGACAAAGGGAAGAAAGCAAAGACAAATGAAAGCTGGCTCCCCCTGCGGGCCCACTGCTTCTCCGCTCCTCTTCACCTTCCTGTTCCGAGTCCTCGCTCTGCACCCCTTCCCTTACGCCGCCAGCCTAAGCAATTGCCCCATGCATAGGTCCGCGGCCCAGCAGCTTCTCGTCCCAAAGAAGCACTGCTCGACCCGTGATGAAGTGATCCTCGTTCTCGGGAGCCTTCCGTCTAGCCCCTCGTGTTGCCGTGAGACAAGCGTGTCCGGTCCCAGGGATCGTAACTCCCAATACACTTTTAGATCGCTCGTCTTAACCTCCCACAGGTGTGGAGGAAAGGGGAGGGAAAAAGCCAGTTTACAATCCAGGACCTTCTCGCTGACGAAAGATTCAGCCAGGCGGTACTAGACGTCCTCTCCACCACGGATGTGGGAAGGCTGGACCCGGCTGAGGGAGACGCAGGGTGCGAGGTGTCTGGGTGGGAGAGGAGGGGGCGGGGAGAGGAGGGGAGGGCGGAGGCGGAGGAGCTGGGCGCCGGGGGGGAGCACCACCGCGCCCTCCTTCGTGGTATCCGCAGACGAGGAGTAGGGGACGGGCTGCCTTTCCTTTTATTCTTTCTTTTGCGATCCCCTTGGCGCGCGTTTATTCCTTCTTGGGACAGGTCTAGGCGGAGGGCAGGGGGATCTTGCAACGTGCCGCCATCGCGGGGACAGCGGGCGTGTGTCGGTTAACGTTAGTCGAAGCTGCCAGTTAATTAGTTCGAACCATATTCTTTTTTCAAGGCGCCAAGATGCCACTAGCGCACTAGAGTTCTACTCTGGGATATGTACCCAGGTATGTACATGTTCGCCTCACAACAAAATCCATTGTTGCTCAGCCAGTTTTCGTCTGATTGACTCAAGTAAGGCCGAAAGATGGTCCCCTAGCTCGGGAGAATCCAGCTGCAATACTCCCGAGGTGGCGTGCGTAAGGTGGGGGGGGGGGGGGGGAGTGACGAAGATGACCGAGATGTGCAACGATCTACTTATGTGGGCGGTTGGGCGGCTCTCCACGCGCACATTTTACCTAGATACTGGGCAGCATAGCTCGATTCTCCCGAGCGTGGCGATCATTTTCTTGGCCTTACTTGAGTCAATCAGATGAAAACTGGCGGGTGCGCTAGTGGAAGAGCATGGTTCGAACTACATAACTTAGGTTCAATCAACTGACAACACTCTCTGCCTCTGCTTTTCTTCCTGCCGGGGCTCGCCACATCATTTCTTTGATTCCCCCTGCCTGTGCTCCTTTGCTAACATCCGACGAGCCCGGTGGCCGCGGCTGCGATAACCACCGTCCGTCTGTCCGTCGGGCTCGGAATTACACGATCAACTGCACGATCAACTGGGCGTTGTCTATCTGGTGAGCCCCTATGTTTTCTGCATCAGGATTGGATGGACGGCGGAGCTGACTACAGTCAGGATGTGCCGCACTGTTGTTGGACTTTTCCCCTCGCCAACCGTGCCAACGGCATGAGCCGACGAAAGACGGTTGTGTCCAGAGCGGTTGAACGCCGACTTGGATCCTGGACGGCAGATTTGAGTGTCTGCAACAGTGGACCTGCAGCTATCCGAACGCTGCGCAAACGATGATGGCCCATCATCTGAATAAGGCCTAAGACCAAAGGCCAAATGCTCACGGCGGACCGAGTATGCAGTTACCAAGCTTTACACACACTGAAGTTCAAGGAGAAAAACGCATGCGAAAATCGGATCCGTTTGCGCGTTAACAGTGCCCGACATGGTGAATGGCGACGAGGTTGTTCTTGCGGTTGATTTCCTTTTGTCGTATCTTGTCCAGCAGTAGCAGAATCCTCATGCGGCCATCCGTACGGACACCCGAACCAGACCACGCACTGTTTCACCGGATATGAGCCCGCCGTCACTTCCTGTTCTCACCGCGCTCTCGCCGGCTCTCTGCCTGCCTGCCCCTCGCTCTGTCGTCTCTGGGTGTGACGAGTATTTGTACTAGTTGGCATATAGTACACTTACGATTCCGTCAGTACCTACCCCCATCCATCCGCCCTTCATCCATGCATCCCGGTTGCAGGGCGCACGAACGCGCCTTCGTGCTGTGCTGCACCTCCCGCAAACCCCAATGTTCTCCATCGACGGCCGCAGAAATATGTCCCGGCCACTGAACACATGGCTGCACCCTTTTCTTCCCGTCTCGCCTCGCTCCCTCCGCTCCCCCGCCGTCCTCGCCTCCGCCCCATCGCCCATCCCAACCTCCGACAGACTCGCGTCCTCACCATGGCCAGTCCAGTCCTCCCCCCCTCGGATCCGATCGATGTCGACCCGGCATGCTACGCCGCCGACGGCGATGACACGTCCTACCCCCGCGACGAGAATAGTGACTCCGGCACCAGCTCCCTCGACTCCGTCGTCATCTCGCACGTCTTCGAGAACGGCCGGAGATATCACGGCTTCCGCACCGGCCGCTATCTCCTCCCGAACGACAAACCCGAGCAAGGTGCGCCGCCCGCCCGACCGCCTGCTGCCCGCGGGACTCGCTGACAAGTCGCGTCTCCGCAGAGCGTCTGGACCTGCTGCATTACGTTCTCCGTCAGTCACTGACCGCCACCTACACGGCGCCGCTTGCGACCGTCAAGCCCCTGCGTCGGATCCTCGACCTGGGCACGGGCACGGGGCGGTGGGCGATCGACGTCGCGTACGAGTTCCCGCACGCGTCCGTTACCGGCATTGACCTGTCGCCGATGCAGCCGAGCTGGGTGCCAGCGAACTGCGACTTCGAGATCGACGACGTTGAGTCGTCGTGGACGGTGCCGCCCGCCAGCATCGACTATGTGCACGCGCGGTGTCTCGGCGGCAGCATCCGTGACTGGCCGCAGCTGCTGGTGCAGGCGCGCACGGCGCTGCGCTGCGGCGGCTGCGTCGAGATCACCGAGCTCGCCGCCGACATGGCGCCTGCCGGCGCCGTCGGAACCGAGTACGACCAGCTCCTCGCCACCGCCTACCAGAGTGCCGGCTGCACGCGCAAGGTCGCCGAACTGCTTCCCGCATGGCTGGCCGAGGCCGGCTTCGTCAACGTCACCGAGCGACGTGCCAGGATACCCGTCGGCAAATGGCCGCTCTTGCCCGCCATGAAGGAACTCGGGAAACTCTACAAGGAGGTCGTCCTCACCGGCCTCGAGGCTAACGCCGTCGCCCCGCTCACGAGGCTCCTCGGCTGGTCCAAGGAAGAGGTTGACGTCCTCGTCGGAAACATGCGACGCGAAGTTTCCGACAGGAGGGCGCTGCGCTGCGGACAGGTCGTCAGCTGGGTCGCGTGGAAGGCGTAGGCGGGACGCTCGCCGGTTCTTCCTGCATGGTTATCTGCTGTATCCGTTGTTTGGTCGTTAATTGACGGTTATTGGGCTATGCTACTTTTTTTTTTGGATCGTACGGGATCATTGCGGCGCTGCGCCTTCAGTGTGCAATGTGAGTTGTCGTTGGTCCGATTACCAGCGTATTGGCCATCCGTCGTGTATATGAAACCGCAACCCACGATGAATCTCGCAGGATCTCATCTAGGCGGAGGGGGGAAGTCCACCGGCGACGCATCCGGGGGTTGAGTCGAGAGCTGTCTCCATCGACGAGCCCCCTGGACAGAGCGCCAGCATCTACGGAAACACGGGTAGCCGGCAACATTCGACGGTTTTTGTACCTGCCCAGTCGATCGCGGGAGATCCACAAATGTACATAGGACTGATGACAGCTCCACCCAGCCTACCACTCCACCCACCGACGCCAGCAAGCGGACAGCTGCCGGGCCTGGGAAGCCATAAAACTCACCCTGCAGCAATGTACTGAAGGAAGAGGAGATCATGTACAGAATGATCTCTGATCTTGAGAAAGATTTGGGGGGGGGGGGGGGGGGGGGGGGTTGTTTTTATAGGGAAATAGGGGTTGGAGTAATACGTAAGAAAAAAAAAAACCCCC